>Ga0213876_10000228_pt1 | contig 55016 bp, 52 predicted proteins | sample BarmaccomBMRX_R9_FD_160113 | JGI IMG/M metagenome (GOLD analysis project Ga0213876, IMG submission 160113) | Root-associated microbial communities from Barbacenia macrantha in rupestrian grasslands, the National Park of Serra do Cipo, Brazil - RX_R9 | ecosystem: Host-associated > Plants > Roots...
CGCGACACTCTCGGGCTGCCGGGTGACGGTCTACGAGCACTTGGACGGGACGCTCTCGCTCGGCTACGGCGCCCACGAGGTCGGGCGCTATAACTCCGAAGGCGTACCGCTGAGAGCACCGGCGGTGAAAGCTGAGACGAAGAAGGCTGTGAGCAAGCGCGCGGCTTAAACTGCAAACCGGACATATGATGTGCTACTAAATGCGGACATCTTCACGTGCTACGAACATCAAAATATCGTCGTATTATTGCCCTATCTGGCTAAATGCTTTGACGAGTTCGTCGGGTAGTTTGGCCTTCTGGACGTTCTTTGCTTTCTTGAGCTGCTCCGCACTCAGTCCCTTTGCCCAGCGGAAATCGGCCCCTTCAATATCAGCGTAGTCCAGGTTCGCACCTTCAAGGTTAGCAAGGAAGAAGTCGGTGTTTTGCAATTGGGCATAGAACAAATCCGTGTCCTTCAAATTGGCCCCCGCGAAGGTCGCGCCACTTAACGTTGCCCCGATGAAGTTAATGCGTGAAAGCTCCGCTTGATTGAATCGCGCTTTAGGCAGGTAGGCGTCTTGCAGGTTCGCACCGTAAAGGTCTGTTTTTTCTAAGCTAATTGACACCTCCTCGGACTTATCAGCGGGTGGCTTCCGCTTCCGCAGAATGTTCAAGACTGCTTGGATGTCAGCGCGGGGAATTCTGGACTGGGCCGCCGCCTCGGCCTCGGTTGCTTTGTCCTTTACACCTTTCACTGATGTCGGAGGCTCGGGGCTGGCCGGGGGCTGCTTAACATACTTATGAAAGGGCGCATTCTCCCTAACGTACGTCGTTACAAGCTCAATAATACGGCCGCGATCCCTCACCGAGTCTTCAAAAATTCTTTCAAGAGAGTAAATGGCCCCCAGCTTTAAGGTCAGTGTCTCACTCCCCAGTTGGTCTATGGCCTTGTTGAATCTTTCGGTAATCTGGCCTTGCTCAGAGACCTGCGAGGTTCGCCACGTGCCGTAGATTCCCGTTAAGACCAGGACGCCGGCGAGGATTTGAGCCAACGTCCTGCGTGCCTCGTTCTCCAACGCGAAGGCGTCCTTCGGCTGCACTTCTTGGAGAGCCGAGACCTGCCATTTCGGAACCTTCCAGAGTATGAAGACCAGCAGAGAAGTGGCGGCAGACACTCCTAAGATTAACTGCGTGGTGAGTGACGCCTCGGTTATCGAAATGAGGGCAACGAGTATCAGAAGGGCAACGGCGGAGGTCCACAGAAGAGTGCCGATAAAGTTAAAGAGCCACTTTGCGGCTTTCAGGATGGGAGCCCTTATGCTGCGATCCCGCTTCTTCTCTCCCGCCGCTTCTTCGGTGCAGTCTACCTCGGGGATGTTTTTCGCCTCATCCGCCGGAGCGCGGCCGTTCCCCGCGGTGGCTTTCGCCTTAGGAGTGCTTTCGGCCGAGCCCGTTTGTGAGACGTTTGTGTGAACCTTGTCCATGATCGCTCATGGTGTGGTAATAAGAGGAAAGGACGCACACGAATCCTTCAGCTACTTGGGCTGGATGCGGAGCGTGAAGCTGGCGATGTCGATCTTCTGGTCGGGGAGGACTTCGACGCGCTCCTCGCGCGGGACTTCGCGGCCGCCGACGAAGGTCGGGTTCCTGCCCTGCGGCGTGAACCAGTAGCGGCCGGTGTTGTCCAGCTCCAGCGTGGCGTGGCTGCGGCTGACCTCGGGGTCGCCCTTGATGACGAGATCGACGGAGACGGACTTCGAGCCGCGGCCGATGCTGATCTCCTGCTTGGTGACGGGCTCGACCGTCTGCCGCTGGCCGTTGCGCCAGATTTCCACGTTGTAGAGCGCGGCCGCCGGCCGCGCCGCCACGCGGGTGATGTCACTCTCAAGCTCGCCCGTCACGCCGCCCGAAGTCTCCTCCGGCGCGGGCGCGGTGGCCGCGTCGATCTCCGCCGGGCGCGCCGTGACCATCGTGTGCCCGCCCTGCTCGTTCGACTCCCACACGGGCTGGACGCGGAACTGCCCCTTTTCGAGCGTGCCGTCCACCCGCAGCTCGACGGCGAACTGCTTGGTGGCGAGCTGCGTCTGCCCCGACAGCTCGCGCGCGCGCTCCGAGAGGACGTAGTAGAGCCCCTGCTCCAGCCCGCGCCGCTTCTCGCCCTGCCACTCCTTGTCGTCGTCGTTCGAGAGATAGACGACGTACTCGGGCGGGATGTAGGTGGGGCCGCCCGGCGGGGTGAACATCTCGCGCTGCATGACCGACTCGACCTCGCGCGCGACCCTCACCAGGAAGTCCTCCCAGATGCGGCGCGGGCGCGCGCCGGCGTCCACCTCGGCCATGGGGTCGTCCGAGACCTCCCCGTCAATCCAGCGCCGAATCGAATCGATTATGCTCACTGTCGTCGTCACCTCTCCGCGGGGCAGTAATTAAGACTTCGCCTTCAACAAAGTGCTGTTGACCCAGCCGGTGTCTTCCGAGTCGGGATCGGTCTTCGCGCGCCCGTGCTCGATGACCTGCACCTGATACCACTTGCCGCTCGCCTGCAACACGCGCACGGTCGAGCCGACCTCGGCCGTGCCGACCTTGGAGTAGCTCGGGTCGGGGCCTTTGCGCAAGTTTACATCGGTCGTCGTCACAAATTCACTCCCCACCGTTCCCGTTTTGTTCGCGGCCGCGCCGCCCGACTGCTGGCCCTGCCGCGTCTCGCCGGCCGTCCGCACGGTGCGCACGTAGCGGAAGGTCGCGTAGAGCATCCCCGAGAAGGCGAGCAGAAGCAGGAGCGCCACGCCCCACTTGCGCAGGCGCGGGGGCAGGCGCGGGCCGCGCGGCGCGGGGAGCGGGCGCCGCTCCGTGAACGTGCCGGCCGGCGCGTCCACGCCCTCGCGCGGCGAGAGGAACTGGCCGCTCTCGGCCTCGGCGACGGCGGCCGCGGCCGGCCCCGCGTGCGCGATGGGCACGACGAAGCGGTGGCGCCCGGAGCCTCGGGCCGCGCGCGACTCGCGGTCGAAGGTGGGCGCGGGCGGCGGCTTGGGCGTGAAGCTGCGCGGGCCGGAGTCGTTGCTTCGGCCGCGCTCGTCGGGCTCGCCCGAGCCCGCGACGCCCCCGTCGGGGCGGCGCAGGGGGCGCGTCCCGGCCATCACCGCGTCGCGCAAATCGATCCAGAACTCGTCTACCGTCTGGTGCCGCTTCGCGGGGTTCGTCTGCGTCGCGCGCTCAAGGACGCGCAGGACGTAGTCGGCCCACTCCTCCGCGATGAACTCCTGCGGGAGCGACGTGATCGGCTTCTGCGAGAAGCGGCGCGGCGACTCGCCGGTCAGAACCATGTAGGTCGTCTTCGCCAGAGAGTACACGTCGGCCGCGGGCGTCAACTGAATCGGCCGTGGCCGCGAAAGAGAGGTCGTGTCGAGCGGCCCCGTGACGGCGAGCGGGTGGTGCTCGGGCGCGGCGTACACGTCCGTGCCGACGCGCGTAATCGCCCCCTCGGCCGCCTCGATCTTGGCGACGCCGAAGTCCGCGATCTTGATGGTGTGCTGGTCGGCGGTGAGCAGGAGGTTCTGCGGCTTGATGTCGCGGTGGATGACGCCGTGCTTGTGCGCGTGCGCGAGCCCCTTGCAGACCTGTTCGAGGTAGAAGAGCGCGCCGTCGAGCGGCAGGGGGTGGCGCAGGACGAGCGCCTGCAAGTCTCCGCCCGAGAGGTATTCGAGGACAAGGTAATGGAACGTGCGCCCCGAGAGGTCGATGGCCGTGCCGTGGCCGAGGCGGCTGATGATGTTGGGGTGGCGGACGCGGTCGAGCGCGATGGCCTCGTTGCGAAAGTTCTCGACGAGCGTGCGCTCCAGCTCCGGGTCGGGCATCCCCTGGAGGTGCGTGTTGAGCGCCTTGATGACGACGAGGCTCGGGCCGCCCTCCGCGGCGGCCGCGTCGCGCGCCACGTAGACCTCCGAGTAGCTCCCGCGCCCGAGGCAGTCGAGCACGTCGTAGCGCCCGTCGAGTCTACACTGCTGAAGCTTCAGCTCGCTCATCTCAAGTCAGTAGACAGTAGAAAGACATTCTTGATTACGAACCCGCCGATTTTCATGTTCAGCGTCGGCAGCGCGGGGCGCTACTGACTACTGACTACTGACTGCCGTCTACTCACGGAGTCGGCGACGCGGCGCCGTTCGCGCCGTTGGCCCCTGCGCCGGCCGGCGTTTGGAGCGGCTGCGGCCGGACGATGTCGGAGAGCGCGTCGGCGGCCTCGCGGGCGGCCGCCTCGTTGCGGTCGCGCAGGTGCGCGGCGACTTTGGCGAGGCGCGCGTCGATCTTCAGCTCGCCGTTGGCGGGCGTCATGTTCTCGTTGATCCTCTGGATGGCGCGGTCGAAGGCCGCGGCCGCCTCGGGCGGGCGGTCGGAGAGGAGCAGCGCGCGCCCGTAGAGGTAGAGGAACTCGGGGTCACTCGATTCGAGCGGCTGGCCGTTGGCCTCCGTAGACATCCGCGCGGCCTCGGAGGCGGGCGAGAGATCGACGGCGCGCCGCAGCCGCACGAAACGCTCGGCGGGCGTCTCGGTGAAGGCCGCGTCGGCCGGCCTCGGCGTGGCCGTCGCCGCGGGCGTCGGCGTGGCCGCGGTCGGGCTCAGGCTCAGACGACTGCTCATCCCTTTGCGCTCGAACATCATCCCCACGTAGAAGGCCAGCGCCACGGCGCCGAGCGTGAGCAGGAGGGCGCCGGCCGCCAGCAGGCTCCGCCCCGCGCCGCCCCCATTCGCGCGGACGTTTGATGTGGCCGGCGCGGCCTTTGATGTCTCCTGGGCGTCGTCGTCGCCGCCGCCCGCGGCGCGCGTCTTCGCCCCCGCGGCGGGCGGCGCGGCGACGCCCACGGCCGTGCCGCCGGCGTCGAAGGGCCTGCGGAGGTGCGCGGCCGGCGTGTCGGGGAGCGTGCGCGCGTTGTGCAAAGTCGGGCGCTCGCGGACGAGGGTCTGCTCTTCGTCCGTCTCTGTGTCGTGAATGTTGCCGCCGCCGCCTTCGCCGCCGACGCGGACGAGGACGGCCGTCAGGTTGTCCTCGGCGCCGCGCTCGAAGCAGCGGCGCTTCAGCTCCTCGCAGGCGGCTTCGAGCGCGCGCGCGTTGCGCAGGACGGTCGAAAGCTCGTCGTCGGGGACGTGGCGCGTGATGCCGTCGGAGCAGAGGAGGAAGATCGTGCCGGGCTCGACCTCGAAGCTGCGCATGTCAACCTCGACCGACGCCTCGGCCCCGAGGGCGCGGCTGATGACGTTGCGGTTCGGGTGCGTCGCGGCCTGCTCGGGGGTGAGGCGGCCGGCCCGCATCTCCTCCTCGACGAGCGAGTGGTCTTGGGTCTCGCGGCTCAGGCGGCCGTCGGGCGCGAGCCGGTAGAGGCGCGAGTCGCCGACGTGGCCGACGGTGGCGCGCAGGCCGTCGAGGTGGAGCGCGACGATGGTCGTCGCCATCATCGCGAAGCGCGGCTGCTCGCGCGACATGCGGTAGATGGAGTCGTTGGCCCTTTGGATGGCGATCTCCATCAGGTCTTCCACGTCCTCGCCGTCGTGCTGGTTCGAGAACGCCTCCTGCAAGACCTCGATGGCAGTCTGCGAGGCGACCTCGCCGGCCTGCGCGCCGCCCACGCCGTCGGCGACGGCGAAGATGCCGTGCGCGGGGTCGCTCAGCAAAGAGTCCTCGTTCTCGGGCCGCTTCTCGCTCAGGCCGCGGTCGGTGACCGACGCCGCCTCGATGGAGACCGCGCTGGGGTCTGCTGTCATTGAACCGCCTCCGGGATTTTGTACTCTTCCTCCTCACGCGGCTCGTTGACGGCGCCGGCCGCGCGCAGGTTCGGCGCCTCGGCGTCGCTGGCGTTGCGGTGCGAGAAGGCCAGGAGCATGCCGAGCATGGCGAAGCTCGTGATGAGGCTGAAACCCCCGTGACTGACGAAGGGCAGCGTGATGCCCGTCATCGGCAGCGCGCGCGTCGTCCCCCCGATGTTGACGATGGCCTGGAAGCCGATGAAGGCCGTCAGGCCCGCCGAGCAGAGCTTGGTGAACATGTCGCGCGCCTCGATCGAGGTGCGCACGCCCGCGTTGACGAGGACGATGAGCGCGAGCAGCACGACCGCGCCGCCTACCAAACCGAACTCCTCGCCGATGGCCGCGTAGATGTAGTCCGAGTCGGCGACGGGGATGACTTCGGCGAAGCCGAGCCCCAGGCCGCGCCCCGAAGTCCGCCCGGCGGCGAGGCCGAAGGTGGCCTGCGACGGCTGGAAGGCGATGCGGTCGAACCACACGTCCACGTTGACGGTCTTCTGCATCGCGGGGCTCGACTCGGCCAGCTCGCGCATCCTTTGGTCGCGCGCGAGCGCGTCCTCGTAATCCTTCTTCCACCACTCCTCGTCGGGCGCGGGCGGGTCGAAGCCGTCGAGCCAGAGGTGGAAGCGCTGCTTGATGCGGTCGGGCAGCACCGAGCGGACGGGCGCGGCGATGGTGGCGAGCGTCGGCACCTTCTCCTGCACGTTGACGGGCAGCGCCCCGACGATGAGGATGATGACGACCAGCACGAGCGAGCCGACGAAGACGAGCAGCTGCGGCCAGCGCCGCACGGCGACGAGGTAGAGCGTCGTGTAGGCGCCGCTGAAGACGAGCATCTGCCCGAAGTCTTTCAGGGCGAAGAAAGGGATGAAGGGGATGAGGCCCATCGCGAGCAGCGGGATGACGTTGCGCGCGCGCGGCATGCCCCAGTAGGTGCGCGCCAGCTCGCGGTAGTGCACCGTCAGGATGCCCGCGAAGCCGAGGAGGAAGGGAATCTTCGAGGGCTCCCAGGGCGTCATGTTGCCGCCGAACTTGCCCGCGCGCGACCAGATGATGGCGCCGAAGAGCGGGACGAGCGTCGCCAGCACGATGACGAAGCTGTGCCGCTGCATCCAGTCGAGGTACTTGTCCTGCACGCACAGCCAGTAGGCCAGGGCCATCGTGAAGAAGGCGAAGAGGGGAATCCAGGTGAACGAAGAGGTGAGCGCGCGGCCGGCCGTCACGTCCGAGCGGCGCACGACCTCGGGCGTCGCGGCGGGCTGCGCGGCCGTCGCGTCGAGCCCGAGCGCGGCCTTCTTGTCGGGGCCGTAGAACTGGTTGATGTAGCGCATGCGCTGCACCTGCGTCTTCTCGGCGCGCGCCTCGGCCTTGTTGCCCGAGCCGTACTCGGGGTCGCTATAGAGGCGGTACTGCACGAGCAGGCCGACCGAGAAGAGCAGCACGGCCGTCGTGTAGAGCGTCCAGTTGCCCTTGAACCGCATCACGCGCGTCAGCCAGAAGAGCATGGCGACGAGCGGCACGTAGAGCAGCAGGTCGCGCGCGGCGCCCACGACGGAAGGCTCGTAGCCGCGCAGCAGCGCCGAGTCGTAGACCGCCACGTAGCCGACGACCTCCAGCCCGACGATCAGCAGCAGCAGCAGTAAGTGTGTCGAAGCGCGATTCCTCATCGAACAAATCCCCCGGGTCGTCCTACTGATTCGGCGTGTTCGCCCCTCGTGGCCGTGCGGCCGGTGTCGTGCGCGCGGCCGGAGTCGCGGCCGGCGTCGGCGTCTGCCCCTGCTGTCTGCCGTTCTGCGGCTGCGGCTGCGGCTGTTGCTGCGCCGGTGCGATGCCGGCCCCGGTGAGCAGGCCGAGGTCGCGCGCCTTCAAGACCAGCGCGGCCGCGACCGGCGCGGCGGCCTTCGCGCCGTAGCCGCCGCCCTCGATGATGACGGCGATGGCGAGCTGCGGGCGGTCGAGCGGCGCGAGGCAGAGGAACCAGCTGTCAATCCTGAACTGGGGGTCGAGCCTCGGCACCTCGTACTCGCGGATGGGGTTGCCGCGGCGGTCGCGCTCGATCTTCTTCTCCATCAGCATCTCGCCGGTCTTCGGGTCGTAGAGCGGCACCTGCTTCTCGGCCGTGCCGGTCTTGCCGCCGGTGATGATGCCCTGGCGGTGCACGTCGCCGAAGACGCTCGTCGCCGTGCCCGAAGGCCCCGACGTGACGAGCCCCATGATGCGGCGCATCTCGGCCGCGTACGCGGGCGTCGTCACCTGCGCCCAGACCTCGGGCGGGCGGTCGAACTCGATCTTCGGCTTCATCAGCTTGCCTTCGAGGTTGCCGATGGCCGACGCGACGAGCGCCATCTGGAAGGGCGTCATCTGGCCCGCGTAGCCCTGGCCGAAGCCGATGAGGCCGAGGTCGTACGGGCGCTCGTGCGGGTAGAGCGCGACCGTGGCCTCGACCGGGGCCAGAGCGCGCGCCACGGCCGGCTGGCTCGTGTTCCAAATCTCCGGCTGCTTGCCCGCGCCGAGCGCCTCCTGCGGGCTCCCGACCGGCGTCATGCCGACCAGCTTGATTGCCTCGGCCAGCTTCTCCGGGCCGAGCTTGATCGCCATCTGCGCGAAGTACTGGTTGCAGGAGACTTCAATCGCCGTGTCGATGCCGATGGTGCCGTGCACCTCGCCGGTGCCGCCCGAGTCGAGGATGGGCTTCGCCCCGCGCTCGGCGTAGAAGCCCGCGGCCGAGCAGTTGAACTTCTCGTTCTGCATCCCGTTGTTGAAGGCCGCGATCATGACGGCGGTCTTGAACGTCGAGCCCGGGATGTAGCGGCCGCGCAGCGCGCGGTTGACGAGCGGCCGGTCGCGCTCGTTCGCGTTCAACTTGATCCAGGCTTCCTCGTCCTGCACCTCTTTCAACGAGTAAGAAGGGTTGCTGTAGAGCGCGAGCACTTCGCCCGTCTGCGGGTTGAGGACGACGGCCGAGCCGTGCCGGCCGCGCAGCTGCGCGACGGCCTCCTTCTGAAGCTCCTGGTCGATGGTGAGGCGCACGTCGAGGTTCGCCTGCTGCATGACGTTCTTGCCCATCAACACGTCCCACGCCTCGGGCGCGGCGCTGCTCTGGATGCCGAAGAGAGCGCGCTCGAGGCCGGGGTCGCCGCGGTCGGAGCCGAGTATCTGCGAGACCTCCGTGTCGAGCGGGTAGTCGCGCACGATCTGCCCGTTCGGCGCGCGCCGGTAGAGCGCGAGCGCCTTGTCGAGCCCCCCCGTCCGGTCGAGAATCCAGCCCCGCAGGGTCGATTCGGCCAGGCGCCGGTTGCGCAGGTCTTTGTAGCTCAGCTCCTGAAAGCGCTCGTTCGACTCGGCCGCGTACTGCGCCCAGTAGACGTGGAAGCTGAAGACGCCGAGCGCGAGGAGCACGAAGAGCCAGCGCAGCGCGCGCAGGCCGCGGTTGGTCGAAGTCGCCCCCAGACGCTGCCGCACCTCCGGCGGCAGGTCGGCCGGCGCGATGGCGTCGAGCGACGAGCGCCGGCGCCTCCGCATCAGCAGCAACGACACGAACAAAATCAACGCCAGCAACGCCACCCCGCCCACGTACAACAGACTCAGCAGCGCCGGCTTCGCCTCGGGAATGTCTGCGAGAAACATAATTTTAATGAGTGATGAATGATGAGTGATGAGTGATGAATAAGAAGCAGCGTGCCTTTCATTCATCATTCATCACTCATCATTCATCATTGCCTTTTAAACCTTACTTCCACGTCGCCGAAGCTGACGACGTCGCCGTCCTCGATCTGCCGCGCCTCGCCGTAGGCGATGCGGCGGCCGTTGATGAAGGTGCCGTTGGTCGAGCCCGTGTCGGCGACGAGCAGCGTGCCCTCGCGGTTCATCACGAGCGACGCGTGAATCTTGGAGACGCTCGGGTGTTCGAGTTGCAAATCATTGTCGGCCACGCGCCCGACGCCCATCCGGCGCCCGCCGGGCCGGAACGCGAGCGGCTTCTCGAAGGAGCGCTCGGGGGTGTTGACGCGCGCGAGGATTTGCACGTCGGTCGTCGTCAAGGTCTTCGCCTTCGGCACCGCGCCGGCCATCTCCACGTGGAGCTGCTCGGCCTGGTCGCGCCGCTTCAGCTCCTCCTCGAACTCGCCGTAGGAGGGATCGACGGCGATGCCCGAGGTGAAGATGTCGGCGCTCGTCTCGACCTGGATGGGCGCGAGCGTGCGGTAGCGGCGGTCGTTGATGTGGTCGATGGCGGCGGCGAGCACCTCGTGCTCCAGCTCCTTGATGTACTCGGGCGGCGCCTCGGAGTGCGTGCCCCACTCGACCTTGAGCTTGAAGAGGTGCGGGGCGATGCGGCGCCCTTCCGAATCGGTGCGCGCGCGCTCGTCCACGAGGTGCTTCATGCGCTCGATGAGCTTGGTCGTCGTGAAGCCCGTCTGCGCGTCGGCCTCGCGCCCGAGCTTGCGATCCACGACCGAGCCCATGCCTTCGAGCACGCGCCGCATCAGGCGCTCGACCAGCGCCTCGTCGCGCTTCTTCTCCTTCGGCGCGGCGTCGCGCTTCTTCCCTTCGCGCTTCTTCTCTTTCTCTTCACTCATAAAAGGGGCGTCCGCGACAAAACCGCAACCGAGCCGGGGCGGCACGGCGGCAAGGTCTTCGAGCAGGGGGAAAACTGTTTATCGCCTTGAATAACCTGCGGTCATTCTAGCCGAAATGAGCCGCCCCGCGGAAGTCTCGTCTAAAGTCAGAAGGGAAAGGTGAGAAGAAAGAGACATTTGCCCGCGCGGGCTCAAGCAAAAAGCCTCTGCCGCGCGGCCTCGTAGAGGACGACCGCGAGCGCGGTGGCGAGGTTCAAACTCTCCACGGGGGCGCGCATGGGGATGCGCACGGCGTCGTCCGCGGCCCGAGCTTCCTCGTCGGAGAGCCCACCGGCCTCGGGGCCGAGGAAGACCGCGCGCGGCGGCGTCCAGTCGATCTCTGTGTGCAGGCGCGGCGCGCCGGCCGCCGTCGCAACCGTGCGGATGCCACGTTCCGAGCACCAGCCGAGCGCCTCTTCGAGCGTCGGCCCCGTCCAGAGCGGCAGGCGGAACGCCGAACCCATCGAGCCCCGCAGGCCCTTCGGCGAGAGCGGGTCGGTCGAGCCCTTCGTCAGGACGACGCCGGTCGCGCCCGCCGCCTCGGCGACCCTCAGCACCGCGCCCGCGTTCGAAGGGTTGTTCGCCCCGTGCATGACGACGACCAGCGGCACGCCCGCCGCGCGCTCTAAAACCTCCCGCCCAGTCTGCGGCCGGCGCGCGAGCGCCAGCACGCCCTGCGGCGTCTTCGTGTCCGAGACGGATTCCAGCACGTCTTCGGAGACGGCGTACGTGTTCCGGCAAACGGCTTGAAGTTTTTTAAGGAGCGAAGCCCCGCGTTCGTCTTCGGCGAGGCTGCGCGTGTAGAGCACCGCCTCGAACGCGATGGATGCGCCCAAAGCCTCTTCGACCAGGCGCGTGCCCTCGACGAAGACGAACTCCCGCTCGCGCCCGTCGCGGACGGCACGCGCGCGCTGCGCGAACTGGTTCTTCCGGCTGGTGATGGTCTCGCTCGTCATTGACTACTGCGTTTCTATCTCGACCCAGACGGGCCAGTGGTCGGAGATGCCGCGCACGCGCGCGACGCCCCAGCGCAGCACGCGCGCGCCGCGCAGGAATATCCAGTCGAAGTGGTGCCGGATCGGCCCCGAGCGCCAGGTCGGCGTGTTCGTGGGGAGCGGCGTCGCGTAGCCTTCCGATTCCAGCAGCCCACGGGCGGCCCGCCGCCCCTCGTCGTTCAGCGTGTTGAAGTCGCCGAGCAGGACGGTCGGCTCCGCCGTGCGCGCGGCCAGCGCGAGGATGGTTCGGTGCTGCCGGAGCTGGCCCTCGACGCTCGCGTGCGTGTCGATGTGCGCGTTAAAGACGTGCAGCCTGCGCCCGCCGAAGGGCACGGACGCCGCGACGGCCAAACGCGGCCGCCAGGGGCACGCGTCCCACGGCAGCTCGATGCGCTCGGGCTGTGAGAGCGGCAGACGGCTGAGGAGGGCGACGCCCGTGTCCCCGGCCTCGCCGCGCAGCATGCGCTCCTCGAAGTCGAGCCACCACTTGCGACCCTTCGGCTCCACGTCCGACGGCGTCGGCACGTGCGCGCGGACGTAGTTCATCTTCAACTCGCCGGCCAGCTCGCGCGCGACGTGGCGCCCGCCCGCGCGGAAGGTGCCGCTGTCCGCCTCCTGCAAAGCGACCACGTCGGCGCGTGGCAGATAAGCGCCGTCTGAAAGTATGCGCGCGGCTTTGCGGATGTTGTCGCCGACGAGCCGCGGGCGGCGGCCCGGCTGGCCGAGGCCGGCGCGGCGCAGAAGGCTCCCGCCGATGAGGCGCGAGCCGACCGCGTACCTGATGTTGTAGGTGACGACGACCAGCCGCCGCGGCCCTTCCGACGAAACAGGTTGAGCCGCGAAATCGCCGCGCTCGATTTCGAGTTCGGGCTCGGCTTGGCTCGCGTCGCTGACGTGTTGCACAATCGGCTCGCACAATGGATTCGGATAGAGCGTGGGGGGATTATAGATGAACAGACGCGTTATCGCCGCAGTGAGCGACATGTTCTTCGCCTCGAAGATTCGCGGGACGGCGGAGCACCTCAACGTCACGGTCGATTTCGCGCGGACGGAGGCGGGGCTCTTCGACTACGCGAAGACCGAGATGCCCTCGCTCGTCATCCTCGATCTGCAAGAGACGCGCTTCGACCCCGTCCGACTGGCCGCGCGCCTCAAGGCCGACGAACAACTGCGCGCCGTCCCCGTCGTCGCCTTCTTCTCACACGTCGAGACGGAACTCCGGCGCAGAGCGCTTGAGGCCGGCGTCGAACACGTCCTGCCGCGGTCAGTCTTCACGCAGCGTTTGGGACAAATCCTGAGCGGAGAACTGTAGGAAGGCAAAAGGCAAAAGGCAAAAGTGAAGACAGGGAGCACGCCCCTCGTCTTTCATTTTTGCCTTTTGCCTTCTGCCCTTTGCCTTCTCTCAACCGACCGGCGCGGGGGCGATGACTTCGTGGATGGCGCGCACCTCGCGGGCGAGCTGTTCGTACTGTTCGAGGGTGAGCGACTGCGCGCCGTCGGAGAGGGCGCGCTCGGGCTGGTTGTGGACTTCGATGATGAGGCCGTCGGCGCCGACGGCGACGCCCGCGCGCGCGAGCGGCGTGACCATGTGATTCTTGCCCGTGCCGTGCGAGGGGTCGATGACGACCGGCAGGTGCGAGATGCGCTGCACCGCGGGCACGGCCGCGAGGTCGAGCGTGTTGCGCGTGTGCTGCGCGAAGGTGCGCACGCCGCGCTCGCAGAGGACGACGTTGTAGTTGCCCTCGGCCATGACGTACTCGGCCGCGAGCAGCCACTCGTCCACGGTCGCCGACAGTCCGCGCTTCAAAAGCACCGGCAGCCGCGAGCGACCCGCGCGCTTGAGCAGAGAGAAGTTCTGCATGTTGCGCGCGCCGACCTGGAACACGTCCGCGTACCTGTCCACCAAGTCCGCGCTCGCCTCGTCCACCGCCTCCGTCACGATCTTCAGGCCGAACGCCTCGCGGACTTCCGCCAGAAGCTTCAAGCCCTCTTCGCCCAGCCCTTGAAACGCGTAAGGGCTCGTGCGCGGTTTGAACGCGCCGCCGCGGAAGAAGCGCGCGCCGCTGCGGCGGACGGCCTCGGCCACGGCGAAGAGTTGTTCGCGGTTCTCGACGGCGCAGGGGCCGGCGATGATGGCGAGTTCTTCGCCGCCGATCTCGGCGTCGCCGACACGGACGACCGTCTTCTCGGGGCGCAGGTCGAGCGTGACGAGCTTGTAGGGCTTGGTGACGCGGATGGCCTCGGCCACGCCGTGCAGCGTCTCGAAGCGCGTGATGTCCACGGGCTTGTCGTTGCCCGTGATGCCGATGGCCGTGCGCGAGGCGCCGGGCATCGTGTGCGGGCGGTAGCCCATCTCCGTGATGACGCGCTCGACCTCCGCCACGTCGCGTTCGGTGGCGTCGGCCTTCATGACGATAAGCATCGTGTACCTCTAAACCTGTAAAAGTCTTAAGCCGCTAAAAATTTGTGCAAGGCTCGTGCCGCCGGGCGCGCTCACATCCGCTCGGGCACCTCGATGCCGAGCGTGGCGAGCGCGGACGTGAGTTGTGTGCGCACGAAGTCTGTGACGTAGACGAGGACGGCGCGCCTGACCGCGTCCCGCTCTTCGAGGATGCGGTTCTCGTCGCGATTGTAGAAGAAGTTAAATGCCTGTGCCAGTTGGAAGGTGTACTTCGCGAGGTGCGAAGGCTCCGCGAAGCTGGCCGACTGTTGGAGCACCTGGGGCAGGCGCGCCGCCAGCGTCACCAGCGACCAAATCTCGTCCCCGATCTCGCCCTCGAAAACTTTGCGCACGGACTCGGCCGCCTCGCCGCCCTCAGCGGCCGACGAGGCGATCAGGCGTTGTGCATTCTCAAGCTCGCCGTTTGGCAACTTGCGAAAGATGGAGTTGGCGCGCACGGCCGCGTACTGGCAGTAAGGGCCGGCCTCGCCCTTCGTCGAAAGCGCCTCCTTAAAGTCGAAGACGATGACGGAGTTCCGCGTCCACTTCATCAGGAAGTAGCGGAGCGCGCCGACGGCGAGGGCGTGCGCCGCCGCCCGTTTCTCTTCGTCGGGAATGTCGGGGTGGCGGCCTTCGACCTCGCGCAGGGCGTTCGCTTCGAGCGTGTCGATGAAGTCGTCGGCCTTGACGCCGAGGCCGCGGCGGCCGCTCATCTCGACGAAGGTGCGTGACTTTTCCTCTGTGCTCAGCTCAAGCCCCAGCTCCTCGGCCGCGGCCGGTGTGAGCACGACCCTCTCGTAGGAGAGGTGGGCGCTCGCCGCCTCGCCGACCTGCGGCGCGACGGCCGCGACGCCGCGCTTGACGACCTCCTGCGGGTAGGACTGGCGCGAGTCGATGACGTTATAGACGGTCGCGCCCGCGCCGAAGTGCGGCGCGTCCGACGCGGCCTCTTCCTTGTTGCTCGTCGTCGTCCAGACGGCGTGGCCGTCGGGCTCGGTGCGGAAGGGCTTGAAGTAGAAGTTGAGGTCAACCTGCCCGAGCTTCCAGAGTTGATAAGCGATGTCCTTGCCCGTGTAGGTGATGGTGCCATTGGAGCGGACGATGACCTTGTCGGGCTCGTGCTCTTCGCTCCCTTCGTGGCCCTCCATCGGCATGACCCAGCAGCCCCGGTTCTTGCCTTCGGTCTGGAAGTGAATCGCGCCCGACTCCTTCATGCGCTCGAAGGCGTGCGACCAGAGGAAGTGCAGGACTTCGGACTCGCGCGGCAAAAGGTCGTACGTGATGCCGAGCCGGCGCATCGTGTCGAGATGTTGATGCACGATGCGCGTCGCGACGTAGTCGGCCAGCTCGGCCGTCGCGTTCCCGCCCTCTTCGAGCGCGTGCAAAGTCTCGACGCGCAGCTTCAGACGCTCCGGGTCTTCCTTCGCGTCCGGGTCGCCGCCCCTGTAGAAGAGGCCGACGCGCGCGTACAAGTCCCAGCAGTAATAGTCGAACGGGTAGTCCTCTTTTAAAGAGGCGTCGAGCGCGCGCACGTCTGCGAGCGACATGCCTTCGAGGTGTTGGAAGCCGACGACCACGTCGGCGACCTGCACGCCGGTGTTGTCGATGTAGTTGTGCACCTCGACGCGCTCGCCGTTGGCCCGGAGGATGCGGACGAAGGTGTCGCCGAGGACGGAGTTGCGCAGGTGGCCGATGTGCGCGGCCTTGTTCGGGTTGACGCTCGTGTGCTCGACCATCCGCTTGGGCCGGTCTTCGGACGAGGGGGCCGCGGCCGTCGCTTCGGTCGTTGACGAAGAGAGTGCCGCCAGCAGTCGCGCTCGGTCGTAGAAGAGGTTGAGGTAGCCGGCGCCGGCGACTTCGACGCGCGCGACCGCCGCGTCCGATTCGAGCACCTGCTTGAGCTCTTCCGCGATGGCGCGCGGGTTGCGCTTCTCGCCGGTCGCCTGCTTGATGCGCTTCGCCAGCTCGAAGGCGACGGGGAAGGCGAGGTCGCCCAACTCCGTGCGGGGCGGAACCTCCGCGGGGAATTGTTCGAGTTCGACCCCGAATTTTTCGGCGGCGGCGGCGCGGACGCGCTCGCGCAGGGACTCTTGCAGTTCGCTCAGGTTCAAGGCGTATGTTTCCTCTGACACTTTCTCGGTCGGCCGGAAAAGCAGAGAGTATAGCTCAGCCGATTCGCGCGGCGCCAACGCACTTGCTTGACACTCGCCCGACGCGCTCTGCTACCATCGAATTCGATTTCAATGCACGCCAAAGAACATCTGGACATCCCCGGAGAGCTGCGGGAACGTCTCCGTTCAGCGCGGAGCGTCTTCGTGCTGACCGGCGCGGGCGTCTCGGCCGAGAGCGGCGTTCCGACCTTCCGCGGCGGCGGCCGGACGGCCGTCTGGAAGGGCATGCCGTTCGAAGTCATCTCGTCGGCCGGGATGGTCAGGAGCAACCTGCCCGAAGTCTGGGAGTGGTTCGACTACCGCCGCGGCGTGCTCTCGACCTGCCGGCCGAACCCCGCGCACGAGACCATCGCGCGCTGGCAAGACAGATTCGACTCGTTCACACTCGCCACGCAGAACATCGACGGCCTGCACGCCGCGGCGGGCTCGCGCGAGGTCTTGGAACTGCACGGCAACGCCTGGCGCGCTCGCTGTCTGAAGTGTGGGGGCAGGGAAGAGCTGCGCGAGAAGCCTTCCGACGTGCGACCGCCCGTGTGCGTCGCGTGCGGCGGGCAGATGCGGCCGGACGTGGTGCTCTTCGGCGAGATGCTGCCCGAGCGCGTCTGGATTTCGGCGGCCGAGCGCGCCGCCCGTTGTGACCTCTGCTTCGTCGTCGGCACTTCGGCCATCGTCTACCCGGCGGCCGGTCTGCCCTACGCGGCGGCCGAGGCGGGCGCGTTCCTCGTCGAAATCAACCCGGAGCCGACGCCGCTCTCCGAAGCCTGCGACGCGACGCTGCGCGGGGCGGCGGGCGAGATTCTGCCTTTGCTGGATGAAGAAGGAGCTTAGTTGAGGACTCTCTATTTCGACTGCTTCGCCGGCGTCAGCGGCGACATGACGCTCGGCGCGCTCGTGGACGCCGGGGCGGACGCGCGCGAGTTGACGGAGCGGCTCGCGCTGCTCGGCGTGGACGGCTACGAGATAAGTTTCGAGAAGGTTGACCGCAGCGGCATCGGCGCGACGCGCGCATTGGTTAAGCTCACCAAAGAAGAGACGAAGCACCGGCACCTCTCGCACATCGAGAAGATCATCGGCGACTCTCGCCTGAACGACTCGGTCAAAGGGCGCGCGCTGAAAATCTTCCGGCGCCTGGGCGAGGCCGAGGCGCGCGTCCACGGCGTGCCGGTCGAGCGCATACACTTCCACGAGGTCGGCGCCGTGGACGCCATCGTGGATGTGGTCGGCGCGTGCATCGGGTTTGAGCTCTTGCAGGTCGAACGCTTCGCCGCCTCGGCCCTGCACGTCGGGAGCGGCACGGTCGAGATGGCACACGGGCGTTTCCCCGTCCCGCCGCCCGCGGTCGCGGAGCTTCTGAAAGGCGCGCCCGTCTACTCGACCGACATCGTCGGCGAGCTGGTCACGCCGACGGGCGCGGCCATCGTGGCGGCCGTGTGCGAGGAGTTCGGCGCGCTGCCGCGGATGAAGATCGAGGCGACCGGCTACGGCGCGGGCGGGCGCGAGTACAAGAACTTTCCGAACGTGCTGCGCCTGCTCCTCGGCGAGTCCGATAAGGCCGGGGAGACGCCGTCAGGCGTCTCCGGGCAAGATGAAGAGGAGTTGTTAATGGTCGAGACGAACGTTGACGACGTGTCGCCGCAAGTCCTCGGTCATCTTTTGGAGAAGGCGTTCGAAGCCGGCGCGCTCGACTGCTTCTTCACGCACGTGCAGATGAAGAAGAACCGGCCCGGCGTGCTCGTCTCGATCCTCTGCCGCCCCGCAGACGGCGAGGCCATGCACGGACTCCTCTTCGCCGAGACGCCGACTCTGGGCGTGCGCTCTTACACCGTCAGGCGGCGCGCTCTGGAGAGGGAGGCCGTGACTGTCGAGACCGAGTTCGGTACGATTGCCGTCAAGGTCGCGCGCAGAGAAGGGCAGACGCTCGGCGCGACGCCCGAGTACGAAGACTGCCGCGCGGCCGCGCGCGCACACAACGTCCCGCTGCGCGCGGTGCAGGAGGCGGCGCTCGCGGCGTTTCGAAGGGTAAAGGCTTAGGCCGGGAGCGCGGGCATCCTGCCCGCCATGAGCGCGCAGCGCGAAGACGGGGAGACTTTAAGCCTCAAGGTTGAGGGATAGAGTAAGGTGGGAAGCGTGCTGAAGCACGCTTTGGCGGGCAGGATGCCCGCGCTCCCAGGGAAGGGGTGCATGTTATGGCTACGATCTTCTCCGCGACCGAGCCGGACGAGGGCTCCGAAGAAGGGGGCGCGCGCGGGGTTGACCTCGAAAAGATCGAGCGCGGCGTGCGGCTCATCCTCGAAGGCGTGGGCGAGGACGCCGAACGCGCCGGCTTGCAACGGACGCCGCGGCGCGTGGCGGAGATGTACGCCGAGCTGACCGCGGGGATGCGCGAAGACCCTTCCGAGCACGTCCAGCCGCTGCCCGGCGACCGCCACGACGAGATGGTCATCGTGAAGGAGATACACTTCGCCTCGCTCTGCGAGCACCACCTCGCGCCGTTCGTCGGCAAGTGCCACATCGCCTACATCCCGAAGGAGGGGCGCATCGTCGGCCTCTCCAAGCTCGCGCGGCTCGTCGAGAGCTTCGCGCGGCGTTTACAGGTGCAGGAGCGTCTGACTTCTGAAATCGCCGACACGCTCTTCGAGGGCTTGAAGCCGGTGGGCGTGATGGTCGTGATGGAGGCCGAGCACACCTGCATGACCATCCGCGGCGTGAAGAAGCCGGGCGCCGTCACCATCACCTCGGCCATCCGCGGCGGCTTCCGCAAGGACTCGCGCACGCGCGCGGAGGCGATGGCGCTGATCCGGGAGAAGTGAAGGATGAGAATGTTGCTGACGAAAATCGCCCTGTCCGCGTGCGTGCTCTTCACCGCTTCGTTCACCGTCGAGGCGCGCGTCCGTCTTCAAAAGAGGCGGACAACGCGTCACGCCAAAGTTCCTCAGAAGCCTCTGCGCGAGCCGGACGTGATCTTCGTCCCGACCCCGCCCGAGACCGTGGACGAGATGCTGCGGCAGGCGCGCCTCAAAAAGAACGACGTGCTCTTCGACCTCGGGAGCGGCGACGGGCGCATCCCCATCGCGGCCGCGAAGCAGTACGGCGTGCGCGCGGTCGGCATCGACATCGACCCGAAGCTCGTCGAAGAGGCGACCGAGGCGGCGAAGCGCGAGGGCGTGGACAAGCTCGTCACCTTCCGCCTCGGCGACATGTTCGCGGCCGACCTGCGCGGGGCGACCGTCGTCACGCTCTACCTTTCGGACACGCTCAACGTCATGCTCCGCCCGAAGCTCCTGCGCGAACTGCCGGTCGGCGCGCGCATCGTCTCGCACGACTTCCGCATGGGCGACTGGCAGCCGGAGAACTCTGTGCGCGTGCCCTGGAAGAACCTCTACCGCACGGTCTACGTCTGGACGGTGCCAAAGAGCAGACGTTATAAAAGACAGTAGGCAGTAGGCAGATGGCAGTAGGCAGTATGAGTCAACAACTTTTTGTTCACACCGCCCTGCGCTGGTTTGTCTTCAACTGCCTACTGCCATCTGCCTACTGCCTACTGCTCGGAGGACTGCCTTCGCTTACATGAAAACCTTCTACGTCACAACTCCTATTTATTACGCGAACAGCCTGCCCCACATGGGGCACCTGTACACGACCGTCGTCGGCGACTTCCTCAAGCGCTACAAGCGGCAGCGCGGCTACGAGACATACTTCCTGACCGGGACGGACGAGCACGGGACGAACATCGAGCGCGCGTCGGCCAGGGCCGGGCGCACGCCGCGCGCGCACGTCGATTACGTCGTCGGCGAATTGAAGAAGATGTTCGGCGCCTACGCGCTCGACTCGGAGCACGGCGGCTACGACATCTTCATGCGCACGACCGAGCCGTTCCACTACGAGGGCGCCTCCGAGTTCTGGCGCCGCGCCGCCGCGCGCACGACGCCGAAGGGGCGCGAGAACATCTACAAAGGTTTCTACGAGGGCTGGTTCTGCGCGCCGTGCGCGACGTTCAAGACCGAGGCCGAGATGATTCCGGCGGCCGAAGAGGGCGGCCCGCCGCTCTGCCCCATCCACGAGCGCCCGCTCGACAAGGTCTCGGAGGAGAGCTACTTCTTCCGCCTGTCGGACTACGACGAGGTCTTGCTCGAACTCTACGAGGCGCGGCCCGACTTCGTGCGCCCCGAGGCGCGCCGCAACGAGGTCATCAGCCTGGTGCGCGGCGGGCTCGAAGACGTTTCCATCAGCCGTTTGAAGAGTTCCGTGAGCTGGGCCATCCCCGTGCCCGACGACCCGCAGCACACCGTCTACATCTGGTTCGACGCGCTGCTCAACTACATCACGGCGCTCGGCTGGGGGAGCGCGGAGCGCCGCGCGCAGGTGGGCGAAGACCTCTTCGAAAAGTTCTGGCCCGGCGTGCACCTGCTCGGCAAAGACATCCTGCGGCAGCACGCGGTGCTCTGGCCGGCGATGCTTTTGGCGGCGGGCGTCGAGCTGCCGCGGGCGGTCGTGGCGCACGGGCTGTGGCTCGACCAGACGGGGCGGAAGGGCTCGAAGACGTTGGGGAACGCGCTTGAGCTTCCGACCTTGTTGCGTCATTTCCAGGTGGACGCGGTGCGCTACTTCCTCCTGCGCGAGATGTCTTTCGGGCAGGACTGCAAGGTCGATTACGAGGTCATCCTCGAACGCTCGAACAGCGACCTCGCCAGCGGGTTCGGCAACCTCGTGAGCCGCACGCTGACGATGATTCACAAGTATTTCGACGGCGTCGTCCCCCTGCCGGACATCAACGAAGGGCGGCGGCTGCTCGCCAAGCGCGCGGGCGTCGATTCGGACGCGCAGGAGCTTTCGACGAGCCTGGAGCTGATGCGCGACCAGTTCCTTCTGCACGTGGACGACTACGCCTTCCACCGCGCGCTCGAAGCGGCGTGGGGCATGATCGCGCGCGTCGATAAGTTCATCTCCGACGCGAAGCCGTGGGAGCTGGCGCGCGACGAGGAGCAGCGCGAGACTCTGGGCGCGGTGCTCTACCGTTCGGCGGAGACTCTGCGCTGGCTCGCGGTGCTGCTCTACCCGGTGATGCCGGAGTCCGCGCGGGCGGTCTGGAAGCAGTTGGGTCTGGAAGGAGACCCGCAGGATTTTGACCCGGCGAGGTTGAGCTGGGGCGGCCTGCGCGCGGGCGAGCGCGTCGGCGAGGTCGCGCCGCTCTTCCCGAGAATAGACAAGGCGAAGACGATGTCAGAGATCGAGAAAGAGATTGCACAGCGCAAAGAGGCGGAGGCGCAAACGTCCCCGCCACCTTCGACAACACAGGAGGGCGCGCACGCCACGCAGGCGGCCGTGCCCGGCGCGCCGACCGCGGCCGGCACGCAGCCCGCGCAGCCCCCGCAAACGGGCGCGACCGAGGCCGGAGCCCCGCCCGAGGGCGTCGCCACGTACATTTCGATTGAGGACTTCGTGAAGGTCGAGCTGCGCGCCGGGCAGGTCTTGACGGCCGAGCGCGTGCCGAAGTCGGACAAGCTCCTGCGCTTCACGGTGGACGTGGGCGAGCCCGAGCCGCGCCAGATTCTCGCGGGCATCGCCGAGCACTACGAGCCCGAAAAACTGGTCGGCCGCAAGCTCGTCATCGTCGCCAACCTCAAGCCGCGCAAGCTCCGCGGCTTCGAGTCGCAGGGCATGGTGCTCGCCGCCTCCGTCGGCGAAGAGGGCCGCCCCGTCCTCGCCACCTTCACGGAGGACGTGCCGAACGGGGCAAGATTGAAGTAGGCAGTAGGCAGATGGCAGTAGGCAGTTAAGAGCCCTGCTGTCTAAAATTGCGCATTGTCCCTTCAACACACTTAACGCGGAGCGTACTGCCTGCTGCCATCTGCCTACTGCCTACTATGTTCATCGATTCCCACGCCCACATTGACGGGGAGGAGTTCGACGCCGACCGCGGCGAGGTCGTGGTGCGGGCGCGTGAGGCGGGCGTGCACGCGATCCTGAACGTGGGGACGGGCGACCCGCACGGGGGAAATTTCGAGCGTGCTTTGAGAGTGGCGGAGACTTACGAAGATGTGTACTTCGCCGTCGGCGTGCATCCGCACGACGCCAGGAGCTACGACGACTCTACAGAGTATTATGTGGCTGACCTTCTCCACGGTAGCACCCGCGCCGTCGCTCTCGGGGAGATAGGACTCGACTACCACTACGACAACTCGCCGCGGGAGGTGCAACGGGAGGTCTTCGCGCGGCAGTTGCGGTTGGCGAAAAGCCTCGCGCTTCCCGTCATTATCCATTCGCGCGAGGCGGATGATGATACGTTGGAAATCCTCCGTCACGAGTACGCAGAAACGGTACGGGGCGGCGTCATGCACTGCTTCGGCGGCGGGCCTGCGCTGGCGGAAGGGGCGCTCGCGCTCGGCTTCTACATCTCCTTCGCCGGGAACGTCACCTTCAAGAAGGCGGACGCGCTGCGCGAGGTCGCGCGGACAGTCCCCCTCGACAGGCTGCTCGTCGAGACCGACTGCCCGTACCTCGCGCCCGTGCCGCACCGCGGGCGCCGCAACGAGCCGGCCTACGTCGCCGCGACGGCGCGCTTCCTCGCCGACCTGCGCGGCCTCACCGCCGAAGAGTTCGGGCGCGCCACCTCCGAAAACTTCACGCGCCTCTTCGGCGTCGGGCCGGCCTGAAGCGCCCGTCCGGACGCGGGCGGCCTTGCGCCGGACGGCACAATCAACTTTTCCTCCCCGCCCGTAAATGTTATAAAAGCCCCGGCGGGTTCGCGGTAACTTTTCACTTCTTATGGCCCAGCAGAACTCATTCGACATCGTCTCGAAGGTGGAGATGGCGGAGGTCAAGAACGCGCTCGACCAGACCATGAAGGAGGTCAGGCAGCGCTTCGACTTCAAGGGGAGCCGCGCCGAGGTGAGGCTCGAAGGCGAGGAGGAGCTGATCCTCTCGGCCGAGGACGAGACCAAGCTGCGGAACATGAACGACATCCTCCAGCAGAAGCTCGTGCGGCGGAGCGTGCCGCTCAAGGCCCTCTCCTACGGGCGCGTCGAGCCCGCCGCGGGCGGCACCGTCCGCCAGCACGCGGCCATCCAGCAGGGCATCCCCTCGGACAAGGCCAAGGAGATCGTCAAGTTCATCAAGGAGTCGAAGCTCAAAGTCCAGGCCGCCATTCAGGGCGACACCGTCCGCGTCACGGGGCGCGACCGAGACATCCTTCAGGATGTAGTCGCCCAGCTCAAGTCGAAAGACTTCGGCATCAACATGCAGTACACGAACTACAGGACGAACTAAGTGATGAGTGATGAGTGATGAGTGATGAGTGAAGGCAGCTTGCTTTCACTCATCACTCATCACTCATCACTCATCACTCATCACATATGAACACTTCCGGTAACACAGCGGCGGTCGAGGCGCAGCGTTTGACGGCGCGGCGCATCTTCAGTCTGGTCGCGGCTGAGCTGGCGCTCGTCGAGCAGGAGTTCGAGCGGCAGGCGCGCTCGAACATCCAGGTCATCGCCTACATCGGCGACTACCTGCGCGCCTCGGGCGGCAAGCGCGTGCGCCCGGCGCTGACGCTGCTCTCGGCCGCGGCCGTCGGCGGCGACGCCTCGCGCCCGAACGTCGTGCGGATGGCGACCGTGATGGAGTTCCTCCACACGGCCACGCTCGTCCACGACGACATCATCGACAACGCCGAGACGCGCCGCAACCGCCCCTCCATCAACTCGCGCTTCGGCAACCAGACGGCCGTGCTCATGGGCGACTGGCTCTACATGTCTGCCTTCGAGACGAGTCTGAAAGAGCGCTCGCTCGAAATCCTCGACATCCTGACCAACGTCACGCGGAAGATGACCGAGGGCGAGCTGCTACAGTTGACCCTGCTCGGCCGCGCCGACGTGACCGAGGAGCAGTACTACGACGTGCTCCGGCGCAAGACCGCGTACCTCTTCAGCGCGTGCTGCGAGATCGGCGCCATCCTCGGCGGCGCGAACCCTTCGCAGAGTCGGGCGCTGCGCGACTACGGCATGAACCTGGGCACGGCCTTCCAACTCGTGGACGACCTGCTCGACTTCACCTCGGACGAAGACGCTCTGGGGAAGGCCGCGGGCGCAGACCTTCTGGAAGGGAAGGTCACGCTGCCCCTCATTCACCTGCTCGCCGAGGAGCCGCGGATGAAGGCCGGCGTGCAGTCGGTGATGCGCGAAGGCGCCTACGGCGAGTTCACGCGCGACGCCCTCGTCCGCGCCGCCGAGAAGGGCGGCGCCCTCGAACGCGCGCGTGCCGCCGCGACCTCCTACGCCGAGGCCGCTGTCCAGGCCCTCGCGGAGGTTGAGCCGTCCAAGTACACCGACGGCCTCCGCTCCATCCCCTCGTACATTTTGGAGAGAGAGATGTGAGGGAAGCTGTTGGCTGTTAGCTTTCAGCCAACCGACGAAGAAGCTAAAAGCCAACAGTCAATAGCTAACGGCCAACAATGCCTGACGAAAATCTTCTCGCCACGCTGGAGAACACGCTGAGGCAATCGCGCGAGGCGCGCACGCGCCGCGCGTCGCGGCTGGCAGACCTTGAGGCCGAGGCCGAGCGCGTCCGCACCGAGCTGAACGAGATCGACGCCGTCATCAGCCACACAGAGAATGCGATGTTTCGCATCCTCTCCTCGATGTTCGGCGCGGCGCAGTCGGCCGCCCCGCCTTCGGACGCCGAGATCGAGTTCGCGCTCCGCCGCGACGCGGCGGCCAACGCGCGGGCCACCACGCAGGCGCCGCAGGCCCACGTGCCCTACGCGCAGAGCCCGCCGCAGCAACAGGAGCACCACTTCCGCCACCACATTCCGCCGATTCGTTCCGACATCGCGCCGAAGAGCGACCGCTTCTTCGAGCGCACCATCCCGCACGCCGCGGCCGTCCTCCTGCGCGAGTCGGGCGGGCCGCTCCACGTCAACGAGCTTTACAACCGGCTGCTCGAAGGCGGCTTTCAGTTCACCGGCCAGAACCCGACCATCAGCATCGCCGTCTCGCTCAACCGCAACCGCCGCTTCCGCAAGGTCGCCCCCGGCACCTTCGACCTCACCATCCGCGACGCCGCGCAGGCTTCCTGAAAGTAGACAGCAGGCAGCAGGCGGTTGAAAGACCTTTCTTTCAACCGCCTGCTGCCTGCTGAACATGCGTGGGGCACGACCGAGACCGATGAAAGGGTCGTGCCCCGCGCGCGCCGGCCGGAGTTTGTCGGGGGAAGCCCGGCGGCGACACGTTCCCGTTACGAACGGAACCTTACTTCGGGGCCGCGGCGAGGCACTGCTTCTTGTCGGCCTTGGCCTTGGCCTGCGCGGCCGCGCGCTCCTTGCCCTTCAGGCTCCTGGCCGCCTTGATCGCCGCGTTGTAATCGTCGTTGCACTTCTTCACCGCCGCCACGTGCTCGGCGCTGTGCTTCGGCTTCTTGCCTTTGGCGAAGGCGGCCGGCGTCCCGGCCGTGACGGCCAGCGCCAGCGTCAGAAAAGTCTTCGTCAGAACGTTCTTCATCGTCGTCTCCTCTTGAGAAGTTTGAATCCCGCAGGAAGGCCGGAAGCCCTCCGAGCCTTAACGCCCTAACGGTTGGCAAGCGATGGGCCAAGACGCATCCGCCGCCCCGCCCCCCAATTTCAGCGGGTAAATAGCGTTTGAGGAGGTGAGGCGGACGCCCCGGCGCGGCCCGGCGGCTGTGGCGTTTTTGTCCGGGCAGACAAATCGGCCACGGGGAGCGGGGCGGCGCGTGCGGCGGGCCTCTTTCATGCGCGGCGTGCTCGTGTGCTAAGTTCTCCGGAACTGCTTTCGAGACGGACTGTGAGGGGGCTCCGAAGGTTTCATGCGCGCGATGATTCTCGCCGCGGGCTACGGGACGCGGCTGTGGCCTTTGACGATTGACCGCACCAAGCCGGCCATCCCCTTCATGGGGCGGCCGCTGATCGGCTACGTCGCGGAGTACCTGGCCGGCTACGGCTTCGACGACATCGTCGTCAATTTGCACCACCAGCCCGAGTCCGTCCGCGCCGCGCTCGGCGACGGCAGCCGGTTCGGCGTCCGCTTCCACTACGTCGAAGAGCCCGTCATCCTCGGCACGAGCGGCGCCATCGGCAACGCGCGACACCTCCTGGACGGCGACCACTTCGTCGTCATCAACGGCAAGCTCGCCACCGACATCGACCTCGGCGAGGCGCTTGAGACGCACCGGCGGACGGGGGCGCTCGCCACGCTCGTGCTGCGGCCGAACCCCGCGCGCGAGCGCTACAGCGTCGTCCACGTCCGGGACGGCCTCGTCGAAGGCTTCGGCGGCTACCCCGCGTCCGATAAGGCCGGCGGCGCCCCCGGCGCTGCTCCAAAGAGTGAGTCAGACTCTCGGGGCGGGGGGGCGGCGTTGGCGGATGAGAGTGATGCGGTCGGGGCGCCCCTCATGTTCACGGGCATTCAAATCCTCGACCCGAGGGTCTTCAAATACATCCCGCCGGGCGTCTTCTCGCACTCCGTGACGGACGTGTACGTCCCCGCCATCGCGCGCGGCGAACGCGTCGCGGCGCACGTCGCGCGGGGCGCCTGGTACGAACTCTCGACCGTCCGCCGCTACCTGGACACGAGCGTCACGCTCTTGAAGCGCGAGGGGCGAGACGTAGAACTCGGCGAAGGCTCAGTCGTCGAAGTCGGTGCCGGCGTCACGGAGAGCGTCCTGTGGGAGAACGTCCGGGTCGCACGCGGCGCGCGCGTCAGTCGCTCCGTGCTCGGCGCGGGCGTCCGCGTCGGCCCCGGCGAAGTCTTCGACAACGTCGCCGTCGTCCGCGCCGAACTCGCGCGCGGCGCCGAGCGCCCGGAGAAGGGCTTACAGGGCGAGTTCCGCGGCTCAAATTTTGTGGCGCCAATACCTGAGTGATACAATCCACGCGCGCCGCCAAGCGTATAAAGATGAATCGTAAACCGTGAACCGTAAACCGTGACGAGACGGAAACCCGTTCTTATCTCGTCACGGTTTACGGTTCACGGTTCACGCTCCTATGCATCACCCTTCGCAGATCACCCCGAACGCCTTCCGCACCTCGGCGCGCGAGCGCCTGTCGGAGTACGTCGCACGTCTCGGGGGCGACGCGGAACAGGTGCTCGCGCTCACGCCCGACGCCTCCACGCGCGAATACTTCCGCATCCCCTGGAAGAACTCGAAGGCCGTCGCCGCCGTCTACCCGGAGCCCTTCGACCCCGAGATACACCCCTTCATGGACGTGACGCGCCTCTTCACGGAGGCCGGCCTGCCCGTCCCTTCGATTCTGGACGTTGACCCTTTGAACGGCATCATCGTCCAGGAGGACTTCGGCGACCGGCAGCTCCGGCGCGTCTTCGAGACCGCCTCCGAGGACGAGCGCGAGTCGTACCTGGAGCAGGCCATCTCCGTCATCGCCGACATACAGGCCGCGACCGCGCTCGCAAGGGAGCGCGACTCCGTCGCCAGCCGCCTCGCCTTCGACGAGGCGAAGCTCTCCTGGGAGCTGGACTACTTCTTCGAGCACTACTTCAAGAGCCTGCGCGGGGAGACCTTCAGGCACGGCGACGAGGCGCAGTTGAAGGCCGAATTGAACGACGTGGCGGCGGAACTCGCCGGCCGCCCGCGGACGCTCTGCCACCGCGACTTTCATCCTTCAAATTTGATGGTGGACAAGCAGGGGCGCCTGCGCATCATCGACTACCAGGACGCGCGCATGGGGCCGGCGAGCTACGACCTCGTCTCGCTCCTGCTCGACCGGAGGACTTCGATGCCCTCGCTCGCGGAGGTGCGCGAGCGCCGCCTCTTCTTCCTCGACGAGCGGCGCGCGCGCGGGCTCGACCCCATCGACCCGGACGACTTCGCCTACGAGTTCCGCCTGATGACCGTCCAGCGATGTCTGAAGGCCGTCGGCACCTTCTCCTACCAGACGGCCGTCGCCGGGCGCGGCGAGACCTACGCGCAGTTCATCAACCCGATGCTCGAAATCGTCGTCCAGGCCGCCGAATGGCTCGGCCGCTTCCCCCTTCTGCGCTCGACGCTACGCGCGCGTTTGAACGGGGCGGAGCCGCCGGCCGCGGGAGATGACAACACCTGATTCAAAGACCCGAGGGGAGGCAGGGCGGCGCGCGTCGGGATTCGGAGTCGTCGCCGCCCGGTTCTTAAAACAGAGATGCAAAAGGTCTACATCAACCAGCTTTCAGGGCACGCGGGCGAAGAGGTCACGGTGCGGGGCTGGGTCTACAACATGCGTTCGAGCGGCAAGCTCATGTTCCCGCAGCTGCGCGACGGGACGGGCGTCGTCCAGTGCGTCGTGCTCAAAAAAGCGGTCGCGCCCGAGGTCTGGGAGGCGCTCGGCCACGCCGGCCAGGAGTCGGCCGTCACCGTCCGCGGCACCGTGCGCGCCGACGAGCGCGCCCCGGGCGGCTTCGAGATCGACGTGGCCGACGCACAGATCACACAGAGCGTCGAGGGCTACCCCATCACGCCGAAGGAGCACGGGACGGAGTTCCTCATGGATCACCGCCACCTCTGGCTCCGCTCGCGCCGCCAGCACGCGATCCTGCTCGTGCGCCACACGGTCGTCAACGCCGTCCGAGACTTCCTCAACCGCGACGGCCACATCCTCTGCGACACGCCGATCCTCACGCCCGCGGCGTGCGAGGGCACGACCACGCTCTTCGAGGTCGATTACTTCGGCGACGAGAAGGCGTACCTCTCGCAGTCGGGCCAGCTCTACAACGAGGCGACGGCCGCGGCCTTCGGCAAGGTCTACTGCTTCGGCCCGACCTTCCGCGCCGAGCGCTCGAAGACGCGCCGCCACCTCACGGAGTTCTGGATGGTCGAGCCCGAGATGGCCTACGCCACGCTCGACGACGTGATGGACTTGAGCGAGCGCTTCCTCTCCTCCATCGCCGCGCGCGTGCTCGAAGAGCGGCGGGAGGAGCTGAAGGTGCTCGAGCGCGACACGTCGAAGCTCGAAGCGATTGTGCCGCCGTTCCCGCGCGTGCACTACGACGACGCGGTGAAGATTCTGCACGAGGGGCACGGGCGCGGCGAGCTTGAGCAGAAGTTCGAATGGGGCGGCGACTTCGGCGCGCCCGACGAGACCTACATCTCCTCGCGCTTCGACCGGCCGGTCATGGTGCACCGCTACCCCGCGGCCGTCAAAGCCTTCTACATGAAGCGCGACCCGGAGCGCGACGACTTGGCGCTCGGCGTGGACGTGCTCGCGCCCGAGGGCTACGGCGAGGTCATCGGAGGCGGCGAGCGTGCCACCTCGCTCGAATTCCTCGAAGAGCAGCTCAAACTGCACGACCTGCCGCGCGAGGCTTTCGAATGGTACTTAGACCTGCGCCGCTACGGCAGCGTCCCGCACGCGGGCTTCGGCATGGGCATCGAGCGCTGCGTCGCCTGGATGTGCGGCATTGAGCACATCCGCGAGACCATCCCGTTCCCGCGGATGCTCTACAGGCTGAGACCTTGAAGCTCTCATGGAAAAGATCGTCACGATATTCGGCGGCGCGAAGTGCGGCGAGGAGAGCGAGGAGTACGGGCAGGCGGTGCGGCTCGGGCAGCTCCTCGCGGAGCGCGGCTACACCATCTGCACGGGCGGTTACCTGGGCGTGATGGAGGGTGCGAGCCGCGGGGCGCACGAGCGCGGCGGCCGCGTGCTCGGCATCCTCATGAACCAGTTCAAGTCCGAGCCCAACCGCTATCTGACGGAGAAGGTCGCGAGCGCACACTTCTATGAGAGACTTCAGAATTTGATCGAGCGCTCGGTCGGCTTCATCGCCCTGCGCGGCGGCGCCGGGACGGTGACCGAACTCTCGCTCGTCTGGAACAAGCTCCAGACCAGAGTCATCGAGCCGCGCCCGCTCGTGCTGCTCGGGGACTTCTGGCCGAGGGTCATCGAGTCGTTCAGGGAGAACCTCGTGGTGAGCGAGCAGGACGTGGCTCTCCTCGACTTCGTCAACACGCCGGAGGAGGCCGTGCGGATCATCGCGGAGAGGGCCGAAGGGGAGAGTGTATGAACTGTCCTAAATGCGGCGCCGGCCTCGTGCCCGGCGCGAAATTCTGCGGCGCCTGCGGCGCCACCGTCGCGGCGGCCGAGGCGCCGCAGCCGCAACCTCAACCCCAGTACCAGTCCGCCCCGTCCGGCGGCGGAATCAAGATCGACGACGACGCGCGCGGCCAGGGGCGCGGCTACTCTTACGAAATCCTCCACCAGCCCTCGTTCGCGCTGGCCGTCGTGCAGCTCGCGGCCGAGCAGTCGATTCTGGCCGAGGCGGGCGCGATGGTCTCAATGTCTGCCAACGTGGAGTTGCAGTCGCAGATGAAGGGCGGATTGATGGGCGCTTTGAAGCGCGCCGTCGGCGGCGAGTCGGCCTTCGTCTCGACCTTCACGGCGCGCGGCGGCCCCGGCGAAGTCACTTTCGCCCCGGGCAGCCCCGGCGACATCGCCGCCATCGAGATGAATAATCAGCTCTTCTACGTCCAGTCCAGCTCCTACCTCGCGGGCGACGCCGGCCTGAACGTGGACACGCGCTGGGGCGGCGCCAAGACCTTCTATCGGCGGCGAGGGGCTGTTCGTGCTTCAGGTGAGCGGGACGGGCCTGCTGCTCCTCTCTTCGTTCGGAGCGATTCACCGCAAGCGCCTCGCCGCGGGCGAGCGGTACGTGGTGGACACGGGGCACCTCGTCGCCTGGGAGGGAACGACGCAGTACACTCTGCGCAAGGCCGCGGCCGGCTTCTTCCGCAGCATGGTCAGCGGCGAGGGCGTCGTGGCGGAGTTCTCGGGGCCGGGCGAGATTCTCATCCAGACGCGGAACCTCGCGGCGCTCGCGGGGCTGCTCAAGCCCTTCTTCCCGACGCAGAGCGGCGGCGGCGGCGGTGGCGGCTTCAACATCAACCTCGGCGGCTGACGCGCGACCGATAACGTTCGGGTGAAGAAAGAAACTATGAGCGGGCTGCTCGAAGAACAGAGAACGTTGGGCACGAACCGTCTTCCGGGGGAGGGAAGGCGCGCGTGCATCATCGGCGCGCCGTGCGGCTTCGGGGCGAGCATCGCGGGCGTCGATCTGGGGCCTCGGGCGATGCGCGTCGCGGGTCTCAGGCAGCGTGTCGCGGGGCTCGGCTACGAGGTGAGGGACAAGGGCGACCTGCGGATGGACTGCCCGACGGAGCCGCCCCCGGCCGGCGAGAAGCTGCGCTACCTCAACGAAATCAAGGACGCCTGCGTGCAGCTCGCGTCGGAAGTCCGTCAGGCGCTTGAGGCCGGCGAGTTGCCGATTGTCCTCGGCGGCGACCACTCCATCGCCATCGGCTCGGTCGCGGGCGTCGCCTCCTTCTACCGCGGGCGCCAAGAGCCCGTCGGACTCATCTGGTTCGACGCGCACGCGGACATGAACACGCCCGAGACGACCCCTTCCGGCAACATCCACGGGATGCCGCTCGCGGTGCTGCTCGGCTACGGCACGCCGGAGCTGACCGGCATCGAGGGCTTCTCGCCCAAGCTCGACCCGCGCTTCTGCGCGCACATCGGCGCGCGCGACGTAGACCCCGGCGAGCGCGAGCTGATTCGGAAGCTCGGGCTGCGCTTCTTCACCATGCGCGAGATCGACGAGCGCGGGATGTCCGCCTGCGTGGACGAGGCAATCCACATCGCATCTCAAGCGCCGGCCGGCTATCATGTGACGCTCGACGTGGACGCGCTCGACCCAGGCGACGCGCCAGGGTCGGGCACGGTCGTCCGCGGCGGGCTGACCTACAGGGAGGCGCACCTCGCGATGGAGAAGATCGCGGAGGCCGGCGGCGCGCTCTCGCTCGAAGTGGTCGAGATAAACACCGCGCTCGACATCAACAACCGTACGGCCGAGCTGGGCGTCGAGCTGATCCTCTCGGCCCTCGGCAAGTCGATACTTTAAGACGGCCGTGTGCTGGGGTGATTCCTCAACTCCGGCGCCCGAAGCTGCTCTGCCGGCACGCTTTGGGCTAAATTTTTAGGACGACGACTTTCAACATGACGACAAAGATTCGCATCGGGGTCATCTACGGCGGCCGCTCGGGCGAGCACGAGGTCTCCGTGCGCTCGGCCCGCACAGTCATCGAGGCCGTTGACCCGGAGAAGTACGAGGTCATCCCGGTCGCGATTACGAAAGAGGGGCGCTGGCTCTCGCCGGCCGAGTCGGCCTCGCTGCTCCCGGAGCCTACGCGGCGCAGGCTCTCGAATTACGCGGGCGGGGGCGACGAAGGCGGCACGGCGCTCGTCGTAGACCCTTCCAGCGGCGGACTCCTCCGGCACGAGGGTGCGGATGTGGGAGACCAGAGGCTCGACGTGGTCTTCCCCGTGTTGCACGGCACCTACGGCGAGGACGGGACGATTCAGGGGCTTTTGGAGATGGCCGGCATCCCTTACGTCGGCTGCGGCGTGCTCGCGTCGAGCACAGGGATGGACAAGGTTGCGATGAAGATACTCTTCCGACACGCGGGGCTGCCGGTCTGTAAATACGACTGGTTCCTGCGGCGCGAATGGGAAGAGAAGCCTTCGGAGATCCGCGAACGCGTCGAGCGCGGGATAGGCTACCCGTGCTTCGTCAAGCCCGCCAACCTGGGCTCGTCCGTGGGTGTCTCGCGCGCGGACGACGGGGAGACGCTGGTCAGGGCCGTCAACCTCGCGGCGCGCTACGACCGGAAGATCATCGTCGAAGAGGGGTTGGACGCGCGCGAGATCGAGTGCGCGGTGATGGGGAACGACGAGCCCGAGGCGAGCCTGCCGGGCGAGTACGTCGTCCACGACGAGCAGGCGAGATTCCTCGACTACACGGAGAAGTATTCGAGCACGGGCCACGTCGAGTTCGTCGTCCCCGCGCCCATCCCGAAGCGCCTCACGCGGCGCATACAGGAGTTGGCCGTCCGCGCCTTCAAGGCCGTTGACGGCGCAGGCTTCGCACGCGTGGACTTCTTCCTGAGGCGGGACAACAAGAAGCTCATCGTCAACGAACTGAACACCATCCCGGGGCTCACGGATGTCTCCGGCTTCCCGCAGATGTGGGAAGCCTCCGGCCAACCCTTCACGCAGGTCATCGACCGTCTGGTCGAACTCGCCTTCGAGCGCCACTCGGAGAAGTCTCGAAACGCGACCAGCCTTTAGAAATCTGTTCGAGTAAACTCCGAGCCCGCGCGCCCTAACTCTTTGGCGCGCGGTAGCCGTTGCGCGTGCGCGCGCTCAGCTCGGGCCGCGAGAGCTTCAACTGTATGGTGCGCCAGCGGCCGTCCCGCGCGGTGTTGTTCGGGCGGTAGCCGATGGTGTACTGGTTGCTCAACTCCTGTAGAATCTCCCGGAAAGCGTCGTCGAGCGCCCGCCCGCCCGGCTTCGAGACGAACCGCCCGCCGCTCTTGCTCGCGTAATTCTTCAGCGTGCCCGCCGCCGACATGCGCTCGGCCGGATTCATCTCCGGGTCTGACATGTCAACGGTGTAGATGGTCGCGTTCGCCCCGAGCGCGGCGTTGAGCGCCTTCTCGGACGTGGCGCTGCTCTTCGTGTCGGCGCCGTCCGAGAGGATGATGATCGCGCGGCGCTTCTCCGGGCGCCGGGCGAGGTCTTTTGCCGCGCGCACGACCGCGTCGTTGAGCGCCGTCATCCCTTTCGAGCTCAGGTCGTAGGCGACGGGCGGCAGGTCGCGCCCCGGCGCGAAGTCCGACAACTGCTCGACCTTCGAGTCGAAGTGGTAGACGGAGGCCACGTCCTCCTCGCGCAGCCCTTCGAGGAAGCGCACGGCCGCGGCGCGCGCCAGCGTCAGGCGGCTCTCCATGCTCCCCGAAGTGTCGAGCAGGATGGCCGCGGCGAAGGGCGTCTCCTCGACGGAGAAGAGCGTGACGCGCTGCTCGACGCCGTCCTCGAGAACCTTGAAATCTTTGTTCGAGAGCTTGTGGACGTACTCGCCGCCCGCGTCCGTCACGGTCACGTTGAGGACGACGAGGTCTGAGTTCACGCGGACGACCTCGTCGTCGTCATCACCCTTCTGCGCGCGCACGAGGGCGACGGGGGCGGCCAGGGCCAGCAGGGACAGGATGACTACAAGGGTTCTCGTCTGAGTGCGGAGGAGGGAAGGGCGGGGCCCGTCGGGCGGCGAAATCGTCATGGCTGTTTGATGGTGCGGATGCGGCGAATCAGCTCGATCATTTCGTTGGAGCGCCGGATGACGTTGCCCGAGATGACCAGGCGCGAAGTCTTCGAAACGCTCTCCTTCAGGTCGCCCGCGACTTTGGCGAGGCGCGTGACGGCGCCGTCGATCTTCTCCGGCGGGTCGCTCAGCTCCTCTTCGTCGTCGGAGCCGCCCGCGCCGCCCCTGATTTTACGCGCGAGTTTTTCGAGCCGTTCGAGCCGCTTCTGGTCTTCGCGCGTGAGGGAGTTGTTCTTCCTGTAGGAGGAGAGCAGCTCGTCCCCGAGCTGCGCGGCTTCGTCGGCGCGCTCGACCATCTCCTTGTGCGTCTCCTCCTCACGCCGAATCTCCGCGCGGTGCAGCATCTCCGCCTCGGGCGAGCCGAAGTCGGTCGAGCGTTGCCCGTCGGGCTTCGCGCCGGGCTGTTCCGCCCCGGTCGTCTGCGCACGTGCGCCGAACGGGTTGAGCGCCAAAAGGACGGCTGCGAGGGCTACGGTTCTTAGCATGAGAACGGCCTGAAGACTCCCCTACAGAACTTTCCGCGAGCGCCTGAGAAGTGTAACACGTGCCTCGAAGTTAGGGATGCCGCCGAAGAGACGCCGGGTTGCAAGGCGAGAGTCTGTTAGAGTTCTTCTCTAAACGCTTTACGTGAACTTTGTCGGCGCGCCGACTCTTAAAGCAGGACGCGAGCTTCGCCGACGCTTTAAGGAACGCTGTAGGGCGTGTCGGGCGTGTTGATGAAGTCGTCCCCGCCAGACTTCTTCTTGGACGGAGTCTTGACGATGATGACGTTATCCTTAATCTTCTCGGGCGGCCGTTTCGCTCCGGGCAGTGACCTGAAGGCGACCTCCCCGGCGCGCGCGCCGCTCTTGAGCCCGACCACGCGCGACCCGCTCCACTCCTCCGACAGAACTTTGAGCGTGAACTTGCCCTGCTGCCCCGGCTCGAGGTCGGCCGGCTCGACCTTGATCTCGCGCGTCTCGACGCCGGAGTCCGCCCTGCGCCTCAGCTCGACCTGTACCGAGAGCTTTTCGAGCCTCTCTTTGCCGACGTTCTGCACCGCGCCGCCGATGATTGCGTAGGGCTTGGCCAGCAGAGCCTCGTCCACGAAGACGTGAGCCTGGGGCTCCGGCTTCGGAGTCGGCGTCGCCTGTGCCGCCTTCTGCCGCGGAGCGTCCGGGGCCTTCTGACAGCCCGACAGAATCAGAAAGGGGAGGAGTGCCAGCGTGAGGGCAGGCTTGAGGCCGGCCGCGAGGAGGTGTCTGAGATGGATCATCTTACTGCTTTGTTCGACTGATGGTTGAGCTTCCCGCCCCTTCAACGTTCAAACTTAAAGATTTAAGCTGTCGGGCACAACGCCCGTTCGCCGCGGCCGGCGGCCGCTACTGCTGATCCTGTTCGTGGCCCGGCGGCGGGGTGCCCGTGACCTTCGTGATGAGCGCCACGAGAAACTCCTCTTCGGCCGTCCCGTTGCTCTTGAGCGAGAGCCACTCGGCGCCGAGCACGTTGTCGCTCCGGCCCTCGACGCGCGCGTTGACCGAGACGTTCGTGTTAGAGCTGTCGATGGGCTGGATTTCGATGACGAGCGTGTAGCGGCCCCGCGTCCAGTTGCCCTGCTCCGTGCGCGGCACCTCCGCGAGGCGGAAAAGCTCCGAGGAGGTGACGACGGTGCCGCGGGTGAAGGTGTAAGGCTGTGAGACGAGCAGTCCGGTCTCCGGCTTCGAGACCGTCTCGTCGAGGATGAGCTTCCTCTCGCGCATCAACTCCAGTGCCGCCTTCGTCAGCACGTCGTTTGGGGCCTGGAAGCGGTAAGGGTTTGGGACGGGGGGCGGCTGCTGCGTCTTGCCTTTGCCGAAGTCGATGCCGCGGCCGACGCCGTTGTCCACCTTGCGGCCGTTGACGGCCGGCTGCTGATTGGTGCTGCTGTCGCGGATGCGGTCGTTCTGCTGATCGACGCCCTTCTCCTGTGCGGCGCAGACGGTGCAAGCGAAAAAGAGAAGCCCGATTGCGAAAAGCTTTTTCATGGAAAGCCCCTTTTGCCCTGACCTTGCAAACTATTCAAGAGGGAAACGCCTGCGAGCATAATGCAACGAACAGACGAATTCAAGACTTACTCCGAGGCGCGAAAGTTTAGATGCCATTTTAAGGGGAGGGGGACGGCTGAGTTGTCACGTCAGTCCCTTCCGAGGGCGTGGGCGTCGCGGAAACGTTCGCGTTGCGGTTGCGCTCCCACTCGCGCAGGGCCTGCACGCCGCGCTGGAAGTCCGCCTCGTTGTCGTAGAAGTTGTGCGCGCCGTCGTTACGCGAGGGCTCGCGGACGTAGTAGATGAAGTCGGTCTGCGCCGGGCCGAGCGCCGCTTCGAGAGAGCTTTGACCCGGTGAGGCGATGGGGCCGGGCGGCAGCCCACGCACTTTGCGCGTGTTGTAGGGCGAATCGCGGTCGAGGTCGCTCTGGTAGACCTTGCCGTTGTTCCTCCACTTGCCGGCGGCCTTCGAGGCGTAGATGACGGTCGAGTCGATGCCGAGCGGGATGTCCCGCCTGAGCCGGTTGTAGATGACGGAGGCGACGACCGGGCGCTCGTCCGAAAGCTTCGACTCGGTCTCGACGAGCGAGGCGACGGTGACCAACTCGCGCGGGCTCAGGCCGGGCGGCGGGGCGTGCTTCGCCGACAACTCGCCCCAGACCTGCCGGAAGCGCTTCACCATCGTTTCGACGACCTGCCGCGGCGTCGCGTCCGGCTGAAAACTGTACGTGTCCGGGTAGAGGTAGCCTTCGAGATTTTTGGCCTCGGGGTCGATGTCGCGGATGGAGCTTGTGTCGTCGAAGAGTGCCAGAGCCTCTTCCGGGCTCTGGAGTTTTAATTCCGGAATCCTCGCGAGGAGTGCGGCGATGTCCCAGCGCGTCCAGCCCTCGATGACGGTCAGGCGGCCCAGACGCTGCTCGCCCTCTTCGAGTTTTCTGAGAACAGACAGGGGGGAGATGGGCGAGGGGAAGCGGTATTCGCCCGCCTTCAGGCGTTGACCCGAACCGTTCGCACGCACGTAGAGCCGCAAAAGCCATCCGTGTCTGATAACGCCGAGACTTTCCAGGTTATTAATAATCTCATCCGGGGTGGAGCCTTTGGGGATGGCGACGTACTTCTCGCTCTGGGAGTGGGGCCTGGGCGTCTGTAGCTCGTTGCGAATCCACAGGAGAGAGCCCGCGCAGGCGATGATGAGAATGATGAAGAATGAAAGGATAACTCTTTTAAAAGTCATTACATATCTCGTGTGGTCTGAAGTAGAAGCTCAGCCGCGGGTCTTAACTTTCGGCCCGGTTCTGAGCTTCAAGAAAGTCACTCAAGATTATAGATGCGGCTTCGCTGTCAACCCGGTCTGAGATTTCGGAGGCCCGAAGGCCGCGCTCGCGCAGGGAGCTTTCGGCCTCTCTGGAGGTGAGGCGCTCGTCCTGAAAAAAGATCGGGAGCTTGAGCGAGAGTTGCAGGTTGCGCCCGAGGCGCCTGACCTCCTGCGCGGCATCGCCTTCGTCGCCGTCGAGGCGGAGCGGCAAACCCAGGACTATGCTCCGCACGTCAAACTGCTCGCAAAGTTCGGCGAGTGAGCTGAGCAGACGCTTCCAGGGGGTGCGTGGCAGGGGCGCGAGTGCCCGGACGGTCAGGCGCAATTCGTCCGAGACGGCTAGGCCGACTCTCTTCGAACCCATGTCGATGGCGAGGACACGGCCCTGCAACTGTAGACCTTCCCGACTCGCTTTTTTGGATGAAATCTGCGCCTTCGGCCGGCGCGGAGTATAACGCAACCCTTGACAATTCTGCCACTTAGACGGCTTGCGCGCCGTCGTTGGCTACTGTATCATCCGACCCGTGGGTTCGGACGAGGTCGGCCCTTCGTCGGGCTGAAGCGCTTTTTTTAAGGGTTTGAGTGGAATTAGAGGTGCTCGATGTCTTTTCGCAGTAAGTTCCTTCTCGTCGTCTTCTCCGCTTCGCTGGCGCTCTACGCCGTCGTCGGCGGCTGGATGTCGATCAACGCGCAGCAGCAGCAGAACGACCCGGGCGCGCAGCTCCGAATCTTCGAGAGCGTCCTGCGGCACATACAGGACGACTACGTGGACGAGCCCGATCTGAACAAGGTTCGGGCGGGCGCCCTGCGGGGTCTGGCCTACGGCCTCGACCCGTACTCGACCTACCTGACGACCGAGCAGGTCAAGAACTTCAGCCCCGCCAACCAGAAGGGGCAGTCCGGCATCGGCGCGGAGCTTTCGCAGTTCGCCTCCTACCTCTACGTCATCGCCCCCGTGAAGGGCGGGCCGGCCGAACAGGCGGGCTTGCAGGCGGGCGACATCATCGAGTACATCGACGGGAAGGCGACGCGCGACATCTCGCTCTACGACGCGCGCCAGCTTCTGAACGGCGCGCCCGGGAGCGAGGTCAAGCTGCGCGTCCTGCGGGCGGGCACGCGCCCGTTCGTCCTGAACGTCAAGCGCGGCTCCGTCTCCGTCCCCGCCGCGGAGGCGCGGATGGAGGCCGGAAAGGTCGGCGTCGTCAAGGTCAACAGTCTCGCGGACGGCGAGGCCGCGGACGTGAAGGCGCGTTTGCAGGAGCTTTTACAGAAGCAGGGCGCGCAGAAGATCGTGCTCGACTTGCGGAGCGTCGCCGGCGGCTCGCTCGAAGAGGGCGTGAAGGTCGCGAACCTCTTCATCAAGGAGGGGACTCTGGCGCAGACGGTCGGGCGCGGGAACAAGCCCCAGAAGACTTTCACGGCCGACCCGAAGGCCGTCCTCTTCGAAGGGCCGACCGCGGTGCTGATCGACCGCGGGACTGCCGCCGCGGCGGAGGTCGTGGCCTCAGCCTTCGTCGATCACAAGCGCGGCGACGTGGTCGGCGTCAAGAGCTTCGGCGCGGGCGCCGAGCAGCAGTTGTTCACGCTGCGCGCGGGCGACGGGCTGCTCCTGACGACGGTCAAGTGGGCCTCTTCGACGGGCAAGGCTTTCCTCGGCGAGGGCGTGAAGCCGACGGTCGAGGTCAAGGCGCCCGAGCTGGCCGATGCGATTGACCCCGAAGACCTGACCGGCAACGACGACGACGCCATCGCGCAGCCGAACACCAACGCCCCCGCAGACCGCAGGGAGGTTTCGCCCGACGCCGCCTCGCCCAAGCAGCAGCCCGAAGACGTGCAGTTGAAGAAGGCGCTCGAACTCCTGCGCGAGAACAAGCCGGCGCAGACCCCGCAGCGTCCAGCCTAAAAGGACGAGCATCGCACACGTCGAAAGGCGCGCGAGATTCAATCTCGCGCGCCTTTCAATTTTGGCGAGGTGCTTTACCCCTTCAGAGGGGGATGTTCCCGTGCTTCTTGGGAGGGTTCGTGTCCCTCTTGTTTTCGAGCATCGAGAGGGCACCGATGAGCTTCCGGCGCGTCAGCGCGGGCTCTATGATCTCGTCTATAAACCCGCGCTCGGCCGCGACGTAAGGGTTGGCAAACTTCTCCTCGAACTCCGCGACGCGCGTCCGACGGGCCGTCTCCTGATCCGCCGCCTCTGCAATCTCACGCCGGTAGAGAATCCCGACCGCGCCCTCCGCGCCCATGACGGCGATCTCGGCCGTCGGCCAGGCGAAGTTAACGTCCGTGCGGATGTGCTTCGAGGCCATGACGCAGTAGGCGCCGCCGTAAGCCTTGCGCGTGATGACGGTGACCTTGGGCACCGTCGCCTCGGCGAAGGCGTAGAGGAGTTTCGCCCCGTGCCTGATGATGCCGGCGTGCTCCTGGCGCACGCCGGGCAGGAAGCCGGGCACGTCCTCGAAGACGACGAGCGGGATGTTGAAGCAGTCGCAGAAGCGGACGAAGCGCGCGCCCTTGACCGAGGCGTCGATGTCGAGCACGCCCGCGAGGTAGGCGGGCTGGTTGGCGACGAGGCCGACGCTCCGGCCGCCGAGGCGCGCGAACCCGACGACGATGTTCGGGGCGTAGTGCTCCTGGACTTCGAAGAAGTACCCTTCGTCCACGACCGCGTGGAGGGCGTCGCGCATGTCGTAGGGCTGGTTGGAAGCTTCGGGGACGAGCGTGTTGAGCGACTCGACGCGCCGTTCGGGCGGGTCGTTCGTCTCCAGGCGGGGCGCGTCCTCCAGGTTGTTGGAGGGGATGAAGGAGAGCAGCTCGCGCACGAGCAGGAGGGCCTGCTCGTCGGAGTCCGCGGCGAAGTGCGCGACGCCCGAGACGCTGTTGTGCGTGTCGGCGCCGCCCAGCTCCTCCTTCGAAACGTCCTCGTGCGTGACGGTGCGGATCACCTCGGGGCCGGTGATGAACATGTAGGAGGTGTGCTTGACCATCACGTTGAAGTCGGTGATGGCGGGGCTGTAGACGGCGCCGCCGGCGCAAGGCCCCATGATGCAGCTGATCTGCGGGACGACGCCCGAGGCGAGCGTGTTGCGCAGGAAGATGTCCGCGTAGCCGCCCAGGGAGACGACGCCCTCCTGAATGCGCGCCCCGCCCGAATCGTTGAGGCCGACGACGGGGGCGCCGACGCGCATCGCGGTGTCCAGAACCTTGCAGATCTTCTCGGCGTGCGTCTCGGAGAGGGAGCCGCCGAAGACCGTAAAATCCTGCGCGAAGACGAAGACGCGGCGGCCGTCCACGAGGCCGTGGCCGGTGACGACTCCGTCGCCGGGGAAGAGCTGTCTGTCCAGGCCGAAGTCGCGCGAGCGGTGGACGACGAGCTGGTCGAACTCCTCGAAGGTGCCCTCGTCGAGGAAGAACTCGATGCGCTCGCGCGCAGTCCATTTGCCCGCCTCGTGCTGGCGCGCGGTGCGCGCGGCGCCGCCGCCCTCCGACGCGCGGCGCTGCCGCTCGAGGAGCTGTTCGAGTTTTGACTTGTGCGTGTGTCCGGCCGGTTCGGGTTTCATAGGTCGAGAAGTAACGCCGCGGGATTATGAATGATAAGCGGGGATTTGTACACGCGCGGCGTTTGAGATGGAGCTTGAAAGGTAAGAGTTGAAGGGTCGGCGCGCCGACCCTTCAACTCTTACCTGAGGCCGCCGGCGGGGGACGACTTTTCGAACGTAAAGGGTAAGCTTCGAGTTATGCAAAAGGCTCAGGCTCACGTTCCACGGATACTTGAGAGTCATGCGAAGTCGAAGGGGAACTGCCTGTTCTCGATTAAACCTCGAAGCTCGTCGAGTGCTTTCTTAACGTTGGAGCGGTACAGGTCTGGGTATTGATAAAGCTCCGCGTGACGTTCGAACTCATCCTCGTCGAGGACTTCGAAGGAGTGGTCGGGTTGAACGAGAACGTCAACGTCGAGGTCTACGAAGGTGAGTGCGCCGGACTCGAAGGTCGGCGGGGTGTTGACGTTGCAGTAGAACTTGAGGAGGCGGCCGTCGGGCGACTGGAAGCGGAAGACGCTGTACCAGCGATCCGTCCAGAAGAACTCGGTGCTCAGAGTCCCCGCCTCGATGGTGCCGATGAGTGCGTGCCTTATCTCCTCCGCGAAGAAGGCGTCGAGGACGACGAGGGAGCCTTCGCGCCGCGCGACGCGCGCGGGCCAACTGCGGTGGACGCGGCCGTCGTGTTTGCAGGAGCGGACGACGATCTCGAACGGTTCTGTCCCGCCTTCCTTCATCGAATACTTAAACGTCCGTCAGAGATTCTTTCGGCTCAGGCGCGCGTGCCCGGACGGTGTTGCGGAGCGTCCCGATGCCTTCAACTTCGACCTCGCACACGTCGCCGTCGAGGAGCGGCCCGACCCCCGCGGGCGTCCCCGTCGCGATCAGGTCTCCCGGCTCCAACGTCATCGCTTGCGAGATGTAACGGATGACGTGCGCGACGGGGAAGGCCATCGCGCTGGTGCGGCCGCTCTGGCGCACCTGGCCGTTGACGCGCGTCTCGACTTTGAGGTCGGAAGGGTCGAGGCCGGTGACGATGTAGGGGCCGACGGGGCAGAAGGTGTCGAAGGATTTGCCGCGTGTGAACTGCACGTCCTTGCGTTGTAGGTCGCGCGCGGTCACGTCGTTGAGGCATGTATAACCGAGGACGTAGGCGAGCGGGTCTTCGTCGGGCGGGAGGCGGCGGCACCTCCGTCCGATAACGACGGCGAGTTCGCCCTCGTGCTCGACCCTCCGGGACAATTCGGGAAGCTCTATCAAATCGCCGTCGCCGACGATGGTCGAAGGCGCTTTGAGGAAGAGGAGCGGCTCTAAAGGCATCGGGTTCCCCAATTCTGCGGCGTGCTCGCGGTAGTTGCGCCCGACGCAGACGATTTTTGAGGGCGTGACCGGCGGCAGAAGCCGCGCGTCGGAGAGTCGGATGGAGGGCTCGGAGCGTTCGAGGGAGAGGTTCCCCGCGGACAGGTCACCTTCGAGCCTGAAGACCTCCGAGCCCTCTATGGCGCCGAAGGCGGGGCGCTGTGTCGAAGGGTCTGTGAAGCGGCAGATTCTCATCTTGTTTGAAGCTCTGGAGAGACTTAAGGGACGGTCTCGGACTGCACGTCGGAAGGGTTCGAGACGTTGCCGGCCTTATCGACGGCCGTGACGTAGTAGTAATAACGCTGCCCTGACTTGACGGCCTCGTCCTGAAAGGTCGTGCGTTCCAGCAGATTCCGGTTGAGCTTCGTCCACTGGTCTTTCGGCAGGGCGGGGTCTGTGGAGCGAAAGACGTTGTAGCCGGCGATGTCGCGCTCCTGGTTGGCCGCGAAGAAGACGGAGATGCGCAGGGGCGTCGCGGCGGCGGCGAGGGTCAGGCCGGTCGGGGCCGCGGGGGGAAACTTATCTTCCGGCGTGACCTGGACGGGGTTCGAGTTGAGGCTCTCGACCGGCTCGCCGCCCGTGCCGAGCGAGACGGCGCGGACGACGTAGACGTACTCTTCGCCGAAGGCGAAGGTCTGGTCGGCGAAGCTCAGAGCGTTGACCGGCCTCGAATTGAGAGGCGTCTGGGCCGGCGCGTTCTGCGAGCGCGCGGAGCGGTAGACGTTATAGCCGAGCAGGTTCGCGGGCCGCGTGTTATCGACGTTCGCGGCGGGCGCCTCCCAGCGGACGGTGACGGCGTTCTCCCTGACCTCCGGGTTCTGTGCGACGACCGGCGGCTGGCTGACGCTCGCGGCCGGCTCGATGAGGAGGAAGTTCGAGAAGGAGGCGCGCTGCCCCGCGGAGTTGACGTAGCGCACGGCGTAACGCAGGCGCACGGGCTCGGAGAGCGAAAGCTCGTCCGTGTATGCGAGCGTCTCTTTGGCCCCGGCGATCTGCTCGGAGGTGACCGAGCCGATGAGGTTCGCGCGCGCGGAGAACTCCTCTTCGGTCAGGGGCAGGGGGTCGTCGATGGCCTCGGCGAGGCGGTAGACATCGACCCTCCTGATGCTCTGGACGCTCTCGTCGGAGGCGTTGCGGCGCGGCGCGGGCCAGTTCAGGATGACCTGGTTGCCGCGCTGCACGCCGGAGAGAAGCTCCGTGCGCTGCGGGACTCTCTCGACCGGCGGCTGCGGCGGCCGGCGTTTGCCGCAGCCGGCAAGCGTCAAGGCACAAGGCACAAGGCACAAGGCAAAAATCAAAAGGGAAAAACTTCGAACGCGTACCGCGCCCACACTTGTGCCCTTTGCCTTGTGCCTTGTGCCTTGTGCCTTCACTGTCGCCTTCATCAGAGGACGTAGCGGCTGAGGTCCTGGTCTTTGACGATGTCGTCGATGGTGCGGCCGACGTACTCGGCGTCGATGGACTGCCGCTTGGGCTCCAGGTCTGGGCCTTCGAAGCTGATCTCGTCCAAGACCTTCTCCATGATGGTGTGGAGGCGGCGGGCGCCGATGTTCTCGGTCTGCTCGTTGACACGGACGGCGAAGCGCGCGAGCGCGTCGATGGCGTCGTCGGTGAATTCGAGCTCGATGCCCTCGGTCTCCAAGAGCGCCTTGTACTGTTTGACGAGCGAGTTCTTCGGCTCGGTCAGGATGCGTTTGAAGTCTTCGAGCGTGAGCGAGTCCAGCTCGACGCGGATGGGGAAGCGCCCCTGGAGCTCGGGGATCAAGTCCGAAGGCTTCGAGACGTGGAAGGCGCCGGCGGCGATGAAGAGGACGTGGTCTGTGCGCACCATGCCGTAGCGCGTGTTGACGGTCGTGCCCTCGACGATGGGCAGGAGGTCGCGCTGCACGCCCTCGCGCGAGACGTCGGGGCCGGAGCCGGAGGACTCGCGGCCGGCGATCTTGTCCAGCTCGTCGAGGAAGATGATGCCCGAGGACTCGACCCGTTCGAGGGCGGCGCGGGCGACGGCGTCCATGTCCACGAGCCGCTCCTCCTCCTCCTGGATGAGGTATTCGAGCGCCTCATCCACGCGCATGCGCTGCCGCTTGGTGCGCCCCTGGAAGAGATTGCCGAGCATGTCCTTCATGTTGATGCCCATCTCCTCGACGCCCTGGGGGCCCGCGACTTCGATGGTCGGGAAGCTCTTCTCGCGCACCTCCATCTCGACGAGGCGGCTGTCGAGCTTGCCCTCGCGCAGCTGCGCGCGCAGTTTCTCGCGGGTCTTCTGGAACTGTTCGTCGCGGTCGCCGGACGCGCCCTCGTCCGGGGCGGCGTCCGCGTCGAAGTCGTAGAAGTTTGAGGGGGAGCGCTGCGGGAGCAGGAGGTCGAGGATGCGCTCCTCGGCGTTGTTCTCGGCCTTCTCGGCGACCTCCTCGATCTTCTCCTCGCGCACCATGTCCACGGCGATCTCCGTGAGGTCGCGGATCATGCTCTCCACGTCGCGGCCGACGTAGCCGACTTCGGTGAACTTGGAGGCTTCGACCTTGAGGAAGGGCGAGTTGGACATGCGCGCGAGGCGGCGCGCGATCTCGGTCTTGCCGACGCCGGTCGAGCCGATCATGATGATGTTCTTGGGCATCACGTCGGCGGCCATCTCGGGCGGGAGCTTCTGCCGGCGGACGCGGTTGCGCAGGGCGATGGCGACCGCGCGCTTCGCGGCGTTCTGCCCGACGACGTGCTTGTCCAGCTCCGCGACGATCTGCCGCGGGGTCATCTCGTCGAGCCTCGACTCCTCTTCGACTTCGCCTGAAAGGTAGATCACCATTGACAAAAGAACTCGTGTTTTAAAGTCGGCGCACGGCGCGGCGTTTTAAATCTCTTCGATGACGATGTTCTGGTTCGTGTAGATGCAGATTTCGCCGGCGATCTGCAGGGCGCGCTCGGCAATCTCCCGCGCCCCGAGTTCGGTGTGCTCTAAGAGCGCGCGCGCCGCCGCGAGCGCGTAAGGCCCGCCGGAGCCGATGGCGAGCACGCCCCCGTCGGGCGCGATCACGTCGCCGTTGCCCGAGAGGAGGAAGGAAGTCTTCTCGTCCGTGACGATGAGGAGCGCCTCCAGGTGGCGCAGAATCTTGTCCGTGCGCCACTCTTTGCTCAGCTCGACGGCGGCGCGCTCGAGGTTCCCGTGGTACTGTTCGAGCTTCGCCTCGAAGCGCGCGAGGAGGGAGAAGGCGTCGGCCGAGGCGCCCGCGAAGCCCGCGAGAATCTTCTCGTTGTAGAGCCGCCTGACCTTGCGCGCACCGCTCTTCATGACCGTGTCGCCGAGCGTGACCTGGCCGTCGCCCGCGAGCGCGACGCGGTTGCCGCGGCGCACGAGGAGGATGGTGGTGCTGCGAATCTTGCTCTCGGGGCGGCTCATAACGTAAGGGTAGCACTATAGAAACTGGCGAGAAGCGAAGTCAAGCGGGACGCGGAGTCGGCGCGTGTGCCTTTCAAATCTCTGTGCGGGCGCGGACGGACGGACAGGCGGGAAGATTTGGGTTATCATGAATGCCCGGAGGAGATAAGAGATTTTGGCTAACGGAAGACCCCTCATCGGGATCACGATGCGCCACGAATTGGAGACGGAGAGGTTCTACCTCGCGCGGCACTACGGCGAGGCGGTGGCCGCGGCCGGGGGAGTGCCGGTACACATCCCGCTCATCCCCGACCCGGAGCTGATTAGGGCACTTGTCGAGCGGCTGGACGGCGTACTTCTGCCCGGCAGCGCCTCGGACGTAGACCCTCTGCGTTACGGGCGCGAGCCGCACGCGAAACTGGGGCCGGTACATCCTCTGAAGGACGAGACCGACCTGCTCGTTTTGAAGGAGGCGGAGGGGAGGCGCCTGCCGCTTCTGGCCATCTGTTTCGGGATGCAGGTCTGGAACGTCTATAGGGGAGGGAGCCTGATTCAGGACATCGCCTCCGAAGTGCCGAAGGCGCACAAACACGAACAGGGCGCGCCGCGCGACAGGCACTCGCACCGCGTCCAAATACGGCCTGAGAGCCTCCTGGCGGGCCTTGCAGGGGAGGCCACGACCCTGGTCAACAGCCATCATCATCAGGCACTCGAACAGATTGGCGAGGGCTTACAGGCTTCGGCCTGGAGTTCGGACGGGCTGGTCGAAGCGGTCGAGGATGTGAGGGAGGGTCGCTGGGCTCTGGGCGTGCAGTGGCATCCGGAGATAGGCTGGGAGAGAGACAGGCTCTCGGCCAACATCTTCAAATCGTTTCTCAACGCGACTTCCGCTCGCGTCCGATAACGCAGCTAATTTGAGCTGCATGTGAGCAATTGTTATTTAAAAGGTTGGAGGGGAAGAGTTTGAAGAGTGAGCGAAAGGTCGTCCTAGGGATCGAAAAGCTCTGTAAGGAGCGGGCCGATCTGATAAATGGTAGAAGGGTCGGGCTGGTCTGTAATCAGGCTTCGGTCGATCATCAGTTGAGACACTCCGCGGATGTGCTCAAGTCGGTCGAGGGCGTGAACCTGACGACACTCTTCGGCCCGCAGCACGGAATCAGGGGCGACGTACAGGACAACATGGTCGAGACGCCGCACACGCGCGACGTCGAGACGGGGCTTCCGGTCTACTCGCTCTACAGCGAGACGCGTGAGCCGACGGAGGAGATGTTGAGGGAGGTGGACGACATCGTCTGCGACCTACAGGATGTCGGATGCCGCATATACACCTTCGTCTACACCATCGCGAACTGCATGCGCGTGGCGCGTAGGCTGGGCAAGCGCGTGATAGTCTGTGACCGTCCGAACCCTATAGGCGGCGTCGCGGTCGAGGGAAATCTGCTTGAGTCCGGGTTCGAGTCGTTCGTGGGGCAGTTTCAAATCCCCACGCGTCACGGGATGACGGCCGGCGAGCTTTCGAAGATGTTCAACGAGCATTGGGAGATCGGCTGCGACCTAGAGGTCTTGAGGATGGACGGCTGGTCGCGCGAACTCTGGTTTGACGAGACGGACGTTCCGTGGGTTCTGCCTTCCCCGAACATGCCCACGCTCGACTCTGCGACAGTTTTTCCGGGGACGGTACACCTCGAAGGCACGCAGGTTTCGGAAGGGAGGGGGACGACGCGCCCCTTCGAGCTGGTCGGCGCACCGTATGTAGAGGCTGGGGCTTTTGCACGGAAGCTCGAATCGATAGGGCTGCCCGGCGTCCGTTTCCGCCCCAACAATTTCCTGCCGACCTTTCAGAAGCACGCCGGCGTGACCTGCGGCGGGGTGCAGATACACGTGCTCGAACGGCTCGGACTGCGGCCGGTCGTGACGGGGCTGGCGGTTGTGAAGACCTTTTTTGATCTCTACGGAGAGGATTTTCGTTGGAAGGAGCCGCCTTACGAGTACGTCTACGATAAGAACCCGTTCGACGTGATATCCGGCACGGATCGTCTACGAATCTCTTTTGAGAGGGGGGATTCTCTGGAGGATATCGAGCGCTCCTGGCACGCAGAGCTGTCGGAGTTTGAAAAGGCACGTCAGAAGTATCTTCTTTATTAGTGCGGGGGCGAGTCGAAGTTAAACTGAAACCTCAAGTTTGTCGTCGCGCCGACAATTAAAGAAGAGCTTGAACGATGGTTCGGCCCTTAAAGTTGAATCTTAGCTCCCCGGAGCTGTAGGTAAGATGCAGGCTGATTATCTGGCGAATCTGGATGCTTTAATAGAAGAATGCGGAAGCCTTCACGGACACGTCTGCCCGGGCCAGGTCCTGGGTGTTAGAATGGCCGTTCTTGGGTGTCGTTTGACGGGAATAGAAGACCCGCGCGGCGTAGACCGGAAGAGGCTTCTGGTCTGGGTGGAGATAGACCGCTGCGTGACAGACGCGGTCAGCGCGGTGACGAGCGTTAGACTCGGGAAGAGAAGTCTCAAGTTTCTGAATTACGGGAAGGTCGCGGCGACTTTTCTGAACCTTTCCGAGGGTCTTGCCTTCAGGATTGCGGCGAAGGAGGAGTCGAGGGAGCTGGCGGACGCGCTCTACCCGGCAGGTGTAGGTAAGAAGGAGCGGCAGATGTTAACCTACAGAGATTTGGACGCGTCCGCGCTCTTCAAAATAGAGTCTGTCCGCCTCGAATTAGATGAGTTTGAAATGCCTGGAAGGCCGCGCGGGCGTATAAGCTGCGCGGAGTGCGGCGAGGGGGTCAACGACGGGAGGGATGTCGTAGATGCTCTAAATCGAAGAGTCTGCCGTCCCTGTGCCTTCGGCCTTTATTATCAGAGAACGCCCAAGGCAGATTGAGTCCGATAACGCACCTATGGAGACTTCTGTTAGAGACTGTTCGACAAGAGATTTTGAAGAAGCGTCAAAGATACGGAGAGGAGTAGACACTTTTGCTATGAGCCCTTGGCTGGTCGGTTTTCTGGCTTGGCTAGTCCCTGGACTGGGACACTTCGTGCAGGGCCGCGTCTGGAGGGGAGTCGCCAGTGCCCTGACGATCCTTCTGATGTTCGTGCTGGGCGTCTCCATCGGGGGGCACATTTACGGCCTGAGAGAGACTGGCGAGGGGCTTCTCTCAAGCCTCTTCGGCCTCTGCGACATGGGGTCTGGGATTCTCTACCTGCTCTCGAATTTCGCGGGGCTGGCCGTGAACGAGCGGCCGGAACAGGCCACTTCCGAGTACGGGAGCGTCTTCCTGATGGTCTCGGGCCTGCTCAACCTCATCCTGGCGCTCGACGCGTTCGACATAAGGGCAGGGAGGAAGGCTTGATACACTTTACTCTGATGGTTCTCTTCGCGCTGCTTGTCGCGGTCGTCTTCGGCGTCGTCGGCCGCGAGGGCGAGGGCGGCCGCCTGCGCTACGGCCTGAAGATTTTCCTCGAATTCGTCTGCGTCGGCTTCGCGCTGGCATGGCTGCTCTACTTCGTGCCCTGGTAGGCACCGTCCGCCCAACTCGAACAAGGTAATGGGTTTAGTCGAAACTCAGGCCATCGTCCTACAGACATTTAAACTGGCCGACGCGGACAAGATTGTGCTCTGCATGACGGAGAAGGCAGGGCTCGTGCGCGGCGTCGCGCGCGGCGCACGGCGCCTGAAGAGCAAGTTCGGGGCGAGCCTCGAGCCCTTCACACTCATACACTTGACCTTCTTTGAGAAGGAGACCCGCGAACTGGTGACAATCAAGGGCGCGGAGATCGTCAAATCCTACTTCCAGGCCTCGAAGAGCCCCGAAACCTTCGAGGGGCTCGTATACATCCTCGAACTGGTGAAGGAGTTTGCGCCCCCGCACCACGCAGACGAAAAACTCTTTAAAATGCTACGCGCGTGCGTGGACTTTCTCGCCGGCGCGCCCGGGCGCGCGGCCGCCGTCAACGCCTATACAGAGCTTTGGATTTTGAGGCTGACCGGATTTCTGCCCGATTTTAAGAGCTGCGGCGACTGCGGTACGCCCCTGGGCGAATCCTTCCGTGGGCAGCGTTACATCTCGCACGAGGGCGTCATCTGGTGTCAGAACTGCCGAAAGGGCGGCGCACAGACGCTCGGCGCGGAGGCTTTTGAACTCCTCTCGTCCACGCGTCGAGAAGGCCCTGGGGCCTGGTCTCTGAGCTTCGAAGGCGCCTCGGAGGAGGGGAGGCGTGTCGTTGCGGAGACCTCACGCAGGCTCGTCAGGAGGGCTCTCGAAAGGGAGCCGCGCGCGGGGAAAGTGTCTGCCTCGCACATTTAGCTGGCGCGACTTGCGGTAGCTTCGCAAGAGTTTCCGAACCGGAGTTCCCTTTGAGCAGACCTTGGAGAGCCATCGACGGGTATCTAATCGGCGCCGCCTTGCCCTACGTTCTGCTCTCGCTCACGATCCTCTCCGCAATACTCTTAATACAGCAGACGGCCAAGTTCGCGGAGGTTTTGGGCTCGACCGAAACGCCGATGCACCTGACCTTGCAGGTGGCCGCGAACATTCTGCCGAGCATACTCATCTTCACGCTTCCGACCTCGGTCCTCGTGGGAGCCTCCACGGGTTTCGGACAGCTCGGGCAGGACAGCGAGCTGGTCGCAATACGCGCGGCAGGCGTAGGGACTTTCAGGATCATCGCCCCTCTGATGTTTCTGGGGGCGCTCCTGAGCCTTCTGAACTTCTACATGGCCTTCGTTGTCTCGCCCGTCGCCGCACAGAACCTGAGGGACATAGGGCTCCAGGCGGCCCTGTACCGCCTGGAGTCGCCCGTCGAGCCGAGGAGCTTCTACACGGGGATGCCCGGCAAGGTCGTATACGTGCGCGAGGGGGATAAAGAGAGGGGGCTCTGGGGGAAGATTTTCATACAGTGGGAGGAGGGAGGGGGAGTGCGCCTCGTGACGGCGCGCAGCGGCAGGCTCGACTTCTCGGGGGAGCAGGCCGAACTCGTGCTGGAGGACGCGCTTTTGACGACGCTGCCGCCGGGCGGCTTCGAAGCCTTCGCGCAGGGGGCGCACGTCACGATAGAGCGCTCGGCGAACATGCGCCTGAGGGACGAGCGCCTAGACCTCGGGAGGGGCTCTCTCACGCGGCGCATGCGCGAGCGCGAGCCGGAGCTTGACGAGCTGGGCTGGGAGGGGCTCTCGGAGAGGAGACGGAACTCGAAGGATCCTTCGGACAGAAGGGAAGCCGACATCGTTCTGCACAGAAGGCTGACTCTTTCGCTCTGCCCGATTATTTTCGCCTTTTTTGGTGCGGGGCTGGGGCTGAGAGTCGTGCGCGGGGGGCGCTCGAAAGGGGTTCTGCTCTCGCTGACGGCGATGCTGCTCTACTACCTTCTCTCGCTCGCGGGGGAGCAGCTCGGGCGCGCGGGGACTGTCCCGCCTGTTTTGGGCTCCTGGCTCGCCTTCTGCACGGCCGTGTGTGCGGGTTTCCTGCTGCTTTTCACAAGGCGCTGGTCCTTCGCGCTCCCCGTCTATAGACCCGCGGGTAAGCTGCACAAGACACAGGGAGTGGGAAGGGAGGCGAAGGCGCGTGGGCGTTACGTCGCGCTGCTCGGTCTGCTCGACAAGAGCATCTTTAAATCTCTGGCGGCCAACTTTCTGTTGATCGTCTCGGCGCTGGTCTCGATCTTCCTGATCTTCACGCTCTTCGAGTTGATCAAGTTCATCGCCGCACACGGCGCGGCGCCGTCGTTGGTCTTGCGCTACCTTCTGTACCTTCTGCCCTTCGCGTGTCTCGCGGTGACGCCCGTGGGGGCGCTCCTCTCCTCACTCGTCACGTTCGCACTGATGTCGAGGCGGAACGAGTCGGTCGCTTGGTGGTCGAGCGGGCAGAGCGTCTACCGCTTCATCCTGCCCTGCCTGTTTTTCGCGACGCTCCTCGGCGCGTGCGTCTGGCTGCTGCAGGACAAGGTCATGCCCGAGGCCAACCGCAGGCAGAACGCGCTGCGCGGGGTAATTCGGAGCGGCGGGGCGCAGGCGGAGGCGCAGAAGGGGCGCCGCTGGGTCGCGAGCGCAGATTCCAGGCGCATATACAATTACAGCCCTTCGGGGCCGGGCGGCGAACTGTCCGACCTCGTGGTCTTTAATTTCGACCGGGAGGCACTGCATCTGGAGAGGATATACCTGGCGCCGGCCGCCGCGCCGGCCGCCGGCATGACTCTGGAGATGCGCGAGGCGGAGGTGGTGGATTTCGTCGGCGGGGGGGTCACATACGCGCACCAGTCGCGTGTGGCGGTCGAGGCCGAGGCCTTTGAGGCTTTCAACTCCGGTCTTAACCGCCCGATGGAGTTCAGCTTCCAGGACTTAAGCGCTTACATAAAAGCGCTTAAGGAGCGCGGGGTGAACGTGCAGCCGCTCGCCGTCGCGCTCCAGCGGCGGCTCGTCGAGCCCTTCCTGCCGCTCGTCATGATTCTCGTCGGCTCCCCCCTCGCCTTCGTCTTCGGCCGGCGCGGGACGCTGCTCGCGCTCTGCTTCGGGATAGGGGTCGGCCTACTCTTCCTGGGGTTGATGAGCGTGGCCCAGCAGGTGGGTTCGAGCGGCCTCATCTCGACCTCTCTCGCGGCCTGGGCGCCGCCCGCGCTCTTCTCCGCCGCGGGGCTCTACATGCTCTCACGCACGCGAACCTGAGATGATGAGGCGGAGTCGAGAAAACGCCTTCGGAAACACGAAGGGCGGGCCTGTGCATGACGCGGCCCGCCCTTCAAACCCTTTTCAAATCTTCTAAAGTCGCCCTAGGTTCCCGTCTCCCAGCTGGAGAGGTACTCGACCTGCTCAGGGGTGAGTGTATCGATGCTGATCCCGAGCGCCTTCAGCTTGAGGCCGGCGATCTCCGTATCGACCTCCTCCGGGAGCGTGTGCACGCCCGGCTTGAGTTCCCCCCTGCGCTTGACCAGGTACTCGGCCGAAAGCGCCTGGTTCGCGAAGCTCATGTCCATGACGCTGGCCGGGTGCCCCTCCGCCGCCGCGAGGTTGATGAGGCGGCCCTCCCCGAGGACTATGACTCGGCTCCCTGTCTCGTTCACGACGTACTCTTCCACGAAGGGGCGTAGGGTGGCGGGGGGCTTCGACATCTCTCGCAGCGCGACGAGGTTCAGCTCCAGGTCGAAGTGGCCGCTGTTGCAGACGACCGCACCGTCCTTCATCCTGGCGAAGTGTGAGCCGTCGATGACGTGCCTGTTTCCTGTGACGGTGATGAAGACGTCGCCGATGGCGCTGGCTTCGTTCATGGGCATCACGCGGAAGCCGTCCATCACAGCCTCTATGGCCTTGATGGGGTTGATCTCCGTGACGACCACGTTTGCGCCGAGGCCCCGCGCGCGCATCGAGACGCCCTTACCGCACCAGCCGTAGCCGACGACGACGACGGTTCTGCCGGCCAGGAGGATGTTCGTGGCGCGTATGATGCCGTCGATGGTGGACTGTCCTGTGCCGTAGCGGTTGTCGAAGAAGTGCTTGGTCTGCGCGTTATTCACGGCGATGGAGGGGAAGGGGAGGACGCCCGCCAGTTCCATCGCCTGTAGGCGCACGATGCCGGTCGTGGTCTCCTCGGTCGTCCCTATGATCTCTTGCTTCTGTTCGCCGCGCTCCTTGAGGAGTGTGGCGACGACGTCCGAGCCGTCGTCGATGATGATCTGCGGGCGTGAGTCGAGGGCCGTGCGCACGTGCCTGTTGTATGTCTCCGTGGACTCCCCTTTGATTGCGAAGACGGGGACGCCCCAGTCCGCGACGAGCGAGGCCGCCACGTCGTCCTGTGTGGAGAGGGGGTTCGACGCGATCAGAATCGACTCGGCGCCACCCGCCTGGAGGGTTCTCACGAGGTTCGCGGTCTCCGTCGTCACGTGCGCGCAGGCGACTAGGCGTACCCCCTCAAGTGGCCTCTCGGAGGCGAATTTCTCCCGTATCAGGCGCAGGACAGGCATCTCGCGCTCGGCCCACTCGATGCGCTTCTTGCCCTCTGCGGCCAGACCTATATCCTTTATGTCGAACTCTGCGGCGCTTTTTGTGCTCATTTTTTACCTTCGGGGAATCGTTGATCTTTTAGCAGGGGTTAGATTTTTGCGGCTTCGCGCAACTCCTGAGCGCGGTCGGTAAGCTCCCAGCTAAAGCCCTCTTCGTCACGGCCGAAATGCCCGTAAGCTGCCGTCTGTCTATATATTGGCCGCCTTAGCTTGAGAGTCTCGATGATGCCGTGCGGGGTCAGGTTGAAGTGTTCACGCACGAGGTTCGAGAGGTCGGACTCGCTCACGCGCCCTGTGCCGCCCGTGTCTACGAGGACGGAGACGGGTTCCGCGACGCCGATGGCGTAGGCCAGCTGCACAAGGCAGCGTTCGGCGAGTCCTGCGCCCACGATGTTCTTGGCGATGTAGCGAGCCATGTAAGCGGCGGAGCGATCAACCTTGGTCGGGTCTTTACCGGAGAATGCACCGCCCCCGTGCGGCGCGTACCCGCCGTACGTATCGACGATGATCTTTCTTCCTGTCAGCCCCGCGTCGCCCTGCGGGCCTCCCACGACGAAGCGTCCGGTGGGATTGATGTGATATTTTGTAGTCTTATCGAGCAGCTCGACGGGGACTGTCGCGCGTATAACTTGCTCTTCGATCTCTGTGCGCAGCTGCTCGTTGGAGACGTCCGGGGAGTGCTGCGTGGAGATGACGACGGCGTCGATGCGGAAAGGGCGACCGTCCCTGTACTCGACCGTGACCTGGGATTTGCCGTCGGGACGCAGGTACGGGAGCGCACCCGAACGCCTGGCCTCCGCCAGCCTCCGAGAGAGTTTGTGGGCCAGTTGGATCGGGAGGGGCATCAACTCCGACGTCTCGTTACAGGCGAAACCGAACATGAGCCCCTGATCGCCCGCGCCGCCCGTATCGACACCCATTGCGATGTCCGGGGACTGTTTATCGACCGCCGTCAGGACTGCACAAGTGTCACAATCGAAACCGTATTTGGCCCGCGTATAACCTATTTCTCTAACGGTTTCACGTGCCACTTGCGAGAAGTCGATCTGTGCGTTCGTCGTGATCTCGCCGGCAATTACGACCAAGCCCGTCGTGACGAGCGTCTCGCAGGCGACGCGTCCTTTGCTATCCTCTGAAAGGACTGCGTCGAGGACTGCGTCAGAAATTTGGTCGGCTATCTTATCAGGGTGGCCTTCTGTAACGGATTCAGAGGTGAAAAGGTAACTGCCGGAGTTGCTCAATTGCTAAATGCCTCCTGTGGTCTGTCTGGAAAGAGTAGCTCGGGAC
>Ga0213876_10000229_pt1 | contig 54944 bp, 61 predicted proteins | sample BarmaccomBMRX_R9_FD_160113 | JGI IMG/M metagenome (GOLD analysis project Ga0213876, IMG submission 160113) | Root-associated microbial communities from Barbacenia macrantha in rupestrian grasslands, the National Park of Serra do Cipo, Brazil - RX_R9 | ecosystem: Host-associated > Plants > Roots...
CGGTGCCGCGAAGGACTGCGCCGGCGGCGGTGCCGCGAAGGACTGCGCCGGCGACGGAGCCGCGAACGGCGCCGCGGCTGCCACGGGCTGGGCAGCTTTCGCCTCGACAGCGCTGAGCCGCGTGGCGGTTTCGTTCAGCACGGAGCGGAATTCCGAGACCGTGTCGCGCTGGCGGTTCTCGGTCGCCTCGACGCGGCTGACCAGCTTGCGCAGCGAATCCTCGATGGCTTTCGCGGTCGTCGGCTCGTGGTCTTCGAGCTTGTCGACGATGTGGCTCAAGCCCTGCTCGATGTTGCTGAGGCGCCGTTCGATCTCCGGATCGGGGCCGCGCATCTCGAACCTGGCGACATTGTCGTCCAGCTTGGAGAAATTTCCCTCCAGCTTGGCGAAGTTCTCTTCGAGCTTGGTGGCATTGTCGTCCAGCCGCGCGATGGCGCGGGCGGTCTCGGCCTCGCGCTTCTCGGCGTCGTGCTTCTCGGCTTCGCGATCCTGTGCGAGACGCGCGTGCAGCGTCTCCAGCGCGCGCTCCAAGGCGCCGGCGCTGCTCTGCGCCGCCTTCTCGACCATATAGACGCGGTCGTCGAGGGCCGCGAGGCGTTGCTCGAGCCCCTCGGCATCGCTGCGCGCATGGTCCAGGCGATTGGCCACCGCTTCGAGGCTGGTCGCAAGCGTGCCGATCTGCGTCGCGGACTGGCTGGCGTTCTGGGTGATCTGGTCGGCAAGGCGCGACAGGCCGGTGTGCAGGCCCTTGACCGCGTCCTTCAGCCCGCTCTGCGCATTGGCCTGCTCGACGCGGTCGAGCCGGCCGGCAAGGCCCACGACATGCGCGCCCAGCTGGTCGAAGGCCTGCGCCTGCTCGCGCGCGGCGATGTTCATCTCGGTCGCAGCCTTGCTCATGACGCGATTGTTCTCGGTGGTCGTGCGCTCCTGGCTCTCCAGTCTACGCGCGACGCCGCGCATCTGTTCCTCGATGCGGCGATAGACGTCGTTGGTCTCGGCGGTGCTGCGCGAGACCTGCTCGAGCATCTCGTCGGTCTCGCGGCGAGACGGCTGATGCTGGGACGGCGGCGGGGGAGGAGCCGCGGGCTCCTCGCGATAGGTCCTGCTCGTGGCGTAGCTGTCGCGGGTCAATTCTTCCTCGTCCCCGGCGTCGGCAAAGCTGCGCAGGATGCGCCGCGTGAGCCATTCGCCGACCGACAGGCCTTCACGCCTCGCCGCTGCGCGTGCCGCTTCGCGCGCTTCGGGCGGAATCCCTGCCACGTTCCAAGGAAGATCAGGCCGCATTTCGAATCACTGGACGACGCACCCTCAAGCATAAGTACCGACGGCAAGATTTGGTGTAAAGGAACGTCGCGAGCCCAAAACATGGGCGTTCCCCGGCTTTTCTTCCTGGGACGGCATCATCTACCGATAGGATTAATGCGGAGTTATCGAGGTTATTCGCGTGTTTGGGTCACGCCGGCACGATTGAGATCGGCTCTCAAACCGCCGGTCAGCCAGCGGAAAAACATCCGGTAGTCGGACACCAGCGACCACAGCGGATAGCTGAAGGTGGCCGGGCGGTTGTGCTCGATGAAGAAATGGCCGACCCAGGCGGGCCCGTAGCCGCCGACCAGAGCGCCCAGCGCCAGCCACCAATCGCCGGTCACGGCCGCCGCGCCCAGGAAGCCCAGCGACAGCGCGCTGCCCAGATAGTGGATCGCGCGCGTCTCGGGCTTGGCATGCTCCTGGAGGTAGTAGGGCCAGAAATCGGCGTAGTTTTCCATCGGGCGGTTGGTGGGAGCTGGCGTGGCCATGGATCGCTTTTACGGCTGTGCAGGCAGGGCCGCAATGGAGGCACCATGAAGCTCTTCACCATCGGCTTCACGAAAAGCTCGGCGGAGCACTTCTTCGCGCGCCTTTGCGGTTCCGGCGCGACCAAGCTCGTCGACGTCCGGCTGAACAACGTTTCTCAGCTGGCCGGGTTCGCCAGGAAGGACGATCTGCGATATTTCTGCGGCGCGATCTGCGGTCTGGATTACGAACATTTGCCACGGCTTGCGCCGACCGAGGAGATGCTCGCCGAATACAGGAGGTCGAAGCTGTCGTGGAGCGGCTATGCCCGCAAGTTCCTGGCGCTGATGGCGCGGCGCAAGATCGAAACGCTCGACAGATCGCTTCTCGGCGGCGCGTGCCTGTTGTGCAGCGAGGCCGAGCCGCACCATTGCCATCGGCGCCTGGTCGCCGAATATCTGCAGCGGAAGTGGGGCGACGTGGAGATCGTTCACATTTGACGCGCGATCACTGCGCCGGACTCTTGTCTTCCTCGTGCGGCGGCAGGCCGAGGTCGGTCGCGAACAGCGCGGTGACATAGACCGTGTCGGCGTTCGCCGCGGCGCCGATGCCGGTCATGGTGTAGGGCGCGAAGGCCATGTTGTCGCGATGCTTGGGACTGTTCAGCCAGATGTCGACGACGGTGCGCGCCGCAGCATCGACGTCGACACCGCTCTGCTTGAGGAAATGCACCGCCGCCATGTTCTCGCCGAGCAGGCCCTGAAAGCGCTTGTCCTGCGCCATCAGAAGCGTCGCCGCGGTTTCGCCGTTGGCCGCGGCATGGGCGAGATAGTTCTTCGCCGCCATGTCGGCCGAGCGTTTGCGCGCGACCTGGCCGAGCTCGGGATCGATGGCCAGCGGCTTGGCATGGGTGTCGAGCTTCTCGCGCTCTTCCTCCACCAGCACGGCGATGCGCCGCTCGAGCGCGGGCATGCGCTCTGCCGGATCGGGCAGGGACGTGCAGCCCGCGAGCAGCAGCGCGCCGAGCAAAAGAAGGTAGGCGCGGCGCAGCATCAATGCGTGAACTCGATCAACCCGGCCGCGCCCATGCCGCCGCCGATGCACATCGTCACGACGCCGTACTTGGCCTTGCGGCGCTGGCCTTCGAGCAGGATGTGGCCGGTCATGCGGGCGCCCGACATGCCGTAGGGATGGCCGATGGAGATCGAGCCGCCGTTGACGTTCAGCCGGTCCATCGGCAGGCCCAGGCGGTCGGCGCAATAGAGCACCTGGCTCGCGAAAGCCTCGTTCAGCTCCCACAGGTCGATGTCCGCGACCTTGAGTCCGTGGCGCTCCAGCAGGCGCGGCACCGCGAAGACCGGGCCGATGCCCATCTCGTCGGGCTCGCAGCCCGCGACCGCGAAGCCGCGGAAGATGCCGAGCGGCTTGATCCCGCGCTTGGCCGCGACCGCGCCGTCCATCAAGACGCAAGCCGCGCCGCCGTCGGCGAACTGCGAAGCGTTGCCGGCGGTGATGGTCTTGCCTTGCGCGATCTTCATGCCGCCCTGGAGCACGGGCTTGAGCGACTTCAAGCCTTCCAGCGTCGTGTCGGGACGGTTGGCCTCGTCGCGGTCGACCGTGTTCTCGACGACGGACTCGGTGCCCGTCGCCTTGTCGGTCTTCTTCATCTTGACGGTCAGCGGGACGATCTCGTCCTTGAACCTGCCGGCCTGCTGGGCGGCGGCGGTGCGCTGCTGGCTCTGCAGCGAATACTCGTCCTGGCGGTCGCGGCTGATGCCGTAGCGCTCGGCGACGATCTCGGCGGTCTCGATCATCGAGATCCAGAGCTCGGGCTTGACCTGCAGCAGGTGCTCCTCGGTCAGGTTCCTGGTGTTCATCCCGCCCATCTGCACCAGCGAGATCGACTCGACGCCCGAGCCGATGGCGACCGGCGTGCCTTCGACGACGATCTGATGCGCCGCGACCGCGATCGCCTGGAGGCCGGACGAGCAGAAGCGGTTGATCGTGGTCCCTGCGGTCGTCACCGGACAGCCCGCCCAGACGGCGGAAAGGCGCGCGATGTTCATGCCGGTGGCGCCTTCGGGCTGGGCGCAGCCCATCACCACGTCCTCGACCTCTTTCGCATCGATGCCGGCGCGGGCGATGGCGTGCTTGATGGCGTGGCCGCCCATCACCGCGCCGTGGGTCATGTTGAAGCCGCCGCGCACGGACTTGGCCAGACCGGTGCGCGCGGTCGAGACGATGACGGCTTCTCTCATGAGGTCCTCCCGGAATCTGGGAGGTTTAAATCAGATATAGGCGCCCTGGTCGATCAGTTCGGGGGCGGCCAGCTTGCGCGTGCGGTGGGTGATCATGCTGTCATGCAGGTGGCGCACCGTCTTGCTGCCCGTGGTCACGAACAGGAACGGGAAGACGCCGTGCAGCATGCAGGCGATGCCCGCCACGATCATGCGGCCGCCGAAGCTCGACGCGACCAGGAAGTGCTCGCCATAGGTCTCGCCGACCGATTCCGGATGGTCTGTGAAGATCGACATCGTGACGCTCCAAGCCCCTCTTCGACGGCGGACAGTCTGCCCCGCTTCGGCGAAGATTTCATTACGTTTTTTGCTGCCTTGCGGGCGATAACTGGAAAATCATTCTCCAATTTGGTACTTGTGTAGAATGCTAGACCGCACGGACCGCAAGCTCCTGGAATGCCTGCAACGCGACGCCACCTCGAGCGTGGCCGACCTGGCGGCCCGCGTCGGCCTCTCGACCACGCCCTGCTGGAAGCGGCTCAAGCGCCTGGAGGAGGAGGGCTTCGTGAAGGCCAGGGTGGCGCTGCTCGACCGCGCCAAGCTCGGCCTGAAGGTCACGGTCTTCGTCAGCATCCGCACCAACCAGCACGACGCGGCGTGGCTGGAGAGCTTCGCGCGCGCGGTCTCGTCGCTGCCCGAGATCGTCGAGCTGCACCGCATGAGCGGCGAGGTCGACTATCTGATGAAGGTGGTGGTGGCCGACGTCGAGGGCTACGACCGTTTCTACAAGAAGCTGATCAAGCTGGTGAAGCTGACCGACGTGTCGTCGGCTTTCGCGATGGAGCAGATCAAGTACTCGACGGAACTGCCCCTGGACGAGCTTGCTTGAGCGCCGCGTTGCGCCGCGCCAGCGACTGGAACATGCGGTACTGCACGAAGAACAGCACGACGATGATGGCGGTGGGCACGAAGGTGGCATAGATCGCCCAGGCGCCGAACTCGAAGAGATAGGCGACCGCGACGTTGGCGACCGCGAAGAAGATCATGATCCCGGCCCAGATCTTCTCGGCCAGGAAGATCGTGCGGCGCGGGATGTTGTCGCGCGCCTCGGCGGGCAGATAGGGCGTCATCCAGTCGCGCGTCGCCATGAACAGGCCGGCGGCCAGGTCGATGACGGTGGGCTTGAGCTTGATGAAATGCTCGTCGTGCAGCGCGATGGTCATCGTGCCCAGCGCCACGACGACGCCCAGGCTCAGCCATTGCAGCGGCCCGATCGCGTCGCCGGTGATCTTCTTGGCCGCGAGCTGGACGAGCCCGATGCCGATCCCCACGCCGGTCGCGACATAGACGCTGTGCAGGCCCTCGACCCCGAAGCCGTGCCTGGCGACGAAGAACGAGGCCGCGAACGCAATGGCCGCGAGCAAATCGAGCACGATGGGCTTGGCGACCTGGATGGGATTCATGAACGCGCTACCGGTACCGCAGCGTAAAGGTAAGCGCTCCGGCCAATACGACAAGGCCGGCCGCTGCCGCGGCGGCGTCCGAGAACGAAAGGAAGATCACCGAGGCGTCGGCGACGGCCATGGTCATCAGCGCGCCGGCCCAGACCAGCGACAGGGGCATGGTCCGGCCCGAGGACTCGTTCGCATATTGCGCGGCCAACGGCCGGCCGCGCACGAGCGAGACGAGCATCGCCGCCAGCAGCGTCCCTTCGACGCCGAGCCTGACCCAGGCCGCCGTGATGCCCGGCGGTATGAACGCGCAGAAGATCGCGAGCAACCCGAACAGCAGCGTGTTCACCGCGTCGAAGCCGCGGATCCGGCCGCTGTCGAGGAACGCCTGGAGCCCCAGTGTGAAGGCGAGCGCGAACGCCGCCCACAGCGCCATGCTGAGCGACAGGCCGAGCAGCACCGCGAAGGCGGTGAACGGCGCCAGCCCGAGCAGCAAGGCGGTCGGAATGGAGGCGCGCGCGGCCGGAACCGCGCGCGCGGCAAGCGATTTGCGCTCCATCCTAGCGGGTGGTCGCGGTCGTGTATTTGCGCTGCGTGTAGACGGTCCACAGATGGGCGATGGCCGGCCACGCACCCGCATTGGCCTTGCTCAAGGCATCGACGGCCTCGGCGTTCTTGCCCTGCGCGGCCAGCGCCTCGCCCAGGACCATGTTGGCCTCGGACGGGTCCTTCAAACCGCCCTTGCTCATGGCGCGCATCGCGGCGTCGGCGGCGTCGGCGTAGCGGTTGTAGCCGTAATAGGTCTCGGCCAGCTTGAGGTCGTAGTCGCCCGTCTTGCGCGCCTTGGCGATGCCTTCGAACTCGCCGATCGTGGCCTTGTCCTTGGCGGCCTTGGGACGCGCCGCGCCGAGCTTGGCGCCGGCCTTGTCGGACGCCGTGATGGCGTTGGTCGAAAGGCCGTGCTCGAGGAAGGTCACCTCTTCCACCGGATAGTTCAGCTGGTCGGCGACGGCGGCCATGGTCGCATAGTCCTCGACCGAGGTCTTGGCGTTGGTCAGCACGCGAAGGCGGTACAGATGCAGCGCCTCGATGTCGTGGATGCCCTTGGTGCCGAAGGCGATGTCGATGAGCTGCGCCCAGTCGTTGGGATCGCCATAGTTGGTGACCAGCGTCTCGAGCGTCTTGGACGACGCGGCCATGTCGTTCGACTTGAGCTGGGTGCGCGCGACGATGTCGAGGATGCCCTGCTGCGGCGGCTCGCCGGCGGCTTGCGCGCGGGCGAGCTCCTGCTGTGCGAGCTGTTGCGCCTTGGCGGTGTCGCCGCTGTTGTAGTAGGCGACGGCGAGCGGACCCACGACCTTGGAGTCGAGCGGGCCCAGCGCCTCGAGAGCGGTGCCGTAGCGCTTCACGTTGTCGATCTTGTTGGTGTTGGAATCGAGCAGCACCGCGTTGGTCAGGACGTTCTTCTTCTTCTCGGCCGGGAGCGCGGGCGAGTCCGCCATCTTCTCATAGGCCACCGCCGCGTTGGCATAGTCCTTCTGGCCGATATAGATGTTGGCGTAGAACTCCTGGATCGTGAACTTGTCGAAATCGGTGAGGTTCGGCATCGCGTCCGCTTCCTTCACGCTCGCCAGCGCCGTCGCCAGGTCGTTGTCCTTCATCGCTTTCTGGGCCGCGACCAGCGGCTTGGCGAGCTCCTTGCTGACCTTCTGGTCTTCCGCATGGCCGGGTGACGCGAAAAACGCTGCGGCAAGCGAAACCGCAATGGCAAAGCGGGCGAACGGCACTCTCATGGCAATTCCTCTTCTTCTTGAAACGACGCGCCCCGCTCGAGGGCAGCATCCTAAGGCGGATTATAACTTTACTGCGTCGCGTCCGTGTTTCCAATGTGGCACGATATTGCGCCGCAGCAGGGACGATTCATGAACGATCCGGCAATGTCTTCGGCCTCCGCCTTGCCCGAAGGGGCGGAGGATATCTCCAACGGCGGCTTCAATCTTTTCGCCGGCCCCTTCTATCGCCTGCCCGACGACGGCGAAGTCAGGCGTTTCGCCTTCATCGTGTTGGAGAAGCACATGAATTCGGCCGGCGGCGTGCATGGCGGGCTGCTGATGACCTTCGCCGATATCGCCATGAGCCGCACCTCGCGCCTCGCCACGCAGGCCCGGTCCTGCGCCACCATCGCACTCAATTGTGATTTCGCCGGCGCGGGCAAGCAGGGCGAGCTGATCGAGATCCGCGTGCGCGTGACGCGAAAGACACGCAATCTCGTCTTTCTTTCGGGCGACGTGTTCAGTGGCGAGCGGCCGCTGATGACGGCGACGGGCTTGTGGAGGATTCTCCAGTGAGCGCTCCGCAAGGCTTCAGCGAGATCCGCCTCATCGATCCCTTCGAGCTGCATGTCGGCCCGGCCTATGCCCAAGGCGGGAAGGGTGCGCGGCGCTACGCGTTCCTCGTCCGGCCGCATCACTGCAACATGCGCGGCGTGGTGCATGGCGGCATGCTGATGACGCTGGCCGACATGACCTTGGGCCAGGCGGTATGGGACGCGACCGACAACGCCGCCTGCGTCACCCTCAACATGCAGACCCAGTTCCTCAAGAGCGCCAATGCCGGCGACTGGATCGAGGTCGTGCCCGATCTCACCCGGCGCACCCGCGGCTTCGTCTTCATGCGCGGCGACTTCACGGTGGGGGGCGAGACGATCATGACGGTGCAGAGCGTGTGGAAGCTGCTGGGGGAATGATCCGGGCACGATTGGCGCCGCGCAATGCTGCTGGGCGAATGAACCGGCCGCCCGGCGCGACGCGAAGCTGCTCGGCGAATAACCCGACCTTAACCATGCCGTGGGACGCTCCGTGGTCGAGGGAGAAGCGTCCGCCATGCTCAAGCAGCGTCCGGCCGAATTGGTGCTGGGAACGGTGCAGCTCGGCCTTGCCTATGGCGCGGCCAACCGCACCGGCAAGCCGGGCCACGCGACCGCGCTCAAGCTGGTGCGCCGCGCCGCGGCTTTGGGCATCAGCCAGATCGACACCGCCCGCGCCTATGGCGATTCCGAGGAACGCATCGGCGAGGCGCTGGCGGGCAAGAAATCCGTCCGCACCATCACCAAGCTTTCGCCCTTGAGCGATCTCGATCGTACCGCCACGCGCGCCGAGGTGCGCCGCGCCGTCGACGACAGCATCGAGCAGTCGCTCGTCTCGCTGCGCAAGGAGAAGCTCGATTGCCTGTTGCTGCATCGCGCCCAGCACATGTGGGCCTGGGGCGGCTGGGTGTGGGAGCGGCTGATCGAGCGGCTCGAGGACGGCAGCGTGCTGTCCCTCGGCGTCTCGGTGCAATCGCCGGTCGAGGCGCTGGCGGCGCTGGCCTGTCCCGACGTCGTGCATCTGCAATTGCCGTTCAACCTGCTCGACTGGCGCTGGCTCGAGGACGGCTTCCAGGCCTGCCTCGCCGCGCGGCCGGGCGTCACCGTGCATGCGCGCAGCGCGTTCCTGCAAGGCATCCTCGCCGCGCACGATCCCGAAATCTGGCCCGAGATCCGCGGCGTCGACGCCACCGCGATGGTGCGCATGATCGCGACGCTCACCGAAGTCTTCGACCGCGAGACGCCGGCCGACCTGTGCCTCGCCTATGCGCGCGGCCAAAGCTGGATCGACGGCGTCGTGGTCGGCCTGGAATCCGAAGACCAGCTCGACGACAACTTCCGCCTCTTCGTGAAGCCGCCGCTGACGCCGGAGCAATGCCGTTCCGTCGCCGCGCGCATCCCGCGCATGCCGGTCGCGCTCCTCGATCCCTCGCGCTGGCCGAAGACGTGAGCGAACTCTTCCGCCTCGACGGCCGCGTCGCCTTTGTGTCGGGCGCGGCGGGGCATCTGGGCCGGGCGATGACGCGGGTGCTGTGCGAAGCGGGCGCGCATGTCATCCTGAACGGCCGCGACCGCGACCGCCTCAAGGCCTTCGCGAGCGAGATGTCCGGCTTCTCCGTCGAATGCGCCGCCTTCGACATGACCGACATCGCGCGGGTGCGCGAATTCTTTGCCGGGCGCGAGCGCCTCGACGTGCTGGTCAACAACGCGGTGTCGATGAGCGTGAAGCCCTTTGCCGCGCTCGAACCGTCCGACTTCGAACAAACCTATGCGAGCGCCGTCACCGCCGCCTTCGAAGCCGTGCGCGCCGCGCGGCCGGCGTTGAAAGCGTCGGGGCGGGGAAGCGTCGTCAACATTGCTTCGATGTATGGCGCGGTCTCGCCCGACGCGCGCATCTATGCCTCGCCCGACCGGCAGAGCCCGTTCCACTACGGCCCCGCCAAGGCGGCGCTGCTGCAGCTTACCCGTCATTTGGCGGCCGAGCTCGGTCCCGAGGGGATTCGCGTGAACGCTTTGGTCCCGGGGCCGTTTCCTCGGCGGGAGGCAGTGTCATCCGACTTCGCAGCGCGTCTTGCGTCGAAAACGATGCTCGGCCGAACCGGCACGGCGGACGAGATCGGCGGGCCGCTGCTGTTCCTGGCGTCCGGCGCCTCGAGCTACGTGACGGGGGCAGCGCTCGCCGTCGATGGCGGTTGGACGGCCTGGTGAGCTATAGAAGATGAACATGGCCTTCCTCTCCTCCTTCCGCGCCGGGCAAGAGACCGTCTATCCGGACGCCCTTCGCGCGCGGCTGCGCAACTTCCCGCTGCTGCAGGATCTGGGCGACGCGGCGCTGAAGCGCGTGCTGGCCGAGGCCAACTGGTTCGGGCTTCCCGGCGGCATGCAGCTCCGGCGCGACGGCGAGAACGCGCAGGCCCTGTTCCTGGTGGTGACCGGAAGCCTCGGCGTCTTCGTCGACGACGAGGACCGCAAGAAGCGCCGCCTCGTCGCCCATGTCGGCGCCGGCGAGACGGTGGGCGAGATGTCGTTGATCTCGGGCGAGAAAGAGCATTCCGCCGAGCTGGTGGCGCTGCGCGACACCGAGCTCTTGCGCATCTCGCCGCAAGGCTTCGAGGCGCTGATCACGCGCCATCCGCGCGTCATGCTCAATCTCATGCGCGTGCTGGTGAAGCGCCTGCATGCCACGACCAAAAGCGGCAGCGACGGCACGCGGGCCAAGACCTTCGCCATCGTGCCGCTGCAGGACGGCCTTGCGGGCGAGCCGATCGCGCGCCGCATCGCCGCGGCGCTGACCGAGATGGGCTCGAAAGCGGCGGTGCTCGATTCGTCTTCGGCCGAGCAATCGGCGGAATGGTTCAACGCCTTCGAAGCGGCGCACGACGTCGTGTTCTATCGTGGCGACGCGCCCGACACGGCGTGGACGCATCTCTGCCTCAGGCAGGCCGACCGCATCTTCCTTCTGGCGCGCGCCGACCGGCCGATGCCGCAGCGGCCGATCGATCTTCCGCCGTATAAGGAACGCGCGGGCAGCCTGCCTCAGCTTCTCCTGCTGCACGAATCGGGCGGATCGCAGACCCTGCCCGAGCATTTCGCGGTCCGGAGCGGCGTGTTCGAGTCGCATCATCACCTGCGTGCCGGCAACACCAACGACATCCAGCGCCTGGCGCGCTTCATCGCCGGGCGCGCGGTCGGGCTCGTGCTCGCGGGCGGCGGCGCGCGCGGCTTCGCCCATATCGGCATCATCAAGGCGCTGACCGAGGCGGGCGTGCCCTTCGATCACCTGGGCGGCACCTCGATGGGCGCGATCATCGCGGCCGGCATCGCGCTCGAATGGAGCATCCCGGAGCTCACCGAGCGCGTGCGCGCGGCCTTCGTCGAGGCCAATCCTCTTTCCGACTACACGCTGCCCCTGATCGCGCTGGTGCGCGGCAAGAAGGTCTCCGGCCTGCTGCGCCAGCATTTCGGCGACGTGCGCATCGAAGAGCTGCCCAAGCCGTTCTTCTGCGTCTCGTCGGACCTGACCACCGGCCGCATCCACGACCACAGGAGCGGCGCGCTGTGGCGGGCGCTGCGCGCCAGCGTGGCGCTGCCGGGAATCCTGCCGCCCGTCACCCATCACGGCCACCTGCTGGTCGACGGCGGCGTGATGAACAACCTGCCCGTCGACGTGATGCGCCAGCGCGAGACCGGCCCGATCATCGCCTCCGACGTCACCGGCGAGGTCGACCTGATGGTGCGCGACGACCGCTACGGCGAGCGGCCGTGGTGGTGGCTGATCGGCCAGCGCATGCGCGGCACGCCCTCGATCATCTCGATCCTGATGCGCTCCGGCACCGTGGGCTCGGAAGCCCAGCGCCGCGTCGTGCGCGAGCAGGCCGACTATCTCTTCGAGCCGCCGCTGCCGGACATCGGCCTTCGCGACTGGAAGAGCTTCGACCGCGCCATCGCCGAAGGCTACGAGCATGCCATGGAGCGCATCGAGAAGAACGGCGTGCCGCTGACGCAACTCAGGACCGACGGCCCCGCCGTGGCGCTTCATGCGCACGAGGCGGTGGCTTAGAGGGGTTTAGCCATCAATCCGCTTTTGCGAACTCCCTAAGGAGGTCGACTGCTTCATCGCCAAAGTGGCGATCCCATCCTGAGCTCGAGTTCACCATTACTATAGGAAATGGATAGGGATAGTCCAAGCCGCTCGGCGCCTCTAGAACAGTCAAGTTTGTCCGGGAACGAACCTCATCTAGCAACTGCCGAAGGCCGCCAATGTCGCCGCTCCGCACCGTTACAGCGATCTTCATTTCCAACCTCATGGTTCAGCCGCGATAAGCTCAGGCAGCGAATCGGCGCGACGGAAAAGCATTTGAACATAGCCGGGCCCCATTGAGCCAGCAGGTTGAAAACGAGTCCCCAGAAAATTTTCGGGATCCCATTCCGGCTTTTGCCAGTAACAGAAGGGGATTTGAGCAGTCATAGCGGTGGTAATCTCGTCGTCAACGCCTCGCGTAATGCGGTTTTCTTCCAAATCTTTCGGGCATATTACTGCCAACGATTTGGACTGGCGCACCAAGCGTCGGTCGCGCCATCCCACATCGGTTTTTATGTTTCCGCTTGCCCAGTCGATTTGGCTCTTTGGAAACTGGAATATACCGCTAGGTGGAGCGACGACCGGTTCCTGATGTTGCCCCCAAAGCTCTTTCAGGCCCCAGCGGCTTTGCGAGCAATCGTAAGCAATGACTTCGCTTGGCTCTGTCTTGGCAACTTCCAGAATCGGTAGCTCGTCTATCGCTAGCGGGGATATAAACGCGCGCTTGCGGTTGGAGTTCATCGTTTCTGCTGCCAATCGATGAGCCTCGTTGATTATGTCGATGAAGCTGTTGTCGTCTTTGTCCCTTTTCATCTCTCTGGGAACGCTAATAGGAAACGAGAGGTAAACTATATCCGCACCGAAGATGATGATGTTTGCGAGCGCGGCAAGTGTGTTGCCGGTCGCACATAAAACATGAGGGACGTCTCTGCCTGCCGAATGCGTAACGATCATGTCTCCCAAAATTTGCTCTGCTCGACGGGAGCTTAGCAATTGTTCGACTGTAGGGCGCCCTGCGTTGTCGCGGCCCTTGGCACGCTCCTCGGTTCTGCGCCACATGGTGGGAACGTCGTCGATCAGAGTTATGATCAGCGTTGGACGGAAATCATCGCATATTTTGGGCAGGTCTATTGGGCACCGGAGGCCCATGATCGCGCTGACGTAGGTCGCGTGCAGGCTAAGAACTGTAGTTTCGTGATCCAAGGTGCTTGCATAATTTTGCCAAGCATCTCGCCAAACCGACGCTTGGCGGCCGAAATCGGAATCTAGAAAGGCCGTCCAACTTCGTAAATCGTTACGACGGATGGACTCCTTCAAGAATTGCTTCTCGAAATCGACGAAACGAAACGACTGTCCGAAATGGGCGTTCACATAGGCCTGAAGCCGCTCCGCGGCAGACTTCTTGTCCACACCGGTCGGTCCCAATAGCAAGATGCGTTTGTGCGCTGGCAATGCACAGCCCGTTGCTCAGACAGACCTACAGTGGCTGGCGTGTAGGAGCATGTCAATGCTATCTCTGGTAGGCGCGGATAGGCCGCATTGGAATACTAGCCCCGTCTCATCGGCAGCATGTCTCCGAAGCTCGCCGCGCGTTTCTCGTGCCGCGCGGTCAGCGCCTCGCGCATGTCGGTCTCGGGGTTGTACATGCCGGCCTGCCAGGTGGCGATGTAATCGAGGCCGTCGGCGATGGAATGGTCGCGGGCATAGTTGATCATCACCTTCGAGCCGTGCACGGCGAGCGGCGCCTTGTCGGCGATGTCCTTGGCCACCGCGAAGACATGCGCGAGCATCGCCTCCTGGTCCGCGAATATCTCGTTGACGAGTCCCATCTCCAGCGCCTTCTTCGCGGGCAGGCGGCGCCCCGTATAGGCGAGCTCGCGCACCATGCCCTGCGGCAGCAGGTGACACAGCCTGGGGAAGGTGCCGACGTCGGCCGTCATGCCGATGTTGATCTCCTGCACCACGAAGAACGCATCCTCAGTCGCATAGCGGCAGTCGCAGGCGCTGGCGAAGTCGACGCCGCCGCCGACGCAGCCGCCCTGGATCGCGGCGAGCACCGGCATGCGCGCGCGGTCGATGACGTTGAAGGTCTCCTGGATGTCGAGCACGTGCTGGCGCAGGTTCGCCGCCTTGCGTCCGCGCTCCTGCGGAGCCGCCTGCGTGCCGATCGTCGTGCTCTTGGCGAAGACCGACAGGTCCATGCCGGCGGTGAAGTGCTTGCCCGTGGACGACACCACGATGACGCGCGCCCTGGCCTCGCGGTCGATGTCGCGCACGATCTCGGGCAGCTCCTTCCAGAACTCCGGCACCATGGAGTTGAGCTCTTGAGGGCGCTTCATCTGAAGATGCGCGACGGCGCCTTCGATCTCGACGTTGAAGCAGCGATAGGTCATTGACGGCGTTCCCCAAAAGGCTTGAGCCGAACGCTAGCACCCGTGCGCGCCGCCCGCGAGCCGTATCGCGCAAGCGAAACTTGCCCTTACGAAATCGTATAATTGCGCATGCGCGGGCGCTCGGTTACGACTTGAGGGCGCAACGGAGGTCCGCCATGCCCATCAACTACGACGAACTCATGCAGGCGAAGCAGACGGGCATCGCCGCCAGCTATGGCGACCGCGAGACCATGCTCTATGCGCTCGGCATCGGCTTCATGCGCGACCCGATGAACAAGGACGAGCTCAGATTCACATATGAGAACGACCTCAAGACCGTGCCGACCATGGCGACCGTCATCGGCTGGGGCAAAGGCAGCACGCTCGCGCGTTCCGGGATCAACTATATGATGGTCGTCCACGGCGAGCAGCGGCTCGCCATGCACAGGCCGCTGCCTTACGCGGCCGACGTCACCTTCGACGAGCGCATTCTCGGCGTCTACGACAAGGGCAAGGACAAGGGCGCGGTGATCCTGATGGAGCGCGTGATCAGCGAAGCCGGCGGCGACAAGATCTGCACGCTGGTGAACACGATCTTCGCGCGCGGCGACGGCGGCTTCGGCGGCCCGAAAGAGGGCGCACCCGAGCCGCACCCGATCCCCGCACGCGCCCCCGACCTCGTGCACGAATGCGACACGCGCCCCGACCAGGCGTTCCTCTATGCGCTGTCGGGCGACCGCAACCCGCTGCACCGCGATCCGAACTTCGCCAGGATGGCCGGCTTCCCCCGGCCCATCCTGCATGGGCTGTGCACCTATGGCACCGCCTGCCGCGCGATCGTCTCGACGGTCTGCGAATACGACGCGACGAAGATCACCGGCTTCGACGTGCGCTTCTCCGCGCCGGTGTTCCCGGGCGAGACCATCGTCACAGAGATGTGGAAGGACGGCAACATCGTCTCGTTCCGCTGCAAGCTGAAGGAGCGCGATGCGGTCGTCATCAACAATGGCAAGTGCACGCTCGCTTGAAGAGGCGCGCGAGGCCGCGCTGCTGCATCCCGGCGACCCGGGCCGCGCCCTCGACCACGGCGAGGCGCTGCTCGAGGCGGGGCGGCTGCCCGACGCCATAGCCGAGTTCCAGCGCGCGCTCAGGCTCGATCATGCGAGCGCCGACGCGCGCCACGCGCTCGGCCGCGCCTGGCTGGCGGCGGGCGAGCCCGAGAAGGCGCTGGAAGCGCTCAAATACTTGAGTGGCGTCGACGACGAGACCGCCCGGGCGCAGGCGATGCTGGTGGCGCCGCGCTCCGATGCCGGCTATGTGCGCCACCTCTTCGACCAGTTCGCGGCCGATTACGACCAACGCATGACCGGCCAGCTCGGCTATGCGGCGCCTGCGATCCTGCGCCAGCTGGCCGATCTGGTGATGCCGGGCGCGACGGGCTTGCGGGTTCTCGATCTCGGCTGCGGCACCGGGCTGACCGGCCTGGTCTTCAGGAGCATGGCGGCCAGCCTGGACGGCATCGATCTCAGCCCCGTCATGATCGAGAAGGCGCGGGCGCGGCGGCTCTACGACCGGCTGACGGTCGGCGATATCGAAGAGGTGGGATTCAAAGACTCTACGGGCCGATACGACCTCTGGCTCGCGGCCGATACGCTGGTTTATCTGGGCGACCTGACGAAGATCCTCGGCGCCGCCTCGCGGTCGCTGGTGGCGGGGGGACGGTTTCTGTTCACGATCGAACGGAAGGCCGGCGATGGTTTCGAGCTCGGCCCCAAACGCCGCTGGCGCCATTCGGAAAGCTATCTGCGGCAGCAGGCGCAGGCGCATGGCTTCGACGTGGCGGGGCTGATGGAATGCGTGCCGCGCCACGAGGCGGGCGAGCCCGTCCAGGGCTTCGCGGCCGCGCTGACCCATCGCTAGTGCGGCGAACCCGAAATTCGCCCGCAGGCGATGCCAAACCGGGTACGAATTTCGGGTTCCGAAGCCGCACTTGCAAAATATTGCTTTTGGTGTGGTTTTGGGGCCGGAAGTTCGCAAACCCGGATGCGGATCGAGAATGCGAACTTCCGATCCACCACACTAGCAACAAATGACGGGCCTAGGCGTTCTTTCCTGCGAGTGTGGGGAATAGGAAAAGCCATGGCCGCCATCGACAGTCTCACAACCTTCGCGCCGGCATGGCAGAGCGGCCAGCGGCGGACCACCCTGGCGCTTTTGGGCGTCGCCGCGGCGCTCGCGGTCGCGGCCGGCGCGTTCCTGATGCGCGGCGGCGACGGCAACGCGGCACGCTATGCCACCATGATGGTGTTCCGCGCCTCGCAGGCGGCGTTCCTTCTCTATTACCTGGCGAGCCCCGTGGCCCGTTTGATCCGGACCCGGCCGACCTTCGCCGTGGCCCGCCAGCGCACCGGCTTGGCGCTGGGCTTCGTGGGCATGTACGCCGTGTTCCTGGGCTGCAGCTTGATCCCCGACTACATGCACGGCGCCCACACGCCGCTGGCGACGATGGTGTTCTGCGCCTTCTCCGCGGTCATCCTGGCCGCGATCCTGATGGGCGAGCGCGCCGGCCGCGCCGACGCGGACTGGCGCCCGGCGTGGCGCGCGATGGAGGTGGTCGGCGTCGCCTATTTCTGGATGATCTTCGTGGCCAGCGACCTCGACCACATGTACGGCCCGCACCGTCCCGACGGATTCTATGGCCTGTCGCTGATGGCCTTCGTGCTGGCGCTGCTGGTGCGCTTCGCCGACGCCTTCGTCGAGCGCTACAAGCTGGCGCGGAGCTGAGCTAGGATCGCGCGGCCTTTTCCAAGGACCGCGCGACGTGACCCTCAGGATCGGAATTCTGGTTTTCGACGACGCGGAAGAGCTCGACTTCGTCGGCCCGTGGGAAGTCTTCACCATGGCCAACGAGATGGCCAAGCGCATGGGCCGCGAGGCGCCGCACGCGGTGAGGCTGGTCGCCGAGCGCGACGCGCCCGTGCGCTGCGCCAAGGGCATGCGCGTGCTTCCCGACACGACCACGGGCCAATGCGGCGCGCTCGACGTGCTGCTGGTGCCGGGCGGGCAGGGCACGCGGCGCGAGGTGAACAACACGGCCCTGCTCGAATGGATCGTGGCGACCGCGGCGACCGCGACCTGGACGACCAGCGTCTGCACCGGCGCGCTGCTCCTGACCGCCGCGGGGCCTGCGAAAGGCAAGCGGGTCACCACCCATTGGGCCTTCGTCGAAACGCTGCGCGCGCGCAACGAGGCGTCGGAGGTTGTCGCAAACTATCGCTATGTCCGCGACGGCAACATCGTCACCGCAGCCGGCGTCTCGGCCGGGATCGACATGGCGCTGTGGCTGGTGGGCGAGTGGCATGGCGCCGATTTCGCGCGGACCGTGCAGCGCGGCATGGAATACGATCCGGCGCCGCCCTATCAGGGGCTGACCTGAACGGGCTTCACGTGATCGTGCGCCCGGCCTTGGTGCGCGCTCGCGAAATGTGCTTCAGTATGGCGTCGTGAGGGGCAGACCAGGGGAGTTCATTCGGTCATGTTGAAGCACAGTGTCGTTCTTGCGGTCGCGGTCGTGGCGTCGACGCCGGCCTTCGCGGATCTCAGTTCCTGCTACGAGCCGATCGCGCCGGTCGCCGTCGACGGCAGCACGGCGACGGAAGACCAGATGAAGCACGCGCTTAAGGACGTGAAGGACTTCATCGCCTCTTCCGACGACTATCAGCTCTGCCTGAACTCGCAGCTGATCCAGATGAAGAAGGACGCCGACAAATCCAAGGACAAGCAGCCGCTCGACCCGTCGGTTCAGGCCAACGTCCAGTCCAAGATCGACGCCAACCAGAAGCTCAAGGAAAAGGTCGGCAACGAGTACAATGCCGCCGCGGTCGCCTATAACGCCAAGCACCCCAAGACTCCCTGACCAACAGGGCCGCGAATCGCCTATGATGCGGCGATGAGCGATCCGATCCTCAATCGCGAAGAGCGGCGCGCGCGCCAGCGCGGCGCCACGCGTGCCTCCATCCTCGAAGCCGCCCGCGCGGTCGCGGCGCGGGAAGGCGCGCGCAACCTCTCGCTGCGCGGCGTGGCGGCCGAGGCGGGCTTCGCCCCGGCCGCGCTCTACGGCTATTTCTCCGGCAAGGACGAGCTGCTGCTCGCGCTCGCCGCCGACGACTTGGCGACGCTGTCGCGGGCGATGCGCGAAGCGGGCGCCGGCGAGGGAAAGCTCGGCGCCGCGGCGTCGGCGGCGCTCGAGCTCTTGCGCAACAACGAGACCCTGGCCGCGGCGCAAGGCGCGCTGCCGGCGCAGTCGGGCGGCAGCGAGGCCGAGCGGCTGTTCAACGGCCGCATGATCGCTGCGCTCAAGGTGCTCGCCGACGCTACGGGCCAGAAGGCCGACAGCCGCGACAACCAATGCGACGTGGTCCTGGTCGCGGCCGCCCTGGGCGGGCTCGCGCTGCTCGCGCGCTCGGGCAGGCTGGCCGCGCTCGGCTTCACGCCGGAAGAGATCCTGGCCCGGCTGGACGCGCATTTCTCGACTTGAGTATCTCGTCGCGCACGACTTGCGGGAATTCCATCGGCAGGAAATGCGTCGCGCCGGCTTTCGCGATCACGCGCGTCGCCGGATAGAGGCGCTCGAAGATCGCGACCTCGCCTGCGCTCGCGGTGCCGTCGTCGGCATGGATGAGCGTCACGGGGCATTTCACCTCTGCCGCCAGCTCGGACTTTCCGGGCGGGGCGGAGCGGAAATCCTCCGCCTCCCAGGCCGGCCGGCAGGTCAGCCTGACGCCGCCTTCGAACGGCTCCAACCCGCCTTCCAGATAGTCGCGGATGGTCTCGTCGGGCCAGGTCTTGAAGGCGCCGCGGCCGCGATAGGTGTCGAGCGCGGCCTCGAGCGACGCAAAGGTGTCGCGCCGCTTGATCGCGCGCAGCGACAGCTCGTTCGCGCCGGCGGTGACGTGCTTCGGCACGAAGACCGGCTCGACGAGGACGAGCGCATGGACGAGGTCGGGCCGGAGCGCCGCCGTCATCAGGCTGGCGGTCGCGCCCATCGAATGGCCGGCCAGGATCGCGCCCTGCGGCGCGATGCGCTCCAGGACGGCGATGAGATCGTCGCGGAACACCGTCCAGCCCGTGGCAAGCCCCGGCGTCGTCGGCAGCCGCGTGAAGCCGTGGCCGCGCGCGTCGCTGGCGACGACGCGGAAGCTTTCTGCGAGCGGCGCCAGGAGGCCGCGATAGGTGCCGGCGTTGAACCCGTTGGCATGCGCGAAGTGCAGCAGCGGCCGCTGTCCATCCCGCCCGTCGCCGTCCCAGACGAGCTGCGAAACCTCTCCGTCGGGAAGGGTTAGCGAACGACGCATGCGACTAGTCTCTCATCAAACGCGTGTGTAACAATCGCGCAAAAGGAGCCGCGATGCATCCCGCCAATCACGCGAAAACGACGCCCGGCAAGGTCGCGCTGATCATGGCGGGCAGCGGCGAGAAGTTGACCTTCGGTGAGCTTGACGCGCTGTCCAATCAAGGCGCGCAGCTCTTCCGCAAACACGGCCTCCGGGTCGGCGACGCTGTCGCGATCTTCATGGAGAACGTCCTGCTGTTTCTTCCCGTCTGCTGGGCGGCGCAGCGCGCGGGCCTTTATTTCACCTGCATCTCGTCCCGGCTCACGGCCGGCGAGGTCGAATACATCGTGCGCGATTGCGGCGCCAAGGTCGTGATCGCGAGCCACGGCCTGGCCGAGGTCGCGGCGCAGGTCGCGCCGGACCTCAAGCGCTTCTCGGTCGGCGGACCGATCGACGGCTATGAGAGCCTCGAGGATGCGATCGCGCCGATGCCCACGACCCCGGTCGCCGACGAGACCTCGGGCGCGGCCATGCTCTATTCGTCGGGCACCACGGGGCGGCCCAAGGGCGTGCGCGCGCCGCTTTCGGGCATGCCCATCGACACGCCCAATCCGCTGATCGCGCTGGTCTCGATGTTCTACGGCATCACCGCGGAGTCGACCTATCTCTCGCCGGCGCCGCTCTATCACGCGGCCCCCTTGCACTATTCGATGACCTCGCAGCGCATCGGCGCGACCGTCGTGGTCATGGAGCATTTCGACGCCGAGGCCGCGCTGTCGGCGATCCAGACCCATCGCGCGACCGCGAGCCAGTGGGTGCCCACCATGTTCGTGCGCATGCTCAAGCTGCCCGACGACACGCGGCTCAAATACGACGTCTCGTCGATGAAATCGGCGATCCACGCGGCCGCACCCTGTCCCATCGACGTCAAGCGCAGGATGATCGAATGGTGGGGGCCGGTGCTGCACGAATACTATGCGGGCACGGAAGGCAACGGCATGTGTTACGTCAACAGCGCCGACTGGCTCACCCATCCCGGCACCGTCGGGCGGCCGATCCTGGGCGAGCTGCATATCTGCGGCGAGAACGGAGAGGACGTGGCCACAGGCGAAGAGGGCACGATCTATTTCGCCGGCAACACGGGCTTCCACTATCACAACGATCCCAAGAAGACGGCCGAGTCGCGCCATCCCGCGCACGAGGACTGGTCCACCCTGGGCGACGTCGGCAGGCTCGATGCGGAAGGCTATCTCTATTTGACCGACCGCAAGGCCTTCATGATCATCTCGGGCGGCGTGAACGTCTATCCGCAGGAGGCCGAGAACCTGCTCATCACCCATCCCAAGGTCGCCGACGTCGCGGTGATCGGCGTGCCCAACGAGGAGTTCGGCGAAGAGGTGAAGGCGGTGGTGCAGCCGGCGGACTGGGCGGCGGCCGGACCCGCTTTGGCGGACGAGCTCATCGCCTATTGCCGCGAGCGCCTGTCGCCGATCAAATGCCCGCGCTCGATCGATTTCGACCCCGAGCTGCCGCGCCATCCCACGGGCAAGCTCTACAAGCGGCTGATCCGCGACCGCTATTGGGGCAAGCGCGAATCCCGCATCGTGTGACCATGAGGACGACATGAAGACCGTGCGTTTCGAAGATCTGCCCTCGCTTGCCGGCCAGGAGGTCGGCGTCTCCGACTGGGTGACCATAGACCAGGACCGCATCGCCAAGTTCGCCGACGCCACCGGCGACCATCAATGGATCCATCTCGACGCCGAGCGCGCGAAGAAGGAAATGCCGGGCGGCAAGACCATCGCGCACGGCTATCTGACGCTGTCGCTGATCCCCTGGCTCACCGGCAGCCTGCTGCGCATCGAAGGCATCTCGCGCGGCATCAACTACGGATCAAACAAGGTGCGGTTCACCAACATGGTGCCGGTGGGCAGCCGCGTGCGCGCGCGCTCGAAGATGCTGAGCGCCGAGGCGCGGGGCGGCGGCATGCAGCTGATCAGCGAGGTCACCATCGAGATCGAGGGCGAGAGCCGCCCGGCCTGCATCGCCGAGACCATCGGGATCGTGTTCAAGTAGGCGCCCGGCCGCCGCGCGCGATCGGCCGGGAACGCCAAGCGTCTTCGGATGATGCTACGCCGTCTTCTCTTCCTCCTTCGCGCCGCGCAGGTCGACGAAGCGCGTCAGCAGGTCGAACCAGAACGGCGCGCCCAGGGTCAGCGCGATGGTGGTGGCGACGATGCCGAGGAACTTCCATACCCAGTCCTCCAAGCTTGCGGGCCGATGCATCCAGCCCAGCGGCAGCGGCCTGAGCCGGTCGTTGAGCTGCCGCAGGTTCGCGGTCTGGCAGGCGATGGGATCGGGCTGGCTGTCGCACTTCCTGTTCACGGGCTTGCCTTTCTCGATCACCACCTTGTCGTTGACGATCTGCGTCGCGGCCTGCCCGACCGCGGCGCCGAGGCTTGAATCGTTCCACAGCGCGGCGCCGACCTGCAACGTGTCGGCGTTGAACAGGGCCGCGAGCGTCAAGCCGACGAAGACGGAAATCCATTGGATCTTCCGCTTGTAGCTTCCCGACAGGCGGTCCATCGAGCTGTCGAACCAGCTCGCCACCGCGTCGCGCAGCTTGATCATGTCGCCGCCCGCCTGCGCCACGCAGCTGATCAGCGCGTCGCGCACATTGCAGTCCGGCAGCTTGAGCACCGCCGCCTTGGCGTTCTCGAAGTTGGGGATGGCATCGAGGTCGCCGGTGTCGCGATAGACGGCGGCGTCGAGCAGCGCCATCGCCACCGAGCGCGGCGACAGATAGGCCGGATGGTCGTTTTCGACGGCCGTCGCGCCGCCCGTCTTCGCCGAAGATGCGTCGCCGGCGGCGGTGGCCACCTTGGCGCTGTCGATCAGGCCGTGGCAGTAGAACTCCTTCCTCAGGCCTTCGTCGTCGATGAGCTTGGCCAGCGTGCTGCGCAGGCTCTTGGCCCTGAGCTTGAGAAGCGTGGCGATCAGCTCGTTCACCGTCGTGCAGAACAGGCTGAGCACGAGATACATCATGATCAGCCCGATGGCCGTGCCGAGCGCGGCGTTCATGTCCATGGAGGCCCCTCCGTGCCCGGCAACTTATTGGAGAAGGCCGTCGAGGAAAAGGCGGCGCGGCGCTTTCTTCGCCGGCCTCGCGGAACTATAGTCCCGCGTCGTTTTCGCGTTCCTCGGATGCAGCCGCGTTCCAGTCAGCCGTTCGACACCGCCACCGCCCAGGCGATCGTGGCGCGCTTCGTGCGCGTGCCAGGCGGGCTGATCCCGGCGCTGCAGGCGATACAGGCCGCGTTCGGGCACGTGCCGCGCGGCGCGCTGAAGCTGCTCGCCCAGGGCTTCAACATCACCGAAGCCGAGGCCTATGGGGTGGCGAGCTTCTATCACGACTTCCGTCTCGACCGGCCCGCCGGACGCCGCACGATCAAGCTCTGCCGCGCCGAAGCCTGCCAAGCGGTCGGCGCAGGGCCCGTCGCCGCGCGGGTGAAGGACAAGCTCGGCATCGATTGGGGCGGCACCACCGCCGACGGCGAATGGAGCCTCGAGCCGGTGTTCTGCCTCGGGCTGTGCGCCTGCGGGCCGTCCGCGATGATCGACGGCGAGGTGCACGGCCGCCTCGACGCCGACACGGTCGAGACGCTGCTGTGAGGGCGCGGCTCTCCAAGGACGCGGCCTCGCTCGCGCTCGGCGCCGACAAGGTCGCGCATGCGCTGATGCAGGCGGCGGCGAAGCGCGGCATCGCGCTGGATCTCACGCGCACCGGATCGCGCGGGTTGGTGTGGCTGGAGCCGTTGCTCGAATTGGAGACGCACAACGGCTGGCAGGCCTTCGGGCCGCTGACACCCGCCGACGTGGACGGCGTGTTCGACGGCAGGGACGCGCTCGGCGATATCGAGGATCATCCCTGGATGAAGCGCCAGACGCGGCTGGTCTTCGCGCGCTGTGGCGCGACCGACCCATCTTCGCCGCCTGAAGGCGGCTTCGCCGGGCTAGTCCGCGCCCGCGAGCTCGGTCCCGCCGCCGTGCTCGACGAGGTCATCAAATCCGGCTTGCGCGGCCGCGGCGGCGCGGGCTTTCCCGCCGGCATCAAATGGAAGGGCTGCGCCGACGCGAGCGCAGAGCAGAAGTACATCGTCTGCAACGCGGACGAGGGCGACAGCGGCACCTTCGCCGACCGCATGCTGATGGAAGGCGATCCGTTCCTGCTGCTCGAAGGCATGGCGATCGCGGGTTTCGCGACCGGCGCCACCAAAGGCTACGTCTATATCCGCTCGGAATATCCGCACGCCATCGCTGCGATGCAAAGGGCGGCGGCGCTGTTCCGCGACATGGACATCGAGATCCGCATCGGCGCGGGCTCCTACGTTTGCGGCGAAGAGACCGCGCTGCTCGAAAGCCTGGAAGGCAAGCGCGGCCAGGTGCGGGCCAAGCCGCCGCTGCCGGTGCATCACGGGTTGTTCGGCAAGCCCACCGTCATCAACAACGTTCTCACCTTCGCGTCCGTGCCGGCGATCATGGAGAAGGGCGCAGCCTATTACGCCGGCCTCGGTCTGGGACGCTCGCGCGGCACCATGCCGGTGCAGCTCGCCGGCGACGTCAAGCATGGCGGGCTGTTCGAGACCGCGTTCGGTCTCACGCTGGGGGAATTGGTGAACGACATCGGCGGCGGCACGCGCAGCGGGCGGCCCGTGCGCGCGGTGCAGGTCGGCGGGCCGCTCGGTGCCTATTTCCCGCCGTCCCTGTTCGACACGCCGTTCGACTACGAGGCCTTCGCGGCGCGTGACGGGCTGCTCGGCCATGGCGGCATCGTGGTGTTCAACGATAGCGTCGCCATGGCGCAGCAGGCGCGGTTCGCGATGGAATTCTGCGCGATCGAATCCTGCGGGAAATGCACGCCCTGCCGCATCGGATCGGTGCGCGGCCAGGAGGTGGTCGATCGTATCCTCCGTGGCGAGAACGTTAACGCGAATCTCGCCCTTCTGCGCGATCTTTGTGATACGATGAAGGCCGGATCGTTGTGCGCGCTCGGCGGCTTCGTGCCTTATCCCGTGCTCTCCGCGCTCAACCACTTCGGCGAGGATTTCGGTTCATGAGCGGGATCGACCGCGGAACGCCGGCTTCGAAGAGCGGACGCAGCGTGTCGCTCACCGTCGACGGCATGCAGGTCGAGGTGCCGGAAGGCAGCTCGATCATGCGCGCGGCGTCGCTGGCCGGCATCGCGGTCCCCAAGCTGTGCGCCACCGACAGCCTGAACGCTTTCGGCTCGTGCCGGCTGTGCCTCGTCGAGATCGAGGGCCGCGCGGGCACGCCCGCCTCCTGCACCACGCCGGTGGCGCAGGGCATGGTCGTGCGTACCGAGACCGAGCGCCTGAAGAAGCTGCGCCGCGGCGTGATGGAGCTCTACATCTCCGATCATCCGCTCGATTGCCTGACCTGCTCGGCGAACGGCGATTGCGAGCTGCAGGACATGGCGGGCGCGGTGGGCCTGCGCGAGGTGCGCTACGGATATGCCGGAGACAATCACCTGGCCGACGCGAAGGACGAGTCGAACCCCTACTTCACCTATGACCCGGCCAAATGCATCGTCTGCTCGCGCTGCGTGCGCGCCTGCGAGGAAGTGCAGGGCACCTTCGCGCTGACCATCGGCGGGCGCGGCTTCGAGAGCCGGGTGGCGGCGAGCGCGGACGTGCCGTTCCTGGAATCGGAATGCGTCTCCTGCGGCGCCTGCGTCCAGGCCTGCCCGACGGCGACCCTGATCGAGAAGTCGGTGATCGCCTCCGGCACGCCGGAGCGCAGCATCCAGACGACCTGCGGCTATTGCGGCGTGGGCTGCACCTTCGACGCCGAGATGCGTGGGCCCGAGGTCGTGCGCATGACGCCGTCGAAGAGCGGCAAAGCCAATTCGGGCCACTCTTGCATCAAAGGCCGCTTCGCCTGGGGCTATGCCCAGCATCGCGACCGCATCCTGAAGCCGATGATCCGCGGGCATATCGACGAGCCCTGGCGCGAAGTGAGCTGGGACGAGGCCATCGCCCATGCCGCATCCGAGTTCAAGCGCATCCAGGCGAAATACGGCCGCGGCTCGGTCGGCGGCATCACCTCGTCGCGTTGCACCAACGAAGAGACCTATCTGGTGCAGAAGATGGTGCGCGCCGCGTTCGGCAACAACAATGTCGACACCTGCGCGCGCGTCTGCCATTCGCCGACGGGCTACGGCCTGAAGACGGCCTTCGGCACCTCGGCCGGCACGCAGGACTTCGTCTCGGTCGAGAAGGCCGACGTCATCGTCGTCATCGGCGCCAATCCGACCGACGGCCACCCCGTCTTCGCCTCGCGCATGAAGAAGCGTTTGCGCGAGGGCGCCAGGCTGATCGTCATCGATCCGCGCCGCATCGACCTGGTGCGCATGCCGCATGTCGAGGCGTCGCATCACCTGGCGCTGCGCCCCGGCACGAACGTCGCGGTCTTGACCGCGATGGCGCATGTCGTCGTGACCGAAGGGCTGATCGCCCAGAAATTCGTGACCGAGCGCTGCGACCCCGACGCCTATGCCGAATGGGCCGCCTTCGTCGCCAGCCCTGAGCGCAGCCCGGAAGCGACCGAGGCCGCCACCGGCGTTCCCGCCGCCAGCTTGCGCGAAGCCGCGAGGCTCTATGCGACAGGCGGCAACGGCGCGATCTATTACGGGCTGGGCGTCACCGAGCACAGCCAGGGCACCACCGCGGTGATGTGCATCGCCAACCTTGCGATGGCGACCGGCAATATCGGCAAGGAAGGCGTCGGCGTGAACCCGCTGCGCGGCCAGAACAACGTGCAGGGCTCGTGCGACATGGGCTCGTTCCCGCACGAGCTGTCGGGCTATCGCCACATCTCGGACGCCGCGGTGCGCTCGCTGTTCGAGGCGGCCTGGGGTGTCGGCCTCGATGCCGAGCCTGGCCTACGCATTCCCAACATGCTCGACGCCGCGGTCGACGGCACCTTCAAGGGCCTGTTCGTGCAGGGCGAGGACATCGCCCAGTCCGATCCGGACACCAAGCACGTCGTCGGCGGGCTGATGGCGATGGAATGCGTCGTGGTGCAGGACCTGTTCCTGAACGAGACCGCGAACTACGCCCATGTCTTCCTGCCCGGCTCGACCTTCCTGGAGAAAGACGGCACCTTCACCAATGCCGAGCGCCGCATCCAGCGCGTGCGCCGCGCGATGGCGCCCAAGAACGGCTATGCCGATTGGGAGATCGTGATGATGCTGTCGGAAGCGCTGGGCTATCCGATGGCCTACAAGCATCCGTCCGAGATCATGGACGAGATCGCGCGGCTGACGCCGACCTTCGCGGGCGTGACCTACGACAAGCTCGAGACGGGCTCGATCCAATGGCCGTGCAACGATCGCGCGCCGCAGGGCACGCCGGTCATGCATATCGGCGGCTTCGCGCGCGGCAAGGGCATGTTCGTGATGACGGAATACGTGCCGACGGAAGAGAAGGTGGGCCCGCGCTTCCCGCTGCTGCTGACCACGGGCCGCATCCTCTCCCAGTACAATGTCGGCGCGCAGACGCGGCGCACCGCCAATACGCTGTGGCACACCGAAGACCGGCTCGAGATCCATCCCCACGACGCCGAGCAGCGCGGCATCGTCGACGGCACCTGGGTGAAGCTTTCCAGCCGCGCCGGCGCGACCTCGCTTCGCGCGCAGGTCACCGACCGCGTGGCGCCTGGCGTCGTCTATACGACCTTCCACCATCCCACCACCCAGGCGAACGTGGTGACGAGCGACTATTCCGACTGGGCGACCAGCTGTCCCGAATACAAGGTGACGGCGGTGCAGGTGGCGGCGTCGAACGGACCCACCGACTGGCAGCGCGAATACGGGGCGCATTCGGAACGGGCGCGCCGCATCGCCGAAGTCGAGCCGGCCGAGTGAAGGCCTCGCGCCTCGCGATCGGACGGACGAGCGTCACGAACGGCGCGCGTGTCGTGCCGGAAGAGACACCCATCGCCTTCACCTATGGCCGCCAGACCTATGCGGTGATGATGGCGAGTCCCCGCGACCTGGAGGACTTCGCGCGCGGCTTCTCGTTCACCGAAGGCATCGCGCGACCGGACGAGATCGCCGAGCTCGAGATCGTCGAGCACGTCCAAGGCGTCGAGCTGCGCATGAGCTTGTGCGACGGCCGCGACGTGGCGCTGCAGGGCAGGCGCCGCAAGCTCGCGGGTCCCGTGGGCTGCGGGTTGTGCGGCGTGGAGAGCCTGGAGGCGGCGATCCGGCCCGTGCGGCAGGTGACGTCCGATATCCGCGTCGACCGCGACGCCGTCTTCGCCGCGCTGGCGCGCTTGAGCGCGCATCAGGCGCTCAATGCGCAGACGCGCGCGGTGCACGGCGCGGGCTTCTGGCCGCTGGCTGCGAACGACTATGCGGCGGTGCGCGAGGACGTCGGCCGCCACAACGCGCTCGACAAGCTCTGCGGCGCGCTCGGCTGTGACGCGAGCGGCGGCATGGTGGTGCTGACCAGCCGCGTCTCCATCGAGATGGTGCAGAAAACGGCGGCGATGAACGGCGCGATCATCGTGGCGGTGTCGGCGCCGACGGCGCTCGCGCTTCAGACGGCGCAGGCCGCGGGCATCACGCTGGTGGCCGTCGCGCGCGACGACGCCTTCGAGGTCTTCACCGGCGCGGAAAGGATCGTCGCATGAACACGGACGAGAAGCTGGTCGTCACCGCCAACCAGGTCGCGGCCTTCTTCGCCGTCCAGGGCGAGGCGCGCGCCGTGCCCGCCATCGCCGACCATTTCAGGAAGTTCTGGGACCCGCAGATGCGCCGCCGCTTCCTCGGCGCCGATCACGCACGGCTTCATCCGCTCGCGAAGCAAGCTGCACTGCTGCTGGCAGATCCTCCGGCTCGTTGACGTTGAAGAACGCGAAATCGGGCGCGTCGGCCATATCGATCTCGACGCCGCCCAGCGCCGCCAGCGCGCCGCGGACGCTCTTGCCGACATGTGTCCTCATCCCGGCGAGCGCCGATTTGGGCCACAGGCCGCAGACCGGCATGCCTTTGACGATCGCAGGCCCGCCCGCGGCGGCCAGCTGCGCGACCAGGTCCACGGGCAGGAACGGCGCGTCGCAGGGAAAGGTCGCGAGCCACTCGCCGTCCAGCCATTCGAGCCCGGTGACGATGCCGCAGACCGGGCCCTGCTGCGCATCGAAAAGGTCGGGAACGACGTCGGGATAAGAGGAATAGGCCGCCGCCATCGTTCGCGGGACGTCGATGGCGAGCCGGCGCACCTGCGGCCGCGCGCGCGCGATGACGGCGTCGACCAGCGTTTTCCCCAGGAACGGCAGCAGCGGCTTGTGCGTGCCCATGCGCGACGACGCCCCGCCCGCCAGGACGATGCCGTCGATGGTCGGGGGCGCGCTCAGTGCCGGGCGCTGAAGGCTTGTGCCGCTGCGTTATAGGCGGCAGCGACCTGCTCCTTCTGCTTCTGGTTGGCCGCGGCCTTGCCCTCGATCTGCTTGACGATGTGCACCGGCACGTTCGAATGCATGAAGAACGCGGTGTTCTGCTGCTTGCCGAGAGCGCGGCCGAGGCACTGCTGATAGGAATCCGACACCCGCATGAAGCCGTTTGCCGCGTCGTGCGCGGCATCGAGCTCGGCCGCCGTGGCGGGCGCGCCGATCGCGGGCGCCGCCGGAGCGTCGCAGGCCGGCGCGTAGTTGTAGTCTTCGTCCGCGGCCGCCGCCGTGGCGAACAGCGCGAAGGTGGCGGTCAGCAGAATTTTCCTGGTCATGGGAACCTCGTTTGATCTGGGCGAAGCTTACATCCGCGCCGCCGCGCCATCAACGGTTGCGAAGAAACCATCGGCGATCATGGCGGGGACGGCGACGGCGATGCCCAGTAAAATCAGGGCCCACATCGCCCAGATGATCGTGGTCTGACGGCGGACGAGCGCCGCGGCCCTGCCTTGGCGTTCCTGCGCCCGCAGCACCGTCATCACCATCACTGGAACGGCCGACAGCCCGGCCGCGACAAACAGCACCAGATAGCCGATCATGAACGGCAGCTGCATGCTCCTCGGCGGCGGCGCCATGCCCGACGCCGCGAGCACGTTGCCGACGATGGGAACGACGAGCAGCGCCGCGAACAATCCGGCGCAGATCCACACATGGGCGCGCAGGCTGAGCATCAGGGCCTTCCGAAGGGCACGACCTTGTTGTCGACGTCGTGACCGATATCGGCGCGGCCCAGATAGGGGATGGCGAAGCGCGCGCACCAGCGCCGCACGATCTCCTCCTCGCCTTCGCCGAAATCGGGATCGTTGGGCTGCACGTCGCTGACGCGGCCCAGCCGGATGCCCTTGAGCCCGCGCATGTGCTTGTGCGCGAGGATGTGAAATACCGCGCGGTCGAGGCGGTACATGTGCTCGGAGACGTCCTCGAGCATCAGCACGTGGCCGGTGAGGTCGGGCTCGACCTCGGTGCCCAGCATGTGGCTCAGCACGGTGATGTTGAACGCGGCGCAGGGCGGGTCGAGATGCGGCTCCAGCGTGTCGGGGCTGCGCTCGACCAGCCAGCGCAAGCCACGCGCCACCGCCGCCTCGCCGCCCTCGCGCTTCAGGTCGGCCGGCATGGGGCCATGCGCCACGCGGCAGCCTTGGGCATACAGCCCGCCCAGCAGGTAGCCCATGTCGCTATAGCCAAGATAGGTCTTCCGTTTCGCCGCGGGCGAGAGCTCGGCCGTCACCTGTCCTGCGATGCGTCCCGACCCATAGCCGCCCCGCGCGAACCACACCGCATCGAACGACGCGTCGTCGGCGAAGTCGCGAAAGGCTTCGGCGCGCGCCTCGTCGCCGCCGGCGAAATGGCCGCTCGAGAGAAAGCATTGCGGATGGAAGGTGAGCGTCGCGCGTCCGGGATAGAGCCGCTCGGCCAGCGCGGCGACGCGCTCCGCCAGCTCGGGCGCGATGCGCGAGGCGGGCGCCACGATGCCGATGCGCGTTCGACTTTGCGGCATGCTTCGCTTATAGCCTTCGGCCATGGATCACGACAGGCCTTATTTCTTTTGCGGCATCGGCGGCAGCGGCATGCTGCCGCTCGCGCTCATCCTGCGCGAGCGGGGCGCGCGCGTCGCGGGCTCGGACCGCGCGCTCGACCAGGGCCGCACGGCCGCGAAATTCGACTTCCTGCGCGCCCGGGGCGTCGCACTCTTCGCCCAGGACGGCAGCGGCGTGACCGATCCGCGCCAGATCGTCGTCTGCTCGGCCGCGGTGGAGGAGACCGTGCCCGACGTGCAGTCGGCGCGCCGCGTCGGCGCCCAGCTGATGACGCGCGCGAACCTGCTGGCCGAGCTGTTCAACGCCGCGCCCGCCAGCATCGGCGTCGCCGGGACCAGCGGCAAGTCGACCACGACCGGCATGATCGGCTGGATCCTCAAAGCGACGGGCCGCGACCCGACGGTGATGAACGGCGCGGTGATGACCAACTTCGTCTCGCCCGATGCGCCGTTCGCTTCGGCGCTGGTGGGCGCAAGCGGCATCTTCGTCAGCGAGGTCGACGAGAGCGACGGCTCGATCGCGCAATATTCGCCGACCGTGGCGGTGGTGAACAACATCTCGCTCGACCACAAATCGATGGACGAGCTGCGCGCGCTGTTCCGCGACTTCATCGCCAAGGCGAGGACCGCGGTGCTCAACCTCGACAACGACGAGACCGCCGCGCTGGTGCGTCCCGGCGCGCTCACCTACAGCCTGAAGGACGCGCACGACATCGCGCCGCAGCCCGGCGGCATCGCGTTCACCCTGGAAGGCCGGCGCGTGAAACTCCAGGTGCCCGGCCGTCACAACGTCTCCAACGCGCTGGCGGCGCTGGCCGCGTCGCGTGCCGTGGGCGTGCCGTTCGCGCAAGCCTGCGACGCGCTGGAAGGCTTCAAGGGCGTGCGCCGCAGGCTCGAGGTCGTGGGGCAGGCGGGCGGCGTGACGGTGATCGACGACTTCGCGCACAATCCCGACAAGATCGCCGCCACCCTCGCCACCTTGCACGACTTCCCCGGCCGGCTGCTCGTGATGTTCCAGCCGCACGGCTTCAGCCCGCTGGCCAAGATGCGCGCCGAGTTCGTCGCGTGCTTTGCGCAAAATCTCGCCCCCGACGACGTGCTCGTCATGCCGGAGCCCGTCTATTTCGGCGGTACCACGACGCGCAGCGTCACCAGCGCCGACATCGCCGCCGGCGTGCGTGATGGCGGCCGCGAGGCCTTCGCCTTCCCCGATCGCGCCGCCTGCGGTGCGGCGCTGCTCGAGCGCGCCCGGTCCGGCGACCGCATCGTGGTGATGGGCGCGCGCGACGACACGTTGACCGCCTTCGCGAACGAGTTGCTGTCGAAGCTGGCGTGAGTACGCGGCTGCTTGCGCGGCGTCATTGATTGTGCCGCGCCAGCACTTCCTGCGCCGCGCGGACGCCCGATCGCATCGCGCCTTCGATATAGCCCGCCCATTGCGTCTCGGTCTCGGTGCCCGCCCAATGCACGCGGCCGCAGGGCTCGCGCAACGCGTGACCGAAGCGCGTCATCGTGCCGGGCCCCATGCTGCCGACATAGCCGTGGCTATAGGGCTCGAGCAGCCAGTCGTTGTCCTCATAGCCGATGCAGTCCGCCGCTTCGGCCCCGAAGAAGCGCACCAGCGAGGCCAGCACCTTCTCCTTGCGCGCCTGCTTGCCCACAGGGCTCATCTCGAGCGCATGGCGGCCTTCGATGAAGCACAGCAGCATTGGCGTCGTGCCCTCCTGCCAGTCCTCCATCACCAGGCCCACCACGTCGTCGTCGGTCGCGACCTGGCCCGAGAAGCCTTTCGTCCGCCAGAACGGCTCCTTATAGGCGGCGACGGCCTTGATGATCGCGCCCATCGGCATCCTCTGATGCAGCCCGTCGCGCGACGCCGGCAGATGCGGCTCGAAATCGATGCGCGCGATCGGGCCCGGCGGCGCCGCCACGACGGCGAAGCGGGCGCGATAGTCCTGCCCGCCCGCGCTGACGCGCACGCCGTCGGCATCCTGCGCGATCTTCGTCACCGGTGCGTTCAGCCGCACGCGATCGCCCAGCTCCTCGGCCAGCCGCCGCGCGATCTGGTGCATGCCGCCCTTGAACTTCGCTTCCAGCCCGCCGCCTTCGATGTTCATCAGGTAGTCGAGCCCGGTGCCGCTGCGCACCGCGTCGAGGAACCACAGATACGACACCTGCCGCGCCTCGGCCGCCCAGGCGCCGCGCGGCACCAGGCGCGCGAACTCCCGCGCCGCCGCGGTGCGCAGGTTCCTGACGATCCAGCTTTCCAGGGTCTGGCCGTCCCATTCGCGCGCCTTGGGCGCGCTCCACGGTGCATCGGGCGGCAGCGTCTTCATGTCCCGCTGCCACTTGCGCTGCAGCAGCGCCAGTTCGAGCAGCGCCAGGACCGGCATCTTCGGCACCGTTCCGGTGAACTGGACGAGCTTGCCCAGCATCTGCATCACCGTGCGGCCGGTCTCGTATTGCGCATAGGTCTCGATGCCCAGCCGCGCGGCTTCCGCGCGCAGCACCTCGTGCCCCGCGCCCACCCATTGCCCGCCGATATCGACGGCGCGCCCGGCGAGCTCGGCATGCTTCACGCGCCCGCCGACGCGGTCCTTGCCCTCGAGCACGACGACCGAGCGGCCCGCCGCGACCAGCGTCCGCGCCGCCTTGAGCCCCGCAAAGCCGGCGCCGACGACGATGACGTCGCTCTCGGTCACAGCGCGCACACCGCCTGGATCTCGACGAGGATCTCCGGCGTCAGCAGCGACGCCACGCGCACCGCGGTCGATCCCGTGAGGATATAGGGAAAGACCTCGTCGCGCGCCGCGGTGACGTCGAGCGCGTCCTCGAGGAACGGGCGCGGATTGTCGGCAAGGTACCAGGTGAGGCTGACGATCTCGCGGCCGCCCGCCAGCGCCATGATCTCCTTGATGTTGGCGAAGGCCTGGCGCGCCTGGGCTTTGAGGCCGCCTTCGACGATGCGGTGCTGGCGGTCCATGCCGGTCTGGCCGGCGACGAACAGCGTGCCGCCGTGGCTGACCGCCTCGCACAGCCCGAACGGCCCGATCAGGTCGGCCATATGCGGCCGCGTAAAACGCTCCACCATTGCGATCCCCTGCCTCGCCGGACTCTTTACTAGACTGAACAGTCGGTTTAGACAAGGTCGATGGTTGCGATTCGAAAGAAGCCGGCATCGAGGAATTCTTCGGTGCGAAAATCTTCGGCGCGGAAGCCTGCCGCGCGTCCGGCCGCCCCGCGCCGCGGCGAGCGCCTCGGCCATATCCTGGGCGAGAGCCTGGCCTGCTTCGCCGAGCACGGCTTCGAGCGCGTCACCTATGACGACCTCATCGCGCGTTCGAAGGTGAGCCGCGGCAGCTTCTATTGGTACTTCCCCTCGAAGGAGGCGCTGTACGACGCGGTGCTCGATTATTGTGTCGACGGCTACGTGGCGCGGCTGGAGGCGGCCTTCGCCGGGACCGAGCCGAAGGACAACGTCGTCAAGCGGCTGCTCGACGCCAGCCTCGCCGATTTCAACGCCAACCGCACGCAGTACCGCGTGCTGCTGCGCCCGCCGCCGTCGCGCGGCGCCGTCGCCAAGCTCGCGCGCTGGAACGAGGAGACGATGTCCTTCATGCGCGCCAAGCTCGCGCCCGCGGTCGCGAGCGGCAAGCTCGACCGCGAGGCGGCCGAGGTCCTGCCCGACGTGCTAGGCGCCTTCATCGACGGGGTGTGCGTGCGGCTGGTGCTCGACGACGAGGGTTCGGTCGCCAAGCTGTCGAAGAACATCGAGCGGTTCCTGAGCAGGATCGTGGGCTAGCCGCAGCTCCCTGGCTCGCGCAACCATCGGCCTTTCCCGGCGTTGAATGATCGCTGATGAATTGATCGTTTTCGCGGGGACGATGCCTGCAAGGAAGAGAACGCGGCAGCGGGCCGCCATAGGCGTGGTCCGAAAGGCGCTCGACCGCGTCCAGGCCGCCCTCGATCGCTATCACTGGTGGGAATTCCAGTTCCTCGCGATCGGCTTCGTCAGCACGATCGCCATCGTCGTCGTCCTGCTCCTGCCCCTGGGCAACGGACCGCTCGAGATACGCGCCTCCGACGCGGTGCCTCCCGCCGGCTCGCCCGCCTTCATGAGCCAGTTGGCGAACACTCTGAGCCTGCCGGTCGAGCAGGCGCCGCCCATCGACACCTTCAACAACGGCGACGCTTTCCTGAAGGCGTTGCTGGCCGACATCGACGGCGCCAGGCTTTCGATCGATTTCATGGTCTATATCTGGAAGGACGGCACGTTCAGCGATCAGGTCCTGGCGCATCTGGAGCAGAAGCAGCGCGCCGGCGTGCAGGTGCGGATCGTGCTCGATGCCTATGGCGGGCTCACCGCACCGAGCGAAAAGCTTTCGCGGCTCGAAGCGCTCGGCGGCAAGGTCGCCGTGTTCCATTCCCTGATGCCGCTGCCGTGGACGATGGCGCGGGACCACAAGCGCAACCACCGGCGCTCGATCGTGATCGACGGCGCCATCGGCTATACGGGCGGCATTGCCGTCGACGACGTATGGCTGGGCGACGCACGCAATCCGTCGCAATGGCGCGACATGATGTTTCGCGTACGGGGCAGCATGGCGTCCCATCTCCAGGGCGCGTTTTCCGAGCTTTGGGTGAACACGACCGGCGAGCTTCTCGTGGGCCCAAAGTTCTATCCGGATACGGCGACGCCGGCAGAGACCGGCATGCGCTATGTGCCGCTCGCGAGCGCACCCTCGCCGGACCGCTTCGAGATGGAGAACTTCCTGCTGCTGTCGCTGCTCGGCGCCCGGCAGCGGATCGTCATGGTCACGCCGTACTTCCTCCCGGACGACACGATGGAGCAGGCCTTGATCGGCAAGGCCAAGGCCGGCGTGGCGGTGACGATCCTGGTTCCGAACGATTTGAACGACAGCCACAGCGTTCGCGCCGCGAGCCAGTATCTCTATGACGACCTGCTGAAGGCGGGCGTGAAGATCTACGAGTTCCAGCCGACCTTCATCCATACCAAGCTGCTGGTCGTCGACGGCACGTGGTCCGTCATCGGCTCCGCCAACATGGACAACCGCAGCCGCAAGCTGAACGACGAGGTCGTGTTCGGGATTTCCGGCCAGGCGTTCGCCGCGGGTCTGGAACGCACCATCGCGACGGACCTGAAGCGGTCCAAGCGGATCGACAAGAGCGAATGGGAGCGGCGCGGATGGTGGCAGCGCGCCGGCGAGATCCTCGCCCGCCTCCTCGTTCAGCAGTATTGAAAGCGGCCGGCTTCCTGCGCGCCGGGCCCGCCCCCGCGGCGCCGTGCGGCCGGCGCGTGCCCCGGGACGGGCGATCCAACGCCGCGAGATACGTGATAGGCTGCAGGCGGCTCTGGACTTGGGGACTGCGATGGAAATCGCGCGGCACGACTGTGGAACGGCGCGATCATGGGCGCATATGGCCAGCACGACGCCTACCACGGATTTGTGCAGGGGCTCGACGGAGGCGTCGCGTTGTTCGACGTGCCCGGCGCCGCCAGCACCCTTCGCTTGGCGATGAACGGCAAGGGATGGATCACGGGCGTCTATGGCGTGGAGGTGGACCAGAAGGTCTTCATCCGCGCGCCGGACAGCACGTTTCATCTCACGGACTTTCAGGACGCGCCATCACCAATGCGCAGGTCATTTCGGGAAAGATGAAGCTGCCGGGATGTGGATCGAAATACGGCTTCGTGCTCTCGCCCAACGGTCATCTCACACGGATAGTGCCGCCCATCAAGCAAGCGTCCATCGCCACGGCCCATGTCTATTCAGCGGGGATCGTCGCGGGCACGTTCACGGTCGGATCGGGTGCCGCGCGCGGTTGCTGTCACCCCTGGGAGAATCACGGCTACATCGCCTATCCCAATGCACCCGCCCGGAGCGCTGCGAAGCACTGACGCCGCGGATAGGCCCTGGCTGGGGCGGAAGGATTCGAACCTTCGTATGCCGGAATCAAAATCCGGTGCCTTACCACTTGGCGACGCCCCAACGGGGCCGGGACCATACTGGCAGCGCCGGCCTGTTTCCAGCCCGCTCTCAGCGCGCCGGCAGCGCCTCCGGGGCGAGCGGCGCTTCGACCGGCAAGGCCGCGTTCCGGGCGGCGCGATTTGCCGCGGTCCGGACGATCCAGGCGGCCAGCGCGACGGCGGCCGCGGTCACCGCGGCGCCGCCGAACATGTCGACCAGATGATGTCCGCCCTGGATCGGGATGGACGCCAGCACCACGGCGTTCAGCGCGAAAGCCGGCCAGCGCAGCCAGGGGATGCTGCGCGCATACCACGCCAGCACCAGCGCCTGCAGCGTATGATAGGAGGGGAACCCGACGATGCCGCGCAGCTCCGTGGGCGAGATGAACCCCGGTCCGTCCTTCAGCATCGCGACCAGCGAACGGCCATAGTCGAAGCCGAGCACGAGCCCGAGCTTGCGCGACACGGCGTCGGGCAGCGTGACGACCGAGAAGGCGCCGAAGGACGGCGCGATGGTCCAAAGGCACAAGGTCAGAAGCGCGCCGATGGCGAGCGCAAGGCTCAAGCGATAGAGCTCGGGGCCGCGCCTCGTCAGACCCAGCACCATCATCAGCACGAAGGTCTGCGGCATCACCGAGGTATAGGCCAGCGCCAGCACCGCATTGGCGGACGGATGGTTGGAAGCGACGGTCATCACTTCGACCCAGTCGAATCCGATGGCGCGGTCGATGGCGGCGAGCTGGGCGTCCATGCGCGTGCCCGCCACCGTGACGAGCAGATAGGACAGCAGGGCGCAGGCCGCGGGAATCACGATCATGAACACGCCGCAGGCGAGCAGCGCGTTCAATCCGTCGTCGCGGCGCACCTTGCCGTAGTAGGCGGCAGCGCCCATCAGCGGCACGACCAGCACCGCCAACAGCGCATAGTTGCCGGCGTCGATCGCGAAATGGCCGGCCAGGATCCACGCCGCGTCGAGCGTCACCACGGCTGCCGCCATGACGAAAAGGATGCGGTTCAGGATCGCCTGCATGATGCTCTTCGGTACGCCCGGCGCCCGTTCTACCGAAGCGGCGTTAACGGGCCGGAAACGCGAAAAGGCAAAATCGCAGCGGCGCTGATGGACCGCCGTGCGCACGGGCGGCGGGGTCATTCCCCGCGCGGAACGGCGTAGTCGCTGAAGCCGGTCGCCTGGAACTCGGGCCGTGCCGTGAGCCTTTGCCACAGCGCGTCAAGGACGGGATAGCGCCCGTCCGGCATCAACTCCGGCGCGGTGACGCGGATATAGTCGAGCGCGCAGCCGGCGGTGATCCCAGCCTCGTCGAGCGGTCCTTCCGGCCAGTCGAGCGCGTTCATCGCCTGCACCGCGCCCAGGCCCTGCGTCGTGGTGCGCGCGATCCATTCCGGCCAGCGATAGCGCGCGGGGCGGATCAAGCTTTCGTAGTTGCGCCCGCCGCCGATCTTGTCGACCGCGCCGCAAGCGAGCGCGATGCGCTGCAACGCCTCGCGGCGCGCAAGTCCCGATCGCGGCAGCAGCGCGCGCTCGGGCCCCACGCTCTCGTCGATCCAGTCCAGGATCGCGGCGGAATCGATCAGCACCGTGCCGTCGTCCAGCACCAGCGAAGGAATGCGCCCGAGCGGGTTGGTCTTGCGCATGGAATCGAAGTCGCCGAACACCGAACGGGTGTCGTGCTCGTAAGGGATGCCCAGCACCATCAGCGAGACGGCGACGCGGCGCGCATAGGGGGAATCGTACTGGCCGACGAGGATCATGCCCCCATCATCACATCGCCCAGACGCGCGCGCCAACCCATCCGATGGGGAGCGCATATGCGCTGAACGCAAGCATTCCGGCACAGGTGATCGCGGCATAGAGGCGCACGATCGCCGGCGCCTTGCGCGTCAGCGCGAGCCACAGGCCCAAGGCCGCGAGCAGCGGATAGAGGAGGGTCAGCACGAAGATCGTGACGGAGTATGGCCCGACCTCGGCCAGCAGCCGGAGCGCCGAGGTGCCCGAGCCCAGCACGACATACATCGTCATGCCGAGCGCCGCCACGAGGCAGAGGATCGACAGCAGCGGCGCGAAGCGCACCATCCAGCCGCCGCGCTCGGTCAGCCGTCCGCGGAACCCGCCGACGAGCCAGGGGATCGTCATGACCGCGCCGAACACCGCGCCGAGCGCGATCGCACCCAGCACCGCGAAGACGACGACGACGCGCCACAGCGGCTCCTTCACCGAGGCATTGAAGGCGGTGAGCTTGTAGACTTCTCCGTCCTCCTGCGCGAAAGCGATGCTGGCCCGGTCGCGGTCGGTGCGGCGGAAGATGTGGCGCGCGGTGGGCACGAAATCGTTGCCGCTCACGACGAGCTTGCCGGGCCCGGCCGCGATCTGCTGGAACCCCGCGACGTCGATCAAGGGCTTCAGCAGGTTGCCGGGCGGGGTGACGACGCGATAGATGCCGGCATAGTTCTGAAGCTCGGCATCGGGCACCGCGACCGCGGGCGGCGGCGTCATCGTCATGCCGCGGGTGAGATAGTGCTCGATCTCCAGCGCGGCCGGCGCGCCGAAGTTCACGCCCTCGCCGCCATTGGCCATCAACACATAGCCGCAGCCGCAATCGGCGCGATAGCCGAAGACCGCGGTGAAGGAATCGATCTCGCCGTTATGGCCGCGGAAGCCGATGCCGGCTTCCGGAAACGGCGCATTGCCGAGCGCATAGCCTTGGGTGAAGCCGTCCTTGGAAGCGAGATTGGACTCGCTGCGCTCCAGCCGGTCGACCGAGGCGGGCGAGAGGATCTGCTTTCCGTCGATCGTGCCGCGGCCCAGATAGAAGCGAACCAGCTGCACCAGCTCGCGCGCATTGACGTTCAGCGAGCCCGCCGGGGGCAGCACGATGTCCTGGAACGGCGTCTCGCTGCCGTCGGGGGCATAGCTCTTGGCGATGCGCTTCGCCAGGTCCGCCGTCAGGTCGAAATCGGCGGTCGGCATGCCCATCGGGCGCAGCACATGCGCGTTCACATAGTCGCCGAAGGCCTGTCCCGACGCCTGCTCCAGGATCACGCCCGCGACCGCCGGCCCCGCATTGTTGTAGACGGCGAAACGGCCGGGCGCCCAGCGGCTGGTGAATTCGTCCATCGTGAACTGCACGCCCTTCAGCGTGCTCCAGCCCTTGCCTTCCTGCGCCAGCACGCGGGTCGAGACGTCGGGCCAGCCGGTGGTGTGCTCAAGCAGGTGGACGAGCCGGACCGGGTCGGTCTTCTCCCATGGATTGACGAAATGGACCTCGGGCGCCAGCTCGGCCAGGCGGCCGTTCAGGTCGAGCTTCTTCTGCTCAACGAGCGTCATGACCGCGATGGAGGTGACGGTCTTGGAGATCGAGCCGGCGCGGAAGACCGTGTCGTCGGTGACGGGCGTCTTCCTGGCCGTGTCGGCCACGCCATAGGACTTGAGCAGGACGACCTTGCCGTGCTCGACCACGGCGAGCTGGGCGCCGGGGACCTTGCCCGCCTCGAAGATCTTGACCAGGCGGCCGGTCAGCTCCTCCAGCGACGCGGCCGGTTTGGCGGCGGCGTCCGCCGCCTGCGCCGCGCTTATGCCTGCCGCGGCCGCCGACAGCCCGGCAGCAACTATCTTGGCCAGAATCCGCATGGCCGCCCCCCATTCAGTGCCCCGGGGGCAGGATAGCAGACCCCCGGGGTGCGGCCAAAAATCCAGTCAACGCGCGGGTTGCGGCCCGGTAAGGCCATCGCTATAAGGGCGCCCCTCAAGGTCGGAGAGTAGCTCAGCCTGGTAGAGCACTAGCTTCGGGAGCTAGGGGCCGGAGGTTCGAATCCTCTCTCTCCGACCAGCCTTCTTCGCGTGTGAGCCGGTTGGCCACGCGTAAAGCTGATACCATAGGCACGTTGCGAATCGGGCTGGTCCAGAGGGTGGTCGAGCATGCTTTCCGATATTGATATCCGGCAAGCCCTCAGAGAGGGTAGGATCAAGATCCATCCCGAGGTCCAGGAAGCAAATATAAGGCCGACCGGCATACGCCTGCATCTGGCGGATCAGATCGCCTATCCTGAACCCGACGGAGCCATCATCGAACTTTCCGACGTCAGCAAGCCCAAGTTTCGTCACGCCACGCTGGGGACGGATGGAATTGTCCTGACCTCCAACCAGTTCATCCTCGCGTCGACGGTTGAGCAAATCTCCGCCTCAGCCGACATGATCGCGCAACTGGACGGTCGCAGCACGTTGGCGCGCCTGGGTGTCATGGTTCATTGCGGCTCGATGACGATTGACAATATCCACGAAGAGCCACGGGCGATCACGCTGGAAATCATCAATCTTGGACCGTTTCCGGTGAGGTTGAGAAGCGGCGACGGCATCGGAATGCTCTTTTTCTCCGCATTGCAAAGCGCCATCCTGCAGCCCGCCAGCGCTCAATATCGCGGTCAGCGAGGCGCGACTCCGCCGATATTGCGCAAGGTTTCCTAGCGCGGAACACGGTGGCGGCGCGAACATGATCCTTACTGGGCCCGAAATTGTTCAGGCGCAGCGTGCGGGCGATATCTCCATCGAACCATTCGCCAATTCGGAAGCAAATCCGAACAGCTACAACTTCCGTCTGGCACAGGATCTGATCTGTTTGAGTCCCGTGCCGCCAGGTGCTGTCTCGCGGCGCGATGCGATCATTCCGCCGTCCGGTTATCTATTGATGCCCGGAAATCTCTATCTAAGGGCCACGCGAGAGCGTATCGCCAGCCGTCGCTATGCGATTACTCTTCTGGGACGGTCTTCGATCGGACGGCTTGGCATATTTCTCAACGCCACTGCCGATCTGGGCCATGTCGGCTCCAGCTCGCATTGGACGTTGGAGATATCGGTGGTTCAACCGGTTCGAGTATTCGCGAATATGCGGATCGGGCAGGTGGCCTTCTGGTGCAGCGAAGCCGGCTCCGTCTATGTCGGCCGCTACCTTCACGACACGAAGCCTGAGATTTCCAAGGACGGTGCCCTGCTGTTCGGTGTTAAGGAGACGGCCCATGATCTTGTCGGGTAGCGCGATTGCCCAAGCCGTATTCGACGGCGACATCGTCATCGACCCGTTCGTCCCGGCCCAGGTCGGACCTAACTCCTATGATTTCAGGCTCGGCAATCGCTGCAAGACCTATATCTCGAGGGAGCTGGACGTCTCGTTAAGAAATGAAGTTACGGAGCAGCCGCTGCCCGAGGACGGATTGCTGCTGCTTCCGGGAACGCTCTACCTGATCAACACCATGGAAGTGATGGGCAGCTTCAAATATGTCCCGATCATCCGCGGTCGTTCGTCGACAGGCCGGCTCGGCTTGTTCATCAATGTCACGGCCGATCTCATCGATCTCGGCTCGATCAACCAATGGACGCTTCAACTTTCACCCGTGCTGCCGGTCCGGGTGCTTCCCGGCATGCTGATCGGTCAAGTCACTTTCTGGACGACCAAGGGAATCCCGCAATTCTATAGTGGGAAATATCGCGATCTTTCCAGTCCGGTCGAATCGCATTCGTATCGGGATTTTGAGAAAGTGGTCCCACATGCCTAGCAATCACCAATCCGGCAGTGTCGGCGTGGTTTTCGATGCATTGCACGGCAACATCAACCTGACCGATTTCCACCCGGATCATGCCGGGCAAGCGGAAAAGGTTGCTTCGTCTCCGTTCATGAAGAGGTTGCAGCGCATCAAGCAGCTGGGATTCGTCTCTCAAAACTTCCTTTCTGCACAGCACAATCGATATGCGCACGCCTTGGGGACGGCCCACATCATGCGCCGGCTCGTCGAGCGAGTGGAGGCAGCAAGGCTCTTCGACAATGCGCTGCCGCCCGTACAGGCGCTGACCGGCAACGATAGATTTGCGTCCAGCCTGCCGAAGGCGCCGGACTATCTGAAGCAACACATGCTGATCGCGGCGTTGATACAGGACGTCGGCGAGCTGCCCTACGAGACCGCGAGCGCGGGCCTGTTCAGGCCCGGCGGAACCATCCACAGCGTGCTCGCAAACGCGGATGTCGATCTAAACCAGATGGCGGACAAGCACCAATTCACGCTCTACCACGTTTGGGTGGATCATTTCTTCAAGGAGTATTTCAAGGGTCTCGACAGAACACTCCTGACTTACCTGATCTCGGGCCTCGTGCCTAAAGGCAAGACCGAGGCGGGCGAGATCGCGTGCTTGAGGCAGATGCTCGACGGCAAGGGAATTGACGCGGACAGGATCGATTATGTGTTCCGCGATGCGTTCCACACCATCGGCGTCCATCACATGCCGGACGCGCTCATCGATTCGATCAGCACATACGACAAGGACGGCACGATCGTGTCGCGTGTGCGCCCTGTCGTCGACTTCATCGTGACGCGCGCCACGTTGTGGTCGAATGTCTATCTTTCTCCCGAGAATCGCTTCTGGACCATCCTGTTGAAGCGAGCGTTGACAGAGTTGAGCGGCAAGGAGCCCGCGAAGTTCAAGGAGTATTTCGGCTTCGCGGCTGGCGAGATCACGCCGGAAAACTTCCTCGATCTCAACGACGTCCTGATCGACAACGCGGTTCACAGGATGAATCGTGACGCTCTCAACATTGATCGCGGCCCGGCCGCGCTGCTCGACGATGGTGCATCCAACTATGACTACCGTTGGGTCGGGTTATCCAAGACCCCTGATCCGGATTGGAAGGGTTCCATCGTGCTGCCGGGGGAGTTCTATTGGGACACATATGCCGACTACCGTGCGCGCGATCACTCGCTTTACGAGAACGGTTCGGTCCGCGTGGAGGGCGAGCGTTACGCGCTGATCTCCGACCGCGTCGAGTTCGAGAAATGCATCGGTCCGTTTTCGGCGATGCTCGAGCAGGCCAAGCTGCCCGCCTTTCCCATGCCCGAGCACATGGCTTGGTTCGCCCCGCGCGAAGCATGGCTAAGCCATGAGCCGCACTGGCAGAATCTTTTAAAGTTTAAGGATGCCGGCCAGCTAACCAGCCAGCTCGAGCAGCGCGATCCCATCGGCGGCGTAACGCTGGTATCCGACACGCGCGGCGTGCCCGGTTTCAAGCCTCCGGCCATATTCCTCGCCTTCTCGTGGCAGGACAAGGAGCATGTCGACCGTCTCGCGGGCATTCTGAGCGAGCACAAGCGGCAGTATTTTGTTCTCACAGACGGCGGCGTAGGACTTGGGCATTCGCCAGCCGAGAACAGCAAGAAGGCGGTCGATGAGGCCGGCGCGGTCATCTTGCTTGCTTCGACCTCGTATCTGCAGACCTACAGCGATCGGCCCGACGAAGGCATCCACGCTGAGGTGAGCCGGATGGAAGCGCGCAAGGACGACATACCGATCGTTCCTCTGGCGCTCGACGACTATGCGGAGCTGAACAAAATAAAATCGTTTCCCTGGAAGTCGATCAGCGCCGATGGGCAGCGGCAATACACGGGAAGCGGTGCGCGGCATGTCGCATCCGATGAGTTCCGCCGGCGCGTCGTGAGCGCTCTCGACTATATCGACAGCTTCAAAGCGCGTGGCCCTTAATGCCGCGGTTCGACCCCACTGCGACCGTTGCCGATGTCGGGGAGAAGTTTCTCATTGAGCAGATGCTGCGTCCGATGTTCAATCCGGACAATAACCGCAATCTGGCGGGCGACGATTGTGCGGCGATAGAAGTGCCTCCTGGTTCCTTCGTCATAGCCTCGACCGACCGGGTGCCCGCCGATTTGATATCGTTTCGTGCCGGCGTTCTGGATTTCGAGCATTTCGGACGGTATCTGGGTGTTCTGAACTTGAGCGATATCGCGGCCTGCGGCGGCGTGCCGCTCGTGATCCTGTTCAATTGCGGCCTGCCGTCCGAGCTGCGTGTCGATGCGCTGGCGGCCATAAGTCGAGGCTTGCGCGATGTCGCTTCCAGGTTCGGCTGCAAGATAGCGGGTGGAGACGTCACTTCCGCATCCGAGCTGTCGCTTTCCGCGACGATCATCGGCCACGTAGACAAGCGGCGGATGCTGCGCCGCTCCGGTGCTCGTGCGGGCGACAGCATATTCGTTTCCCGCAGCCTCGGCCTCACGCCTGTCGCTCTGGACTACTGCCTGAACAGGAAAAACTATGCAGCGCTCACCGGCAACGACACACGGCGTCTTGAGGCGCAGTTCACGGCGCTCGATCCAGAGATCGATCTTGGGCAAAAGTTGTCTGCGCACGGCATGTGCACCTCCTGCATGGACAATACAGACGGGGTAGGACAGTGCCTGTTGGAGTTGGCTCGCGAGGCCGGGTATGGCTTCGTCGTCATGCCGGATCGCGTGCAGCTGGATCCAATTGTCGCAGCGGTCGCCTCTCGAAATGGCGTAGATGCGCTGGACTTCGCGCTTGGCCCGGGTGCTGATTTCGCTCTTGTCGGGACCCTTTCGGGCGAATGGTCCGACGAAAAAGCATGTCACACTTTCGGTGGCGCTCTGCGTATTCTGGGAACCGTTGTGGAAGGCGATGGAGTCTATCTCGCCCGGAACGGCGCGATGCAGCGCTTTGTGCCCAGGGGCTGGAACTATTTCGTGCCACCCCCCCCTCACCTCACCGCATCCCTAGGATCGAGCTTCAGCGTCAGCTCCGTCTCCGCCGGATAATCTCCGGCGGGCAGGGCGATCGGGCTCGCCAGCAATATCGCGTTCCTGGCGCTGATCGCGACCTCGCGGAACTGCTCGTCGCTGGCATAGCGCGTCTTGTCGACGATCTCGGCGACGGCGATCGTTCCGTTGCGCTTCATCGTCACGCGCAGCGCCACGACGATGCGCCGCTCGCCCAGGATGCTCAGGTCGATGTTCCAGCGCCGCTCGATCTGCGCGCGCAGGTAATCGCGCAGCGAGTAGAGCGCGTCGCGTCCGCCCGGCGCGTCGCTTGCGGTATCGGTGCGGTCCTCGCCCGCGCCGCGCATTGCCTGCGTGTCGGTCTCCGGCGCGCGCAGCTTGGCAAGCTGGTTGAGACGGTCGTCGAGATCGTCCGCCGGCCGCGGCGCATTGCGCGCATAGCCGACCGGCGGGCTGTGCGCGGTCGGCGCGCGCTGCACGGACGCCTGCTCAGACCGCGCGGTCGCGCGCTGCGGCGCGGGCGGCGAAGTCGTCTCGGCGCCCAAGTGGATGATGTCGACCAGCACGGTACGCAGGCCCGCATCGGGCGATTGCGGCGCTGTGTGCCGCACCCAGAACAGCAACAGCAGCAGGATTGCGCCATGCACCAGCACCGACGCCGCGACGCCCGGCCCCTTCTCGTTGAGCGCCGCGCGATCCATGGACCATGTTCGCGGCCAGTTCCACGACAGGTTCCGAAACCAGCTCACGGCAGATCCCGCGCGACGCGAAAGCCGGCCAGGCTCGAATAGTCGAACTCGCCGCCGTTGGCGCCGCCGCCGCTGCGCGCGGCCGAGCGCACGAAGACGGGCAGGTTGTTCCACGCCCCGCCGCGCAGCACATGCTTCGTGCAATCGCCGCCGCTCATCCAGGCACGTCCATCCGACGGCGCGCCGAGATAGCTCGCGTGCCAGCAATCTTGCGTCCATTGCCATGCGTTGCCGAGCATGCCGGCCAGCCCGAACGGGTTGGACTCGAACGCGTCGACGTCGGCCAGGGTGTTGTAGTCCCATTCGCTGCCGCAGCCGTTGCAGTTGGCGCGGCCGTGGCCCAGCGCATCGCCCCACCACCGCGCCGTCGTGGTGCCGCCGCGCGCGGCATACTCCCACTCGGCTTCGCTCGGCAGGCGATAGGGCCCGTCGTGACGCGCAAGCTGCGGCCGCGCCTCATGCGCCTTCTTGTTGAGCCAGGCGACATAGGCCTGTGCGTCGTTCCAGTCGAGGCACACCGCCGGCCAGCGCGGCGGCTCGATCTGCGCCGGCGAGGGCGGATAGGCCTTGCCGTTTCCGGGCACGCGCCAGCCGATGTTCTGGATCGGGTTGCAGGGCTTGGGCTGGTAGCCGCTCTCGGACAGGAACTTGAGGAACTCGGCGCTGGTCACGTCGTATTTCGCGAGCGCGAAGGCCTTGATGGTCACGCGATGCTGCGGCCCTTCGGCGTCGAAGCGGCCCGGTTCGTGCGCGGGGCTTCCCATGGTGAAGGCGCCCGCCGGCATGCCCACCATCTCCGGGCAATCCGGACATTCCTTGAATTCGCGATCCGGCCGGTCGGTGGCGAAAGCCGGGCCGCAAAGGAACAGCGCGGCGAGGGCGAGCTTTAAACGCATGGGCGCGATGCTAGCATCGGCCATGGCCGAAATCCGCCCCTATCGCCAAAGCGACCTCGATGAACTTTACGCCATCTGTCTTGCGACCGGCGATGCGGGACAGGACGCGACGGCTCTTTATCGCGACCCGAAGCTTCTGGGTCATGTCTATGCCGCGCCGTATGGCGTGCTGGCGCCGGAATGCTGCTTCGTCGTCGAGGACGAGAAGGGCGTGGGCGGCTACGTCATCGGCACCGCCGACACGCGCGGCTTCGAGGAGCGGCTGGAGCGCGACTGGTGGCCGGCGTTGCGCGCGCATTATGCGAACCCCGGCAAAGGCGCGAAGACGCCCGACGAGCGCATACAGCGGCTGATCCACCGCCCCCAGCGCACGCCGCCGCGCATCGCCGCGCTCTATCCGGCGCATCTGCACATCGATCTTCTGCCGCGATTGCAGGGACAAGGCCTGGGCAAGCGGATGATCGACACCTGGCGCGAGGCCGTGCGCAAGCCCGTGCATCTGGGCGTAGGCACGCGCAACGAGCGCGCCGTGCGCTTCTATCGCGCCTATGGCTTCGGCGAGATAGAGCGTTACGGCGCGCCGTGCGACGTGATCGTCTTCGGCTTTCCTTAAGCCGCGGCGACGGGCTTCGGCCCCGCGCTCTTGGTCTCGGCCTTGCCGTAGTCGGGCTTGCAATGGCCGTCGATATAGGCGCCGGATTCGATGGTGATGTCCTGGTGGATCACGTCGCCCGACATGCGCGCGGTGCGCGACAGGATCACCTTCTTCGCCTCGATCTTGCCGTCGACCTGGCCCGACAGCTGCACCTGGTCGCCGCGCACCGTGCCCTTGATCTTCGCATTGGGGCCGATGCCGACCGACACGGCGCGCACGTCGCCGTCGACCTCGCCTTCGATCTGGATGTCCTCGGTGCTTTCGAGCTGGCCGGTGATCTTCAGCGCCTTGCTGATCACCGAGACCGAATGCGTGCCGGCCGGCGACGGCACCGGCTGCGCATAGGCCTGCGGGCGTTTCACCTCTGCGGGCGCGGGCGAGGATGCGGTCGGCTGCTGCGGCGGCGTGGTGGTGCCGGCGGCGGCATCGGTGGAAGGTTTGTCGGTACGATTGAACATGGTCATGACTTGGTCTCCGGAAGTTGATCGTCGAGCGCCTCGAAATAGCTGGGTGGCCGCCACGGCATGCGCCCATCGATCCGCGCCCCTTTCGCGACCGTGACGGTATTGTGGAAAATCCGCCCGGAGACGTCCGCCGTATCGTCGAGCGTGACGTTGAGAGCGAATACGCGCCCATTCAGGCGCCCCCCGATATGGACGTCGCGGGCGACCACGTCGCCTTCGACGCTGCCGCGCCTGCCGAGCACGAGCCGCTCGGCATTGATGCGGCCTTGCACGTTGCCGTGGATGAAGAGCTCGCCCTCGGTGTCCAGCACGCCCACGACGGTGAGCGCGCTGCCCAGCTCCGACGACGGAAGCTGAACGCGCTTGTCCGGCGCTTTTGCGCCGCGCCCATCGGGCGCTTTGGCGGAGTTGCGGAACACAGGCTGAGGCATGCGGGACCTTCGACGCTGCTTACACCAAGCCCCCGCTTGCCTAAGGACAGTGTGACGGCATTTTGTGACAGCCGCAAGCGCCCCGTGCCGAAACATTTATTGCGTGCAGGCGTTTAGCCTCCATGACCCTGACCGACCCGACCGCGAAATATCCCGCGCCTCCGTTCAAGAAGCAGCCCCAGCCCTGGCCCGGCCTTGCGCGCGACATGGACCCGCGCCCCGACCATGGCGAGGAGAGCTATCGCGGCTCGGGCAGGCTCGCGGGCCGCAGGGCGCTGATCACCGGCGGCGATTCCGGCATGGGCCGCGCGGCCGCGATCGCCTATGCGCGCGAAGGCGCGGATGTCGCGATCAATTATCTGCCGGCCGAGGAGCCGGACGCGAAAGAGGTGATCGCGCTGATCGAGAAGGCGGGGCGGAAGGGCGTCGCGCTTCCGGGCGACCTGCGCGAGGAGGCGTTCTGCAACGAGCTCGTGGCGCGCGCGGTCGACGGGCTCGGCGGGCTCGACATCGTGGTGTGCAACGCCGGGCGCCAGCAGACGCGCCCGTCGATCCTCGACATCTCGAGCGAAGACTTCGACGCGACGATGAAGACGAACATCTACGCGCCGTTCTGGATCATCAAGGCGGCGCTGCCGCATCTGAAGCCCGGTTCGGTCATCATCGGCACGACGTCGGAGCAGGCCTACGATCCGTCGCCCGATCTCTACGACTATGCGCAGACCAAGGCCGCGACGATGAACTACGTCAAGTCGCTCGCCAAGCAGCTCGCGCCCAAGGGCATCCGCGTCAACGGCGTCGCCCCCGGCCCGATCTGGACGCCGCTGCAGGTGAGCGGCGGCGCGACGATGGAGAAGCTCGAGACGTTCGGCGGCCAGACGCCGATGGGCCGCCCCGGTCAGCCGGCCGAGCTCGCGTCGATCTACGTCCAGCTTGCGGGCGAAGACGCGAGCTATGCGACGGGACAGGTGTACGGGGCGGCGGGTGGGAGCGGGCAGCCGTAGAATTCAGACATCGTCTGCTTCCAGCCGATGATCAGCTGACGATGGCACTTGAGATTGCATGACCAGACGCGTGCAACACGCTCTGTGAGCGCAACGCCCTCGAATGTAGCAGACGAAGTTCAGTTGTAGCGGTCGCTGAATGTGGCCGGGCGTGGTCGTTTACCAAAGTGTTTGACGCGAAGTGCGGCACCTGCCTCGACGGGATGAGCGCGGGTGAAGCTCGGATCGTAGGTGGGGAAATCACAGAACGTCATCAGAAGCCCGAATTCCTTGCGTTCATCCGGCGTGGGATCAAGCTGAGGACACCTGTATGTAAAACCCATGGTCTGGTCTGGATGCTCAGCTGCAAGGCTGATGCCGACAATTTCCCGTTTGTCCGACAATGAACCATTCAGGGCACTCCACCAGTTTGCGCCGTTCATATTCGATCGCTGTTTCGCTTTGGCGCCAGAAGGCCATCCCAAAGCGTCTTGAGACGGTAACAGCGCGTGGTCGAGTGTGGCATAGCTCAGGTCGGCCCCGCTCAGGTTTGTATCCAATAAATTGGCGCCGGAGAAATTCGCTTCCGCAAGATCAGAACCGCGCGCATCGCCGACTATGAAGGCGTTGGGCATGTTCAAGCCACGTGCTTTCAATCCTCGCAAATCTGCGCTCAGGAGGCTTACGCCATCCAAGTTGATATTGTCCCACGCCCCAGAGTGGCGCGCCATGAGCCGCGACAGTACCATCCCCGTCAGATATACGCGGCGAATCTCGTCAGGAAGACGCTTGATGCTCTGCGTAGCCTGTTCTCTCCCTTCCTTGCGATCTATCACGTCCTGCAGCTCATTCCATGTGGAGGAGTTCTGTCCGAGATCGCCTTTCCTTCCTGCGGTCAATTCGAACAGGATGTCGCGCACGCGCTCGGACATTGATGATTTCAGAGCGTTGTCTTCAGGCTCTGTCGCTTCCATCGCGTCTCGCTCTCCGTCAGTCAAGAGACTGAAGTCGAGCTGCGGAACGAGCAACGGTAGAGCCTGCTTCTCGAATCTGTCCCGTGCGTCACGCGTGAAGTGCCAACCGGCGCCGTTCGGACTTCGTTGATCCTGATGCAGCGATACGATGCCTGTTTTGTAATGAGAAAGCGATGGCATCTGCGTTAGAACGGCCGTGCGCGAGTCGGCAATGTATTGGCGGACCGCATACCTATTCGATTGCGCGATGTCATTGATCGACGGTCCGCCGATCTCGACGATTGTTGGAATCATCGCCTGCAGTACGCGCGAGTCGGCTTCCTCGGTAAGCAAAGTCATTAAGATAGCCGTGATCTCGGCTCGCCGCTCGCCGTCCATCTTCCAGGCCTGTATGCGTAAACCTACTGTGGCGCCGACCCGTATCTCCGGATTGGGCGAACCTAGGTTTTCGATAAGTTTGGCATAGGCATCTTCGCGGTGAGAAAGAGCCGTGGCCTCCTGCGCGTTGTGGTTCGTGAGATAGGTGCTGTAAGCAACTATGCCTGTGGTCGTGGCGGACAAGAGTGCAACTAGAAACGTCGAAGCGATGGTCAAGCGTTGTGCATGGCGTGCGCGAACCGGTGCTTGGCGAAGCTCCTCCACCTCGCGCTCGAGCTTCTCGCGCACTAGATCGGTGTTGCCAGGTTCTGGAGACTTGATCCCTTTATCGCTCATTGCCGACGCTCCCCCGGGCAGTTATCCCTACAATTCAAGGTTTAGTCGAGTCCATTCCCCTTCGCCACCTCGCCCAGCCAATACGCGCTCGGCTTGGGCCGTCGCGCCTGGGTCGCGCGGTCGACTTCGACGAGGCCGAACTTGGGGCGATAGCCCTCGAGCCACTCGTAGTTGTCGAGCATGGACCAGTGGATATAGCCGCGCAGGTCGACGCCGTCCTCGAGCGCGCGCAGGCAGCCTTCGAGCGCGCGGCGGGTATATTCGATGCGCCGCGTGTCGTCCTCGGTGCCGATGCCGTTCTCGGTGACGATCACCGGGCAGTGGCTTACCCGCGCCGCCTGGCGGATCGTGGCCTCGAGCGCCTCGGGATAGAACTCGTAGCCCATCTGCGTGCGCTCGGCGCCGTCGGGCGGCGGCAGCACGGTGTCCTTCGCGAAGCGAACGCGCGTATAGGTCTGCACGCCGACGAAATCGTCGCCCTTCAGGCTCTCCAGGAACTGGCCGTTGATCGCCTGGTCGGCCATGTCGCGCAGCGCCTCGCCGCCCTCCACCGCCTGGAACTCGTTCAGCGCCACGGTCATGCCGACGGGCCCGTCGATATGCGCCTTGAGCACGTCATAGGACTTGCGATGCGCCGCGATCAGGTTGGGCGCCGCGGCATGTCCGTTGCCGGAGAGATAGGGCGCGAACTTGGCCACAGCGCCGCCGCACAGCCGCGCGGCTTCCTCCAGCGCGCGCTCGCGCCGTCCGCTGCCCCGGATGCCGACGGCCTCGCGCATCATCGTGACCATGATCGGAATGTTGGCCTCGTTGATGGTGCAGGCATAGTCGACGACGTCGCCCAGCGCGCGCGCCGCCTTTTCGCAATAGCGCGCGAAGCGGTCGACCGAGCTCGCATCCTCCCAGCCGCCGTCGCGCGTGAACCACAAGGGCGCGGTGAAGTGATGGAACGTCACCATCGGCACGATGCCGTGCGCCAGGCACGACGCGATCATGCGGCGGTAGTGGTCGAGCGCCGCGGCGGAGAAGAACCCTTCCTCGGGCTCGATGCGCGCCCATTCGATCGAGAAGCGGTAGACGCCGAAGCCCAGGGCCTTGAGCATCGCGATGTCGCGGTCGTAGAGATGATAGTGGTCGCAGGCGTCGCCCGAGGGCTCGGCGAAGAGCGAGTCCTTCATCATCTCCATCAGCCACAGGTCGCTTGAGGTGTTGCCGCCTTCGACCTGGTGCGCCGCCGTCGCGGTGCCCCACAGGAATCCGTCCGGGAACCTGCTCATGCGCGCAGGCCTCCGATGGAGAGGCGCAAGCCCCCGTCGGTCAGGAGCGTCTCGCCGGTGATGTTGCGCGAGTCCGGCGTCGCCAGGAACACGACCGACTTGGCGATCTCGTCGCCGTCGGCGACGCGCTGCAGCACGGCGGTCTTCTTGTAGTTGTCCTTGATGCGCTCGAAGCCTTCGGCTCCGAAGCGTTCGCTGAACCAGGGTGTGGCGACCAGACCCGGGCACACCGCATTGACGCGAATCTCGGGCGCGAGCGCGCGGGCGAGCGACAAGGTCATCGTGTTCATTGCGCCCTTGGACGCCGCATAGGCGACCGACGAGCCCAGCCCCTCGATGCCGGCGATGGAGGAGACGTTCACCACCGCGCCGTCGTCGCTCTTGCGCAAGTGGTCGACGCAGGCGCGTATCATTTGAAAGGCGCCGATCACGTTCACCGCATAGATGCCGGCGAAATCCTCGGCCGAGAGCGCGTCGAGGTCGCGATGGCCGGCGAACTTGGTCGTGCCGGCATTGTTGACCAGCATGTCGATGCGGCCGAAGGCCTCGACCGTGGCGGAGGCGAGCTTGCGGCAATCCGCATCGTCGGCGACATTGCCTTGCGCGACCGCCACGGTCCCGCCGGCGGCGCGGATGGCGGCCGCGACCTGGTCTGCCTCGCTCGCGCTCTTGGAATAGTTGATCACCACGCTCGCGCCGCGCCGGGCCAGCGCCTGCGCCACGCTGGCGCCGATGCCCGACGACGACCCTGTGACGATCGCCGCCTTGCCTTTGAGGTCCAACTGTTCCATGAGCCCGCTCCGGTTTATCCTGGCCAAGGATCGTACAGTCCCCGCATGACGCCGCAAGCCACGCGCATCATCCTCATCCGCCACGGCAAGCCCGCCATCGCGACGGCGCCGCGCACGGGCCATCACGGCTTCCGCTCCTATATCGACGACTACGAGGCGGCGGGCCTCGACCCGGCCAGCGCCCCGCCCGAGGAGCTTCAGGACCTGGTCAAGGAGCTCTCCGCGGTGTTCACCAGCGACCGCGCCCGCAGCCACGAAAGCGCCCGCGCCCTGCTGCCCAATGCCGAGCTGATCGCCGATCCGCTGTTCGCCGAGGCGCCGCTGGCGAGCCCCCGCATCCCGCTGCTGCGCATGAAGGTGCCGAAATGGGCGGTGGTGTCGCGCATCCTGTGGCATGCGGGCTATACGCCCGAGATCGAGGACTATCGCCGCGCCAAGGCGCGCGCCTCCGACGCTGCCGACATATTGATGGCGCGCGCGCGCGAGGACGGCCAGGCGGCGCTGGTCGCGCACGGCTATTTCAACCTGATGATCGGGCGCGAGCTGCGCCGCCGCGGCTTCGTCAAGACGGGCTCGCACCGCGCCAAGTATTGGAACGACGTGGTGTACGAGCGCCGGAGCGCGCTACAAGGCGCGCCTCACGGCGCGCCGGGATAGCGCTCGTGTTTCGGCACGTCGTCGCCGATGTCGTAATAGTCGCCCTTGTCGGTCACGAAGATGTGGATCGCCAGCCGCGTGTTCGTCGGCGTGTCGAAGGCGCCCATCGAAAGCCCGATCCAGTCGCGCTCGAAGGGATCGAACAGCATCGGCGAGCCGCAGACCGAGCAGAACCCGCGCCGCGCTTTTTCCGAGGTGCGGTACCACGTGACCTTGTCGATGCCTTCGATCTTCACGCGCTCGCGCGGCACGTCGGTGCCGGCGTAGAAGTGGCCCGAGGTCTTGCGGCAGATGCTGCAGTGGCACGCGTCGGGGCCGGGAAGCTCGCCCTCGACGGTGAAGCGCACCGCGCCGCACAGGCACGATCCGGTGTGCATGGTTTCGTCTTTCGAAGTGGTCCCCGTGCAGCCTCGCAAAAATCCGCTTGACCTCCAAGGGTACCGCTGTTACTTAAGCTGATGCTTAACTATCAACAGCAGCCGCTAGACCTCATGTTCCAGGCGCTGGCCGATCCCACCAGGCGCGGGCTGATCTCGCGATTGAGCCGCGGCCCGGCCTCGGTCAGCGAGCTGGCCGAGCCGTTCGACATGTCGCTGCCGGCGGTGGTGCAGCACCTTCAGGTGCTGGAGACGAGCGGGCTGGTGACGTCTGAGAAGGTCGGGCGCGTGCGGACCTGCCGCCTCGAGCCCAAGGCGCTGATGACCGCGGAAGACTGGATCTCGAGCCAGCGGGCGAGCTGGGAAGCGCGCCTCGACCGGCTCGGCGAATACCTGATGGAGCTTCAGGCCGGGGAGAAGAAGCGTGGACGCAAGAAATGAGATGATGGCCGAGGCGCCCGCCGGCGAGCCCATCATGCGCCTGACGCGCAGTTTCGATGCGCCCCGCGCGCTGGTGTGGGACGCCTTCACCAAGCCGGAGCACGTCGCGCGCTGGTGGGGGCCTCGGAAATACGCAATTCACGTGGAGGAATTCGACATCCGGCCCGGCGGCAAGTGGCGCATCAGCCACGTCGACGGCGACAAGACCGTCACCTTCTTCGGCGAATATCGCGAAGTCGTGAAGCCCGAACGGCTTTCGCGGAGCTTCTGCTTCGGCGAGTTT
>Ga0213876_10000230_pt1 | contig 54895 bp, 46 predicted proteins | sample BarmaccomBMRX_R9_FD_160113 | JGI IMG/M metagenome (GOLD analysis project Ga0213876, IMG submission 160113) | Root-associated microbial communities from Barbacenia macrantha in rupestrian grasslands, the National Park of Serra do Cipo, Brazil - RX_R9 | ecosystem: Host-associated > Plants > Roots...
CCTCGACCTCAACTACAAGACGGTCGCGCGCATCGACCACGCCAAGTGCATCCAGTGCAACCTCTGCCACGTCGCCTGCGAGGACGGCGCGCACCAGTGCATCCCGCTCGTGCAGTTGGAGGCCGGGCGCTACCCCGTGGTGGACGAGCACGAGTGCGTCGGCTGCAACCTCTGCTACCTGGTCTGCCCCGTGCCCGGCTGCATCTCGATGGCCAGGCTCGACGACGGCACCCAGCCGCTCACCTGGCGCGAGCTGACCGCGCGCGCGGAGGCGCCGGTGGCCGGCGACTGAGACTCACTTTTCGCCCCGAACCTTACAGGTAGGTTGGGTGAGCGGGTTCGGCATCCTCACGGACTTGCTCGGCATCACCGCCGCGCTGCTCGCCATCCTCGTCATTCGCGAGATCGGCCGGCGACAGGAGGCGCGCGCGCGCCGCGTCACGTACGTCCCGAACACGCCCGGGCCTCCGCCGCTCCCGCCCAGGCCGTCGCGAGCGCCCGCCTCGCCCTTGCAACAATAGTAATACCGACTTGCAAATAGAAATAAGGCCCCTTCTCGCTGGGAGCGCGGGCATCCCTGCCCGCCAGCGTGCTTGAGCACGCTGACCGTCTAACTCTTAATCTCGACGTCGAGGTTCAAAGTCTCAGCTTTCGCGCTCTCGCGCTCAGGCGGGCAGGGATGCCCGCGCTCCCAGCTTTAAGCGGCCTTATTTTAATCTGCAAGTCGGTATAAGCTCAGAGCGTGAAGTCCCCGCGGTCGCAGAGCAGGCTTTCGAGCCGCTGCCCGCGGATGCCGTAGAACTCTTTGAGGGCTCGAAACTCCGCGAGCGCGGCCTCGCGGTTCCAGGCGCCTTCGCGGCGGACGGCGGCGATCATCGTGTTCTTGCGCGTGTGCTCGGTCGAGACGAACTCGAAGACCTTGACGCGGTAGCCGGCCGACTCCAGGAGGAGCGCGCGCAGGGAGTCCGTGACTGACTCGGCCTCGCGTTCGAGCAGGTGGCCGTGGCGCAGCACGCCGCGCAGTTGCGGCGGGGCGACGATCTGCGGCCTGACCTCCTTGTGACAGCAGGGCGCGGTGACGATGATGGCGGCGCCCGATTCGACGCCCTTGTGGATGGCCTCGTCGGTCGCCGTGTCGCACGCGTGGAGCGCGATGAGCACGTCCGTCGCAGACACGGGCAAGTTCTGGATGAAGCCCGTTTTGAATTCCAGACGCTCGAAGCCGGCGCGGCGCGCGACGCCGTTGCAGAGTTCGACCAGCTCCGCGCGCGCCTCGACGCCGGTCACGTCGGCGCGCACGCCGCGCACGTTGTTGAAGTAGTCGTAGAGCGCGAACGTCAAGTAGCCCTTGCCCGAACCCACGTCCAGAGCCGACAGCTCTTCCCTCCCCTTGAGCGGCGAAGAGTCGTAGAGGCCCGCGACGATCTCGACGAACTTATTTATCTGCCGCAGCTTGTCGCCCATCGCCGGGCGCACCTCGCCGTGCTCGTTCGTCACGCCCAGCTCGCGCAGGTAGAGGCTGCCGCCCGCGTCAATCGCGCGCCGCTTCCTTCGCTCGTGCCCCGTCGGCGCGGCCGCGTCCAGGGTCGGCGCGTGCGCGGTGAGGTGCGCTTCGCCTTTGCGCGACACCTCGAGTCTTAAATCCGCTTCGGACGTGAAGAGGTGCGCGCTCGCGAAGTCCGCGCCGACGAGCTCGCGTAGGAGCCGCGCGCCCTCCTCGTAGGTGTGATTCTTGACGGCGTCGCGCGTCTTGTAGCGTCGGAGGAAGGAGAGCCGGCGCCCGCCCTTCAACTCGGCGGGCCGCACGTAGACGTTCTTCAGGCCGTCCTCCGCGCCGCGGTACTTCGAGAGCGTGAGCTTGACGAAGGTGCCGCCCGCCAGACTCTCCTCCAGCGCGTCGAAAAACTTCTCGCGGTCTCCTGCCGGCATGACTTACTGGCCCGACTGCTCCTCCATCTTCTTGCGGAGGCTCAGGGGGCGCATGTCCGTCCAGACCTCCTCGATGTAGGCGAGGCACTCGGCCTTCGTCCCCGTCTTCCCCGCGTCGTTCCAGCCGAGCGCGTTCTCGCGGTCGGCGGGCCAGATGGAGTACTGCTCCTCGTGGTTGACGACCACCTTGTAGATCGTGTTGTCTTCTCTCTCGTCGCGGCTCATGCTTCTGGTCTCCTTCGAGGGTTGTGAAATCAAGTCGTGTCATCCGTCCGTGAAAGCTCCGCCATGAGCGGAGGGATTTCGGCGGGCAGCTCGCGCGCGAGGAAGCCGAGCGGCCCGACCTTGTCTGCCAAACGCTCGCCCGCGAGCGCGTGCAGGTAGACGCCCCACGCGGCGGCGCGCGCGGCATCGGCCCCGCGCGCGACGAGTCCGGCGATGAGGCCCGCCAGCACGTCGCCCGAGCCCGAGGTGGCGAGGCCGACGCTCCCGGCGCGGTTGACGAAGAGTTCGCCGCCGGGCGAGGCGACGAACGTCTCGCGCCCCTTCAGCACGAAGACCGCGCGGAACTCTTCGGCCGCGCGCCGCGCCACGTCCGCCATCTCGTCCTGCCCCGCGAACTCCTCGCCGTAAATCTCTTCCAGCTCGTCCGCGTTCGGCGTGGCGACGGCGCGCCCGCCGAGGGCGCGCAGGAGGTCGCGCCCCGCGCGCAGGCACGCGACCGCGCCCGCGTCGAGCACGACGGGAACGCCGCGGCACAGCTCCAGAGTCGCCCCGACGAAGCGCGCGACCGACTCGTCTTCAATCATGCCGGGGCCGACGCAGACGCACTGCGCCTTGCCCAGATGCTCTTCGAGTTTCGCGCACGCGGCCTTCGAAAATTTCCCCGCCTTCGTCTCCGGCAGGGCGAAGACGCGCGCCTCGGGCAAAGCCGACGCGACGAGCGCCGCGTTCGACTCGCCGGTCGCGACCTGCAACTTGCCCGCGCCCGCGCGCAGCGCCGCTAGCCCTGCGAGGACGGCCGCGCCCGGCGTCTCGCGCCCGCCGCCCACGACGAGCACGCGCCCGCGCCCCTCCTTGTCGCCGCCCTCGTCGGGCACGGGCAGGGGCATCGCGCGCAGGAGCTCGGGCGTGATGAGGGCCGGCCCTTTCAAGCTCTCGCCTCGGCCTCGCGCACCTCGTTGTTGCGGCGTGCGGCCCACTCGGTCAGCGTCGTGAGCACGGAGGGCGCGAGCGCCGACTCGCTCTCCCTCCCCTTGGCGCGGGCGCGGCCGATGCCGCCGGGGCCGGGCAGGAGCCGGTTGACGACGGCGAGGATGTCCGCGGTCGCCTCGGGGAAGAGCGCGCGCACGCGTGCGGCCGCCTTCGCCTGCGTCGTGATGACGAGTTCCGCGCGGCCCTGCCGGCACGCGTCGATGATCTGCGCGGCGGCGCGCTCGGCGTTGATGGAAGTAACGGGGAGCGAGTCGCTGACGGCGAACCAGGCGTACTCGGCGCGGTGCCGCCCCTTGAAGGTCGCGTTGCGCGGGCTGCCCGTGCGCATCAGGCCGGGGAAGACGGAGGTGACGACGATGCCGTCCTTCGCCAGCTCGGCGCGCAGGCCGTCGGAGAGTCCGGCCAGCGCGAACTTGCTCGCGCTGTAAGGGACGAGGTGCGGGACGGAAATCTTGCCGCCGATGGAGGAGACGTTGACGACGCGCCCCTCGCCGCGCGCGCGCATCTGCGGCAGCACGGCGAGCGTCGCGTAGAGCGGCCCCCAGAAGTGCACGTTCATCGCCTGCTCGAAGTCTTCGAGCGTCATCTCCTCCAGAGGCCCGACCTGGATCACGCCCGCGTTGTTGACGAGCACGTCGATGCGGCCGAAGCGGCGCGTGACGACCTCGACCAATTCCTTCACCTGCGCGCGGTCGGTCACGTCGCAGGGGAAGGCGAGGACGCGCGCCCCGCGCGCGGCGAGGTCTGCGCGCGCGCGCTCAAGCTCTCTGTGGTCGCGCGCACAGACGGCGACGTTCGCCCCCTCGGCCGCGAACCCGCGCGCGAGCACAAGTCCGAGGCCCCGCGAGCCACCGGTGATTAAGACCGTCTTCCCCTCGAAGTCGTACCCGTTGAAACGCCTGTAGACGGCGCGCGCCGCGAGGTACGCGCCGGCCCCCGCCGCCGCCAGCTTCAAAGCGTCCTTCAACCCCTCGTTCATCATGCCCCCTTCACTGAAGGGGTGCTGGGTGCTGGTATAAGGCAATTCCCAGCACCCAGCACCCACGCCCCCTCCTTCAAGCCTTCGCGAACTCCGCGACGACCGGCGTGTGGTCGCTCGGGCGCTCCCAGCCGCGCGGCTCCTTGTCTATCCAGGAGCGCTTGCAGCGCTCGGCCAGAGGCTCCGAGACCCAGACGTGGTCGATGCGCAGGCCCTGGTTGCGCCGGAAGCCGCCCTGCCGGTAGTCCCACCAGGAGTAAAGCCCGCCGCCCGGATTGTGCAGGCGGAACGCGTCCGTGAAGCCCCACTCGCGCACGTTCTCTATCGCGTCGCGCTCCGGCCGGCTGAAGAGGACTCGGCCGCGCCAGAGTGCCGGGTCGTACACGTCCCGGTCTTCGGGCGCGACGTTGAAGTCGCCGCAGAGCAGCACGTCGTCGTCCGCGAAGAACTCTTCGTCCAGGTGCGCGCGCAGACGCCCGAGCCATTCGAGCTTGAACTTGTACTTGTCCGTCCCGACCGACTGCCCGTTCGGCACGTAGACGTTGACGACGTTGACGCCACGGACGGTCGCCTTGACGACGCGCGCCTGCGCGCCCTCCTCGTCGCCCGCCATGCCGCGCCGCACGTCCTCCAGAGGGTGGCGCGAGAGTATCGCCACGCCGTTGTAGGTCGGCTGGCCGTTGACGGCCGCGCGGTAGCCGGCCGCCTCGAACTCCGCCGCCGGGAAGCGCTCGTCCGCGCACTTGAGCTCCTGCAGGCAGAGCACGTCCGGCCGCGCCTCCTCCAGCCAGCGCAGCACGAGCGGCAGCCTCGCTATAACCGAGTTAACGTTCCATGTCGCGATGATCACTGTGGCCGTATCATACCGAGAAAGGGTTCGGATTTGTAGCGGCTCGGGAGGGGCGTGTTATAAATTCAACAACTGAGGCGAATCGGTTTCGGAGGGCCGGCTGGCTTGGCGGGGGAGCGACGCATTCTGATCGTGGAGGACGACGAGACGCGCTGCGCGTGGTTCCGCGAGCGGCTGGGCGGGAGCCTCCTCGACGTGACCTGTGACGTGCAGGAGGCCATCCGCTGGCTCGGCGAGAGGGACTACCGCGCGGTGCTCCTCGACCACGACCTGCTTGAAGACCACTACTTCTCGAACGAGCCAGACGACGAGCGCACCGGCTACGCCGTCGCCCTCTGGCTCGCCGACAACCCGACGGCGCAGCGCGACGCCATCATCCTCATCCACTCGCTCAACTACACCGGCGCCGCCCGCATGCTCGCCGTCCTGCGCGATGCGGGGCGCGACGCCGAGCACATCCCGTTTCATTACCTCCAGATGGGATTGAGGATTTAATAAGTCTGGCGGCGGCTTCACCCGGCGAGTTCGGCGAACAGCTTGTCGAACGCCTCGGGGATGTTGTCCCAGGAGTACTCGGGCTTGTGCGCGTTCTCGAACGCCGCCCGCGCCAGTCTCCGGCGGCGCTCGGGGTCTCGGTAAAGATTCTCCAAAGCCTGCGCGACTCCCTCGACGGAGACCTCGCCCATCTCAAGCACCGAGAAGTCGGGGACGTAATACCTGGCCGGCTCGATCATCTCGCCGCGGCCGCGCCACAGCTCCGAGCAGGCGGTGTGGTCGGGGACGACCTGGGCGGCGCCGGCCGCCCCGTGCTCGAACCAGACCAGGCCCCAGCCTTCGCCCATCGAGGTGTTGATTCCCACGTCGCAGGCGTTGTAGAGCAGGTTCAAACGTTCGTCGTCGACCACCCCTCCCGCCAGCGGGTTCAGGTGGACTCGCCCTTCGAGCCCCAGCCTGCGGACGAGCGAGTCGAGTTCCCCGCCCCACGTCTCGCCCATGAAGGCGTGGTGCAGGCAGAGCCTGACGTTCGCGGGCTTCCCTTCGACGAACCTGGCGAAGCCTTCGACGGTCAGGTCTACACGCTTCCTCCCGTCGGGGCGGCTGGCGTTGAGGACGACGAAGGAGTCTTCCAGTCCGGGGAAGTCGCCGAACACCTCGCGCTTCGCCGCGGCGCGCCCGGGCGAGGCGAACGAAGCCTCCAGCAGTTCCGGGGACGGCCGGAAGCGCCGCGGCTCGATCCCGTGCGGGACGATCTCGACGGCCGGGAACGCGCCCCCGCCGCGCTTCTCGCGCAGCCGCGCGAAGGCGCCCTCGAACTCGCCGCGGGCGAACTCGGTGTAGACGGCCACGCGGTCGCACTGTTCGAGCGCGGCCGCGTCCTCCTCGTTCTTGATCCTGCCGTCGAGCGGGATGTAGCAGACGATCTTCAGGCGGTCGCGGTAGGGGCCGAGGACGCGCAGGTAGTGATCGAACAGCCAGATGTCGTGCATGATGAAGACGAGGTCGGGGGCCTCCTCCTCGATCATCCTCTTCGCCTGGAAGGCCGCGAAGACGTCGCCGCCCTTGGGGTTGGTCGGGTGCACCGTCAGGCCGCGGTCGCGCACGGTCTCGCCCGAGTAGCCGATGCCGAGGAAGTGAATCTCGTGGCGGTCGGCGAGCCGGCGCATGATGCTGTGCATCACGCGCGTGAGGCCGGTGCCGTGGATGTTGTAGCCGATGGCGATGATCTTGAGGCGGCGGCGCAACGGGTGTCACCTCCTGGCGAAGAAGAGCCCGGCGCCTTCGCGCGCGCCGTCCGGGCGTGTGTGCCTGCTGTACTCGACGCGGAAGCCCGCGCCGGTAAGGTGCTCGACCAGCAGCTCGGCGGTGAACTTCGCGCGGCCGTCGTTCGAGAAGACGGGAACGTCGGACGCGCGCCCTTCGCTTATCTCAGGGAACTCGCCGCCGAGTTCGTGGAACTCGCCGCGGATGTCGTCGAGCAGGTCGAGCCTTTGCGAGGTCAGCAGGATGGGCCACTCGGCCCCCTCGCAGTCGAGCTTGAGAAGGCGGACGCGCCTCCCTCCCCCGCCCGTCACCTCGTCCACGATGTCGTCGAGGGCGACCTTCGCGACCGGCTCGCCGCCCGGCCAGATGACCGAGCCGCTGCCCGTGTTGGTGATGCCCTCCCAGCCGGGGTACGACTCGGGGAAGGGGTGGTAGCCGTCGAAGAAGAGCTCGTCCGCGTTCGGGTCGGAGCGCCACGCCGCGGCGCGGACGACCCGCGCGCGGCCCGCCTCGACGTGCGGGCGCAGGTTCGCCGACGCGATCTCAAAATTAGCGCGGTCGGGCTCGACGCAGTAGATGTGCCCGCAGCCCCTGGAGAGCGCGGCCTCGGCGAAGGAGCCGATGTGCGCCCCCACGTCGATGACGAGGTCGCCGGGCTCGAAGCTTTCGGGCAGCCTGTACTCGTTGAAGACGAAGACCTCGTTGAAGATGACCTGGTCCAGCGTCCCGGGGCGGAACCGCCACGGCTCGGGCATGAAGCACCTCGTCTGGGTCGGAGGTCGTAAGGGGGCGCGGGCCGCCCCGGGCGAGTTAAGGCCGACGCCCGGGGCGGCCCGCGGGTTGGAGGTGTCTAGCGCGTCCTGAAGGTGTAGCTGTTGCAGATGCTGTAGGGCGGCCCCCCGCCCGGCATCGGCATCAGCGACATCAGGAGCATGGCGGGGTAGTTGGTGTAAGAGCCCATCTCATACGACGGCGGCGGCACGTTCTTCCCGCCGCGCGGGCCGCACGCCCCGGTCAGGACGTAGCTCATGCGGCTGAAGGAGCCGCAGCCGAGGACCGTGTTTACCTGCTCCAGCCTTTGCAACTCCCGGCCGGCGCCGTACTTCACCAGAAAGTCGTAGAAGTCGCCCTGCGGCACGTGCATAGTGCTCAGGTACTGCGTGCTGACGACGAAGATGTAGTCCGGGTCATTCATGTAGGTGTCAATGCCGGCCGGGACCTGGGCGTTGCTCGTCCCGGGAATGACCCACTCCTTGACCCTCTCCCTTGGGTTCTTCGCGTTGAGGATGCAAATCCAGTAGCTGTCGTCCTGCGACTTGGCCGGGGTGAAGTTGGTCGCGTCGCGCCCGTAGCTGATGATGGCCGACGGGGGGTTGTTGCTGGAGAGAGAGCTTCGAACGGTGTAAGCGAGCATGCTGGGCATGTTCATGTTCGACATTCGTGATCCTCCGATTACCGGGGCTCGTAACAAGTGGAAACGCTCTACGCGAGGTGGCAGCGCGACGATTAATGCTTGGAACGCTCTGATTGTCAAGTTTCGTACGAACGCGCCGCCGGCTACGGCTTCGCGGGCGACGCGGGCGCGACCGCGAACAGCTCGTTGAGGACGTTGGCGAGGCGGTAGCCGGCGAGGGCGAGCCGCTTGCGCGCGAGTTTCTGCGCCGCGTCGGTGTACGCCTTGGAGGGTTCGCCGCCTTCCGTGATGTCCTTGTAGACGACCTCGCGCGCGAGCTTGTAGCTCTCCATGACCCACGTGTGCGGGTCCGTGTCGAGCGCCTCGGGCATCGACTCGGCAGGGTTCTCCTTCATCACCTCCTGCGCGAGCGAGAGGATGCGCGCCCGGGCCGCCTGGTCGAGCGGGCGCTTCGGGCCTTCGAAGCCGAACGCCCCGCCGGCCGCGTCCCAGAAGGTGTGCAGGTTCGAGACGCGCGGCTGCCCCGGCACCTGAATCTTGAAGAGGTTCCCGCCCTGGTCGCCTTCGGGGTGCGCGGCCGTCACGCGCGCGGTGGCGTGGAGCGGCTGGTGGATGTCGCCGACGAGGTGGTAGAGGAAGCCCGTGACCTCGGCCTCGCGCCGCGGCGTGCCCTTCCCCTCGCGCAGCGTGTTGATGGCCCAGTTGATGCGCGCCAGGGCGTTCTCCGGCTCGGGGCCGACCTTGCCGCTGTCGGGCACGCCGTCGTAGAAGGCGTAGTCGGCGTAGTGCCAGTTGTCATACATCGAGTTGAGCGAGTCGCCGCGGAAGTCGTCCATCCAGACGGCGATGGTGATCGGGTCGTAAATCTTCTCGCACGTCTCGGGCATGTAGTAGCCGGCGCAGAGGTAGACGTTCGGGCGGCGCGGCGGCGCGGGCGGCGCGTAGAGCGCGTCCACCTTCGCCTTCGCCGCGGGCGACAGGCGCAGGTACGCGACCTGCGCGACGATCATGTGCCCCGTGTCGTGCCACGCGAGCGCGCTGCTCTGTGTCGCCAGCAGCAGCGCGAGGGTGATGAAGACTCTACAGATATGACGCATCGTTCTTCTCCTCGGGAATCAGTCGGGCAGACTTTGATTATGAACAAGAAGGTTCTGGAAGAAGAATTAACCACAGAGACACAGAGACACAGCTTTGAAGACCATAACTCAACAAGCCGTGCCTCTGTGTCTCTGTGGTTAAATCATTCTGCATATCTCTCAACTCTATTTGTAAAGTAACGCGCGCGCGCGGGCGCGGCGGAACTCGGCGAGGGCGGGCTGCCACGCGCGCTCGATTGACTCGGGCTCGTCGGCGCGGCGGACGCGTTCGAGCGTGTCCTCGTTGACGAGGAGCCGCTTGTAGTCCTCGACCTTCCAGTCGGTCGGGTAGAGCCGGCGGAGCGCGACCGCCATCTCCAACCCCGTCCGCACGGGGCGGAAGCGCGCGCGGTCGGTGACGACGAGGTTGACGCCGCCGCACTCCTGCTCCTTGAAGACCGAGGCGCGCGGCGTGAACCTGACGGGCACGAAGCGCACGCCCGGCAGATTTCGTCCGTTCAGGTAGGCCGCGAACTTTCCGCCGTCCAGCCACGGCGCGCCGACCAGCTCGAACGGCGTGTCCGTCCCGCGCCCGACCGAGACGTTCGTCGTCTCGAGCAGCCCCACGCCCGGGTACAGGGTCGCCTCCGTCAGACTCCGCATGTTCGGCGAGGGGTTGACCCACGTCTGCCCCGTCGCGTCGAGCCACATCCCGCGCCGCCAGTTCTCCATCCTGACGACGCGCAGGTCGCAGCCGATCTTCCGCTGCTCGTTGAAGAGCTGCGCCAGCTCGCCGACGGTCATCCCGTGGCGCACCGGAATCTGGTGGTAGGCGATGATGGAGAGCTTGTCGGCGTCGGCCACGGGGCCGTCCACTTCGAGCCCGCCGATGGGGTTCGGGCGGTCGAGCACGAAGAACGGGAGGCGCGCCTTCGCGGCCTCCTCCATCGCGTAGCCCATCGTGGACGCGTAGGTGTAGAAGCGCACGCCGATGTCCTGGATGTCGAAGACGAGCGCGTCCAGGTCTTTCAACTGCTCGGGCTTCGGGCGGCGCGCATCGCCGTAGAGCGAGTAGATGGGAAGTCCCGTCTTCTCGTCGCGCGTGTCGCTGAACTTCTCGTCGACCTGCCCGCGGATGCCGTGCTCGGGCGCGAAGAGCGCCGTGAGCCTGACGCCCGGCGCCTCGCGCAGCACGTCGATGGTCTGCCGGCCCGCGCGGTCGCGCCCCGTGTGGTTCGTGATGAGGCCGACGCGGAGGTTCTGCAACTCCTTGAAGCCGTCGCGCGCCAGCACGTCGATGCCGTTGAGCACCTCCGCCGGCTCGGGCGCCAAGACGCCTCCCTCCTCCGACCGGCGCGCCTCGGCCACGTTGGCGGTAAACTTCGAGAGGCCGGCCAGCATGTCGCGCGTGTACTGCGCCTGCTCGGCCTCTGCGCGCGCCGTCACGCTCGTATCGGTGATGGCGCCGGCGACGATGTTCGCCACGCGCCCGCGCAGGGGGCCGACGTCGCCTTTCCCGTTCGGGTGGACGCGGTTCGAGAGGAAGACGACGAAGGTCTCGCTCGCCGGGTCGATCCAAATGGAGGTGCCCGTGAAGCCCGTGTGGCCGAACGAGCCGGCGGGGAAGATGTCGCCGCGGTTGGTCGAGAAGCTCGTGTTCACGTCCCAGCCCAGGCCGCGCGCGCCGCCGTCTTCGGTCACCTGCCGCGGCCGGGTCATCTCGGCGACGCCGAGCGGACTAAGTATGCGCACGCCGTTGTACTCGCCGCCGTTCAGGATCATCTGGCAGAAGACGGCGAGGTCGTCGGCCGTCGAGAAGAGGCCGGCGTGGCCGGCGGGGCCGCCCATGCGGTTGGCCGTCGGGTCGTGCACTTCGCCGCGCAGCATCCTGTCGCCGGAGGCGTCGGCCACGCCCGCGCCTCCGAGGTAGCTCTTCATCCCGCGGACGTTCTCGGTCGGCGCGATGCGCGCCAGCGTCCGCATGTCGTTGCCGGCGGGCATGAACGACCCAACGGGGCCGCGGTAGCGGAACGCCGTGTCTTGCATCCCGAGCGGCTCGAAGATGTTCTCGTAGGCGAACTGGTCGAGCGGCACGCCCGAGACGCGCCGGACGACTTCCCCGAGCGTGATGAAGTTGATGTCGCTGTAGACGAAGCGCGAACCCGGCGCGTTGCGGAGCGGCTCGGCGTAGAGCCGCTTGAGCATCTCTTCGTAGCCCTCCCACTGTTCGCCCAGGTCGAAGTCGGGCGCGTAGCCGGAGCGGTGCGTGAGCAGGTGCTCGACGGTGATGCGCTCTCGGCCCTCGCCCTTCAACTCGGGGATGTAGCGCGAGACGGGGTCGGCGAGGCGCACCTTGCCGCGCTCGACGAGAATCATGATGCTCGTCGCCGTCGCGACGACCTTGGTCAGACTCGCGAGGTCGAAGATGGTGTCGGCGGTCATCGCCTCGCGCGCGGGGACGAGCGCGCGCGCGCCGTAAGCCTTGCGCCAGACGACGCGGCCGCGGCGCGCGACGAGGACGACCGCGCCGGGCAACTCCTTCCTCACGATGGACTCGGCCACCGCGGCGTCGATGAAGGCCAGCCGCGCGGCCGACATCGAGACCCGCGCCGGCGGCGCGCTCGGCAACGGCAGGGCGGGCGCGTGCCCGACGCACGCGAGCGTCAGGAGCAGCGCGGCCACAGCTCGGAAACTTCTCGGGTTATCTGTTCTCATTTGCTGGACGGGGCCGCCGCGGGCGGCGTGGCCTTCAACTGGATGCCCGTGCCGCGCGGGTAGAGGCCGGGGAGCGAGATGGGCAGACGGCCGACGAAGTCGGCGCGCCCGAGCAGCGAGCGCGCGGCGGCGCGTTGCAGGCTCGGCATGTCGCCGTAGGCGACGACGTACGTGCCCAGGCCGTTGAAGCTTTGCAGCAGGTACGGGTTGCCGAAGCTGACGCCGACGACCGGCACCTTCTTCTCGAGCAGCGCGTTCAGCACGCGCGCGCCCTGCTCGGGGAGGCCCACGCTGTTCGCCGCGCCCGAGCGGACGCGCCCGTACATCGAGGCCAGGACGACGTCCGCCTTCCGCGCGCGCTCCAGCGCGTCCGCGACCTCCGCCTCGGTCGAGCGCGAGTCGAGCACGACCGTCTCGGCGCGCACGCCGAGCCGCGCCAACTGCGAGACGAACGGGATGGCGATGAAGGAGCGGTCTTCGCCGTTCGTAATCGCGAGGTTGAAGATGCGCGCGCCCGGCCTCAGCCCGACGCCGTCGGGGCGGGCGATGAGTTTTGCGTCGTCACGAACCAGAGTGACGGCGCGCGCCGCTACGTCGTCCGCGAGCTTCAAGGCTTCGGGGCCGGTGACGGCGGTGTCTATCAGTTCGAGGGGCGCGATGCGATTGTCGGCGAGGCCGAGGTCGTACTTGGCCGCGAGTATCCTGCGCGCGGACTCTTCGATGCGCTTCTCGGTGAGGCGGCCGCCCTTCACGGCCGCGACCAGACCGCGCAGCATGGCGTCCGGGTCTGCGGGTTTAAGGAGCATGTCGGCGCCCGCGAGCACGGCGCGCACGCCCGCCTCCTCCTGCTTGAAGTAGATGGTCAGGCCGCTCATGTCGAGCGCGTCGGTGACGACGAGTCCGTCGAAGCCGAGCTCGTTCCGCAGCAGCTTCGTCGTCACCACCGGCGAGAGCGTGCCGGGCAGCACGGCGTTCGCTGCCAGGACCTCGCGCTCGGCGTAGGCCGGCCGCACGATAGATTCGCGCGGGAGCGGCGAGACCTGCGTCGGGTCGACCTGCGGCAGCCCGATGTGCGCCGTCATCACCGCGCCGACGCCCGCCTTAATGGCGGCGCGGAAAGGGACGAGCTCGACCGCATCCAGGCGCGAGCGCGCCACGTCGATGACGGGCAGGCCGACGTGCGAGTCGACGGCCGTGTCGCCGTGGCCGGGGAAGTGTTTGGCGGTGGCGATGACGCCCGCGCCCTGCGCGCCCTCGACGAAGGCGGCGACGAAGCGCGCGACCTCCGCGGGGTCTTCGCCGAAGCTGCGGACGTTGATGACGGGGTTGCCGGCGTTGTTGTTCACGTCGGCCACGGGGGCGAAGATGTGCTGGATGCCGAGGGCGCGCGCCTCGCGGGCGGTCAGCTCGCCCTGCCGGCGCGCGAACGACGGGTCGCCGGTCGCGCCGACGGCCATGTTCCACGGCAGGTTCGTCGCGTCGTCGAAGCGCATGCCGCTGCCGGCTTCGAGGTCGGCCGAGACGAGGAGCGGAAGCTTGGCGAGCCGCTGCATGCGGTTGACGAGGTGGACGGATTCGTAGACCGGGCCGCGGAAGAGGATGATGCCGCCGACGTGATTCTGCTCGACCTGCCGGCGCAGCTCCTTGAACTCATCGCTCTCCTGGTTGAGAAAGCGCGCGTTGACGCCGACCGAGATGAGCTGGCCCGCCTTCTCTTCGAGCGTCATCTTCTTGAGCTGCTCGTCGGCCCACTTGAGCGCTTCCTTCGACGGCCGGCGCTTGTAGGACTGCGTGACCGACGTTTCGACGAAGACGTTTATCAGGCCGCAGTCGTAGTTACACCGGCCCGCGCGCGCGCGCGAATGCTGTGCGTGAGCCGGCGCGAGCGTCGCCCCGAAAAGGAGCGCGTACGCGAGCGCGGCGCGCATGACCCCGGATGCTTTAACCCTTCTCATCGGATGTTCAGTCCTCGTTCGAAGTCAGTCGGCGCCGCCGGGCGCCAGCTCGTCCTGCCGGTCGGCGGGGGCGGGCGCGAAGGCGTAGCTCGCGAGCCACGCGACGAGGAGCGTGACGCCGCTGCCCAGAAGCACGTACCAGGTCCACGCGAGCGGCGTGTAGAAGCGCACGTAGAGCATGACGAAGATGCTCGCCAGCATGCCGACGAGCGCGGGCGGCTCGCTCACGCGCCGCAGGAACGTGCCGACGAGGAAGACGCCGAGCACGGGGCCGTTGATGAGCGACGCGACCGACAGGGCCTTGTCGAGCGCCGAACTCGGGTACGCCATCGCCGCGACCGCGACGGCGACCTGCACGACGCCCCACACGAGCGTCAGCCACTGCGAGACGCGCAGGTAATGCGTGTCCGAGCGCTTCGGCCGGAAGGGCTTGTAGAGGTCGTTGACGGCCGTCGCCGCGATTGAGTTGAGCGAAGACGAGAGCGCGGCCGCGAAGATGGCCGCGACGACGAGGCCCGACAGGCCGGTCGGCATGTGCTTCGTGATGAAGTCCGGGAAGACGCGGTCGCCGCCCGCGAAGGGGAAGGTCGCGCTCGCCGCCTTGGCGAAAGCGGGGTCGGCGGCGCAGCGCGCGGCCTCGGTCGGGTTCACCTGCGCGCAGGCGGCGGCGAAGTCGCCGTAGAGCGGCGAGGCGTGCGGGCCGTAGAAGGCGAAGAGCAGCACGCCGATGAAGAGGAAGCCGATGAACTGCGCGAAGACGACCGCGCCGGAAGAGAGGAGCGCCGCCGCCGCGCGGCGCGGCCGGTCGGTGCAGAGGTAGCGCTGCACGAGATACTGATCCGTCCCGTGCGTGCTCATCGTCAGGAAGCAGCCGCCGACGAGTCCCGCCCAGAACGTGTAGCTCTTCACGAGGTCGAGCGGGAGCGAGAGGGTGTAGGTCGCGTCGGTGAACGGGAACGAGAACGTGAAGGGCGTCGCCCGCAGGCCGAAGTCGATCACGTCGAACTTGCCGAACTGCCTGCCCAGTTCGAGCGCGCCGCCGAAGCCGCCCTTGACGCCCGACGCGATGACGACGGCCGCCGCGAGCGCCCCGCCGAGGTAGATGCCGAGCTGCACCACCTCGACCCAGATGACCGCCTCCATCCCGCCGTAGTAGGTGAAGATGATCATCACCACGCCGAGCAGGACGATGGAGGCGATGGTCACCGTCGTCACGTTCGCCTGCGGCTGGAAGGCCGTGTAGACGGCCGCGAGCACGATGGCCGTCAGCAGCAGGCGGATGCCGTCCGCGATGTTGCGCATCACGACGAAGAGCGCCGCCGCCAGCATCTTGATGCGCCCGCCGAAGCGGCGTTCGAGAAGCTGGTAGACCGTGAGCAGGTCGCCGCGGAAGTAGGACGGGATGAAGACGAGCGAGATGACGATGCGCCCCAGCATGTAGCCCGTGACGAGTTGCAGGAACTGGAAGTTGCCGCCGCGCGAGAAGGCGACGCCGGGCACGCTGATGAAGGTGATGGTCGAGGTCTCGGTGGCGACGATGGAGGCGGCGATGGCCCACCAGGGCACGCTGCGGTCGCCGACGAAGTAGTCCTCGGTCGTCTCCTGCTTGCCCGCGAACCAGATGCCGAACAGAGTGATGCCGACGAGGTAGCCGAAGACGATGATCAGGTCGAGCAGTCCCATTGAAAAGGTTGGCGGCCGGGCTTCTAGACTTTAACGAGCGGGAGTGACGCGTCGAATTCTATTTTCAAACCGCGGGCGGAAGCAACTCGCCCAGGGAGTGTATGCGCGGGCAGACGGCGTCGGGGTGCAGGTCTAAGGGGTCGAGCAGCACGGCGCGCAACCCCGCGGCGCGCGCCGCCAGCGCGTCGTGCGCGTAGGAGTCGCCGACGAAGACCGCCTCGTGTGCCTCCACATTGAGCAGTTCGAGCGCGTGCCGGAAGATGGCCGGGTCGGGCTTGCTCACGCCGACGAGGTGCGAATCGACGATCACGTCGAACCGGTCGGCGAGGCCCGCCGCCCCGAGCGCGTCGCGCACGCGCCCGTCCTCCGTGTTCGAGACGACGGCGACCAGCAGTCCCCTTCCCTTCAACTCGTCAATTACGCGCGGCGCGTCTTCATCGCAAGAGCACCAGATGTGTCGCTCCGCGTGCGCCGCGTCGATGTGCCCGACCAGCTTTGTGCACGCCGACGCGTCGAGGCCGAGTCCGCCGTACATGGCCCTGAAAGTCCAGTGGCGACCCGTCTGGTCTACCGGGGGCTTCCCCTGCTCAGGCGCGTTGAGGCTTTTCAGCATCTCGCCGAAGGCGCGCCGCATCTCGCCCGCGCCGAACCTCCGGCCGGCGTGCGCCTCGGCCAAAGCCGCGAGCCGCTCCCAGTCCGGGTGAATCAGAGTCCCGCCCGCGTCGAAGACGCAGGCGCGCGCGCCCTGAAGAATCGGATGCAGTCTCTTCGGAGTGTTCATAAGGGCCGGCACACATCGTCCACCCTGACGGCGGCACCGTCAAGCGGGAAAAGATTGACAGGCGCTCTCGATAAGTTTAAAAGGCGTGCTCTCGATTCTTCACGCGCGGAGGTGTTCGACGGCCGTCAGACGTTTGGTCGAAGCGGGCGAGCAGGTGGAGGTGCAGGAGACGACGTTCTCTTTGGACGTGGCTCTTCCCGACGGTCGGCTCGGCCAACCCCGTCCTCACGGGTCTCGTGCTCGCCGGCAAGGTCGCGTCGGCCATCGCCTGAGGGTGCGGGCGCGGGCGTTTGACATGCCTGCGCCCGCCGCTATACTGACCTCTCCCCGAACCCGCGAACACCTAAGGAGAACTTCATGCCTCGCCCCTTGCGCACACTGCTGCCCGCGGCCTTGTGTGTCTCGCTCGGCCTGCTCTTCCTGACGACCGGCGCCGTCGGCCCGCTTGAGCCGACGGCGCACGCCTCGGCGAACTTCAACGTCAACTCTCTCGGCGACGGCGCCGACAGCGACCTGAACGACGGCGTCTGCAACGACGGGTCGGGCCAGTGCACGCTCCGCGCGGCCATCCAGCAGGCCAACCAGGTCGCCGGCACCGACACCATCAACGTCGGCGTCAGCGGCACCATCAGCCTGACGAGCGCGCTCCCGATGCTCTCGAGCATGACGCTCAACGGCCCCGGCTCGGCGCAACTGACCGTGCGCAGAGACCCGAACGCCGCGACCTCCTTCCGCGTCTTCCAGACCTCGCCCTTCACGACCGTCGTCATCTCGGGCATGACCGTCTCCGGCGGGCGCACGCTGGACGAGGACGGCGGCGGCATCTACAACAGCCAGAACGCCTCGCTCGCCCTCAACGAAGTGGTCGTCACCGACAACGCGACCCGGCTCAATTTCGCCGCGACGTTCGGCCGCGGCGGCGGCATCTACCACGCCAGCGGCTCGCTGTTCCTGAACAACTGCACCGTCAGCAACAACTCCGCGGCGAACGGCTCGGCCAACAGCTCGACGGCCGGGCGCGACGGCGGCGGCATCTACGCGGCCGGCGGCGTCGTCCAGGTCACGGGCAGCACCGTCAGCGGCAACCGGGCCGGCAACCCGGCCGCCCCCGCCAGCGGCGCCCCCGGCAAGGGCGGCGGCCTCTACGTCAACTCGAACACGACGGTGACGCTGACGAACAGCACCGTGAGCGGCAACAGCACCGGCAGCCCCGCCCCGAACGGCCTTCAGCAGGGCGGCGGCATCTACAACGCGAACGGGAGCCTCACGCTCAACGCCTGCACGGTGGCCGGCAACTCGGCCGGCTCGGGCGGCGGCAGCCGCGGCGGCGGCATAGACAGCGCCGCCGCCGCCCCGAACGCCACGAGCCTCCGCAACACCATCGTCGCCAACAACACCGCCGTCACCAACCCGGACATCAACGGCACCTTCGACTCGCAGGACTTCAACCTCATCCGCAATCCCGGCATCGCGACGGTCAACGGCACGACCACGCACAACCTGACGGGCGCAGACCCCCTGCTCAGCCCGCTCCAGAACAACGGCGGGCCGACGCAGACGCACGCGCTGCTCGCGGGCAGCCCCGCCATCGACGCGGGCGACCGCGGCACTCTCACCAACGACCAGCGCGGGCTGGCGCGCCCCGTGGACGACGCCGCCGCGGTCAACGCCTCGGACGGCTCAGACATCGGCGCGTTCGAGGCGCAGGCCGCGCCCGCCGCCGGGCAGATACAGTTCGGCCGGGGCGCTTACACCATCGGGGAGAACTCGGGGAGCGCCCCGATTACGGTGACGAGGACGGGCGGCAGCGCCGGCGCCGTCTCGGTCACCTTCAACACCTCGAACGGGACGGCCGTCGCCGGCTCGGACTACACGGCCGTCACGAGCTTCACCGTGAACTTCGCCGACGGCGACGCGGCGACCAAGACCGTCAACGTGCCCGTCACGGACGACCTGCTCGACGAGTTTGACGAGACCGTCAACCTCACCCTCTCGAACGCGACCGGCGGCGCCAATCTCGTCGGCTCGCCGGCCACGGCCGTGCTGACCATCGCCGACAACGACGCCGCGCCCGCGCTCTCGGTGAGCGACGTGACCGTCAACGAGGGCGACGCGGCGCGGACGCCCGCGAACTTCGTCGTCTCGCTCTCCGCGCCGAGCGGCAAGGCCGTCACGGTCATGTACTCCACCATCGACGACACCGCGAAGGCCGGGCAGGACTTCCAGGCCACCTTCGGCACCTTGAGCATCGCGCCGGGCGAGACGAGCAAGACCATCACGGTGCCCGTCGTCGGCGACGCCGTCGTCGAGCCGGACGAGACCTTCTTCTTCGACATCTTCTCGCCGACCAACGCGACCATCGCGGACGCGCGCGGCGTCGGCACGATTCTCAACGACGACTCGCCCTCGACGAAGAGCGTCCAGTTCAGCGACTACCAGTTCAACGCCGCCGAGGGGCCTTACCACAACCAGATATTTCTCTACCGCGTGGGCGACCTCTCGTCCGAGGCTTCGGTCGAGTACACGACCTCGGACGGGACGGCGACCGACCGCGGCGACTACACCACGCAGCACGGCCGCGTGACCTTCCCGGCGGGCACGGCGACCGCGTTCTTCGAGGTGCTCGTCACCGACGACCGCTTCCGCGAGAACGAGGAGACGTTCACGCTGACGCTCTCGAACCCGGTGGGCGTGACGCTCGGCGCGGGCTCGACGGCGACCGTCTTCATCCGCGACGACGACGCGGCCGACGGCCCGAGTCCCGTCGCGTTCGGCCCGAACTTCAACACCTCCTACTTCGTGACGCAGCACTACAGGGACTTCCTCGGCCGCGAGCCCGACCAGCCGGGCCTGCAGTTCTGGACGAACGAGATCGACCAGTGCGGCGCCGACCAGCAGTGCAAGGAGGTCAAGCGCGTCAACGTCTCGGCCGCGTTCTTCTTATCCATCGAGTTCCAGCAGACCGGCTACCTCTCCTACCGGACGCGCAAGGCCGCGTTCGGAAATTTGCAGGGCAAGCCCGTGCCGCTCACGCGCGACGAGATGTTCGGCGACCTCGCGACCCTGAGCGCGGGCCTCATCGTGGGCGCGACGGGCTGGGAGCAGAAGCTTGAGCAGAACAAGCAGGCGTACTTCGAGCAGTTCGTCGCCTCGGCCCGCTTCACCACGCTCTACCCACAGAGCTTGACGCCCGAGCAGTTCGTGGACGCCCTGAACGCGAACGCGGGCGGCGCGCTCTCGCAGGCGGAGCGTGACGCGCTCGTCGCGGACTTGAAGAGCAACGCCAAGACGCGGGCGCAGGTGCTGCGCGCAGTGGCCGAGGACGCCGACTTGACGAGGGCCGAGTTCAACAGGGCCTTCGTCCTCATGCAGTACTTCGGCTACCTCCGCAGGAACCCTGACGCCACGCCCGACGCGGACTTCTCGGGCTGGCAGTTCTGGCTCGGCAAGCTCAACGACTTCAACGGGAACTACATTAACGCCGAGATGGTCAAGGCTTTCATCGACTCCATCGAATACCGCAACCGCTTCGGCCTGTAGCGACTAAGCGGGAGCTATTCAACACAGAGACACAGAGACACAGCTTGAAGAGATATAACTCAACAAGCTGTGTCTCTGTGTCTCTGTGTTAAAAGCCTACCTTAGTCGCGCCCGCCCATGAGGATTTCCTGGAGGCGCTCGCGGCGGGCGCGGCTGAGCTTCAGCTCTGTGCCGTCGCGGAGGACGACGACGTAGTCGCCGCTCGGGTGCTGGTGTAGCTCTTTGACGCGGTCGAGGTTGATGATGGCGGAGCGGTGTATGCGCCAGAAGGTCTTCGGGTCGAGCCGCCCTTCGAGCTCCTTCATGCTCAGGCGCAGGAGGTGCGCGCGCCCGCCGACGTGGAGCTTGACGTAGTAGTTGTCCGCCTCGATCCAGTCCACGTCCGAGGGGTTGACGAAGATGACGCGCCCGCCGACCTTGACCATGAAGCGCGTCAGGTGCCCGCCCTTCCTCGCGCCCTCGGTCGCCACCTCCTCCTCCGTAGAACTCGCCCGCCCGCGCAGGAAGGCGCGCAGGCTCTCGGCCAGGCCCCTCGCCTCGCGCAGCTCGACGTGCGACTTGGCGCGCGCGAGCGCCTCGCGGAACCTCTCGTCGGTGAACGGCTTCAGGAGGTAGTCGAGCGCGTGCACCTCGAACGCCTTGAGCGCGTAGGCGTCGTAGGCCGTGACGAAGATGACGGCCGAGATGCGCTCAAGCTCTACGGCCGAGAGCACGTCGAAGCCGTCCATGCCGGGCATCTGTATGTCTAAGAACAGGAGGTCGGGCGGGCGCTCCCGGATGCTCTCGACGGCCTCGGCGCCGCCGGCACACTCGCCGATGATCTCAACGTCCGGGTCTTCGGCGAGCAGCCCGCGGATGGTGCGGCGGGCCAGAGGCTCGTCGTCGACGACGAGCGCCGAAAGCCTCTTGGCCCCCGCGCTCATCCGGCCTCGACTGCCCCGCGCCCTTCGCGGAAGGGGATGACGAATACGGCCGTGACGCCGCAGCCCGCGCCGTTGCGCAGCTCGAACCTCTGCTCCGCGCCGTAGAGACGCTTCAGGCGCTCGATGGTGTTGGCGAGTCCGATGCCGCCGCACTCCTCCACGCGCCACCCCGACTGGAGGCCCGGCCCGTCGTCCGAGACCTCGACGTGGAGCGCGCGGCCCGCGCGGTAGGCGCTGATAGCGATGGTGCCCGGCGACTCAACAGGCGAGACGCCGTGGCGGATGGCGTTCTCGACGAGCGGCTGCAAGATCATGTTCGGCACCAAAGCGTCGAGCGCCTCGGGCGCGACGTCCGTCCGCACGGTGAGGCGGTCGGAGAAGCGCACGAGCTGAATGTCGAGGTAGAGTTCGACGAACTTCAGCTCCTCGCGCAGAGACACCTCCTGCTCGTCGGCGCTGTCGAGGGCGCGGCGCAGGAGGTCGCTCAGGCCCGCGATCATGTTGACGGCCGGCTGGCGCTCGCCGCCGCGCACGAGGCCCGAGATGGCGTGGAGCGTGTTGAAGAGGAAGTGCGGGTGGAGCTGCACCTTCAGGGCTTCGAGCCGCGCCTGCGCGAGCTGCGCCTTCAGCTCCGACGCCGCCGACTCACGCTCGCGGTAGCGCTCGCGGTAGTCGAAGGCGTAGCCGACGCCGAGCACGGCCCAGTAGACGAAGAAGTCGAAGAGGAAGAGGCTGCGCAGCTCGCCGCCGTACTGGTCGAGGAAGGGCCTGGTGTCGCTCCACACGTCGAACGGCTGGATGACCATCCTGATGTAGACGGAGGCGGCGACGTGCGCGGCCGGGAGCAGGAGGCTGAAGGGCAGGTGGATGAGCAGCCCGCGGAGCCAGCCGCCGTTAGCGCCCGTCACCCTCCGGCCGACCTTGAGGACGATGGGCGTCAGGCAGCCCCAGACCCACCAGACGGCGAGCTGCCAGAAGACGATGCGCCACCACGAGTGATGCATGCCCGGCTTGTGCAGCATCTCGAAGTAGACCTGGTTGGCGTTGAGGAAACTGAAGAGCGCCCAGAAGCCGAAGAGCGCGCCCCACTTCAACCAGTCCACGCGCGCGCGCGCCGCGTTCACGTCTATCGTCTCAGCACGCATTCAGACTCCACAAGGAATTAACCACAGAGACACAGAGGCACAGCTTGGAGCAGATTTTGTATTAGCTGTGTCTCTGTGTCTCTGTGGTGAAATCCCATCGCGTATGCACTCAAGTACGAGATTGTACAGGACGAGTCGGGTTTGTCACTCCCTGCGCAGCGTCAGCATCGGGTCGATAGCCGTCGCGCGCAAAGAAGGGATGAAGCACGCCGCGCCCGCCACGAGCATCAGCAGGCACGAGACGGCCGCGAACGTCACGGGGTCTGCGCCCGGCGTCGCGTAGAGCAGAGAGGCGATTAGCCCGTTGAGCGTGAGCGCCCCCGCCACGCCGAGCACGAGTCCGGCCACGACGAGCGCCATCCCCTGCCGCATGATCATCGTCACGATGCGCGCGCGGCTCGCGCCGAGCGCGAGCCGGATGCCTATCTCGCGCGTCCTCTGCGTCACCGCGAGCGCCATCACGCCGCTGATGCCCGCCGCCGTGATGACCAGCGCGACGACCGCGAACAGCCCCAGCAGCCACGCCGTCAGGCGCGGCGACGCGACCGACTCGTCCAAGACCTGCTGCAACGTCCTGACTTGGTCGACCGCCGTCTCGCTGTCGACTTCGTGGACGGCGTCGCGCAGGGACTTCGACATCGCCGACGGGTCGCCCTTCGTCTTCACGACGAGGAACTGCCCGAAGGCGAGCTGCGCGACGGGGCCGTATATCTCGTCGGCCGGCTCCTTGTCCAGGCCGTACTGCCGCACGTTGCCGACGACGCCGACGACCGTCACCCACGTCCGGCCGTTGTCGAAGGAGACGCGCTTGCCCACGGGGTCTTCCGAGCCCCAGCGGTGGCGCGCGGCCGCCTCGTTGACGATGGAGACCTGCGGCGCGTCGACGTTGTCCGATTCCGCGAACGCGCGGCCGCGCAGCAGCGGCACGCCGACCGCGCGGAAGTAGGCCGGACTCACGGCGCGCGCGTCCACCTGCGGCGCGGCCTGGCCGTCCGCCTGCGGCCTGCCTTCCACAAGGATGCTGACCGTGTTCGGCCCGCGCGTGATGCCCGCGGGGTTCAGAGGGTAGGTCGAAGAGACCGCGGCTTCGGCGACGCCCGGCTGCCGGTTCACCCTTTCGAGCAGGCGTTGGAAGTAGGCCGCGTACTGCGCGGTCGCGGCGTTCGGGTTGTTGGGGTCGTTGTTGATGAACCTCGACCAGTTCGGCGCGAGCCGCATGACGAGCGTGTTCTCGGGGTTGAAGCCCGGGTCAACCCTCTGGAGCTTGATGAGGCTCCGCAGCATCAGCCCCGCGCCGATGAGCAGCGTGAACGAGATGGCCACCTGCGCCACCGTCAGGACGGCGCGCACGCGGTTCTTCCCCGCGGCCGTCGAGCGCCCGCCGTCCTCCTTGAGCGCGGCGGCCAGACTCTGCTTCGCGTTCTTGCCGAAAGAGAGCGCCGGCAGCAGGCCGAAGATTAGCCCCGTGCCGACCGAGAGCAAGAGGGCGAAGAGCAGCACGGACGAGTCGATGCCTATCTCCGCCGTGCGGTTCGTGAAGCGCCCCGCGAACGAGGTGAGCAGCGGCAGTCCCCACGACGCCAGCAGCACGCCCACGACGCCCCCGCCCAACGAAAGCAGCGTGCTCTCCGTCAACATCTGCCGGACGAGCCGGCCGCGGCTCGCGCCGAGCGCCGTGCGCATCGCGATCTCCGGCTGGCGCCTGAGCACGCGCGCGAGGTTGAGGTTCGCCACGTTCGCGCACGCGATGAGCAGCACGAGCCCCGTCGTCGCCAGGAGTATCAGGAACGTCGGCCGCGCCTGCTGCGTCAGGGCCTCGCCCAACCCGTCGACCTGCGCGGCGTATCCGATGTTCTTCGGATACACGTCGGGGTAGGTCGTCTGCAGGTTGCCGGCGATCTTGTCGATGTCCGACTGCGCCTGCGCTTGCGTCACGCCCGGCTTGAGCCGGCCGAAGACGACCGAGAGCAGACGCGCCTGCCGGTTCTCGATGGTCTGCGGGCTCGAGCGGAACGGGCAGTTGACCGTCGGCATGTACACGTCGCTCTCGGAGGGGTATTCGGGGATCGGCGGCAGCACGCCGATGACCGTGTGCGGGCGGTTGTTCATGCGGAAGACGCGGCCGACGATGTTCGGGTCGCCGTTGTGGCTCCGCTGCCAGTACTTGTAGCTGAGCATGAGCACGGCCTCGCCGCCCTGGCGTTCGTCCTCCGGCGTGAAGGAGCGGCCGAGCAGGGGCTTGACGCCGAGCACGTCGAAGAAGTTGGCCGAGACGACGCCGGTCTGCACGCGCTCCGGCTCGTCGCGGCCGTAGAGGATGAAGTTCATCGAGTGGTGCTCGACCATCGACTCCATCGTCTGGTTCTGGTCGCGGTAGTCGAAGAACTCCTTCGGCGAGAAGCCGAGGCTGTTCGCGTGGTTGAGCCGCGCCTGCTGCCGCACGACGACGAGCCGGTCGCCCTCGTGGTAAGGCAGGGGGCGCAGCAGCACGCCGTAGATGACGCTGAAGATGGCCGTGTTGGCGCCGATGCCTAAGGCCAAAGTCACGACCGCCGCCAGGGTGAAGCCCGGACTCCTGCGCAAGACCCTGAAGCCGTAACGCACGTCGCGCCACACGGACTCGAACAACCCGCCGCCGTTCGCAGAGTTCTCTTCTCTCACGCCGCACCTCCTTCTTAACGCGGACGACTTTATACAACGCCCCGCGCGGCGCGCGTTCGCCTTTGCAGCGAACTGCGGCGTGGATGCAGTGAATGGTTAGAAATGCTATGCCGCGCCTTCGCGACATCCACGAAAGCAGTTACGAGTACAACAAAATGCTTAAAGCTGGGAGCGCGGGCATCCCTGCCCGCATGAGCGCGCAGCGCGAAAGCTGAGAAGCTTCACGTCTCAACGTTGAGTTAATGCGGGAGACGGTCAGCGTGCTGGCGCACGCTGGCGGGCAGGGATGCCCGCGCTCCCAGCGAGGGAGGGCTTTATTTATTAGCGACTGCGCAGAAGCGCTTCGACGGCGCGCGCCACGACCCAGCCGCCGGCTTCGAGCGCGGCGCGCGACTCTTCGACGCCCAGCCCGGTCTTCGTCATGACGAGCGCGACGCGCAGGTCGCCGCCGGCCCGGTTGAGCGTCTCGCGTGCGGCCTCTTCGTCCACCCCGGCCTCGGCCGCGAGGATGCGCTCGGAGCGCGCGCGGAGCTTGACGTTGCTCGGGCGCATGTTCGTCATGCGGTTGCCGGTGACGTAGCCGAGCCGCACCATCGCCGCCGTCGAGATCATGTTCAAGACCAGCTTCTGCGCCGTGCCCGCCTTGAGACGCGTCGAGCCCGCTAAGACCTCCGGCCCGACGACCGGCACGACTGAGACCTCGGCGGCTCGGGTGATGAGTGAACCGGGCACGCACGTGATCGCTCCCGTGAACGCCCCCAGCCCGCGCGCGTACTCGACGGCGCCGACGGTGTAAGGCGTCCGCCCCGACGCGGCGATGCCGACCAGCGCGTCTCTGCCCGTCACCCCGCGGGCCTCCGCGTCGCGAGCGCCGGCCTCGCGGTCGTCCTCCGACGCCTCGGTCGCGCGGTAGAGCGCGTCGTAGCCGCCCGCGATGATTCCCTGCACCAGCTCCGGCGGCACGCCGAACGTCGGCGGGCACTCCGAAGCGTCGAGCACGCCCAGACGCCCGGACGTTCCAGTCCCCACGTAGAAGAGACGCCCGCCCGCGCCCAACCTCTCGACGACTCCTTCCACGACCTTCTCAACCTCAGGCAGCACGCGCCCGACCGCGGCCGCGACGCCCGCGTCCTCTTCGTTCATCAGGCGCAAGACCTCCGCGGTCGGCAGCCCGCTCAGCCCGCGCGTCCGCGGGTTCTCCTGCTCCGTGACGGGAAGCTCCGTCTGAATCTCTTTCGACATGAACCCTCAGCCCGCGAGCGCGAGCTGCACCTGCTCGCCCGCCATCCGCGCGGCGGCCTCCGCGGGCGCGAGCACGGGCGGGGCCAGGAACGCGCGACGCGCGACGCGCGCCAGCTCTTCCGTCAGCGAGTCGAGTATCAGAGGCCCCGCGCCGAAGATGCCGCCGACGTACGCGACCTGAAAGCGCTCGCGCTCCATCTTCAATTTCCGTATGACGGCCGCGGCGGCCAGCGCCAGCTCGCGCCCGGCCTCCTCGACTATCGCGCGCGCGACCACGTCGCGCCGCTTCGCGGCCTCGACCACGCGGCCGCCGAAGCCCGCGATGCGCGTGTTCGTCATGTTCGGCGCGTAGACGGCCGTCGAGAGGTCGTCCGCGCGCGTGACGTTGAAGTAGTCGCACGCCGCCTCGACCAGGGAAGTCCTGCGCGCCCGCCCGTCGGTCGCGCGCGCGACCGATTGCAAAGCGCGCCGCGCGATCCAGGAGCCGCTCCCCTCGTCGCCGACCACAGGCCCCCAGCCGCCCGCGCACGCGCGCCGGCCGCGCGCGTTGATGCCGCAGCAGATCGAGCCCGTCCCGGCGATGATGACGAGGCCGGGCGCGCCCCCGGTCGCGCCGTAGAGCGCGATGTCCGCGTCGGTCACGACCTCGACCCTCTTGACGCCCAGCTCCAGGACGCCCGCGCGCATCCGCTCGCGGATGTCTGCGCGCTTGACCCCCGCGAGCCCCACCTCGGCCGCGGCGATCTCGACGCGGCGGACGCCCGCCTCCGCGCACGCCTTGTCGAAGGCGTCGCGGATGGCGCCCACGGCCTCGCCCACGCCCACGCGCAGCGGGTTCGAAGGCCCGGCCCGCCCTTCGCCGAGGACGTTGCCCTCGCCGTCGGCGACGACCGCGCGCGTCTTCGAGCCGCCGCCGTCCACGCCGAGCAGGAGCGTGCGCGGGGTGAGCGCCGGCGGGCGGCGTTTCGACTGGAGTTTGACTGGGCGGCGACTGGCCTTCATCGGGGACTGTCGGACGGCGGGGGCGCGGCGGGTAGAAGCCCGCGCCCGAAAAAATTTGTGCAATCGTAGCGGAAGTTTGATTATAATCAAAACTAAAAGATTTTATTTCTGTGATAACCATCCCTGATACCGGAGCCGCAGATGGAGATCAGACAGCTCAAGGCGTTCATGGCCATCGCCGACGCGCGCACGTTCACCGCCGCCGCCCAGCGCATCCACTACACCCAGGCCGCGCTCTCGATGCAGATCAAGCAGTTGGAGCGCGAGGTCGGCCTCCCGCTCTTCACGCGGATGCCGCGCCGCGTGGTGCTCACCGAGGCGGGCGAGCGTCTCCTCTCGCGCGCGCAGCACATCCTCCGCGAGCACGACGCGGCGCTCGCGGAGCTGGCCGAACTGGCCGGCGCCAAGCACGGCCGCCTGCGCCTGGGGAGCGCCTCGGGGATGGTGAGCGCCGACTCTTTGCCCGCCATCCTGAAGAAGCTGCGGAGGGCGCACCCGCACGCGGAGGTCTCGGTCACGTCGGGGACGAGCGAGGAGCTGGTGAAGAAGATTCTCGCGGGCGAGCTGGACGCGGCCTTCGTCTCGCTCCCCGTGCAGGCGCGCAACGTCGAGACCGAGCTGCTCAGTCAAGACCAGCTCGTCGCCATCGCGAGCCCGCGCCACACGCTCGCGGAGCAGCGCGTGGTGAGCGCCTTCGCGCTGGCCGGCGAGAAGCTCATCCTCGGCGAGCGCGGCGGCAACACGCGGCGACTCATCGACGAGTTCTTCGCGGAGGCGGGCCTGAAGCCGACCGTGGCGATGGAGCTGAGCCGGCAGCAGGCCATCAAGAACATGGTGGCGGCCGACATGGGCGTCGGCATCGTGCCGCTCTCGGTGGTGCGCGAGGAGGTGGAGCGCGGGAGGCTCGTGCGCTGGTGGATCGAGGGGGCGCGCATCAACTGGGAGATGGGCCTCGCGCGCCTCAGCGGCGGCTACCTCTCGCCCGTCTGCCAGACCTTCATCGACCTCTGCCGCGAACAGTTCGCCTCCCCCCCGCCCGAGCCGAAGCGGCGGCGAAGCACGAAGAAGGCGGCGCGCAAGACGGCGAAGAAGCGGAAGTCCAAGTAGCTTGGAAATGATGTAATCGGCTTTTCACCACAGAGACACAGAGGCACAGCTTGTCGAGCGATTGCTTCGAGCTGTGCCTCTGTGTCTCTGTGGTGAAATCAGTCTTACGGCTTTCTCAAGTGACGAGGAAGAGTCAGGCCAGGTACCTCTTCATCAACTCTTCCCAACGTCCCTGCGCCTTGAGGATCAGCTCGCAGACTTCGCGGACGGCGCCGAAGCCGCCGGGCAGGCGCGTGACGTAGTGCGCGGCGGCGCGCGTCTCTTCGGTCGCGTCGGCGACGGCGACGGCGAACCCGCAGCGGCGCATGAGCGGGACGTCCACCACGTCGTCGCCGACGTAGGCCGCGTGCGCCGGCTCGACCCCGGCCTCCGACATCAGCGACTCGAAAGCCTCGACCTTGTCGAGCGCGCCCTGCCTGACAAAAGAGATGCCGAGGTCGGCCGCGCGCAACTCCACCAGCCTCGACCTGCGCCCCGAGATGATCCCCGACCGCAGCCCCGCGCGGTGGAGCATGACGAGGCCGTGCCCGTCGCGCGTGTGAAAACTCTTCAGCTCCTCGCCGCCCTCAACCGGCGTGATGCGCCCGTCGGTCAGCACGCCGTCGCAGTCCAACAGCAGAAGCCTCACGCGCGCCGCAAGTCGCTCGAATTCGTCTCGCTCAAGCATAAGTAGGCAGTAGGCAGTTAAGAGTTTTGAACTTGAGAATGTTCTTGTTTTGACTTCGGCCGCTTAACGCGGGACAAAAGCCGGCTACCGTAAAAGGCTAACTGCCTACTGCCATCTGCCTACTGCCTACTGTTTTTCACCTCACCTCGAAGACGGGAATCTCTGCGAGCTTCCAACCCGCGGGCGTGCGCGCGAAGACGTAGACGGCGGGGCCTTCGGCCGCGCGCCCCGAGACGCGGGTCGAGAGCTGCACGTCGGCCGCGACGCGGTTCGGGTCTAGCTGCTCCGTGCGGAGCACGCGCGTCTCCCACTGCTCCGGCGGGATGCCCGAAAGCCCCTTCGCGAAGCCGGTCAGCTCGCCGCCGAGGATGAGCGCCTCGATCTCCGCCCTGTGTCCGGACTTGATGGCCGCGTCGAGGGCAGCGACCGCGGCCTTCACCTGTTCGTCCACGGGCGGCGCGCCCGCGGCCGCCTCCGCGCGGATGCGCGCCGAGTGCGCCGCGAGGTTCGAGGCGTACTCGGCCTCCGTGTGCGCCGCGGCGTCGAAGAGCTTGACGGCGTCGGCCGCGCGGTTCCGCTTGAGCGCGATCTCGCCGAGTCCGATGTCCGACCAGGCGAGCGTCGCCGGCAGCGGCAGGGGCGAAGCGAGCGCCGCGTTGAACTCGCGCTCGGCGTCGTCGAGGCGGTTCTGTTCGAGCAGAGCGCGCGCGAGCACGACGCGCGCCTCCTCGCTCGCGGGCGAGCGGGCGAGCACTTCGCGCGCGAGCGCCTCGGCGCGCGCGGGCTGCTGGCCGAGTTGGATGCGCGCCTGCTCGACGGCCTCCGCGAGTCCCGGCCCCTGCGGCACCACGTCGTTCGAGAAGTTCGTCTGCGGGTAGAGCTTCTCCGGGTCTACCTCGACGCGGACGATCTTCGAAGTCGTCCTGAACTGCGCCTCGCCGAAGTCCTTCGCCGGGACGCGCGCCGTCGCGTTCAGGCGCTCGCCGCGGTCGGTCAGAGCCTGCACCGACACCTCCACGTCGAACGAGCCGGTGTTGCGCAGGTTCGAGACCCACGCGCCGCCGCGCTCGACCGGGAGGCCGACGAGCAGATCCGTGTCGGTCGGCAGGTCGAAGAGCGAGGACATGAGCAGGCTCACGCGGTCGCCGCCGTCCTGTGCGAGGCGCGCGCGCAGGGACGCGAGCGTCAAAGGCTGGCCGCCGCCTTGAGCGACCTGTGACCGCAGCGTGCCGAGGAACGCGTCGCGGCCGACGGCGTTGGAGAGGATGCGCCAGACGAGCGCGCCCTTGTTGGTCGTGGCGTTGAAGTAGGTCTCGAACGAGGGCGTCAGCTTCGAGAGCGGCGCGTCGCGCGCGGCGCTGGGGGCGTATTGCAGCGCCATCCTCATCCACTCGGCGTCGGCCGCGGGCTTGCCGAACTGCTTCTCAAGGAAGAGCATGGCGAGGTAACGCGGCAGCCCTTCGCGCAGAGCGCCCGCGCCTTCGCCCTCGACGTTCGCGGCGCCGCCGACCCAGAGGCGCGCGACCGCGTCGGCCACCTGCGTCGCCGTCGCCGAGTCGAGCTTGGGCCGCGCGAAGGCCGCGTTGTTGAGGAGCAGCGTCCCGCCCTGCTCGAAGCCCGCGCCGCGCCGCACGCCGACGAGGCGCACGGGTACGTCGGGCGCGGGGCCGAGCAGAGAGGCGTAGAAGGCGCGCGCCGCGCCCGCGAGCGCGACCAGGCCTTCGGCGTTCTTGCGCTCGTCGGCCGTCGCGCCGGGGCGGAGCATGGCCGTGACGCCGCGCGCTTCGCCCGCGCCCTCGACCGCCTCCCAGCGCCCCGTCAGGAAGAAGGGCTGCGTGTAGAGCGTCTGCTCGAAGGACGCGCCCGCGGCCTTGCCCGAGGTGACGACCACGTCGCCCGCCGGCAGACCCGTGACCGTCAGCTTCACGGGCGCGTAGTCCGCGCCGCGCGGGGCGACGGTCGTGTTGGGCGCGGGGTACCACTGCGAGACGGGGAGGAACTGTAGGCCGAGCGGCGAGACGGCGGCCGCGCCCGTGTTCTCCGCGACGGGCAGGCGGTAGTCGAGCGTCGCCGTCACCGTGCCGCCGACGGCGACGGGCGCGGGAAGGCTTATCTGCGCGGTCTGCAACTGCGCGGCCTGGTCTTTGCCCGGGTTGAAGGTGGCGGCCTGCCCGCCGACGGTCGCCGACTCGAGCTTGGCCGAGGGGCTCACGCGCAGCGTCAGCGTGCGCCCGGCCGCGCCGCCCACGTTGCGCGCGCTGATGGTGGCGCGGACGGCAATCGCCCGCGCGTCGCTCGAAGGGCCGGCCGCGTTGACGCTCACGTCGAACGAGATGACCTGCCACGCGGGCAGGTTCGCGCCCGGCTGCTGCGCGCGTGCGGGGGAAGGGGCGGTGTAGGCGATGAGAAGGAGGACGAAGGTTGAAAGCGTCTTTGTCATGGTCGGGTCACTGTCCGGTCGCCGCGCGCTCGGTTGATTCGCTCCGCGCGGGGCGGCCGACGAGGTCGTGTATGTCGCGCAGCATCCTGAGCAGCGCGGCCATGCGCGCGAGCGGGAGCGCGTTGGGGCCGTCGGAGAGGGCGCGCTCGGGCGCCTCGTGCACCTCCATGAAGACGGCGTCCACGCCGCAGGCGACGCCCGCGCGCGCGAGCGGTTCGATGTATTCGGACTGCCCGCCCGTTGCACTCCCTAACCCCCCTGGCAGTTGCAGGCTGTGCGTCACGTCGAAGACCACGGGCGCGCCGTAGGAGCGCATGATGGGGAACGAACGCATGTCGACGACGAGGTTGTTATAGCCGAACGTGTAGCCGCGCTCCGTCAACAGAAGTCTCCGGCAACCGGCGGCGCGCGCCTTGTCCACGATGTTGCGCGCGTCGTGCGGCGCGAGGAACTGCCCCTTCTTGACGTTGACCGCCTTGCCCGTCTCGCACGCCGCGACGATGAGGTCGGTCTGCCGGCAGAGGAAGGCCGGTATCTGCAGAACGTCCGCGACGCCCGCCGCCTCTTCCACCTGAGAGATGTCGTGCACGTCCGTCAGGACGGGCAGGCCCGTCTCCTCCTTCACCGCGCGCAAGGCTTCGAGCCCTTCCCTCATCCCCGGCCCGCGGTAGGAGGAGCCGGAGGAGCGGTTGGCCTTGTCGTACGAAGCCTTGAAGACGTAGTCGAGGCCCGCGTCCTGCGCGCGCTTCCGGCACTCGCGCGCCATGAAGAGGACGTGCTCGCGCGACTCGACCACGCACGGCCCCGCGATGAGCGTCAGACGCCCGTCGCCGAAGGTCGCGCCGCCGACGCGAAAAGGTTCGACGGCTGTTTGATTCAGGTGCTCGCTCACTTCTGCTTCGCCTTCTCCCTCGCGGCCTGCCGGCGCAGGTCGCGCAGGGTGTTCTCGGCGCGGTAGCGGTTCTCGTCGCCCGGCGCCTGCTGTAGATAGGTCTCGAACTCTTTGACGGCCTCCTCCGTCCGGCCGGTCTGCTGGTAGAGGAGGCCGAGGTTGTAGTGCGCGAAGGCGAAGTCGCCGCCGCGCTGGTCGAGGGCCTGGCGGAAGGCCGTCTCGGCGCCTGCGTAGTCCTTCTGCTGCGCGAGCGCGACGCCGAGCCGGTAGTATGCCTCGGGGTCGCGCCCGCCGTTCTGCTCGATGGCCTTGCGGAAGGCCTCGGCCGCCTCGTTCGCGCGCGCGGGCGTCTCCATCAGGACGCTGCCGATCTGATAGAAGGCGTCCGGGTAGTTGCCGCCGTTCGCGTCGATGGCCGCGCGGTACGCCTCGACCGCCTTCTCGTTCTCGCGCTGCTGTTGCAGGACGAAGCCGAGGTTGTACTGCGCCGTCGGGTACTTTCCGCCGCGCTGCCCGACGGCCTTCTGAAACTCTTCGGCCGCGTCGCGGAACTGCCCCTTGCGCATCAGCGCGACGCCGAGGCGGTTGTGCGCTTCGGGGAAGTCTGGCTGGAGGGTGACGGCCTGACGCAGGTCGCGCACGGCCGCGTCGTAGCTGCGGATGGAGATGAAGTAGCTGCCGTTCTCGTAGAAGTCCGCCGCGGTGTGCGGCTGCTCGACGAGCGAGCCGCGCGGCGAGGAGTCGGCCGAAGAGAGAGAGCGTCCGACCACTTCATCCTGATCGCCGCTCGCCCGGTTCGCTTGGGCGTCCGCGGCGCGGCGCGCGGGGCCTCTGCGGAGCAGCACCGCGCCGAAGACGAGCAGCAGCGCCGCCGAGAGGATGAAGACAAAGCTGAGCGGGTGCGTTATCAAATCCTTCCAGTCGCGGCGGCGCCCCGAACTCTCCGCGCCTGAGGGCGCGTGTCCGGCCGCGACCTCCTCAACATCCCTCGCGGCGTGAGTGGAAACAAGGGGCCGCGCCGGCGTCGGTTGATGAAGGCCTTCGTCGCTTACGTCGTCGGCCCCCTGGCGTGCACCCGCCGGTCTGCCCGAAGTGTCGGGCGCCGGGTCTTCCGAGGTGGGCACGCCGAGGTCGGCGGTCTGCGCGGCGCGGCTGCGGCGCAGGCGTTCGATGTCGATGACGAGGCGGCCCGAGGGCGTCTCGGTGCCCGCGTCGCGCAAGGTCTCGATGGTCGGCGCGCTGAAGCCGGCGGAGTGTTCGAGCCCGAGCCTTTCGGCGACGGCGAACAGCTCGCGCCGGAACTCGCCCGCGTCGGCCGGCCTCGCCTCGGCCGCCTTCTCAAGCGCGTGGAGCACGACCCCTTCGAGCGCGGGCGGTATCGTCGCCACCAGCTCGCGCGGCGGCCGGGGGCTTTCCGAAGAGTGCTTGAGCGCGAGCGCGAGCGGCGAGGCGCCCGTGAAGGGCGTCTGCCCCGTCAGCATCTCGTAGAGGATGACGCCGAGAGAGTACACGTCGGAAGCGGGCGTGAGCTGCGCGCCGTCGCACTGCTCGGGCGACATGTAGCGCGGCGTGCCGATCATGACGCCGGTGCCCGTCAGGGTGTCGACAAAGTTCCCCTCGTCGTCGGCGGCAATCTTGGCGATGCCGAAGTCGAGCACCTTGACGATGTAGGGCGAGTCGGGGCGCTGGACGAGGAAGATGTTGCCGGGCTTGAGGTCGCGGTGGATGATGCCGGCCTCGTGCGCGGCCTCGACCGCGGCGGAGATCTGCAGCATCAGGGAGACCGCGCGCGCCGGGTCGAGCGGCGCGTCGCGCGCGAGCACCTCGCGCAGGGGCCTGCCTTCCAGCAGCTCCATCACGAGGTAGACCAGCCCGTCGCCCGTCTCGCCGAAGTCGGTGACGGCGACGGCGTTCGAGTGCTGCAGGCGGCCCGCGGCGCGCGCCTCGCGACGGAAGCGCTCCTTCGCCGTGTCGTCCGCGACAAGGCGCTGGCTCAAGACCTTAACCGCGACGGGGCGCTCGATGAGAAGGTGCGTCGCGCGGTAGACCGTCCCCATCCCGCCCACGCCGAGGCGCTCGTCCAGGCGGTACTTGTCGTCGAGCACCATGCCGAGCAGCGCGTCCGAAGGCTTCGACTCTCCGCCGGCGTCGGACACGGTCGGCTCCGCGCCGAGCGGAGTCCCGTCGTGCGGGCAGACGGTCTCGCCCGCGTCGAACTGTCGCAGACATTTCGGGCACCGGAGCATATAGGTGACGACGTAGGGGAGTGCTTGAACTTGCCCGCTGATTTTACCGCAAAGAGCGCGAAGAAGTCGCAAAGGCCGCAGAGAAAAATCTTTGCGCTCTTTGCGCCTTCTTCGCGCTCTTCGCTTTTAAGGGATGTGCCCGAGCCCTCACTCGGTGTTCGGGTTCGTCTCTTCCTTAACTTCCGTCACCTCTTCCCGCTCGGCGCCGGGCAGGGGCGAGCCGGGCGGCGGCTCGCCGTGAATCTTGGTGTTGGTGCTCTCGATCTCAGGCTTCTCGTGCTCGCCCGTCATCGTGCCGAGTCCTAAATCTTCAGCCATCTCAGTATCCTCCTCCGTCTGCCCGCCGTCACTTCTCGGCGGCGATTGCGTCCGCGACGCGTTGCAGTGCTTTGAGGTGCTGCCCCTTGAGGGGGATGCTCCTCCCGGCGACGACCACCTCGGCCTTCTTCGAGGCGGCGAGTCGTCCCAGCTCCTCGACCGTCAGGGGGATGTCCGACATCTGTTCCACGTACTCGGTGTCCGACTTCGGATTGTCCGACTTAAAGCCGTGCGTCTTGACCGCGGACTTCGCGGAGCTGACGACGACGCCGTCGGCCTTGAGCGCGACCTCGACCTCTTCGCCGCTCGTGAGGCCCGGGCCGCCGCGGTTCGTCGAGTTCAGCCTGAACATGACCTGACGCGGCGGCGCGTAGGCCCTCCCCGGGTACGTGAAATAGACCGTGAACCTGATGCCCTCCACCGGGCTACCCAACGCGGCGGTGAGCAGGGGGGGCGTGTCCTTCCAGCGGCCGGTCAGCCCCATCGGCATCATGTAGACGCTGGTCGTGTCGCTCGCCGCGTCGTGGAGGGGCAACAGGTTCGCCCTCTGAAACTTCTTCTTGAGCGGCCCCTCCATGGTCTGCGCCGACGACGAAGGCGCGGCGGCGACGAGGCAGAGGCCCAGGAGCGTGAGAGTCAATAGATTCTTCACGACTTGAGGTTCCTTCAGTCGTCGCCGGCCAAGACCTGCGCGCGCTCGTGCGCCAGGGGCTCGGCCTCCTGCCCGCCCGCGCCCTCGACCGCCACGTCGTCGCGCATGCGGTTACGGTACGCCGCCCGGACGAAAGACGCAAACAGCGGCTGCGGCGCGAGCGGCTTCGACTTGTATTCGGGGTGGAACTGGCAGCCCAAGAACCATGGGTGCGCCTCGCGCGGCAGCTCGACCATCTCGACGAAGCGGCCGTCCTCCGAGATGCCGCTGAAGGCGAGCCCCGCCTCCTCAAGCTGCTTCCGGTACTCCGGGTTGAACTCGTAGCGGTGGCGATGCCTTTCGCTGATCTCCCCCGCGCCGCCGTAGACCTCCTGCGCCAGACTCCCTTCGGCCAGGCGGCACGTCCACGCGCCGAGCCGCATCGTGCCCCCGAGTTCTTCGACGTCCACGAGGTCGCGCAGCTTGAAGATGACCGGGTGCGGCGTGTCGGCGTCGAACTCGGTCGAGTCGGCGCCCGCGAGTCCGCAGACCGCGCGCGCGTACTCGATGACGGCCGTCTGCATCCCCAGGCAGATGCCGAAGTAGGGCGTGCGCGTCCGGCGCGCGTAGTTGATGGCGCGGATCATGCCGGCCACGCCGCGCTTCCCGAAGCCGCCGGGGACGAGGATGGCGTCGTAGTCGCGCAAGCGCTCCTCGTAGTCCTCGTCCATCAGGCTCTCGCTCTCGACCCAGCGCACGTCCACGCGCAGGTTGTTCGCCACGCCGCCGTGCGTCAGGGCCTCGCGCAGGGACTTGTAAGAGTCCTCCAGCTCGACGTACTTGCCGACGATGCCGATGGTGACGTTCCCTTTCGAGGGGTCGCGGATGGTCTCGACCAGCTCGCGCCAGCGCGCGAGGTCGGCGTGCGGCGCGCGGTCTTGCAGGCCGAGCGCTGAGACGATCTGGTCGTCCAAACCCTGCTCGTGAAAGGCGAGCGGCACCTCGTAGATCGTGTCCACGTCCTGCGCGGCGATGACGGCCTGCTCCTTGACGTTGCAGAAGAGCGCGATCTTCGAGCGGATGTCGCGCGGGAGCGTGCGGTCTGAGCGGCAGAGGAGGATGTCGACGGCGATGCCGATCTCGCGCAGGTCGCGGACGGAGTGCTGCGTCGGCTTCGTCTTCAGCTCCCCGGCGGCGGCGATAAAGGGGACGAGCGTGAGGTGGATGAAGACCGCGCCGTTCTGGCCGTTCTGCCGCTCCTCGTTCCCCATCTGGCGGATGGCTTCGAGGAAGGGCAAAGACTCGATGTCGCCGACCGTGCCGCCGATTTCGACGATGACCACGTCGGTCGAGTCCTTCTCGGCGACGGAACGGACGGCCCGCTTGATCTCGTCGGTGATGTGCGGGATGACCTGGATGGTCTTGCCGAGGTAGTCGCCGCGCCGCTCCTTCTCGATGACCGACATGTAGATGCGGCCCGTCGTCCAGTTGTTCGAGCGCGACAGGCGCGCGTGCGTGAAGCGCTCGTAGTGGCCGAGGTCGAGGTCGGTCTCGGCGCCGTCGTCGGTGACGAAGACCTCGCCGTGCTGGAAGGGCGACATCGTGCCCGGGTCTACGTTGATGTACGGGTCGAGCTTGATGCAGGTCACGCTCAAGCCCCGCGCTTCGAGCAGGCAGCCGATGCTCGACGCCGCCAGCCCCTTCCCCAGACTCGAAACCACGCCGCCCGTCACGAAAATGTATTTAGGCATCCCCTCCCCCTTCATCAGTCAGCCTCAAGCAATTTGCGAACGCGTTGCAGGTCGTCTGCGGTGTCCACGCCGATTGACGGGGAGGCCGCTTCGACCACACGTATCGCGTACCCGCGTTCGAGCACGCGCAGCTGTTCGAGCGATTCGGCGCGTTCGAGCGCCGTCTGGGGCCAACGCGCGTATTCTAACAAAAAGGCCCGGCGGTAAACATAAAGCCCCGTGTGCTTGCGGAAGGTGCCGAGCAGACCGGGCTCGACTTCGAGCGCCGCGGCCAGCGAGCCGTAGCGCCGCGCCGCCTCGCGCGGGTAAGGCACGGGCGAGCGCGAGAAGTAGAGCGCCCTTCCCCGCGCGTCCACGACGACCTTGACCACGTCCGTGCTCAGCACGTCGGCCGCCGTCTCAATGGGCTCGGAGGTGGTCGAGACCGCGGCCGTCTCGTCTTCGAGCAGCGCGCCGACGGCGACCTCGATGGTGTCGGGCGAAATCAACGGCTCGTCGCCCTGCACGTTGACGACGATGTCGCAGTCAATCTTCCCGGCGGCCTCGGCCAAACGGTCGCTCCCCGAGGCGTGCCCGGGGCTCGTCATTAAAGCTTCGTGGCCGGCGGCGGTGACGGCTTCGTAGATGCGTCGGTCGTCGGTGGCGACGACGGCGCGCGAGACGGACGCAGCCGCGAGCGCGCGCTCCGCGACGTGGACGACCATCGGGCGCCCCCCTATCTCCAACAGAGGTTTGCCCGGGAGCCGGCTCGAAGAGTACCGCGCGGGGATGATTGCGACGACCGTGGGATTTGGAACAGGTGAGCCCGTGTGATTCACGGGACTACAAGATAACCCAGACCGCGGCGGGAGACAAGGGGAATCAGTAAATGGTGAATAGTGAATGGTGAATGGTGAAGAGAAGGGACGCCCGCGCTTTGCCATTCACTATTCACCATTCACCATTCACTACTCACCCTTTTGCCGCTTGTCACCCGTCACCCGCTAAGCTACCATCGGGCAGTTCCACTTTCATGGTTACGCCGTCACAAAGCAGGACTTCGCAGGGCGAGAGGGCGCCGCTCAGGGCCGTCGAGAACATCCTTGAGCTGGTGGGCGGGACGCCCCTGCTCAAACTGTCCAGGTTCGCGCCGCCGCCCGCGGCCGAGCTGTTCGCCAAGCTCGAATACATGAACCCGGGCGGGTCGGTCAAAGACCGCGCGGCGCTCGGGATGATCCTCGACGCCGAGCGGCGCGGCGTCCTCGAACCCGGCTCGCTGATTATCGAGCCGACCGCCGGGAACACGGGCATTGGGCTCGCGCTCGTCGGCGCGGCGCGCGGCTACCGCGTCGTGCTCTGCGTGCCCGAGGGCTACTCGCGCGAGAAGATGAAGATCATGGAGGCGCTCGGGGGAAGGATTGAATACGTCCCGGCCGAGGAGGGCATGGAGGGCGCCGTGCGCCGCGCGCGCGAGCTGGCCGCCGAGACGCCCGGCAGCTTCATCCCGCAGCAGTTCGAGAACCCCGCCAACCCGCGCTTCCACGAGGAGACGACCGCGCGCGAGATCATCGAGCAGACTGACGGGAAGATTGACGCTCTGGTTCTGGGCTGCGGCTCGGCCGGCACGTTCACGGGCATCACGCACGCCGTCAAGAAGGTGAACCCGGAAGTCTACTGCGTGCTCGTCGAACCGGAAGGTTCAATACTCGGCGGCGGCAACCCCGGCCCTTATCGTTTAGAAGGCATCGGCCAGCGCGAGTTCATCCCGCCGAACCTCGACCGCGACGCGGCCGACGAAGTTCTGGCCGTCTCGGATTTGGAGGCGTTCTCGACCGTCCGCGAACTCGCGCGCACCGAGGGCGTGCTCGGCGGCGGCTCGACCGGCGCGGCCGCCGCGGCGGCTCGCAAGGTCGCCGAACGCTTAGGCCCCGGCAAGCGCGTCGTCACGCTCTTCCCCGACGGCGCCGAGCGCTACATGAGCCAGGGAATCTTTGACTGAAGTTCAAAGGTTGAAAGTTCAAGGTTCAAAGTTGAAAGCTTTGGCCTCGAACTTTGAACCTTGAACTTTCAACCTTTGAACTATGGGATTTTCCACAAAAGCCATCCACGCCGGCAACGAGCCCGACCCGACGACGGGGGCGGTGACTGTACCGATCTATCAGACCTCGACCTATCAGCAGGAGGGGTTGGGAAAGCCGCGCGGCGGTTACGAGTACGCGCGGACGCAGAACCCGACGCGCCTCGCCGTGGAGCGCAACATCGCGGCGCTCGAAGGGGCGCGCTTCGGCTACGCGTTTGCTTCCGGGATGGCGGCCATCGACGCGACGCTGAGGTTGATAAAGGCCGGCGAGCACGTCGTCGTCTCCGACAACACGTACGGCGGGACGTTCCGCCTCTTCAGCCGCGTGCTCGCCGACTACGGCATCGAGTTCTCCTACGTGGACACGACCGACCCGCTCAACGTCGAGGCGGCGCTCAGGCCGAACACGCGCATGGTCTTCGTCGAGACGCCGACGAACCCCGTGATGATGATTACCGATTTGAAGGCCGTCTCCGACCTCGCCCACGCGGCCGGCGCGCGCGTCGTGTGCGACAACACGTTCATGTCGCCTTACCTCCAAAGGCCCATCGAGTTCGGCGTGGACATCGTCGTCCATTCGACGACGAAGTATTTGAACGGCCACTCCGACAGTGTGGGCGGCGTGGCGGTGCTTAACGACGAGAAGGACGCCGAAAAGCTGGCCTTCATCCAGAACGCGGTCGGCGCGATTCTTTCGCCGTTCGACTCGTGGCTCGTCCTGCGCGGCACGAAGACGCTGGCCGTGCGGATGGAGCAGCACGACGCGACCGGCAGGGCGGTCGCCGCTTTCTTAGAGGAGCACCCGAAGGTACGGAAACTCTACTACCCCGGCTCGCTCTCGCACCGGCAGCACGAGCTGGCGAAGCGGCAGCAGAAGGGGTTCGGCGGGATGGTGGCCTTCGACGTGGGCTCGCTGGAAAACGCGCGCACTGTGTTAGAATCCGTCCGCCTCTGCACGCTGGCCGAGAGCCTCGGGGGCGTCGAGACGCTGATTTCGCACCCGGCGACGATGACGCACGCCTCCGTTCTCCCCGAAACGCGCGCGCGCCTCGGCATCACCGACGGGCTCGTCCGCATCTCGGTCGGCCTCGAAGAGACCGAAGACATCATCGCCGATTTGGATCAGGCGCTCAGCAAAATTTAGTTTTGAGTTTTCAGTCTTCAGTTTTCAGCGCGGGCTGCTTACTGAAGACTGAAAACTGAAGACTGAAAACTCACTTATGTTCGTAGAGCTTTACGCCAAGACCAACGTGGGCCGCGTCCGCGCGGGCAACGAGGACAACTTCCTCGTGCTCGACCTGTCGGGGCAGGGCGCGTGGACGGGCTCGGAAGGCGAGGCCGTCCCCGACGGCTTGGGCCGCTTCGAGGTCGGGCCGAAGGGCGTCGTCCTCGTCGTCTCCGACGGGATGGGCGGCGCGCTCGCCGGCGACGTGGCGAGCCGCATGGCCGTCGAGACCGTCCGCGAGCTGCTCCTCAACGAGGACGGCGACGAAGGGGCCTGCCCCGAGGACGCCCCGCTCGTCGAGTGCCTGAAGAACGCGACCGACTACGCCAACTTCGCCATCCACCGCCGCAGCCAGGAAGACCCGCACTGCTCCGGCATGGGCGCCACGCTCACCGCCGCCGCCGTCACGCAGGACGGCGTCGGACTCCTCCAGGTCGGCGACAGCCGCGGCTACGTCATCCGCGGCGGCCGGATCAAGCTCGCCACCAAAGACCAGTCGCTCGTCCAGCAGCTGGTGGACGTGGGCCAGATCAGCGAGCAGGAGGCCGAGACGCACATGTTCCGCAACGTCATCCTCCAGGCGCTCGGCGCGCAGCCCGAATTGCAGCCGGTGACGGGGCTCGTGAAGGTCTTCCGCGGCGACGTGCTCCTCCTGTGCAGCGACGGCCTCTCGGGCAAGCTCCGCGGTGAGGACATGCTCCGCATCGTGCAGGAGGCGCGCGGCGACCTGCGGCGCGCGTGCGAGGCTTTAGTGGACGAGGCCAACGAGCGCGGCGGCGAGGACAACATCACCGTCGTCCTCGCGCGCCTCGAAGGCGACGACCTGCCCCCCCCCGACACCGACCGCATCACCGTCGAGCTGCCCGCCCAGGAGCCCGACGACACCATCGGCCACGACGACGACACGACCGAGAGACTCTAACGCGCCTGCTCAAAGTCTAACCACAGAGACAGAGAGGCACGGCTTGATGACTTATGTCTTCAAAGCCGTGCCTCTCTGTCTCTGTGGTTAATTGATTCAGGCGAGTTGAACTACGGGCCGACAGACTTTATTCCCCCGCCTCGCCGTCGGGCAGCTCGCGCGCGCGCCAGTCGGGGAGAGTGTCGGCGCGGCGGACGTAGATGGAGGCGCCCCGGAGATGTTCGACGACGACGCGGTCGCCGGCTTCGAGCGGCGGCTCGCCCTCGGCCGGGTAGGCCGTCCAGACCGAGCCGAAGACTTTCACCGCGCCCTCGTGCAGGGCGCCCTGGCTCGAAGAGACGACCGTCCCGACCTGCCCCGGCAGAGACGCCACGCCCATCTTCATCCCCTCGGGCTCGTCGCTCTTGGTAAAGTAGTTGACGAAGATGGTGCGCGAGAGCGCGGTGAGCGCCGCCGAGAGCGTGATGAAGAGGACGAACTGCGCGGCGAGCCCGGCGCCGAGGAAGGCGGCGAGCGCGGCCGCCAGCGCGCCGACGCCGAACCAGAGCAGCACGAAGCCCGGCGTGAAGACCTCGGCGATGACGAGCACCACCCCGAGGATCGTCCACAGAATCCACGTCCAGTTTTCGTTCATCTCAGTTCGCCCGTGTCGCGCCCACGCCGCGGGAGCGGTTCGAGCAGTTCCGTCGTCCCTTCGGTGACGCTCCGCACGTCGGCGAACCGCGAGGTGTCGGCCGCCGCGAGTTCCGGCCGCCGCCCCGCCGGCCCCGCCAGCCCCTGCCTTTCGGCCCCGGCCGTCCGCGCGCTCGTCAGCCTCCTCTTCAGCCTGAAGCCGATGAGCGACGAGATGAACTGCCAGACGCAGGCGAGCAGCGTGAAGGTCGCCGCCAGCATGACCGCCTTCTCTACGGGGCCGCCGCCGGTGTGGACGGTGAAAAGAAGCACGGTGGCGATGAGCGAGGCCACGCTGCTCAGGCCGCCGAGGAAGAGCACCCGCGTGAGGAGCTGTTCGGGCGTCGCGTTGCCTATGCGACGGCCGCGCCGGCGCCTCATGTCGGGCAGCCACTCGCCGCACCGCTTACAGTAAGAGTCAACGGCCTGCTCCGCCGCGCCGCAGTTCGGGCAGAACATCGCTCACCTCCTTAGCCCTTGAAGAAGTTCTTCATCACGAACCAGACGTTGGCGGGGCGCTCGGCCAGCCGGCGCATGAAGTACGGGTACCAGGTCTTCCCGTACGGCACGTAGACCCGCACGTTGTAGCCCTCGCGCGCCAGCCGCTCTTGCAGGTCGCGCCGCACGCCGTAGAGCATCTGGAACTCGAACTTCTCCTTGCCGACGCCTTCCCTCTCGGCGAACTCCTTCGTCGCGCGGATCATGTTCTCGTCGTGCGTGGCGATGCCGTGGTAGACGCCGCTCTTGAGCAAAAGCTTCATGCAGCGGACGTAGTTCTCGTCCACGTCCCTCTTGTCGGGGAAGGCCACCTCGGGCGGCTCGTTGTACGCGCCCTTGCAAAGCCGGACGCGCGCCGGGATGGAGAGCACGGCTTGCACGTCCGTCTCGGTGCGGCGGAGGTAGGACTGCAAGACGATGCCGACGGTGTTGAGGTCGAACTCCCCGCGCAGGCGGCGGAAGATGTCGAGCGTGACCTGCGTGACCTGCGAGTCCTCCATGTCCACGCGGACGAAGTTGCCGCGCCGCGCCGCCTCCTCGACGATGGCGCGCGCGTTGCGGTAGGCCAACTCCGGGTCGAAGGCGAGGCCGAACTGCGTGAGCTTGATCGAGACGTTCGAGCGGATGCCCGTCTCGTCGATGGCGGCGAGCACGCGCTTGTACTCGCGCACCTCGCCCTCGGTCTCGGCCGGGCTGGTCACGCCCTCGTTGAGGTGGTCGAAGGTGGCCGTGCAGCCGCGCGCGTTCAGCTCGCGGATGGCGGCGACGGCCGTCCGGATGTCTTCGCCGGCGACGAAGCGCTCGGTCATCCGGCGGAAGGGCTTGAAGCGGGTGGCGAAGTCCTTGAGCCCCTCGCGCCGCGACAGGAATAACAATGTGCTTCTGGCAACCATAAATTCGTCAGGGTCGGATCGTAAGCCGTGCCCGGGAGGGGGTTCCGTTGTCGATTCGGGATAGACGATTCACGCCTTTGTGCTATCCTTTGCGGCGTTTGCCCCGCATATACTTTTGACGCCCCTCGCCGAACCGCGAAGGAACCTGAAGCCGGGTGCGCTGGAAACTAATCATCATAACCTCGCTGCTCGCCGCCCTCGTCGGCATTGGCGTGACGTTAGTCACTCCCGCGTCGCTGATGAAGGTGCCGATGCGAGAGCCGTACTTCACGCTTCTGACGAGCAAGTTCACCCCCCTGCTCTACATCATACCCCTCGCCGCCGTCGGCAGCGTCTTCGTCTACCGGCACACGCCCCGCCGCCGTAAAATACAGGCGGCCCTCACTGTTCTCCTGTCCCTCGTCTTCGCGGCGGCACTCTATGCCTGTGCCGCCTTCTTTCTGGTGGCGTGAGCCGCCGCGTTCACACGGCCGTCGGCTTCAGCCCGATCTGCTCCTGCACGGGCTTGAGCGCTTCGATGACGAAGCGGACGTGCTCGTCGAGGTCTACGCCCAGCTCTTCGACGCCCTGCCGGATGTCTTCGCGGTTGACGGTGCGCGCGAACGCCTTGTCCTTGAGCTTCTTCTTCACCGAGGAGACTTCTAAATCGTCCAGGCTCTTCGAAGGGCGCACGAGCGCGCAGGCGACGAGGAAGCCGCACAGCTCGTCGGTCGCGAAGAGGGCGCGCGCCATCGGCGTGTCGCGCGGGACGCCCGTGTAGGTCGCGTGGCCCATGATGGCGCGGATGACGCGGTCGGGGTAGCCGCGCCCGCAGAGGATGTTGGCGCCCTTGTACGGGTGCTCCTCCATCGTCGGGAACATCTCGTAGTCGAAGTCGTGCAGCATCCCCGTCACGCCCCACTCGTCCGCGTCCGCTTCGCTGCCGCCGTAGCGCCCGGCCGCCGCGCGCATCGCCGCCTCGACGGCCAGGGCGTGCTGCCGCAGGCTCTTCCCCTTCGTGTACTCGCAGAGCAGTTCCCAAGCCTCTTCGCGCGTCGGCACGGCCTTCTCTCCTCAAACCGTCTGAACTGGGCTTACTTTTCAAAGGCTAGTTTCTCACGCGGCGCGCGGGCTTTCAAAGCCCTCGGGCGGGAGTAGCTTGCCGCCCTCCCTCCCCTCAATTACAATGGCCGTCGAGCGTCCCACGCGCCGCCCGGTTTAGCGATGAAACCTTATTTCTACGTGGTTCACTACGCGGCCCTGGCCGGCTACGTCATCGCCGCCATCCACGCCGTCCTGGCCTTCGTCAACAAGCGCCGCGCCGCCGAGCGGACGACCCTGTACGCGGTCGGCTTCGCCTTCGCCGCGCACACCGCGGCCATCGCCATCGACTGGGTGCGCGACGGCCACTACCCGCTCTTCAGCACGACCGAGGCGCTCTCGTTCCTGGGCTGGACGCTGGTCGTCGCCTACGGGCTCGTCACGTACCGCTACCCGTTGCGCGCGCTCGGCGCCTTCCTGCTCCCGGTCGTCGCGCTACTCGTGCTCGCCTCGCAGCTCGTCTACTCGAACCCGACCCAAGACCCGAGCACCGTGACCGACGGCAGCGGCTCGTGGCTCTTCCCCGTCCACGTCACGCTGCTCATCTTCGGCTACGCCTCCTTCTTCGTCGCCTTCGCGGCGAGCGTGATGTACCTGTGGCAGGAGCGCGAGCTGCGCCTGAAGAAGTTCTCGGCCGTCTTCCACCGCCTGCCCTCCCTGACGACCGTGGACGACGTGGCCTCGACGGCCGCGAGCATCGGGTTCACGCTGCTGACGCTCGGCATCATCACGGGCGTCATCTGGTCGCGCGCGCGCAGCGTCCGCATGTTCCACAACGACCCGACCGAGTTCTTCGCGCTGCTGACGTGGGTCGTCTACCTCGCCCTCTTGCACTACCGCGTCCAGTGGCGCGGGCGCAAGGCCGCGTGGCTCGGCGTCGGCGGCTTCACCCTCGTCCTCTGTACCTTCGTCGGCGCCGTCGTGCTCGGCGGCTTCCACGTCCTCCGTTAAAGTCTTATGCGCTTGCCCTCGAACGCTGCCCGTTCCGTCAACCCGAAAGGAGATGAAAGATGACCAACGAAGAACTCGAACGGGCGATAGACTTCCTGCTTAAGAGCCACGCCAAACTCGACGTGAGCGTGGAGCGAACCAGCGAGCGGGTTTCACAGTTAGCGGACACTGTCTCACACTTGGGAGAGACCGTCTCACAGTTAGGAGACACGGTCTTTCGGCTGAACGACACTGTCACCCAGCTTACCAAGCATCAAAGCTCGTTCGCAGACACGCAGGCAAACATCATGCGTGTGATGATGCGAACCTTTGAGGCGCAGGCCCAGATTAACCAATCCCTGAACGACTCAATCAGCAAACTGACTGTAAGGCAGGAGCAGACCGAGGCGACGGTGGACAGGCTCTCACTGAAAGTCGAAGCGCTGGCGGAGCAGACGGCCGGGACGGATCGCAGGTTGGAGGCTTTGATTAAAATCGTGGAGGAGGGGCGCGGCGGGCGGTAGGCGATGTCGATAGTTCTCGTCGGACTCAACCACAAGACCGCGCCGGTGGAGGTGCGCGAGCGGCTCGCGTTCAGCGACGAGGCGTGTGCCGCCTCTTTGCGCGCGCTCGTGGACGGCGAGGTCGTGCGCGAGGGGTTGATCGTTTCGACCTGCAACCGCGTCGAGATTCTGGCCGCCTCGCCGCGGCAGAAGGGCGAGGACGCCGTCGGGCGCCTCAGCGACTTTCTCAGCAGCACGCGCTGCGTCCCCGTCGAACTCTTCAGCGGCCACCTCTACACGCACGCCGACGAGGCCGCCGTCCGCCACGTCTTCCGCGTCGCCTCCTCGCTCGACTCGATGGTCGTCGGCGAGCCGCAGGTCTTGGGCCAGGTGCGCCACGCCTACACGCTCGCCGTCGAGGCGGGCACCGCCGGCCGCGTCCTCCACAAGCTCGTCCACCACGCCCTACGCGTCGCCAAGCGCGTGCGCACCGAGACCGGCATCGCCGCCTCGGCCGTCTCCATCAGCTTCACGGCCGTCGAGCTGGGGCGAAAGATTTTCGGCTCGCTGAAAGGCGCGACCGTGCTGCTGATCGGCGCGGGCGAGATGGCCGAGCTGGCCGCGCAGCACCTCGCCGGCGCGGGCGCCGCGCGCGTGCTCGTCACCAACCGCACCTACGAGACGGCGCAGAAGCTCGCCGTCAAGTTCGGCGGCGAGGCCGTCGAGTTCTCCGAGCTCGAAGAGACCCTGGCGCAGGCCGACATCGTCATCTGCTCGACGGGGGCGCGCGCGTACGTCGTCACGCCCGAGATGGCCGAGCGGGCGCGCGCGGCGCGGAGGAACCGCCCGGCCTTCTTCATCGACATCAGCGTCCCGCGCAACGTTGACCCCGCGGTGGCGAAGCTCGCCAACCTCTTCGTCTTCGACGTGGACGACCTCGAAGCGGTCGTCGCCTCCAACATCCGCGAGCGCGAGCGCGAGGCGGAGCGGGCGGAGCTGATCGTCGAGTCCGAGGTGATGCAGTTCCAGCAGGCCCTGCGCGCGCTCGACATCGGCCCGACGGTCGGCGCGCTCAAGGAGAAGCTCAGACAGATCGCGCACGAGGAGTTCGAGCGCCAGCGCAGCCGGCTCGGCCCGCTCACGCCCGAGCAGGAGCAGGCCATCGAGCAGATGCTCATGTCGGCCGTCAACAAGATTTCGCACCCCGTCATCCACCGCATGCGCCGCTCCTACGACGCCGGCGAAGAGACCGAGGTGCAAGCCTGGCGCGAGAGTTTCGGCCTGGAGGAGGAAGAGCGTAAACCGTGAACCGTAAACCGTGATACGTTGAAGACAGCCGGCCTTATTCTTGTCACGGTTTACGTCTTTTCATATGAGAGAAATGATCATCGGCTCGCGCGGGTCGAAGCTCGCGCTGTGGCAGGCGGAGTGGGTGAAGGCGCGGCTGGAAGCGCTCGACCCGGAAGTCCGTGTCCGCATCGAGATTTTCAAGACGCAGGGCGACGTGCGGACGGACGTGCCGCTCTCGACCATCGGCGGGCAGGGCGCGTTCACGAAGGAGCTGGAGGTCGCGCTGCTCGAACGCCGCGTGGACGTGGCCGTCCACTCGCTCAAAGACCTGCCGACCGTCACGCCCGAAGGGCTCTCCATCAAGGCCACGCCCGAGCGCGAAGACCCGCGCGACGCGCTCGTCCTGCGCGCCGGCTCTGCCGCTCGGGCAGATTCAATCAAGAGTCTGGCCGACGGCGCGGTCGTCGGCACTTCGAGTCTGCGGCGCATCGCGCAACTTAAACACCTGCGGCCCGACGTTCGGATCAAAGACCTGCGCGGGAACGTGGACACGCGCCTGCGCAAGCTCGACGGGGGCGAGTACGACGCCCTCGTCCTCGCCTCGGCCGGCCTGCGCCGCCTCGGCCTCGGCGACCGCATCAGCGCGGCCATCGAGCAGGCGGAGATGGTCTCGGCCGTCGGCCAGGGGTCGCTCGGCATCGAGACGCGTTCGGACGACGTGGAGACGAACGCCTTAGTCGCGCGCCTCGACGACCCGCGGACGCGCGCCGCGGTGACGGCCGAGCGCGCGCTGCTGCGTTCCTTGGGCGGCGGCTGCCAGGTGCCCATCGCGGCGCACGCGACCGTTCAAGGCGGCGGGCTGAAGTTAGACGGTCTCGTCGCCGCGCTCGACGGAAGCCGCGTCCTGCGCGAGAGCTTTGAGGGGGACGCGGGCGAAGCCGCGCGCGTCGGCGAGGAGCTGGCCGCGAGGCTTTTAGAGCGCGGCGCGGGCGAGATGCTCGACGAGTCGAACGCGCAGGTGCCGAGGGCCGATGGGCGCGGACAAATTTAAACCCCTCGAAGGGCGCACGGTGATGATCACGCGCGCCCGCGAGCAGGCCGCGGAGTTCGCGGCCGAACTCGAAGCCTACGGCGCGCGCGTCGTCGCCTGCCCGACCATCGAGATCGTCCCGCCCGCCTCCTACGCGCGGCTCGACGAGGCGATTGAGAACCTCTTCGGCTACGACTGGCTCGTGCTGACGAGCGCGAACGCCGTCGAGCACTTCCTCGCACGGCTCTCGGCCTCGGGCAAGGAGGTGAGCGAGCTGGACGAGCTTCACGTCTGCGCCATCGGCGAGGCGACGGCCGCGCGCCTGGTCGAGGCGCACGTCCACGTCGATGTTGTGCCCGAGAAGTCGCGCGCCGAGGGCGTCTTCGAAGCGCTCGAAGCCTACCTCGGCGGGCGCGGGCAGTTTGAGAATCTCAACTTCCTCCTGCCGCGCGCGGCCGTCGCGCGCGACTTCCTGCCGCGCGCGCTGGAAGAGGCCGGCGCCCGCTGCGACGTGGTCGAAGCCTACCGCACCGTCCGCCCCGAGACGACCGACCGCGCGCGCGCGGAGGCGTTGCTCGTCGGCGGCGGGGTCGATTGCATCACCTTCACAAGCTCTTCGACCGTGCATAACTTCGCGCAGCTCTTCGACACGCGCGACCTGCGCCCTTTGCTCTCGGGCGTGCGCGTCGCCTGCATCGGCGCGGTCACGGCCGAGACGGCGGCCGAGTACGGCCTGCGCGCCGCCGTCGTCCCCGCCGAGTCGAACGCACGCTCGCTGGCGCGCGCCGTGGCCGACTACTACCGCGCCTCGTAGACGCGCGGGCACGGCGGCGCCCGGAACCTTTTTCCTTTCGCCTTAACTTGCTACACTCAGAGTCCTATGCCGAAGGGGCGCGTCCTCATCGTTGACGACGAACCGGTGATAGCCGAGTCTCTGAGCGAGCTGCTCGAAGGCTGGGGCTACGAGACCGCCGTCGCGTCCGACGGCCTGCAAGGGCTCTCGAAGGTCGAGGAGTTCCGCCCGTCGGTCGTGGTCTCGGACGTGTACATGCCTAACCTCGACGGCTTCGGGCTGCTGCGCGAGATGCGCGGGCTGCACCCGGAGACGGCCGTCATCCTCCTGACGGGTCAGGGCACGGTCGAGATGGCCCTCCGCGCCATTCAGGAGGAGGGCGCGTTCCACTACCTTGAGAAGCCCATCGACTTCGACAAGCTCCGCCTCGTCGTCGAGCGCGCCAACGAGTACGCGGGGGCGCGGCGCGAGAACCTCGCGCTCCGGCTCCAACTGCGCGACCGCGGCGCCTTCGGCGAGCTGGTCGGCGCCAGCGAGCCGATGCGCCAAATCTACGCGCTCATCGAGCAGGTCGCGCCCTCGTCCGCCTCCGTCCTGCTCACCGGCGAGTCGGGCACGGGTAAGGAGCTGTGCGCGCGCACCATCCACAACCTGAGCCCGCGCAAGAACAACGCCTTCGTCGCCATCAACTGCTCGGCCATCCCCGAGACGTTGATGGAGTCGGAGCTGTTCGGCCACGAGCGCGGCGCCTTCACCGGCGCGGCGGCGCGGCGCCTCGGCTGCTTCGAGTTGGCGAACGGCGGGACGCTGCTGCTCGACGAAATCTCCGAGATGCCGGTCTCGCTTCAGGCGAAGCTCCTGCGCGTGCTCGAAGACCGGAGGATTCGAAGGCTCGGCGGCTCTCAGGAATTAGGCGTGGACGTGCGCGTGCTCGCGGCGACGAACCGCGACCCGCAGGGCGCCGTCCGCGCGGGCACCTTCCGCGAAGACCTGCTCTACCGCCTCAACGTCATCACGGTCGAGCTGCCCCCCTTGCGCAAGCGTAAGGAGGACATCCCCCTGCTCGCGCAGCACCTCGTCGCGCAGCTCGCCGAGCGGCACGGCCGCCCCGCCAAGCTCCTGAGCCCCGCGGCGGTCGAGGCGCTCCAGTCGCACTCGTGGCCCGGCAACGTCCGCGAGCTGCGCAACGTCATCGAGCGCGCCGTCATCATCTGCTCCTCCGAAGTCATCGAGCGCCACCACCTCGCGCCTTATCCTTTAGAACAGCGCGCGCAGAGCCGCGGCGAGGACACCATCACGCTCCCCGTCGGCACGCCCATCGACGAGGTCGAGCGGCGCATGATCCTACGCACGCTCCAGAAGACCGAGAACAACAAGACGCGCGCCGCCGAGCTTTTGCAAATCAGCCTCAAGACGCTGCACAACAAGCTGCGCCTCTACCGCGAGCAGGGCCGCCTGCCTCACCGCGAGGAGGCGGGGCAGTCCCCCTTCGGCGGCGACCCCGAAGACGCGCTCAGCGCGGGCGGCCGCGGCGACTGACTCCCTTCCTGTTACGAGTCGGCACTTTCCCGTGACGAAACGGAGGAAACTTTCGCCCGCGCCCGCGAGGCCGGAGGATTGCTATCGACTTCCCCCGCGGGCTGCACTACTATTGCCCTTCGTACTGGCCGTTCACACTTCTGCACCACACACACGGGAGACGTATCATGCGTAAACTTTTACTGGCGTTTGCCTGCGTCGCCGCCTCGGCCGCCCACGCCTCGGCGCAGACCGCCGACGAGATCGTCGAGAAGTTCATCAAGACCGTCGGCGGCATGGGGAAGATTCAGGCCGTCAAGTCCCTGCGCCGCGTGGGCAAGTACGACGGCGGCGGCGGCTTCGAGGCCGCGGTAGTCGAGGAGAACCGGCGCCCCAACCTCGTCCGCCAGGAGTTCTCCATCCAGGGCATGACCGGCGTCACCGCCTACGACGGCCGGACGGGCTGGAAGATCGAGCCGTGGAACGGCAAGAAGGACGCCGAGGCGCTCAGCGAAGAGGAGATGAAGGGCATCATCGAAGACTCAGACCTCGACGGGCCGCTCGTCAACTACAAGCAGAAGGGCGTGAAGGTCGAGTACGTCGGGATGGACGAGGTCGAGGGCACCGACACGTACAAGCTCAAGGTGACGCTGGCGAGCGGCGACGTGCGCATCTACTACATGGACACGGACTACTTCGTCCCGATCAAGATCGACACCAAGCGCATGGTGCGCGGGGCCGAGCGCGAATACGAGACCATCCTCGGCGACTACAAGGAGGTCGGCGGCTGGTACGTCCCCTTCTCCGTCGAGCAGGGCGTCAAGGGCAACCCCAATCGCTCGAAGATTACTTACGAGAAGATCGAGGCCAACGTCCCCATCGAAGACTCGCGCTTCGCCAAGCCCGCCGTCAAGCCCGCGCCCGTTTCGGCGCCCGACGCCTCGTCCACCGCGCCGAAGAAGACCGAGCCGGAGAAGGCCGAAGCCGCCAAGCCCCCGCAGCAGTAACCAGGAACTCGGAACGCTGAACGATGAACTGAAGACAACTGCCTTTCAGTTCATCGTTCAGCGTTCATACTTCATCGTTCCAGAGGATTCCCCATCATGAACAGAAGACTTTCACGCTGGCTCTCGTCAACGTTTCTCGGCCTCCTTCTCACGGCTTCGCTGACCGCCTCGGCGCAGACGCCGCGCCCCGCCGGCCCGCAGTCGGACGCGCCGGTCAAGGTCGATTCCGAGACCATCTCGGGCCTCGGCGCGCGCAACATCGGCTCGGCGCAGATGTCGGGCCGCGTCGCCGCCATCGACGCCGTGCAGGAGGGCCAGAGGCTCACCGTCTACGTCGGCTCGGCCTCGGGCGGCGTGTGGAAGTCGGTCAACGGCGGCACGACCTACAAGCCCGTCTTCGACAAGCAGCCCGTCCAGTCCATCGGCGCCGTCACCATCGACCCGAAGAACCCGAAGGTCGTGTGGGTCGGCACGGGCGAAGCCTGGACGCGCAACTCGGTCTCGGTCGGCGACGGCGTCTACAAATCGACCGACGGCGGCGACAACTGGACGAACGTCGGCCTCAAAGACTCCGAGCGCATCTCGAAGATTCTGGTTGACCCCTCGAACACGGAGACGGTCTACGTCTGCGCGCCGGGCAAGCTCTGGAGCGACTCGGACGAGCGCGGCGTCTACAAGACGACCGACGGCGGGAAGAGCTGGACGAAGGTCTTGAAGGGCGCGAACCTCTCGACGGGGTGCTCGATGATGTCTTTGGACGCGTCGAACCCGAAGACCATCTACGCGGGCATGTGGGACTTCCGCCGCAAGGGCTGGACGTTCCGCTCGGGCGGCGAGACGCCCGAGAGCCCGAGCGCGAGCGGCCTCTTCAAATCAACGGACGGCGGCGCGACGTGGACGGAGTTGACCGAGGCGAGCGCGAAGGGCCTGCCGCCGAAGCCCTGGGGGCGCGTGGCCGTGAGCGTGGCGCCTTCGAAGCCGAACGTCGTCTACGCGGCCATCGAGGCGGTCATCCCGAAGGACGGGCTCTACCGCTCGGACGACGGCGGCAAGACGTGGACGCAGCTCGACCGCAGCCAGAACATGATCTGGCGCGCCTTCTACTTCTCCAACCTCATCATCGACCCGAAGGACGAGAACAAAATCTATAAGCCCGGCGGCTCGCTCATCGCGAGCAGCGACGGCGGCCGAAGCTTCTCGAACATCTCGGGCGGCGCGCACGGCGACTTCCACTGCGTGTGGGTCAACCCCACCAACACAGACCACATCATCACGGGCGACGACGGCGGCCTCTGGTACTCCTACGACGGCGGCAACCGCTGGTGGAAGGCGCAGAACCTGCCCATCTCGCAGTTCTACCACGTCTCGCTCGACAACGAGCGGCCCTATCAGGTCTACGGCGGTTTGCAGGACAACTCTTCGTGGGTCGGGCAGTCCGAGTACCCGGGCGGCATCGCCAACGCGCAGTGGGAGAACATGTACGGCGGCGACGGCTTCTGGATGTTCGCGGACACCGCCGACCCCGAGTACATCTACGCCGAGTCGCAGGGCGGCTACATCGGCCGCGTCAACCGCAAGACGCACGAGTCGCGCGACATCAAGCCTTTGCCCAACTACAAGGAGGGCAAGCTCCGCTTCAACTGGAACGCGCCCATCCACATGAGCCCGACGCAGAAGGGCACGGTCTACCTCGGCTCGCAGTTCCTCTTCCGCTCGCGCGACCACGGGCAGACGTGGGAGCGCATCTCGCCCGACCTGACGACGAACGACCCCGAGAAGCAGAAGCAGGAGCAGTCGGGCGGCGTCACCGTGGACAACTCCGCGGCCGAGATGCACACGACCATCTACGCCATCGCCGAGTCGCCCAAGAACCCGGACGTGGTCTGGGCCGGCACCGACGACGGCAACGTGCAGGTCACGCGCGACGGCGGCAAGACGTGGTCGAACGTCGTCGGCAACGTCAAGGGCATCCCGAAGAACGCCTGGGTCTCCTACATCGACGCCGGCCGCTTCGCAGAGGGCACGGCCTTCGTCACCTTCGACGCGCACACGTTCGGCGACCTGAAGCCCTACGTCTACAAGACCGAGGACTTCGGCAAGACTTGGGCGCCGCTCATCCCCGCGGGCTCGCCCGTCCGCGGCTACGCGCACGTCGTAAGGCAAGACCTCGTCAACAGCGACCTGCTCTTCGTCGGCACCGAGTTCGGCCTGTGGGTCTCGCTCGACGGCGGGCAGCGCTGGGCGCAGTACAAGGGCGGCGACCTGCCCTCGGTGGCCGTGCGCGACATCGCCATCCACCCGCGCGATAACGACCTCGTCATCGCCACGCACGGCCGCGGCATCTGGATCGTGGACGACATCACGCCGCTGCGCGCGCTCACGCCCGACGCGCTCGCCAAGGAAGCCTTCTTCATCGAGGGGCGCCCGACGATTCAATCCATCACGGGCGGCGGCGGCTGGCCCAACGGCGACGCGGAGTTCGTCGCGCCCAACCCCGAGGGCGACGCCGTCATCACCTACTACCAGCGGCGGCGCCACATCTTCGGCGACATGAAGATCGAGGTCTTCGACCCGGCCGGCAACCTCCTCAAAGTCATCCCGACCAGCAAGCGGCGGGGCTTAAGCCGCGTGACGTGGTCGATGCGGCTCGACCCGCCGAAGGTGCCGCCCGCGGCGACGCTCGCCCCCGGCTCCGCCTACGGCCCGCGTGTGCTGCCCGGCACCTACACGGTGAAGATGACGAAGGACAAGCAGGTCTACACGACCGAGCTGAAGGTCGCGCCCGACCCGCGCTCGACGCACACGGCCGAAGACCGCAAGCAGCAGTTCGACCTCGCCATGAAGCTGCACAGGCAGCTCGGCGAGATGTCTTTCGCGGTGGACAAGATCAATGGGCTGCGGCTCGCGCTCGACGACCGCGCGTCGAAGCTGGCCGAGGGCGACCCCCTGCGCAAGCGCCTGCAAGACGCCTCGTGGCAGGTGGACGAGCTGCGCAAGAAGATCGTCGCCACCAAGGAGGGCGGCGCCATCACCGGCGAGGAGCGCCTGCGCGAGTTCATGACGGAGCTGTACGCCAACGTCATCTTCTACGAGGGCCGCCCCTCGCAGACGCAGGTCGAGCGCACCGACGCCCTCGCCAAAGAGCTGGCCGACGTGGTCAAAGACTTCGACGCGTGGACTTCGAAGGAGCTTTCAGGTCTGAACTCCGAGCTGTCGGCGAAGAAGCTTGAGCCCGTCAAGCCGCTCTCGCGCGAGGAGTGGGAGAAGGTCAGCGCCCGGCCCACGTCCGGCCCTTCGCCCTCCGCCCTGCGGCGCGACCGCGACGAGTTTTAAATCCGCGCCCGGTTCAGGACGAACGCCTCGGCGTAAAGGCGAAACGTCACGACGCTAAAGCCTAACGTCGTGACGTTTCGCCTTTACGCCGAGGCGTTATGCTGTCACGTCGAGGTGTAATGCCATTACGCCTCGACGTAATGGCATTACATCGAGGCGTAATGGCGTAACACGTTCGCGTAATAGCATTACGTCGAGGCGTAATGGCGTAACAGGTTC
>Ga0213876_10000231_pt1 | contig 54874 bp, 57 predicted proteins | sample BarmaccomBMRX_R9_FD_160113 | JGI IMG/M metagenome (GOLD analysis project Ga0213876, IMG submission 160113) | Root-associated microbial communities from Barbacenia macrantha in rupestrian grasslands, the National Park of Serra do Cipo, Brazil - RX_R9 | ecosystem: Host-associated > Plants > Roots...
GAACTCCGCCAGGAGACGCGCTGTCACGGAGTGTTTCGCGGCCAGCGTTTCGAACTCACGGGTGGGGGAGTCGGGCGCCCATTCGATGGGCTGGTGGATACCGATCTCACGACCGCCATCCCCTTGCCGTTCCCTCCGGCTGTCTTGGCGCCCGTCCTGATCATGGGATACCCGACCTTCAGCACCTACCACCCTGGCGCGTTCGACTTGTTCAAGCTATCAGACGGCTACACTTATGATCGCCAATTTAGGTTCGAGAACGGGGGGACGATGCGGTCAACCCACCGAGTTGAATACCTCGGCGACTACTTACGCGGAGACTTCGAGGTCTTAGAAGCCGAGGCCGACCTCCCAGACCTGATCGCGTGTGAGCCGACAATCGAGTCGTTTTTCCCGGGAGGGCCCGGTGTCATTGATAGCAGGTTTGAAATGGTCTGGCGAACCGGGCAGGGCCGGCATTTTCACGCCGAGGTATCAAGCACTTACCGGCTGACACATAATGCGACCATACCGTACACGCAGTTCCGGTATATTACCTTTGATGGCAAATACACGTCGCAACACGTGCAGCAACGTGAACAACTGAACGTCTTCCGCGACATACGCCGTCTGTCATTTCCCCGCGGTCCGGTCTGCTAATGAAAATCGTCGCAGAAATTTCATCTATTCTATTTACCTTTGCCGTCACATACCTTTTCTATTATGGTATTGGACCAAGGGACGAAAAGCTGTTTTTTACGCGCGCTGAAAAGCGCGCTTGGAACGAGGGTCTCAGGGCGCGTCTGGGCGACTGGCTGGTGATCACCGGGATCTGCGGCGTCCTCACATCTTTCGCAACCTATCTCTTCCTGATTGGTAGCGCGAAGCTATTTGGATGGATGGCTTTGGCAACATCTGTGACGATTTGCTGTGGTGCCTTCGTCACAATGCGATTGACGAAGCCGCTGATGTTAAACAGACGTATTGCCAAGCTTCTCTTTCGCCAAGATCAAGTGGCCAGTGTCATCGCTACCTTGTTCTGGAGTCCAACAGCGGGAGGAAGATGGTTATCGTGGCTGGTAAAGTGGACCAGCCTAGCGGTTATATTTTCTATAATATGGCTGGAGTGCACCGCCTTTGTAGATTTGACATTTTGGCTACTCGGCAAGGCGCAGGCTCACACGCCTATAGTATTGGTTGCGCGTTTTGGCCTCCTATTCGCCTCGCATTTGGGGTGATATTTTTTGTATTTCGTTACGGAATTAGAGGTTTTGTGTTCGCGGAGCTCCTTCATTCTCCGTTGATTGGAATTGCTGCGTTAGTTTTGCTGTTTACCTCATTGTGGGCTACATGGGGAATGTGGACTTTCAGGGAAATACCATCACTCACGCGACCTTTGCTCAACGACGCAGCACTTGGAATCAATTACGCGAGTCCGTGGCTCTTCGCGGCTCATGTGTTGGTTCTTAATAGTACGCAAGTCGTTTGCTCCGAACATCACTGGTTCCGCCTTTGGCTTTTGGGGAAGAAGGAGTTGCGGCGGCAACCTTCGGCCGCAGGCACGACGGCAGGCCTCTGGCTAGTGATGCTGCCGATTGGCTTTCTCGCCGTCCTGCTGACTCCTCCGCCGGGTGCGCCTGGCGAGCCGACGGTTGCGGCCCTTTTGACAGCATTTCCGAACATGAGCGTCATCATTGGGTTCATCTTCTGGATGGGTGCCACGGCCGCACTGTTTTCAACCACTGACACCCAAATCTACTCAGCATTGCTCGTAAGCCGGTTTGATCCCGTGTCGGGAACGTTGGCGGATGCGCAGATTACGCCTCAGCGGTCTCTTCGTTGGTCTCTCTCGTTATCATTGCTGTTCGCAGGTGCTTACGCCGGCGTTCGGGCCTTGAACATCCCTCTGGAGAAAATCATCTTCGCTGTCGTCCCGTTCTGTACCGTACTGTTTCCCGCGTTCCTCCACTTTCGCTACGGAAAGAACGTTCGGTTCGCGGTACTGGCGACATCAGTGACGGGGTATTTGATAATGATTGGGATCGGATTCGCTAAGCCGGCGCTAAATTTCTATTTTACACTTTCGGCTGTCTTTGTTCCTGTGGCTATTGGGTACTTGACGCTACCTGCGGTTCGGTCCCGATAGAGCATGAGCCTCGACTACAAAAAGTTCTGGGACATCATCCGGGGGGTCGGAGCCTTCCTCGCCGTGGCCGTTGGAGCATTTACTTTCCTTCGTTGGCAGTTCGCGGCCCTAGCCGTCACCAGTATGGTCGGAGTCGTTTCGTTTCTCAGTATCCCATCGCATTTTGTAGCGCTTGATATCGGCACCGTTCCAGACGCCCACCGGGCTGAAGTGTCGCGAGTCCGAAATATAATAATTGCTCTTAGGAAGGTCGTTCTGCTATTTCTGCCGGCGGTGTTATTGGCTATTATTGCTGCTTCACTGGCTTGGGGTTACATACCTGCGATATTTGCACGCCAAGCCGTCGAAGTTGTGCGGAACGATATCTTGCAGCATCCTGACCATGCTACGGTCGAGTACGATAGCCCCCCGGCAACGAAGGTCTTTCGTGCACCCGTTGGCGATCCACATCTCCTTGGGGTCGCGCCTCTTGACTCACGAGAGGCAATAATGGGTCCGCGACACATACGAGACATGGAACTCGGGCATGTAGTAAGTGAGACGCTGGGTGATCCTGTCGCCGTGTTCTTTGAATGGGCAGGGATCATTGCGTTTGCTGCCTTTGTCTTGGGTGTCTTGGCCGTGATATTGGATGCCGCGCTAATAGGTCATCATACGGGAGCACCGCCGAAGGAGAGTACGCTTCATCCGGACGGCCAGAGCAGTTTACAAGGATAGCGGGACTAGTTCGTCTCATATGGCTTGAACACTCACAGTATACTGAGGCTGTCTCAGGCTGGCCCCCGCCATGGAACCGTTCGCTCCCCCTACCTCGACCACCTCCGCCCTCGCTATGTACCCGCGCCGTCGGCGCAAGCATCATTTCCCCTTCTCCGCGTCGTAGCCTTCCCGCTCCTCCGCCACCTTCGCCTGCGGCGCCGCCTCCGCCACATGCCGCCGCAGCACCTCGTCGATCCGCGCCTGCCACCCCGGCCCTCCCGCCCGGAAATGCTCCAGCACCTCCGGCGACAGCCGTAGCGATTGCTGCACCTTCGCCCGCTCCCCCTTCGGTGGGCGGCCGCGCTTGGTGAAGGTGCCGTCCGCCTCGCGGATGATGCGGTTGCCGATGCGGATGCGGGCGCGTTCGAAGAAGTCCTTGCCGAGCGGCGGGACCTCGCCCTCGAAGGCGGCGCGGCGGGCTTCCTCGGCCTCAGCCGAAGAAGGCTTGGAAATAGTCTTCCTGCTCATCCTGGTTCGCCTTTCGCAAGGAAATGAGGTGCCGACTTGGGTTCATCCGGGGGATGAACCGGGCGCCTCATCCTCGCCTCCTCTTCCCTTTCCGCCCACACGCAGACCACCACGTCGCCCCGCAGCGAGCCGACCGACACCCACCGTACCTCGCCATAGTCCTCGCGATCGTCGACGAGATCGAGCGTCGGCCGCTCGAGCACCTGCGCTGCATCGGCGAGGTCGAGCCCGTGCTTGACGAGGTTCGCCTTCCGCTTCGCCGGATCGAAGCTAACCTTCATCCACGATTCCGTAGCAGCATAACGCGCCAGCCGCAATTATGTAGCAGCGGAAATTCCATCGGCCGCAGCCTCTCCGCGCCTCCGCTCTCCCCGCGCCCTCCGCGTGAAATTAGGACAGCCCCCGCGCTCGCACCGCCGCTACCGGACCGGCACCCCGTTTAGCGCACCCACCACCGCCGCCCCGGCTCGAACACCCGCGCGTCCAACACCGCCCCCGCCTTCACCCGCTCCACCTCGAGCGTGAAGCTCTCGCGCTCGTCGTCGCCGGCGTGGGCGGAGACGATCATGCCGGCGATCGGGCGGGGGCCGTCGGCGATGCAGAGGCTGCTCCAGACGAGGCCGCCCAGCGTCGCGCAGGTCGCCGCGACGCCGGCGACGCGGCGGTGGGTGAGGCGGCCTTTGCCGGGGATGGCGCGGCGGGCCATGAGGTTGTGGAGGAGGTTGAAGGAGCCGGCATAGACGCCCGAGCTGTAGGCGAGGGGCTTCGACCAGTCGGGGGAGAGGTCGCCGCGCTCGGTCACCTCGAAGCTGTGGACGCGGCCGTCGGCGACGTAGGCGCGCGAGACGGTGGCGTCGTAGGTGAGGGCCTCGGCGCACGGTCTGTCCTGGGCGACGCTCGCCGTCCGCGCGAACAGCACGCCCTCGGCCGCCGTGGCGTAGAACCAGAATTCGGTCTCGCCCTTGTCCAGTGCGGCCGCGACCCGCGCCTGGGCCGCCTCGTCGCCCTTGCAGAGCTCGGCGTGCGGGTCGTCGAGGGCGGCGCCGGCGTGGCCGTGGGCGTAAATGCCCTTCACCGGCGGCGGCGGGGAATAATCGTCGCGGCCTTCGTCGCCATTCTCGCTCGTCCAGCCCGCCGGCAGCGGCACGGCGCCCCGCACTGCCGTATGCGGATTCGGCGGGGCCGGTGCGGGCGCGGGGGCCGCGCCGGCCAGCAACAGGAGGAGGGCGAGCGCGCGGGTCGTCGGGACGAGGCGGCGGGGCCGGCTCATCATTTGCCGAGCGTGTGGTAGACCGCGTACCACAGGATCCCGGTCACGCACAGATCGATGCCGAGATGGGCGACGAGCGCGATCCAGTAGGGGTCGCGGATGTCGCGCATCGTGGCCACCGTGCCGCCGAGCCCCGCCTCCCGCGCCGCCGCGCCGGGCTTCGCGGCGAGCAGGGCGAGGTCGGCGCGCGTGGCCTCGAGCATCGCCAGCGCCTGCTTCAGCAGCGACATGTGGCCGAGCGTGAAGAGCCAGAAGCCCAGCGTCGCCAGCGCCGCCACCCAGGCCGGCAGCGTGTGCGCCGAGGCGGCGAGGCCGGCCGCGGCGAAGGTTGCCACGACGTAGATCGCCCACAGGCTGTGCATCAGCCCGCTCTGCTGGACGAACAAGGCGGCGACGGCGGGGACGTCGACGCCGCTTGCCGCCCCCGCTCCCGCCGCCGCTGCAGCTCCCGTCGCCGCCTTCGCCGCCGCCGTAGAGTCCTTGCTGGCCATCCTCTTCCCCCCTCCTTGCCGCCGTCCGAGGCCGGTGCCGCCGGGCGGTTATCCACCTTCCGTTCATCCGACCGGCCTAGACCGGTCGTACATTGCCAAGGCCCCGCGAAATCCTATTTAGGGGGCAAGAAAGGCACGACAGGTACGCCGCGCTCGCCCCTCCTGCCCCGAGGGTCCCCGCGAAAGTACCACTTTCGTGGGAAGTGTGTATGGCCAACGACCCCAACCAGATGCCCCCCAAGGATCCGAACGGCTCCGCCAATCCGTGGATGAAGTCGCTGTTCATCTGGGCGGGGATCCTGCTCGCGCTCGTGCTGTTCGTGCAGATCGTCGACGGGGGCGGGCGCGCGGCGGCGGGGCAGGCGGTGCCGTATTCGGAGTTTTTGTCGAAGGTCGACGACGGGTCGGTGCGCGACGTCGCGATCGGCAAGGAGACGATCTCGGGCCATTATACGTCGGGCGAGGCGTTCAGGACCAATGCGGTGCCGGATGCGGAGCTGACCAAGCGGCTCCGGGACCACAACGTCCAGTTCGCCGGCCAGCCCGAGCAGCAGACGTCGATCTGGATCTACCTCCTGATGCAGTCGCTGCCCTTCCTGCTGATCCTCGGCATCGCCTTCTTCATCATGCGCCAGATGCAGAAGAATGCGGGCTCGGGGGCGATGGGGTTCGGGCGGTCGAAGGCCAAGCTGCTGACCGAGAAGCACGGGCGGGTGACGTTCGACGACGTCGCCGGCATCGACGAGGCGCGCGAGGAACTGCAGGAGATCGTCGACTTCCTGAAGGACCCGACCAAGTTCGCGCGGCTGGGCGGCAAGATCCCGAAGGGGGCTTTGCTCGTCGGCCCGCCGGGCACCGGCAAGACGCTGCTCGCGCGGGCCATCGCCGGCGAGGCGAACGTGCCCTTCTTCACCATCTCGGGCTCGGATTTCGTCGAGATGTTCGTCGGCGTCGGCGCGAGCCGCGTCCGGGACATGTTCGAGCAGGCCAAGAAGAACGCCCCCTGCATCGTCTTCATCGACGAGATCGATGCGGTCGGGCGGCATCGCGGGGCGGGGCTGGGCAACGGCAATGACGAGCGGGAGCAGACGCTCAATCAGTTGCTCGTCGAGATGGACGGGTTCGAGGCGAACGAAGGGATCATCATCATCGCCGCGACGAACCGGCCCGACGTGCTCGACCCGGCGCTCTTGAGGCCCGGCCGGTTCGATCGCCAGGTGGTGGTGCCGCGGCCGGACATCGACGGGCGCGAGAAGATCCTCGCCGTGCACATGAAAAAGGTGCCGCTGGCCCCCGACGTCGACGCGCGGACGATCGCGCGGGGGACGCCGGGCTTCTCCGGCGCGGACCTCGCCAACCTCGTCAACGAGGCGGCCCTGCTCGCCGCGCGCAAGGGCAAGCGCCTGGTCGCGATGAGCGAGTTCGAGCTCGCCAAGGACAAGGTGATGATGGGCGCCGAGCGCAAGTCCATGGTCATGACCGAGGACGAGAAGAAGGCGACCGCCTATCACGAGGCCGGCCACGCCCTCGTCTCGCTGCAGGTGCCGGGCTGCGACCCGCTGCACAAGGTGACGATCATTCCGCGCGGGCGGGCGCTGGGCGTCACCTGGAACCTCCCCGAGCGGGACCGTTATTCGATGACGATGAAGCAGATGAAGGCGCGGCTGGCGCTCTGCTTCGGCGGGCGCATCGCCGAGCAGCTCATCTACGGTGCCGACGAATTGAACACCGGCGCGTCGAACGACATCCAGCAGGCGACCGACATGGCCCGGGCGATGGTCATGGAATATGGCATGTCGGACAAGCTCGGCTGGCTCAGGTACAAGGACAATCAGGAGGAAGTGTTCCTCGGCCACAGCGTCTCGAGGAGCCAGAGCGTCTCCGAGCAGACCGCCCAGCTGATCGACCAGGAAGTGCGGAGGCTGATCGAGGAGGCCGAGGCGACCGCGCGCGGCGTCCTCACCGAGCATATCGAGGAGCTGCACCGGCTGGCCGGCGCGTTGCTCGAATATGAGACGCTGAACGGCGAGGAATCGAAGAAGGCGATCCGCGGCGAGGATATCGGCCGCGAGGATCCGGCCAACCGCCGCCCGCTGGTGCCGACGGCGGGGACGTCGATCCCCTCGACGCGGAGGCCGCGCGGCCCGTTCGGCGATCCGGCGCCGCAGGGGGCCTGAGCCGAGCCCATCGAAGTGGTCCTTCGATGGGGATCCGGGGGCCGTTCAATCGGCGTTCACCGGCGAGACGCTCTCCTCCGCGTCATGACGTGGAGGGAAGGTTTGAGGATGCGGATCGGACTGGCCGTCGTGGCGGCAGCGCTGGCGATCGGCGGGAGCGCCGCGTCGGCGATGCCGCTCCCGGTCTTCCTCGACAAGGCCGAGGCGCTGCAGAGGAAGGGGATGCTGGCGCTCTTCTCGAGCGATCTCTCGACGCTGAAGAACGAGGTGCGCGCGGCGATGGAGAGCCTGCGCGCCGAGCGGCTCGCGGCGAAGCGGGCGGGCAGGCCCCAGGCCTATTGCCCGCCGCAGGATTCGGGAGCGATGAACAGCGACGAGCTGCTCGCGGCGCTGCGGCAGATTCCGCCGGCGCAGCGGGCGCGCATGGACGTGAAGGACGGCATGCGCACCATCCTCGCGCGGCGGTTTCCCTGCCGCTGATCAGCCGAGCAGGCCGAGACCGAGCAGCAGCAGCGCGAACAGCGTCATCGCGACGCCGCTGCACACGAGCAAGGCGGCGGCGCACCACGCCGCGCTGAAGCGCGACAGGCAATAAGCGCCGCGCAGCTGGCGATACATGTGGAGCGGCGGCACCAGGATGAAGGCGAGGTTGAAGACGCCGCCGCGCAGCCCGATCTCGCGCAGCAGCACGAACGCGATCAGGAACAGGCTCATGAAGGCGATCGAGTAGGTCACGAACACCAGATGGTCGTAGGCCTTGTACTCGCGGCGATAACGGCGGCGGTGGAGGAAGAGCAGCCACACGAAGGGCAGCGAGATCGGGATGAGGGCCCAGCTGTATTTGTACGCGCTCGATTGCAGCTTGTAGAAGAGCAAAGCGGGGTTGGCGCTCGCCTTGGCGATGCCGTGGTCGAGCCGGGTCCACCCCGTATGGATGTCGGGCTTGTGCATCGTGCCGCCTTTGCTGACGAGGGCGGACATCGTCTCGAGCTGGCTCTTCTCGTTCGCGATCTGCCGGTCGAGAGCGCCCGTAGCCTTGCCCGCACGTGCCTCCGCGTCCCGGCGCGCCTCCAGCGCGTGGATCTTGCCGCCGGCGCCGACCAGCTCGGCGCTGAGGTCGCGGCGGGAATCGTCGACATTGTCGACGCCGAGGGCCGTGATGCCGAGCGCGCTGAAGAAGGCGAACATCAGGAACACCGAGAAGAGGAAGATCGCGAGAGGAGAGACGAACTTCGCCCGTTCGCCGCGGACATAGCGGCGGGTGAGCTCGCCGGGTCGCCACGCCAGCAATGGCAGGGTGCGCCAGATCTTGCCGTCGAGGTGGAGGACGCCGTGCGCGAGGTCGTGCCACCAGGCACCGACGGTGCGGTGGATATGCTCCGCCTGGCCGCATTGGTGGCAGTGAGGGCCGACCAGCACCGTGCGGCAGTTGAGGCAGACGCCGCCCTCCCCGGCGCGGCCTTCGCCCGCCTCGGGCTCGACCGAGCGGGCGATGAGCCCGCCCGTGACCGCGTCGCCGACCGCCTCCATGCCTGCCGGGTCCATGCGCCGATGATGCCGGAGCGGTGGCGGCGCGTCGAGAGCGTTCCTGCCCCGGCCCCGCCATGCTAGGCCGCGGCGCGTGATCAGGACAGGTCTTCTCGGCGGCTCGTTCAACCCGGCGCATCGAGGGCATCGCTCGATCAGCGCGCGCGCGATGGCGGCCCTCGGCCTCGACGAAATGTGGTGGCTGGTGTCGCCCGGCAATCCGCTGAAGGACCCCGCCGGCATGGCCCCCCTTGCCGCGCGGTTCGCGTCGGCGCGGCGGGCGGCGCGGGGGCTGCCGATCCGCGTGACGGCGATCGAGCGCGAACTGGGCTCGCCCTACACGGCCGAGACCGTGGCCGCGCTCGCGCGCCGTTTCCCGAGCCGCCGCTTCGTCTGGATCATGGGCGAGGACAATCTCGCCCAGTTCCACCGCTGGCGCGACTGGCGGCGGATCGCGCAAACTCTTCCGATTGCGGTCGTTACGCGGCCGGGATATGATGCGGGCGCCCGGGCGGCTCGCGCCATGGGCTGGCTGCGGCGCTCCGTCCGGCCCGCAGCCGGGGCAAGGCATTGGACGGAGTGGAGACCGCCGGCGCTCGTGTTCCTGAGCCTGCCGCCCGATCCGACCTCCGCCACGGCCCTCCGCGCCGCCTTGCCCCGCTGGCACGAATCCCCATTTTATTCGTTCAAACCGAAGGCCCTGCGCGACGGCGTGACGCGCAAGGCGATAGGATAAGGAGGCACATTGCCCACACCCGACCCCGCTCCGAGCGCATCCGGAGCAACCGCCGAGGCCGAAGCCCTGCACGATCTGGTGCTTCGCTCGCTCGACGACGACCAGGCCCAGGACGTCGTCTCCATCCCCCTGACGGGCAAGTCGAACATCGCGGACCATATGGTGATCGCCTCCGGCCGGTCGACCCGCCAGGTCGCGTCGATGGCGCAGAAGCTCCAGGAGCGCATCAAGCAGGATCTGGGCCGCCACGTGCGGGTCGAGGGCCTGCCGGTCGCGGACTGGGTGCTGATCGATGCCGACGACGTCATCGTCCACATCTTCCGTCCGGAGGTCAGGAGCTTCTACAATCTGGAGCGGATGTGGGGCTTCGAGGAGCAGGCGGCGCCGGCCACGGCGGCGCGGTGATGAAGCCAAAGTGGCGGGTAACGACGTCATGCCGGACTTGATCCGGCATCCACCTTCTTTCCACGGCGCCCCCCAAGTGAAGGTGGACCCCGGACCAAGTCCGGGGTGACGGATAGAGGATGCTCCTCCACATCGTCGCGCGCGGAAGGATCGGGCACGGACCCGAGGCCGAACTGGTCGAGCGTTACCTGAAACGCATCGCCTGGCCGGTGAAGGTGACCGAACTGCCGGAGCGTGGCGGCAAAGCCCCGCCGCACGCGGAAGGTGCCGTCACCATCCTTCTCGACGAGAAAGGCGAGCAGCTGCCGAGCCTGGAGCTGGCGCGGCGGCTCGAACGGTGGCGCGACGGCGGCAGGCGCGAGGCGCGCTTCCTGATCGGCGGCGCCGACGGCTTCGGTGAGGCCGAGCGGGCCGGAGCCGACCTGCTCCTCGCCTTCGGCAGGGCGACCTGGCCGCACCTCCTCGCCCGCGCGATGCTGGCCGAGCAATTGTTTCGCGCCACGTCGATCCTTGCGAACCACCCCTATCATCGCGAAGGATAGGGCATGCGCCGCCTCGCCGTCCTTCCGATCCTCGCCGTCGCCCTCGCCGTCGCCCTCGCCGGCGCGTGGGCGGCGGCGGCGGGACAGGAGGCGACGGCGCCGCAGGACCTCGCCACCGCCAAGCGGGAGGCGGAGGAAGCCCGCCGGCGCTCCGAACGGCTCGAAGCCTCGGCGCGGGCCGCCACCGATGCCGCCGCCAGGGCGCGGGCCGAAGCCGAGGCCGTCGCCGCCCGGATCGAGGCTGCCGAAGCCGACATCACGGCCGGCCAGGCGCGCTTGCGGCTGATCGAGGGCCTCCGCCGCGCGCAGCGTGCCCGACTCGCCGAGCAGCAGGGTTCGCTGATCCGGCTCGCCGGCGCGCTGCAGACCCTCGCGCAGCGGCCGCCGGCCCTGGCGCTCGCCCAGCCGGGCTCGCTCGGCGAGATCGTCCACGTCCGCGCCCTCCTCGCGTCGAGCCTTCCGGTGATCCGCGCCCGCACCGCCGGGGTGCGCGCCGAGATCGCCGAGGGCGACCGCCTGCGCCGTCAGGCGGCAATCGCCGTCGCGTCGCTGCGCCGCAGCCAGGAGGATTTGCGCGGCCGCCGCGCCGCCTTCGCCCAGCTCGAGGCGCGGCAGCGGGCGCGCTCCGAGGGGCTCGCGCAGTCGGCGATCGCCGAATCGGACAAGGCGCTGGCCTTCGGCGAGCAGGCGCGCGCGCTGGCGGACCTGCAGGGTACCCGCGCCGCGCAGGCGCAGCTCGCCGCCCGCCTCGCCGAGCTGCCGGAGCCGCCGGCGCGGCCGGGGAGCGCCCCCGAGGCGGGGGAGGGCTCGTACACGCTGCCGGTGCGCGGGCGGCTTGTTACCGGCGAAGGCGAGCTCTCCGATGCCGGGGTCCACGCCCGCGGCGTCACGCTCGAGGCGCCGGCGGACAGCGAGGTGATCGCCCCGGCCGCCGGGCGCGTCGCCTTCGCCGCGCCGTTCCGCACTTACGGGCAGGTGGTGATCCTCGACCATGGCGGCGGCCTCACCACCACCATCACGTCCCTCGCCTCGCTCGCCGTCCGCCCCGGCGACCGCGTCGCCCGCGGCGCCCGCCTCGGCCGCACCGGGCGGGGTCCAACCGGCGTCTCGATCGAATTGCGCAAGGACGGCCGGCCCGTCGCGATCGCGCCGCTCCTCTGAGCGGTCAGGACCCGTCCCTCATCGTCATGCCGGACCTGATCCGGCATCCACCTTCTCTTCTCCGATGCCGACGAAGGAGGTGGACCCCGGATCAAGTCCGGGTGACGATTCAGGCGCGCGGCGCGGCATCGCCCGTTCACCTGCGGTTTCTTTTCGGCGGCTAAGAAACAGGCTAAGCCCCGAGGCGAACGCCGTTACAGGATTCCCCTATGCCCGCCCGCAACCTCATCCGCTCGCTCGTCCTGGTCACCGCCGTCGCGATCATCCCCGCCGCCTCCGCCGGCTTCGCCGCGGTCGACGTCAAGACCTATCGCGAGATGGACCAGTTCCTCGCCGTGTTCGAACGCGTCCGCGCCGATTATGTCGACCAGGTCGACGACCAGAAGCTGATCCGCGGGGCCATCGACGGCATGCTCGCGAGCCTCGACCCGCACAGCTCCTACCTGGACGAGCGCGGCTACCGCTCGCTGATGACGACCACCGACGGCGAATATGGCGGTCTCGGCCTCAACGTCACCATGGAGGACGGCGCGGTGAAGATCGTCGCGCCGATCGAGGACAGCCCCGGCGCCAAGGCCGGCCTCAAGTCGGGCGACTACATCACCCACCTCAACGGCAAGCTCATCTACGGCGGCACGCTCGACGAGGCGGTCGACCAGATGCGCGGGCCACCGGGCTCCAGCATCCGCATCACCATCGTCCGGCCGGGCCGGGACAAGCCGTTCGACGTGACGCTGACCCGCGCCAAGATCGAGCTCCCGGCGGTCAAGTGGAAGGTCAAGGACGACGTCGGCATCATCAACGTCAACACCTTCAGCCGCACCACCACCCAGGAGACGCTGGCGGCGATCACCAGCATCAACAAGGCGCTCGGCCATGCGCCGGCCGGCTACATCCTCGACCTGCGCTCCAATCCCGGCGGGCTGCTCGACCAGGCGGTCGGCCTCTCCGACGTGTTCCTCGAAGGCGGCGAGATCGTCAGCCAGCGCGGCCGCAGCAAGAGCGACATCGAGCGCTACTACGCCAAGCCGGGCGACGCGACCCACGGCGCGCCGATGATCGTGCTGGTCGACGCCGGCAGCGCCTCGGCCGCCGAGATCGTCGCCGGCGCGCTCCAGGACCATCACCGCGCGGTGGTGATGGGCCAGCGCAGCTTCGGCAAGGGCTCGGTCCAGACCCTGCTGCCGCTCACCCGCGACACCGCCCTGCGCCTCACCACGGCGCGTTACTACACGCCGTCGGGGCGCTCGGTGCAGGAGGGCGGCATCGCCCCCGATATCGAGGTGCCGCAGCTGACCGATCCCGATTACAAGGACCGGCCGCGGCTGCGCGAGGCGGATTTGCGACGCCACCTCATCAACGAGGCGAGCGTCAAGACCGACGTCATCGAGGACGACGCCAAGCCCGATCCGCGCTTCGCCGGCACGCCGGACGAGCTCAAGAAGAAGGGCATCGACGACTTCCAGCTATATTATGCGGTGCAGACGCTGGCGCGGCTCAACACCCGCAACGCCGCCGTCGCGCCGGCCGGCGGCAAGTCGGTCTCGCGGCGCTAGGATGCCTCCCCATCCAAGACGAGCTGCCGCTCGCGGGGAGGCAACAGCGTGACCAACCTCGACCGCGCCAAGGCGCTGGCGCTCCTCGTGCCGGCCGCTTTGCTCGCCGGCGCCTATGGTTCGCAATACCTGGGGCACCTGTTCCCGTGCCACATGTGCTGGTGGCAGCGTTACGCCCATTTCGCCGCGCTCGCCGCCGCGATCCTTGCTTATGCGCTGAGGGGCTTTCCCGACCGCGGGCGGAGCCTCGTCTGGCTGGCGGCGCTCGCCATCCTCGTTTCCGGCGGCATCGGCTTCTACCATGCCGGGGTCGAGATGAAGATCTTCCCCGGGATCACCAGCTGCTCGGCCAGCGCGGAGGGCAGCCCGGAGGAGATGCTCCGCCAGATCATGGATGCGCCGCTCTTCCGCTGCGACGAGGTCCAATGGTCGCTGCTGGGCATCTCGCTCGCCGGATGGAACTTCCTCATCTCCACCGCGTCGGCTGTCCTGATCCTATGGCTGAGCCTCAAGCGACCCCGGAGCCTCGCGGCGGCATGAGCGGGACGGCCCCCCAGGCGACGGGGCCGCGCTGGCGGCCGGGCGACGAGCGGCCGGACATCGCCTCGATGGTGCGGGTCGACCAGGCGGGCGAATATGGCGCGACCCGCATCTATTGCGGCCAGCTCGCGGTGCTCGGCGCGCAGCACAAGAGCGCCGGCACCATCGCCCGGATGCAGAGCCAGGAGGAGAGGCACCTCCGGACGTTCGACGAGATGATGGTCGAGCGGGGCGTGCGGCCGACCCTGCTCCAGCCGCTGTGGCGGGTCGCGGGTCACGCCCTGGGCGCGGCGACGGCGCTGATGAGCCCCGGCGCGGCGATGGCCTGCACCGCCGCGGTCGAGACCGAGATCGACCGGCATTATGGCGGCCAGGTCGCGGCGCTGGGGGCGGGCCAGCCGGACCTTGTCGCGACGATCACGCGCTTCCAGGCGGAGGAGCTCGAGCACCGCGACACGGCCATCGCGAGCGGCGCCGAGGAGACCTTCGGCTATCCCTTATTGTCCGGCGCGATCCGGGCGGGCTGTCGTCTCGCCATCGCGCTTTCGAAGAGGATCTGACCCGATGAAGATTATGCTCGCCGCCGCGTTGCTCGCCGGCGCCCTCGGCGCGGCCCCGGCTCGGGCCGCCGCCGCGCCCAGGCCCGGCGACGAGAAGGTCAACCAGCTCATCGTCTACGGTAACGATCCCTGCAAGAAGAGCAGCGACGACGAGATCGTCATCTGCGTCCGCAAGCCGGAGCGCGAGCGCTACCGCATCCCCGAGCGGCTGCGCGACGATCCCAACGACCCGAGGAACCAGAGCTGGGCGAACAACGCGCAGGCGCTCGAATATGTCGGCCGCAGCGGCATCGGCAGCTGCAGCCCGTCCGGGGCGGGCGGCTGGACCGGCTGCTTCAGCGACATGGTCCGCGCCGCCCGGGCCGAGCGGGCGTCCCGCGACGAGGTCAACTGGAACCGGCTGATCGAGGAAGCGCGGCGCGAGCGCCTGTCGAAGATCGACGCCGCCGCGCGCGCCGAGGACGAGGGCACGCCGCCGCCCAAGTGACGGGAACAAAGCGGCTTTCCGCACCTTCTTTGGGCAGCTGAAGGAGGCGGAGCATGAGAGCCGCGCTGTATCTTCCCATCCTCGTCGGCGGCGCCGCCGCCTGCCTGGTGCCGACCGCCGGGTCCGCCCAGGCGCCGACCGAGCGGATCACCCGCGTCACCGTCTACGGCACCGAGCGCTGCCCGACCGCGGGCTCGGCCGGGGAGATCGTCATCTGCGCCCGACGGCCCGACAACGAGCGCTATCGCATCCCGAAGGAGATACGCGACCGCGAGGCGACCGACGATCCGGCGAGCACCAGCTGGGCCGAGCGGGCGCAGAGCCTCGAATATGTCGGCCGCACCGGCATCCAGAGCTGCTCGACCGTCGGCCCCGGCGGCTTCACCGGCTGCTGGGCCGACCTCGTCCGCACCGCCCGCGGCGAGCGCGCCAAGGCCAGCGCGGAGCCGGGACGGTAGGCTGAATCCGGGTGCGAGAGCGATCCTTTCGGCCTCCCCATCGCCAGATGGGGAGGGGGACCACCGAAGGTGGTGGAGGGGTAATTGCCGCGGAATCCGCGGCTCTCACGCACGACGGCGACGGCAGCGGGCCGCTACCCCTCCACCAGCTTCGCTGGTCCCCCTCCCCGCCGCTGCGCGGTAGGGAGGCAGGAAGGCACCGGCTCGCGCGTCTATGCGGGCGCCCCCGCACCCATCTTCACTTGCGCTGACCCTCCGCCGCGGGCGATGCTGCGCCCATGGGGGCGATCGAGATCGAGGGCGTGTCGAAGCGCTACGGCGGCGTCCGGGCGCTCGACGGGCTGTCGCTGACCGTTCCCGGGGGCGGGATCTACGGCCTGCTCGGCGCGAACGGGGCCGGCAAGAGCACGCTGATGCGGATCGTCGCCGGCCTCGTCTTCGCCGACGCCGGATCGGTGCGACTGTTCGGAGCGCCGGCATCGCCGGCCGGCCGGCGACGCCTCGGCGCGCTCGTCGAGAGCGCGAGCTTCTATCCGTTCCTGACGGCGGTGGAGACGCTGCTGATCCTCGCCGATACCTCCGGCGTCGCCATCGACGCGGGCGGGCTGCTCGAGCGCGTCGGCCTGTCGGAAGCCGCGGATCGGCCGGTCGGCGATTTTTCGCTCGGCATGAAGCAGCGCCTGGGCATCGCCGCCGCGTTGATCGGCGCGCCGGACCTGCTGCTGCTCGACGAGCCGGCCAACGGCCTCGATCCGCCGGGGACCGCGGAGCTGCGGCGGCTGCTGCGGGCGCTGGCGGGGGAGGGGATGACGATCCTCTTCTCGAGCCACCTGCTCGACGAGGTCGAGCGCCTGTGCGACCGCGTCGCAATCCTCGACCAGGGCCGGCTCGCCGCCGAGGGCACGCTCGACACGCTGCTCGCCGCCGGCGAGCGGCTGTGGCTCGACGTCGCCCCGGTGGACCGCGCCCTCGCCCGCGTCGGCGACCGCGGCACGCCCGATCGCGGCGGCATCGCGGTGGGGGTCCGGCGCGCGGACGTGCCGGCGTTGCTCAAGGCGCTCGCCGACGACGGCGTCGCCGTCTACGAAGCGCGCTGGGTGCGGCCCGGGCTCGAGCGCTACTTCGGGGGCGAGGCATGAGCCTCCCGCTCCGCGCCGAGCTCCGCAAGCAACTCCGCCAGCGCGGCAGCCTGGTGTGGGGATTCGCGGCGGTGCCGTTGTTCAGCACCTTCGCCGCTTTCGTCCTCGAGCTCGCCATTCCCTCCACGGCCGGGGTCGGGACGGCGGTCCACCCGGTCCGCTCGGCGATCCGCGCCGTCTCGCTGGCGGGCAACCCGGTCGCGCAGCTCTTCTACGCCGTCGGCGCCGCCGCCTTCTTCACCGTCGAGTACCGCCACGCCACCTGGCGGCTGATTGTCCCGCGGGCGCCGCGCGGCGCCTTGTTCGGCGCCAAGGCGCTCGGCTTCTGCCTGCTGGCGGCCGCGAGCCTCCTGCTGCTCCTCGCCGGCGACCTCGCCGCGAGCCTTGCCGTGCCGCTGGTGCGCAAGGTGGCGGTGACCGACGCGCCGCCGGCGACGCTGGCGCATCTCGGCCTCGCCTGCGCCGTCTCGCTCGCCGAGCTGGTTGCGCTCGGCGGCACGGCCGCTCTGCTCGCCGTCCTGACGCGCTCGCAACTCGGCACCCTGCTCCCCGTCTTCCTCCTCGCCTTCTTCGCCGCCGGAGCCGAGGCGGTGCTCAACCTCTCCGGCAACGCCCTCGCGGCGATCCCGCTGCCGACCCTCGCGGCCGACGCGGTGCGCAGCTGGCTTGCCGCCACGCCGGATGCGCCGGGCGCGTCGTCGGCGGCGGCGGCGATCGGGGCCGCCGTCCTCGGCCTGTGGTCGGTGCTGAGCTACGGTCTCGCCGCTTTCCTGTTCGCGCGTCAGGATCTCGCCCGCGAATGAAGCTGCAGCCGCGCGAGGAGCGGCTCGATCACCGTCGCCATCGCCGCGTAGCCGGCCTCGGTCGGATGCACGCCGTCCTGCGCGAGACCCGGCCGCATCGCGCCGGTGCCGTCGTCGAGGACGCGGCCGTAATCGACCCAGGTCGCGCCGCTCCCGGCCGCGAAGCGGCGGAGCCACGCATTGAGCCCGGCGATCGGCCGCCGCGTCTCCAGCCCCGGCCGCCAGGGGAAGCCCGCGGCGGGCGGGATCGAGGCGAGCAGCAGCGTGATCCCGAACTGCCGGGCGATCGCCGCCATCGCCCGGATATTGTCCTCACTCATCTCCGGCGTCATCGGGCCGGTATTGCCGGCGACGTCGTTGGTCCCGGCCATGATGTGCACCGCGCGCGGCTTCAGGTCGACGACGTCGGCCATGAAGCGCAGCAGCATCTGCGGCGTGGTCTGGCCGCTGATGCCGCGGCAGACGCGACCGGCGCGGAAGAAGCCCGGCTGCTTCGCCTTCCACCCTTCCGTGATCGAATCGCCGAGGAACACGATGTCGACGCGTTCGCCGCTCGCCCGCAGGCGCGCATTGTCGCCGCGGTAGCGCTCGAGGCCGGCGGGATCCTTGAGCAGCCCCCGCTCGAACAGGTCCTGCCAGGCGTCGCCGCCCGCCGCCGCACCGCCGAGCGCGCCGGCGAGGAAGTCGCGTCGGTCGACGCTCACCGCGCCTTCTCGGCGGCGATCCACGAGTCGATCTGCGCCTCGAGCACGTCGAGCGGGACCGAGCCTTGCCCCAGCACCGCGTCGTGGAAGCGGCGGATGTCGAACTTCGGCCCCAGCGCCCGCTCGGCCCGCGTCCTCAGCTCGCGGATCTTGAGCTCGCCGATCTTGTAGCCCAGCGCCTGGCCGGGCCAGCTGATGTAGCGGTTGACCTCCGCGTCGATGTTCGCGTCGGTCAGCGCGGTATTCTCGCGCATGAAGGCGACCGCCTGCGCCTTGGTCCAGCCCTTGGCGTGGATGCCCGTGTCGACGACCAGCCGCGCCGCCCGCCACGCCTGGTAGGAGAGCTGGCCCATCTTCTTCGCCGGCGTGTCGTAGAGCCCCATCTCCTCGCCGAGGCTCTCGGCATAGAGGCCCCAGCCCTCGGTGAAGGCGGTGAACGAGGTGAAGTGGCGGCGGAACGGGGCGAGGTCGAGCTCCTGCTGGAGCGCGATCTGGTTATGGTGCCCGGGCACGCTCTCGTGGAGGCTGAGCGCCGGTATCTCCCACAGCGGCCGCTGGTCGAGCTTGGACGTGTTGACATAATAGGTCCCCGCCACCCCGCTCGCCGGCGACCCCGGCTGGTAATAAGCGGTCGTGGTCCCCTCCGCGGTCTCCGCCGGGATCGGCCGGATGCCGTAGGGCAGGCGCGGCAGCCGGCCGAAATAGTGCGGCATCTTGCCGTCGACGGTCTTGTTGACGAAGGCGGTCTCCTTGAGCAGCGCCTCCGGCGTCGTCACGAAATATCTCGGGTTGGTGTGGAGGTCGCGGATGAAGGCCTCGCGGCTCGCGAACCCCGCCTCCCGCGCCACGCGGTCCATGTCCGCCCGGATGCGCGCCGCCTCCTTGAGGCCGATGTCGTGGATCTGGTCCGGCGTGAGGTCCGTCGTCGTCTCCTGGCGGACGCGGAAGGCATAATAATCGCGCCCGCCGGGCTCGGCCGACACGCTGTCCACCTTCGCGCAACGCGGCGCATATTGGGTGCGGTAGAAAGCGAGATGCTTGGCATAAGCCGGGTTGAGCACGTCGACGATGACCCGCCGCGCGCGCGCCTGCATCGCCGCCCAGTCCGCTTCGCTCATGTCGGCCGGGCGGGGCCGCGCGAACGGCTCGTAGAAGCGCGACCTGGCCGGATCCTCGGCGATCACGCCGGCGATGCTCTTCTCGGTGTTGCCGAGCACCGAGCAGGGCAGCACGTAGCCCTCGCGCACGGCGCGCGCCGTGATGTCGAGCGCGGTGTCGTTCATCTTCGGATATTGTTCGAGCCGGGCGAGGTAGCTGTCATAGTCGCCGCGGCTGCGGAACGGCAGATTGTCGGCGAGGCCGGCGAAATTCTGGTGCCAGCCGGCATAGGTCGTGAACAGCATCATCCGCTGTCCGAACCGGTTGCCTTCGATCCCCTCGGCCAGGCTACGGCGCAGGATGGCGCGGTTCACCCGGTCCGCCGGCGACAGCGCGTCGGCGGGGATGGCATCGAGCCGGGCGAGGAAGGCGCCGGCCTCGCGGACGCGGCGGTCGGCCGCGGCGAGGCTGAGGTCCTCGATCTGCCGGTCGTAGTCGTGGACGCCGAGCGAGGTCGCATAGGTCGGGCTCTCGCGCAGCAGCCAGGCATAATGTTCGTCCATCAGCCGGTGGAGGTCGTCGGCCGGGGCGGCGCGCGCGGGCGCGGCGATGGCGACGAGGGCGAGAGCGGCGGCGAGGGCTGGGCGCATGCGGGTCCTCCGGTGGTTCGCCCGGAGCCTAACGCGGTTGGTTCGCGCCCGCCACAGCCCTTGCCCGGCGCGGCGGCGCGGGCGCGAAATGCCAGGTCTCGCCGCCGCGGCACTTCACGCCGGCGAGGGTCGCGGTGCCGCCTTCGGCCAGTGCGGCGATCAGGCCGCTGACCTGCTCGCCGCGCGGGGCCGCGGCCGGCGAGACAGCGCGCAGGCAGCGCAGGACGAGCCGGCGCACCAGTTCGTCCGGGACGCCGCGCGGGTCGAGCCGCACCTGCGCGCCCCCTGGCTGCCGCACGCGCTCGTCGAACAGCCGCGCCGCCGCGGCATCCAGCGCCGCGTCCGCCTGCGCCAGCGCGGCGGCGCTGCGGGCGAGGGCGGGGACATCGAGCCAGGGCGCCTCGGCCATCCGCCGGCGGATCCGCGCGCGGTCGAACGAGGGGTCGGCGTTGCTCGGATCGTCGACAGGCGTCAGCCCCGCCGCGGCGACGATCGCGGCCAGCTCGGCGCGGCGCCAGGCGAGCAGCGGCCGGCAGACGGCGAGGCGGCCGCCGCTCTCCGGCAGCGGCCCGCGTGCCCGCACCCCGGCCAGGCCGCCGACTCCCGCGCCGCGCTGAAGGCGCATCAGCAACGTCTCGGCCTGGTCGTCGGCATGGTGGGCGGTGAGCAGGACCTGCAATCCTTCCCGTCCCATCCAGTCTCCGAGCGTGGCGTAGCGGACCTTGCGCGCCTCCGCCTGAAGCCCGGCCGGCCCATCGCCCACGCCGCAGCGAAGGATCGCGTGGGGGACGCTGAGATCCGCGCAGATGCCGGCGACGGACGCCGCCTCGGCGGCGCTTTCCGGCCGGAGTCCGTGATCGACGGTCGCGGCTTCCACCGCGCCGGGCCGCGCCGCGGCGGCAAGGAGGAGCAGGGCGAGGCTGTCCGGCCCGCCCGACACGGCGACCGCCACGCGCTCCGTGTCCGTCAGGGCCGCGAGATCGCCGCGAAACCGCTCCAGCAGGGCGCCGTCGGGGAGGAGGATCGCCATGGTTGGCCAGCCTAGAGGAGAACGCGCCGGCGCAAAACCGGGCACGGCAGGTCGCGGCAGGCCCACCACTTGCCGCTACGCTTCAGAAACGATCGCAACAGCAGGTGCTAAGTACAGGTTCTTGACGTGGATCAAGGAGAGGAGCGGCACGTGGCCGAACGCGAAGGCCCGGCCGGGTTGCCGATGCCGGAAGATGCAGCATTCCTGCGGGCCCAGGCGGAGAAGTGCCGCTGGCTCGCCGCCCGCGTCACCGCGACCGACGTCGCCGACACATTGCTCCAGATGGCCCGCGAATATGAGGAACGCGCGGCGCGGCGGGAGGGGAAGGGGGGCGAAGGCCAGGAGCGCTCAGGCTGAGTCGTCACCCCGGACTTGATCCGGGGTCCACCTTTCTCTCCTCAGGGCCAATCAGGAAAGGTGGATGCCGGATCAGGGTTCCCATCAAAGTACTACTTTGATGGGGTTCCTCCGTCCGGCATGACGTCGAAGCTAGCGGCGATCTGAGAGCGGTCTTATCCGCACTTGGCCGCCGCCCGCGCGGCGGGGAGGCGCTGCTTCAGCCAGTCGCGCATCGTCGCGCCGTAGACGTCCTTCAGCTCGTCATAGGCCTTGCAGGCGTCCGACGGCTTCTTCAGCGCGACCAGCGCCTGGCCGAGGAAGAACAGGCTGTCGGCGGCGCGCTCGCCCTTGGGGTTGGCCTCGTAATTGGCGAGCAGGGCCTTGGCCGCGGCGGCCGGGTTGCCGTCGTCGAGATAGGCGCGGCCGACGAGATTGCCGGCCCAGCTGGCGAAGCGGTCGTTCGGCCAGGTCCGGGTCACCGCCTGGAGCTTGGGAATCGCCGCCCGATAATTCTTCTGCTCCCACAGGTGGAAGCCTTCGTTGTAGGCGGCCTCGGCGGTCGAGCCGGCGGTCGCGGCCGGCTCGGCCTCGGCGCGCTCGGCGGGGACCCATTCCGGATCCGCGGCCGCGGCCTTCTTCCTGGTTGCGGAGGCGGCGGCGCGGCGGACCGGCTTGTCCTCCGGCACCGCCTCCGGGAGCCGGGGCGGCGTCGTCGCCTGCGCCTGCTGCTGCGCTGCGGTCTGGGCCTGCTCGACGGCCGCGAGGCGCGAGGCGGTCGTCTCGCGAAGCTGCTTCAGCGCCTCCTCGGTGAGGGCGAGGCGGTGGCCGTTCTCCTCGGCCTGGCCGGTGAGCTGGCGCAGCTGCGCCTCGAGCGCGTCGATGCGCGCGGTGAGGTCGGCGACCGGCGCCGTCGCCGGCACGCCGCCGGGCGCCGCGGCGGGGCTGCCGGGGGTGATCTCCGGCGTCACCTCCTCCGGGGCGCCGCTGGGAAAGACCTTGCGCTGGACGGCGCGCAGCTGCTGCTCGATCCGCTCGAGCCTCTTCTCCGGCGTCTCGGGCCGCTGGGCCGCGGCCGGCACGGCGATGCTCGCGGCCATCAGGGCCGCCACGAACGGAACGCGCATAATTACTCCCCGCTAAACTCCCGGGCCGGAGCCTAGAGCGGCAAGACGCTGGAATGAAGTGGCTTTTCGGCTCAGTGCGCGGCGCTGGGCGCGGCTGCGGGTCCGTTCGGCGCAGGCGCGGCGCCGGCGGCGGGCCGGCCGGCCAGGTCGGCCGGCTTCAGGCTGACCGAGATCGTCTTGTTGGGCGGGCCGAGCGGCCCGATCGGCTTGCCGCCGACGGTGACGGTGACGGCGTCGGCGCGGCCGGTGCGCACCGTCGGCGCCTGGGCGGTCGCCGGCACCTGATATTGCTGCCCCGCCTTCAGCGTCCCCATGTAGAGCGCCTTGGGGTTCGCACCGTCGCTGACCCGCATCCACACGTCCTGCGTGGCGCTCAGCGCGACCGGTCCCGTCGCCGGCGCGGCCGGCGGCTGGGGCTGAGACGCGGGCGCGGGCCTCGGCCCGGCGGGCGCGGCCTGCGGCTGATCGGCGGGCGTGGTGCGGTCGGCGATCTGCGCCTCGTCGGGGGCGTTGCCCACCGCCTGCTTGCGCCAGACGAGATAGCCGGCGACGAGCAGCACGGCGAGGATGGCCGCGACGAGGACGATCGAGCGCGGCGGCACGCGCGCCGGGTCGGTCGGCTCGTAATAAGCCGCCGGACCGGCGACGTTGCTGCGGGCGCCGCCCAATTGCTCGCGCAGCTCCGCGCCCACCGCCGGGCCGTCGAGGCCGACCGTGTTGGCGTAGGAGCGGGCGAAACCGACGCTGTAGGTGATCGCCGGCAGCGCGTCCCATTCGCCCCGCTCGATATGCTCGAGGTGGCGGATCGGGATGCGGGTCTGGCGGGCGACGTCGTCGAGGCTGAGGCCCTTCTCCTCCCGCGCGGCGCGCAACCGCTCGCCGACCGGATTCGAGTGACCCTGCTCCGCAAGCAAATCCGCCATCAATCGTTCCCGGCCCTGTGCAGCGTGTCGAGGGCGGCCATGTCGCTTGATGGGTACGCCCCTGTCAACAAGCGGCGCCTCCGGCCGTCGCAACGGTCGCGCTCCTTCCCGGAACGGGGAAGAGCGGCGCCACGCGTCGCCGCCCTTGCGGCCGGTGCGCGGCTGCTTTTCCGAGGCCAGCCGATACTCCTTCACCGGCACGGGTTCCGGCGCGTCGGCGGTCCCAGTGTCGATCGGTTCGGCTCCTCCCCGGAACGGGGAGGGGGACCAGCCGCAGGCTGGTGGAGGGGGCCCAGCTCCACGCCGCACCGGAGTCGGGGCCCCCTCCACCACGCCGCTTCGCGTCGCGGTCCCCCTCCCCGTTCCGGGGAGGAGCGCTCAGCCCAGCGCCACCTCATTCTCCTCCGCCCACCGCGTCAGCGCCGGGCGGATGCTCGCGACCGGCTCGGCGAGCATCTTCTCCACCGCCGGCACCACCGCCGAGCGGTCGAGCGAGCGGATCATCGCCTTGATCGAGCCGACCGCGACCGGCGTGATCGAGAAGCGCTCGAGGCCGATGCCGATCAGCGCCATCGCCTCGAGCGTGCGGCCGCCCATCTCGCCGCAAATGCCGACCCTGACGCCCGCCTCCTGCGCCTGGCGGACGACGCGGCGCAGGAATCTCAGGATCGCCGGCGACAGCCAGTCGTAGCGCTCGGCGAGCTTGGGGTTGGCGCGGTCGGCGGCGAACAGGAACTGGGTGAGGTCGTTGGTGCCGATCGAGAGGAAGTCGATCTTCGGCAGCAGCATGTCGAGCGTCTCGGCCAGCGCCGGCACCTCGAGCATCGCGCCGTAACGGATCTTGGTCGGCAGCAGCTTCTTGCGCTCGACGAGGAACAGGCGCTGCTGCTCGACGATGTCGCGGGCGGCGTCGAACTCCCAGGGCTCCGAGACCATCGGGAACATCACCTCGAGCTCGCGCCCCGCCGCGGCTTCGAGCAGGGCCCGCGCCTGCGCCTTCATCAGCCCGTCGCGGTCGAGGGCGAGGCGCAGCGCCCGCCAGCCCATGGCGGGATTCTCCTCGATCTCGCCGTCGCTCGTGTCCATGTAGGACAGGGCCTTGTCGCCGCCGACGTCGACCGTGCGGAAGGTGACCGGCTTGTCCCCGGCTGCGTCGAGCACCGCCTTGTACAGCCGCTGCTGGCTTTCGCGGCGGGGAAGGGCGGCGGAGACGAGGAACTGGAACTCGGTGCGGAACAGGCCGATGCCGTCGGCGCCGGTGACGTCGAGCGCCTCGACGTCGTCGCGCAGCCCGGCATTGACCATCACCGTCACCCGGCAGCCGTCCTTCGTCACCGGCGGCAGGTCGCGCAACGCGGCGAGTTGGGCGCGCCGTTTCTGGGTGACGACCAGCTTGGCCTTGAATGCGTCCTCGACCGCCTGGGTCGGCCGCACGAAGGCGACGGCGTCGCCGCCGTCGAGCAGCACCTCGTCGCCTTCCGAGATGGCCTGGCGGACGTCGCCGACGCGGCCGAGCATGGGCACGCCCATCGCCCGCGCGACGATGGTGACGTGCGCGGTCAGCGACCCTTCCTGGAGGATGACGCCCTTGAGGCGCCGCCGGTCATATTCGAGCAGCTCGGCCGGGCCGAGGTTGCGCGCGACGAGGATCGTGTCCTCGTGGAGGCCCATCTGCGCGGCGGTGCCGAGCCGGCCCGAGACGATGCGCAGCAGCCGGTTCGACAGATCGTCGAGATCGTGCATCCGGTCGCGCAGCAAGGGGTCGTCGATCTCGCGCATCCGCTGCTGCATGCGCTGGCGGACGCGCTCGATCGCCGCCTCGGCGGTGAGGCCCGAATCGATCGCCTCGTTGATCCGCCGCGACCAGCCCTCGTCATAGGCGAACATCTTGTAGGTCTCGAGCACCTCGTGATGCTCGCCGGCGGTGCCGAATTCGGCGAGCGTCGTCATGTTGTCGATCTGCTCGCGCATCTTGCGGAACGCCGAATAGACGCGCGCCCGCTCGGCCTCGGTGTCGTCGGCGACGGTATGCTCGATGAGGATGCGCGGCTGGTGGTAGACGGCGAGGCCCCTCGCCATGCCGGTGACGAGCCGCAGGCCCTGCAGGCGGACGGAGCCCTGCTCCCGCGCGGCCCCCGCGGTGGCGGCCGCCTTGTCGGCGAGGCCGGCATTGGCGATCAGCTCGGAGAGCACCATCGCCACCGTCTGCAGCGCCTCGATCTCGAGCGTGTCGTAGGCGCGCGGGTCGGCATGCTGGACGCCGAGCACGCCGATCGCCCGCTCGCGGCGGACGATGGGGACGCCGGCGAAGCTGTGGAACAGCTCCTCGCCGGTCTCGGGACGGTAGGCGAATTCGGGGTGGCTGGTCGCCTCGGCGAGGTTCAGCACGGCGACGTCCTTGGCGATCGTCCCGACCAGGCCCTCGCCGAGCGCGAGCTTGGTGACGTGGACGGCGCTCTGGTTGAGCCCGACGGTGGCGAAGAGCTCGAGCACGCCGTCGCGCAGCAGGTAGATCGAGCAGACTTCGCTCGCCATCGCGTCGGCGATGATCTTGACCACTTTGTTGAGCTTCGCCTGCGCCCCGAGCCGCGACGCCATCACCTCGTGCAGCCCCGTCAGGATCTCGCGCGCGGACGTGGCGGAGGTGGCGGAGGAGGTCGGCATGGGCGCAGCGCTAACAGAAAGGAACGGCGGCCTCTACAGGCTGAGGTGCATCGAAGCCTGCTGTCCCCGGGGCGGAGCGGGCTGGGGTGAGGGGGTTCTGCGGTCGGGAATGAGCATCGAGCGCCGAGCCCCCTCTCCCCACCTTCTCGCCGCCGGGGAGAGGGAATAAGGGGACACTAGCGCGGGAACAGCGCGTAGTCGCGCTCCGTGATGCGGTCGACGCAGCCGCGGAATTCCTCGAAGCAGCGGGTGCCGGGGCGGATGACGCCATATTCCGGGTCCGCGGTGCGCGCGGCGGGGACGAGGGCGATCGGGGCGGCGGCGGGGATGAGCTGCGCGCCGGCGCCGGCGACGAGGGTGGCGAGGACGCCGTTGAGGGCGCCGCCGCCCGACGGACGGTTGAGGATGGCGACGCGGTATTGGCCGGCGCTGCCCGTTACCAGGTAGATGTGGCCGGACAGGTGGGGGAAGGAGACGAAGCCCTTCTGCTCGAAATCCTGGTCGAGCCGGTTGGTCTCGCTGAAGGCGAGGTGGCCCTTCGCCTCGTCCCAGGCGATGAGGGTCCGGTAGGCGTAGAGCGCGCCGGGTTCGCTGAACGAGGGGCGCACGGTGAGATATTCGCCTTCCAGCCACCGCACGGCGGGGCGGGCATAGGCGCCCATCTCCTCGGGGGCGAATCCCGACGCGGCGGCCGGCTCGGCGGGCCGGGCGAGGGCGCCGTTGCGCAGCGGGATGCCGAGCGCCTCCTCCATCCTCACCACCGTCGCGAGCGTGAAGGGCCGGCGGCCCGACAGGGCCTTCTCCAGCGTGGAGAGGCTGATTCGGGCCGAATCGGCGAGCCACTGGCGCGACAGGCGGCGGCGCGCCAGCTCTTCGCGCACGGTCATCGCGACGGCGTCGCTGCCCTCGGGATGCAGATCGGGATGAAGTTCGGACGACATGTTCGAGCATGTGCGCACAAAACCGCACATTTCGTCAACTCTGCGTAATGCCGGGGAGGCAGTTTCGGCCCGCGGCGGCGGACATTTGCCGCGCCTTCCCGTAGAGCGCCGCCGCCCGCCGGCCCATGATCCTGATCGAGATCAACGCTTCGCAACGGGGAGGAGACGGACCATGCACAGCCTGCGCGTCGCCACCGGCATGACCGGCCTCCTCGTCGTCACGACGATATTGTTCGTCGCGCAATTTCTCTCGGGAGCGGCCCTGCCGCTCATGCCATAGGGCGCGCGCCGTTTCGGCCGCGCGTTGTGGGGGGTGCCGTCGGCGTAGGGAGCGCCGGCGGCATCCTCGCATTTGCGGCGGGCCGTCTAGCGCCTTGGGCGATTGGTTGGCCGCAGCTTCGTCATGCCGGACGGAGGGACCCCATCAAACTACTACTTTGATGGGAACCCGGCGGGACCCCATCAAGTACGACTTTGATGGGAACCTTGGTCCGGCATCCACCTTTCTTCTTCGGAATCAGGTGGTTGGAAGAAGGTGGACCCCGGATCATGTCCGGGGTGACGATGCAACCAAGTCGCTCGACCCTCTAGCGGGCGCGCAGCGATACCACCTTGCCGGCCTGCTCGGGATCGACGGCGCCGGCGACGGCGCGGCCGAGCTCCTCCTGGGTGAACGGCTTCGCCAGACGGGGAAATTGCGGTGCTGCCGAGTCGCCGAGCTCGGCGAAGCCGGTGGCGAGGAGGACCGGCAGGTCCGGACGGTCGGCGCGCACCCTCTCGGCAAGCTCGAGGCCGTTCATCTGCGGCATCGCGAAATCGGTGAGCAGCAGATCGACCGGATGCCGGTCGAGCTGCGCCAGGGCTTCCTCGGCCGAGGAGGCCTGGTGCACGACGTGCCCCAGATCCTCCAGCATCGCGGCCGTGTTGAGGAGGACGAGGGCGTCGTCGTCGACCGCGAGGATGGCGATCGGCCTGGTCTGCGCGGGCTCGGTTTCCTGGGGACTGCGGCGGAAGGTCCGTTCCGCCTCGCGGTTCACCTGCGCGACCGGCAGCCAGAGGCTGATCTCGGTCCCCTCGTCCTTCTTGCTTTCGACGATCAGCTTGCCGCCGGACTGGCCGGCAAGCCCGTCGACCATCGACAGGCCGAGTCCGGTCCCCTTGCCGACGCCCTTGGTGGTGAAGAAGGGCTCGGTCGCCCGCGCCAAAGTCTCCGCGTCCATGCCCTCGCCGCTGTCCGCGACGCAGACGACGACATACTCGCCCGGCGGCAGCTGCGTCGGATGGGCATCGACGATCGATTCCTCGCGCGCCGAGATGGTGATCGTGCCGCCCTCCGGCATCGCGTCGCGGGCGTTCATCGCCAGGTTGAGGATCACGAGCTCGAGCTGGTTCGCGTCGGCAAGCACCGGGCTGATCGACAACGGAAAGCGCGTGTCGATGGCGATGGTGGGGCCGAGCGAGCGGTCGAGGAGGTCGGCCATGCCGCGCACCAGATCGGGAATGTGGACGGCGTCGAGCTTGAGCTCCTGCCGCCGCGCGAAGGCGAGCATGCGCTGGGTCAGCGACGCGCCCCGCTGCGCGGCCTGATAGGCATTGTCAATGAGACGGGTGATACGCGGGTCTTCGGGCACCCGCTTGCGCACCAGCTCGAGGCTGCCGAGGATCGCCATCAGCAGGTTGTTGAAGTCGTGGGCGACCCCCCCGGTCAGCTGGCCGACGGCTTCGATCTTCTGCGCCTGGAAGAAGGCCTCGCGGGCTTTCTCCAGCTCGCGCTGCGCTTCGCGCCGCTCCGTCAGATCCCGCGTGATCTTGGCGAAGCCGAGCAGCTTGCCGTCGTCGTCGCGGATCGAGTCGATGATGACATGGGCCCAGAAACGGGTGCCGTCCTTGCGCACCCGCCACCCCTCCGCCTCGAACTTGCCTTCCCGCTCCGCCGTCGCGAGGGCGCGGCGGGGAAGGTCGGTCGCCTTGTCCTCTTCGGTGTAGAAGCGCGAGAAATGCTGGCCCAGGATCTCCTCCTGGCCGTAGCCCTTGAAGCGCTGCGCCCCGAGGTTCCAGCTCGAGATGATCCCGTTCGGGTCGAGCATGTAGATGGCGTAGTCGGCGACGCTCTCGACCAGCAGCCGGAACCGTTCCTCGCTGTCGCGCAGCGCCCGTTCGGCCTCGTGCCGCTCGCTGACGTCGCGGGTGATTTTGGCGAAGCCGATCAGCTCGCCCGCGGGGGACCGGATGGCGTCGATGATGACGTGCGCCCAGAAGCGCGAGCCGTCCTTGCGGACCCGCCAGCCTTCGGCCTCGAACCGCCCTTCCTCGGCGGCCGTCGTCAGCGCGCGGCGGGGAAGCTCGGTGGCCTTGTCCTCCTCGGTGTAGAAGCGCGAGAAATGCTCGCCGAGGATTTCGTCCTCGGTATAGCCCTTGAACTTCTGCGCACCCGGATTCCAGCTGACAATCGTGCCGGTCCGGTCGAGCATGTAGATGGCGTAGTCGGTGACGGCGTCGACGAGCAGCCGAAAGCGCGAATCGTCCCTGGTGATTTCGGTCGTCAAATGATGCGCCCTCAGCCCGCTCGCGCCCCATCCTCCCCGCAGGAGGAGCGAATGTCGAGTAGCCGACAAACGGCCCGGCGAGCGCCGGGTTCCGCCGCGGCACCGACTTTATGCTGCGTTCTTTCGCAGGGGGTGACGACTAGGTCCTCTGCTCTGCGATCCAGCGATTGCCCTCGGCCTCGAGGATGTCGAGCGGCACGCGCCCGGTGCCGAGGACCGCGTCGTGGAACGCCTTGATGTCGAAGCGGGCGCCGAGCGCCGCCTTCGCCTTGTCCCGCAGCCGCACGAAGACGGAATGGCCGAGCTTGTAGCTGCACGCCTGGCCGGGGGTCGCGCAATAGCGCTCCACCTCCCGGGTCGCGAAGCCGGGCGCCTCGCCGTCCTCGACGACGAAGTAGCGGATCGCCTGTTCGCGGCTCCAGCGAAGGTGGTGGATGCCGGTGTCGACGACGCAGCGATTGGCGCGGAACAGCTGGAACTTGAGGTAACCGAGCCGCCCGAGCGGATCGTCCTCGTACATGCCCATCTCGTCGGCGAGCTGCTCCGCGTACAGCGCCCAGCCCTCGCCATAGCCGGAGAATCCGCCGATCTTGCGGATCATCGGCAGCCCCTGGTTCGACAAAGCGAGGCCACCCTCGAACTGATGGCCGGGCAGGCCCTCGTGGTAGACGGTCGTCGCGAGGCAGAATTTCGGCCATTCCGCTGTGTCGTGGAGGTTGAAATAGACGAGGCCGGGCCGCGAGCCGTCGATCGCCGGCGGCTGCGAGAAGGCGGACGCCGCGCCCGCCTCGGTTTGCACCGGCACGCGGCGGACCTCGAATTGGTAGGGCGGCATGCGGCTGAACATGGTCGGCAGCCGATTGCGGATCGCCGCGAGCCGCTGGTTGCAATAGGCGATCGCCCGCGCCTTGCCCTCGTCGCTGTTCGGGTAGAGCTGGCGCGGGTCCTTGTAGAGCGCCGCCATCCGCTCGCCGACCGTGCCGCGCGTCATTCCCTGCGCCTTGAGCAGAGCGTCGAGGCGCGCCGAAATGGCGCGCGCCTGGTCGAGCCCGAACCTGTGCACCTCGGCCGGGCTGAGGCGAGTCGTCGTCGTGTTGTGGAGCGCCACTTCGTAGAAGGCGGGGCCTTCGCGGAAGCGCCAGATGCCGGCGTCGTGCACGGCCCGCGCGCGCAATTGCCGCGCCAGGGCGATCTGGCGGTCGAGCGCCGGGAGGACCTTGCCGTCCCACAGCCGCGCCGCGTCCTTCGCATAGCCCTCGCCGAGCCCCTTCGCCGCCGCGCGGCGGGCGATCGACCTCACCGGCGTCGCCTCGGCCGCTGCGACGCGGGTCTTCACCATTTGCTCCAGCGCCGTGTCGAGGAGGAAGTCCGGCGGGATCACGCCGAGGCCCGCGTCGTGCCGCATCTGCGCGGTCTCGGCGTCGAGCTGGTCGGCGAAGGCGGCGAGCCGGGCCAGGAAGGCCTCCGCGTCGGCGCGGGTCTCGATCGGGTGCTTGGTGTCGAGGAAGTCCGGCACCGACTGATAGGCGCCGGTCAGCTGGCTGACGACATACGGGCTGGGGCCGTAGCCGAAGCCGCCGAAGTCGAACCTCTGCACTTCGGCGGACGCGCGGCGGGTATAGACGACGGTCTCCCAATCGAGGCGATCCGCCGGCGAGAGCGTGCCCGGGTCGATCGCGACGAGCCGCCTAAGCTGGTCCTGCGTCTGCGCCTTGGCGGCCGCGCGACCGGCCGGGCTCGCGTCGCTGAGCTTCGCCCTCAGGTCCGCGTTGGGCCCCTTGTCGAGCCCGAGCTGCGTCGCCGATTCCGGCCGCAGGCGCAGCTGCTCCTGGAACAGCGCGTCGAACAGCCGCGCGAGCGCCGGCGAGCGGCCCGGCGCCGGCTGGGCGAGCAGCGGGACGGGCAGGGCCAGCGCCGCCGCCGAGGCGGCGCTCGTCTGGAGAAAGGCACGGCGGTCCAACAGGTTCACCTCGTCGTCTCCCTCAGGCGTGGACCGAGCGCCGCGCGAGCGCGTGCGCCGCTTCGTCGGTGAGCTGCTTCAGGATGTCCGCCACCGGCGCTTCCTCCTTCACCATGCCGACCGACTGGCCCGCCATCACCGAGCCGGTCTCGACGTCGCCTTCGATCACCGCGCGGCGCAGCGCGCCGGCCCAGTAATGCTCGATCTGGAGCTGCGCCTCGGCCATCTCGACCTTCGCCTCGTCGAGCGCCTGCGCGACCTCGCGCTGCTTGGCGGCGAAGCTCTCCATCTCCCGGTTCCTGAGCGCGCGGACCGGGATGACCGGCAGCCGCGGGTCGATCTGGACGCTCGTCACCGCATCGCGCGCGGAGGCGCGGATGAAGGCCTTCTTGAAATTGGGATGGGCGATGCATTCGGTGGCGCAGACGAAGCGGGTGCCGAGCTGCACGCCCGCCGCGCCCATCTCCAGATAGCCGGCGATGAGCCCGCCATGGCCGATGCCGCCGGCGACGAAGATCGGCACCTGCGCGGCGAGCGGCGGCAGGATCTCCTGGGCGAGCACCGAGGTCGACACCGGCCCGATATGGCCGCCCGCCTCCATGCCCTCGATGACGAGCGCGTCGACGCCCGAGCGGATCAGCTTCTTCGCCAGCGCCAGCGCCGGCGCGAAGCAGATCAGCTTCGCCCCGCTCCCCTTGATCCGCTCGATCGCGCCCGGCGGCGGCAGCCCGCCCGCCAGGACGACATGGCCGACGCCGTGGCCGGCGCAGACGTCGATCAGCTCGGACAGCTGCGGGTGCATGGTGATCAGATTGACCCCGAACGGCCGCCCGGTCCGCTTCCTCGTCTCGGCGATCTCGGTGTCGAGCAGCGCCGGCGTCATCGCCCCGCAGGCGATCACCCCGAACGCCCCCGCATTGGAGAGGGCGGCGACGAGGTGCCGCTCCGAGATCCAGCTCATCGCTCCGCCCATGATCGCGACCTCGCAGCCGAGGACGTCGGTGCCGCGCCGCATCAGCCGCTCGAGGCGGTCGTGGCCGAGTGCATCGCTCACGGCTCCCTCATCCCGGCGCTGGCCGGGATCTCGTGGAGACCCGCTGTGCCTTTCCTCGGCGAGATCCCGGCTTCCGCCGGGATGACGGTCGATATCGTTGCGGCTCATCCCGTCTCCTCCGCATCCAACCCGTAAGACGTGTGCAGCACCCGCACCGCCAGCTCGGTATATTCCTCCGGGATCAGCACCGAGACCTTGATCTCGGAGGTGCTGATCGCGAGGATGTTGATGCCGCGCCCCGCCAGCGCCTCGAACATCTGCGCGGCGATGCCGGCATTGGAGCGCATGCCGACGCCGACGGCGCTCACCTTGACGACATTGGTGTCGGTCAGCAGCTCGTCGAAGCCGATCGCCTCCCGGCGCTCCGCCAGGATCGCCTTCGAATGGGCGAGCGACGCGGTCGGCACGGTGAAGGTGAGGTCGCTCTCCTGCCCCTCGCGCGGCACCGACTGGACGATCATGTCGACGTTGATGCCCGCCTCGGCGAGCGGGGCGAAGACGGCGGCGACGGAGCCCGCTCTGTGCGGCACCCCGGTGAGGGTGAGGCGCGCCTCGTTCTTGTCGTAGGCGATGCCGGTGATGAGCTGGCGTTCCATGTCGAATTCCCCGATGCGGTCGTCGCCGACCACCCATGTTCCCGGCCGGTCCTCGAAGGAGGAAAGGACCCTGACCGGCACCTTCTCGCGCATGGCGAGGCCGACCGACCGCGTCTGCAGCACCTTCGCGCCGACGCTGGCGAGCTCCAGCATCTCCTCGTAGGTGACCGCGGGAAGCTTGCGCGCCCGCGGCACGATCCTGGGATCGGTCGTGTAGACCCCGTCGACGTCGGTGTAGATGTCGCAGCAGTCCGCCTTCACCGCCGCCGCCAGCGCCACCGCCGACGTGTCGGAGCCGCCGCGGCCGAGGGTGGTGACGTCGCCGGCGGGCGTCACTCCCTGGAAGCCGGGAATGACCGCGATGCCGCCCTCGTCGAACACGCGCTCGAGCACCTGGGCGTCGATCCCCTCGATGAGCGCGGCGGCATGGCCGCTGGTCATGATCGGCAGCTGCCAGCCCATGTAGGAGCGGGCGTTGAGGCCCATGCCCTGCAGCGTGATGGCGAGCAGCCCGCTCGTCACCTGCTCGCCGGAGGCGACGACCACGTCATATTCGCGCGGATCGTAGACCGACGAGGCCTCGCGGCAGAACTGGACGAGCCGGTCGGTCTCGCCGGCCATGGCCGAGACGACGACCGCCGCCTGGTTCCCCGCCTCGACCTCGCGCTTCACCAGCCCGGCGACGTGGCGGATGCGCTCGATCCCCGCCATCGAGGTCCCGCCGAACTTCATCACGATCCGCGCCATTGGCGGCGGCGTTACGGAGCCCCCGCCCTCAAGGCAAGCGCGCCAGGCGCTGGCGGAACCAGTCCGCCATCTCCTCTTCACTCAGCTCTCCGGCAGCGAGAGCGAGAAAGGCCACCACCACTTCGGCGTCGGTGGCGGTCAGGCCATAGCCGTTCAGGACGAGGAACGATTCGCTTACCACCGTCGCTGTGCGTTTGTTGCCGTCCACGAACGGATGATTGCGGGCTATTCCGTAGGCATATGCCGCGGCGAGCGCCGCTGCGTCGGGAGAGCCGTACGCAGCGGCGTTCCGCGGTCGAGCCATCGCGCTCTCAAGTGCCCCGCTGTCGCGCAGCCCTTCGCCGCCCCCGTGTTCCGCGAGCTGTTCCGCGTGCGCTGCAACGGCGACGTCGGGGGTGATCCAGCGCCACCCGACGATCATCCCCTACTTCGCCAACTCGCGAAGGGCCCGGCGGCGGCGTGCCATGACTTCGCGAGCCACCTGCATCTGTTCCTCGAAATCGTCGTCGGGAGCGCGAAGCTCGATCCCGTTCGCGGTCTTGGTCACCGCAACGCTCTGACCGACCTCTGCATGCAGATGCGCGAGCAGCTCCTTCGGGAGGATCACTCCGGCCGAGTTTCCGATCTTCTGAATCTTCAGGGCGTTCATACGTCCGTTATAACGCAAAGATGCGTGTCCTGCAAGCTCAGCCGAGCCACGCGGGCAGCCGATCCGCCGCGATCAGCCGGTCGATGTCGATGCGGGGGCGGACCACGGCCCAGTCGGCGCCGTTGACCATCACCTCCGGGGTGAGCGGGCGGCTGTTGTAGGTGCTCGACATCGCCGCGGCATAGGCGCCGGCGGTGCGGAAGACGACGAGGTCGCCCGCCTCCGCCGCGTCCATCTCGCGGCCCATGGCGAAGGTGTCGCCGGTCTCGCACACCGGGCCGACGACGTTGGCGGTCATGCGGCCGCCGTGCGGCGCCACCGCCTCGATCCGGTGCCAGGCGTCGTAGAGGGCGGGGCGCATCAGGTCGTTCATCGCCGCGTCGACGACGAGGAAGGGGTGGCTGACCCCCGGCTTCACCCGGATGACGCGCGTCAAGAGCACGCCCGCATTGCCGGCGATGAGGCGGCCCGGCTCGAACACCAGCTGGGCGCCCCAGCCTGACGTCACGCGGTGCACCATGTCGCCATAGGCGAGGGGGGAAGGCGGCGGCGCGTGGCCGGGATCGTAGGGGACGCCGAGGCCGCCGCCGAGGTCGGCGACCGCGATCGGATGGCCGGCGCGGCGCAGCGCGTCGATCAGCGTGCCGACCTTGCGGAACGCGGCCTCGAGGGGGTCGAGGCTGGTCAATTGGCTGCCGATATGGACCGCCACCCCCTGCACCTTGAGGCCCGGCAGCGCCGCGATGCGCGCATAGGCTTCGCCCGCTTCGCCGATCGGGATGCCGAACTTGTTGTCGGCGGTGCCGGTGGTGATCTTGGCGTGGGTGCCGGCGGCGACGTCGGGGTTGACCCGGAACGCGACCGGCGCTTCGCGCCCCGTCTCGAACGCGACCTCCGACAGCAGCTCCGCCTCGGCCAGCGACTCGAGGTTGAACTGGAACAGCCCGCCTTCGAGCGCGAGCCGCATTTCGTCGGCCGTCTTGCCGACGCCGGAGAAGACGATCTTCGCCGGGTCCACGCCCGCCGCGACCGCGCGGCGATATTCGCCGCCCGAGACGACGTCGGCGCCGAGCCCCTCGCGCGCCAGGGTCGCCAGCACCGCGGCGTTCGGATTCGCCTTCACCGCATAGGCGATGAGCGGGTCGCCGAGGCCGGCAAGCGCCTCGCGCAGCACCCGCGCATGGCGCACCAGGGTCGCGCGCGAATAGACGTAGACCGGCGTCCCAACCGCCTCCGCGATGGCCGGGAGCGGCACGTCTTCGGCATGGAGGACGCCGTCCTTGAGGTCGAAATGGTCCATCGGCGGCGCTTTTGCGTTGGGCGGGGGAGGGCGTCCTGATAGGTGGAGGCGATGGGCACGGCAACCGGCACGATCGATCCTCGGGAGGCGGCGCATTTCGGCCGGATGGCGGCCGACTGGTGGGACCCGCGCGGCAGCTCGGCGATGCTGCACAAATTGAACCCGGTGCGCCTCGCCTACATACGCGACCGCATCGACCAGCATTGGGGCCTCGACGAATGCGACCTGCGGCCGCTCGCCGGCCGCCGCGGCGCCGACGTCGGCTGCGGCGCCGGCCTCCTCGCCGAGCCGCTCGCCCGCCTCGGGGCCGAGGTGACCGGCCTCGACGCGGCGCCGGAGAATATCGCCGCGGCGCGGGAGCATGCGCTGGGGCAGGGGCTGGCAATCGACTACCAGGTCGGCAGCGTAGAAGCGCTGGAGCCCGGCGGCTACGACCTCGTCACCTCCCTCGAGGTCGTCGAGCACGTCCTCGACCCGGGCGGCTTCGTCCACGGCCTCGCCGCGGCGTTGAAGCCGGACGGCCTCCTCATCCTGTCGACGCCCAACCGCACAGCCATGTCGCGCCTCCTCCTCATCCTCGTCGGGGAAGGCACCGGCCGCATCCCCCGCGGCACCCACGACTGGGACAAGTTCCTGCCGCCCGACGAGCTAATCGCGCTGCTGAAGGACGCCGGCCTCGCCGTCGAGGACTGCCACGGCCTCGCCTGGGGCCCCGCGCGCGGCTTCCACCTCTCCGACGACAAGTCGCTCGACTATTTCGTGACGGCGAAGAAGCCCGCCTGAGCCCCGCGACCTGGAGCGTTGGGCGATGGTTTGGGCGCAGCGTCGTCATGCCGGACGGAGGGAACCCATCGAAGCACGACTTCGATGGGAACCCGGAGGGACCCCATCGAAGCACGACTTCGATGGGAACCCTGATCCGGCATCCACCTTTCTCCTTCGACACCAGGTGGTTGGAAGAAGGTGGACCCGGGATCAAGTCCGGGGTGACGATTCAACCTCATCGCTCGATGCCCTAATGCGCCTTCCCGGCGAAGGCCCGGTCGTCGCGCGCATTGCACCTCTTCACGGCATCGAGGGCGGCGCCGAACTTCGCGATGCCGGTGCGGAACCGCCCCGACGGCAGCGACCACAGGACCAGCCTCGCCCGCCGAAGCCGCTTCACGAGCGCGTCGTCGGACAGCGTCACCACGACGACGTCGGCGACCGCGTCGCCCTCGAGCTTTCGGGATGGCTCCCGGTCGACGGCCATACCGATCCCGATCCGTCCCTCGTCCCGGTCCCAGTCGGGCCGCGAAAGGAACAGGGTCGGCTCCCTCGCATTGTTCAGCATCAGGTCGATATTCGCCCCGTCCTCCGCGATGCGGGCGACGCAGACCGGATGGTCGATCATCGGCAGCTGCCGGACGAGGCGCCACGCGCCCGCGATCGGCGTGCCCGGCGGCGGCGATCAGGAGCATCGGCGGTTCCTCCCCCGACAGGATAGACCGCAAACTGCCGGCGTGAAACGCCTCGTCGCGCCCGCGGCCACGTCGCCGAGATCGCCACCCGCGTGTCCAACCGCCTGTCCCGCGGCGGCGAGACCGGCGAGGACCCGGCGCGCGAAAGGAGCTTCATGCTCGGCGACTGACCCGCGCGGCGCCTGCGCGATGCCGGGCGCGACGCCATCGAAGCAACCGCACGTGGCTGCCGCCCGAATTTCCACGAGACACCCCTCGTCATCCCGGCGAAAGCCGGGATCTCCACGAGACCTGCTCCGCGCGTTCCGGAAGCGAGATCCCGGCTTCCGCCGGATGACGGATGCGGCTTCGGATCCGAATCGGGGCAGGTACGCCGCCCCGGTCGGAACCATTCAACTCACAATGTCAAAGAGCCACTCGAGTCGCGGTACAAATAGCGGTGCGTACGCGCCATGTCAAGAACAAAATTCAAACAGAGAGGAATCAGAGAGGGCTCACAAGCCTCATTACCCGCCTTGCGGCCGCGCCGGTCCGTCTTCGTTCACCGTCAGCCGGAACAGGTCGGGCCGCGCATAATGGCCGACCGGGTCGAGGTCGTAGCGGGCGCGCACGATGTCCTCCGGGTCGATGGCGGCGGCGATGAGCCCCGCCTCGCCCTCCAGCGGCCCCGCCAGCACGTCGCCGAGCGGGCTGACGATCATCGAGCCGCCGCGGATCAGCGGCCGGTCCGCCCGCCAGTCCTCGACTTCGCGTCCCAGCGCGGCGGGGGAGGGGAGGACCTGGCAGGCGCTGATCACGAAGCAGCGGCCTTCATGGGCGATGTGGCGCATCGCGCTGCGCCAGACGTCGCGCTCGTCGACGGTCGGCGCGCACCACAAGGTCACGCCCTTGCTGTACATGGCGGTGCGGAACAGCGGCATGTAATTTTCCCAGCAGATCGCCGCGCCCGCCTGGCCGGCCGGCGTGTCGACGACCGGCATGGTCGAACCGTCGCCCATGCCCCAGACGAGTCGCTCGGTGCCGGTCGGCATCAGCTTGCGGTGCTTGGCGACGACGCCCTTTTCCGGATCCAGGAAGAGGGCGGTGCAGTAGAGCGTGGAGCCGGCCCGCTCGACGACGCCGGCGACGATCCAGGCGCCGGTGCGGGCGGTGAGGCCGGCGAGCGCCGCCACCTCCGGTCCGTCGAGATCGACCGCCTGCGCGAAATAGCGGGCGAAGGACTCGCGGCCCGCGTCGGTGCGATAGCCGAGGCGGGTGCCGAACGCCTCGCCCTTCGGGTAGCCGCCGAGGATCGCTTCCGGCAACACCACCAGCTTCGCGCCGGACGCGGCGATCTCCGCCTCGAAGGCCAGGATGCGCTGCAGCGTCGCGGCGGTGCCGGCGGGGTCGGAGCCCAACTGCAGCGCGGCGACGGTCACCTTGCTCATCGCCGCGGCGTAGCGGGTCGGATGTTCCGTGCAAAGACGGGGTGGAGGGGAGGCTCGTCGGTTGCAAACGCCTCTGGCGAAGCTAGGGCGGGCTGCATGACCAGCTTTCCCATCGACGAGGTTCGCGCCCAATTCCCCGCTCTCGCCCGCGCCGACGGCGGGCGCCCGCGCGTCTATTTCGACGCGCCGGGCGGCACCCAGGCCTGCCGCGCCGCGATCGCGGCGATGGCCCGCCACCTCGAGCAGGGCAGCGCCAATAGCGGCGGCGCCTTCGCAACCTCGGCCGAGACGGACGCACTGTCCGCCGCCGCGCACGAGGCGGCGGCCGACCTCGTCGGCGGCGAGGCCGGCGACATCGCCTTCGGCCCGAACATGACGACGCTGACGCTCTCCGTCTCGCGCGCCCTCGCCCGCACCTGGCAGGCCGGCGACGAGGTCGTCGTCACCCGCCTCGACCACGACGCCAACGTCGCGCCGTGGCTGCTCGCCGCGCGCGACAGCGGCGCGACGGTCAAGTGGCTCGACATCGACGTGGAGAGCGGCACGCTGCGCCTCGACACGCTCGCCGGCCTGCTGTCGACGAAGACCCGTCTCGTCGCGCTCGGCGGCGCGAGCAACGCGCTCGGCACCCTCAACGACGTGGCCGGCGCGGTCGAGATCGTCCGCGCCCGCTCCGACGCTCTGGTCTATGTCGACGCGGTGCAGTCGGTGCCGCACGTGCCGACCGACGTGCGCGCGCTCGGCTGCGACTTCCTCGCCTGCAGCCCCTACAAGTTCTTCGGGCCGCACCAGGGACTGCTGTGGGCGAGGGCCGAGGCCGCGGCGACGATCGAGGCGTACAAGGTCCGGCCCGCCGCCATCGATCCGCCCGCCCACCGCTTCGAGACGGGGACCCAGTCGTTCGAAGGACAGGCGGGCCTGCTCGGGACGATCGACTATCTCGAATGGCTCGGCCGCACGATCGCGCCGGAGGCGCCGAACAGCCGCCGCGCCGCCCTCGTCGCCGCGATGGCAGGCTGCACCCGCTACGAGCGCGAGATCGGCGACCGCCTCCTCGCCGGCTTCCGCGCCGTTCCCGGCCTCAAGCTCTACGGCCCGCCGACGATGGACGGGCGGGTGCCGACCTTCGGCTTCACCGTCGCCGGCCACCACCCGGACGCCGTCGCGGCGCACCTCGCCCGCCGCGACATCTTCGCCTGGTCCGGCAGCTTCTACGCGGTCGAACCGGTCGCGCGGCTCGGCTTGACGGACAGCGGCGGCCTCGTCCGCGTCGGCCTCTGCCACTACAGCACCGCCGCCGAAGTCGACGCCCTGCTCGACGCGCTCGGCGAGCTCGCCGGCCGGTGAGCCCGGAGGAGTTCCGGCGCTGGGGCCACCGGCTGATCGACTGGCTCGCGGATCACCAGCAGCGCCTCCCCGACCTCCCCGTCCAGCCGCCGACCAAGCCGGGAGCCGTGCGGGACATGCTTCCCGCCTCCCCGCCGGAGCAGCCGGAGCCGTTCGAGGCGGTCCTCGCCGACCTCGACCGGGTGGTGGCGCCGAACCTCACCTGGTGGCAGCACCCCCGGTTCTTCGGCTACTTCCCCTCCAATACCCTGCCGGCGGGGGTGCTCGGCGATCTCGCCTCGACCGGCCTCGGCGTCCTCGGCCTCTCGTGGCAGGCGGCGCCGGCGCTGACCGAGATCGAGGAGGTGGTCGCCGACTGGTTCCGCCAGATGGCCGGCCTCTCCTCCGCCTGGACCGGGGCGATCCAGGACACGGCCTCGACCGCCACCCTCGTCGCCCTCCTCTGTGCCCGGGAGCGCGCCACCGGCTACGGCCTCGCCGGCGGCGGCCTCCAGGCCGAGGCGGCGCCGCTCACCGTCTACGCGTCCGCCGGCAGCCATTCGTCGGTCGAGAAGGGCGCCCTCCTCGCCGGCTTCGGCCGCGACAATCTGCGCCTCGTCGCGCTCGACGCCGAGCGGGCGATGCGGCCCGATGCCCTTGCCGCCGCCATCGCCGGAGATCGCGCCGCCGGCCGCCGGCCCTGCGCGATCGTCGCGGCGGTGGGCGGCACCGCCACCACCTCGGTCGACCCGCTCGCGCCGATCGCCGCGATCGCCGCGCGCGAGGGGCTCTGGCTCCACGTCGACGCCGCCATGGCGGGGAGCGCGATGATCCTTCCCGAATGCCGCGGGATGTTCGACGGCATCGAGGGTGCGGACAGCCTCGTCGTCAACGCCCACAAATGGCTTGGCGCGCCGTTCGACTGCTCGCTCTACTACGTCCGCGACGAGCCGCACCTGCTGCGCGTCATGTCGACCAATCCGAGCTATCTGCGCACGGCGGTGGACGCGGAGGTCCGCAACCTGCGGGATACGGGCATTCCCCTCGGGCGCCGCTTCCGCGCGCTGAAGCTGTGGTTCCTGATCCGCGAGCAGGGCGTCTCCGGCCTGCAGGCCCGCCTCCGCCGCGACATCGCCAATGCGCGGGCGCTGGCGGCGGCGGTCGCCGCCACGCCCGGCTGGCAGGTCGTCGCGCCCGTGCCCCTCCAGACGGTGTGCGCCCGCCACGATCCCGGCGGCCTTTCGGACGAAGCGCGCGACGCCCACACCCTCGCCTGGGCGGAGGCGCTCAACCGTTCCGGCCTCGCCTACGTCACGCCGGCGCGGATCGAGGACGGCTGGATGGTGCGCGTGTCGATCGGCGCGCCCGCCACCGAGGCGGCCGACGTCGACGCCCTCTGGTCGGCGATGCGGCGCTTCGCCGAAGCTCCGGCGTAGAAACCCTCCGGCGCCCGCATCCGGCCCTATTTTGGCCGCAACCGCGCGTCAGAGCGGGTGCGGGAGGGTGTCGTTGGAGCGTTCGCGCAGCGGCGCGGCCGCGATGAGGAAAGGACGCGCCGATGCTGGTTGAGCCGGGCCCTGACGCCGCCGCCGCCCCTGCGGCCGCCGCGCCGCCCGCCTGCCCGCCCGGGGCGGCCCGTGTCGCCTTGCTGTCCAACCCCACCGCCAGCGGCAACCGCGCCTTGCTTCCGCAGATCCGCGCCTTCTGCGCCGTCCAGCGCGACATCTTCCATTACGAAGTGGAGCGGGTCGACCAGATCGGCACGGCCATGGCGCGCATCGCGCGGGTGAAGCCGCGGGTGCTCGTCATCAATGGCGGCGACGGGACCGTCCAGGCGGCGCTCACCGAGATTCACAACGGCCGTCATTTCGGCGACGAGCCGCCTCCGGTCGCGGTGCTGCCCAACGGCAAGACCAACCTCATCGCGATGGATCTGGGCGCCGACGGCGACCCGCTCCAGACGCTCGAGCAGGTGCTCGCCATCGCCCGTTCGGACATGAAACGGCACATCGTCGCCCGCGAGTTGATCGCCCTGTCGGACGGCTCGGCGATGGGGCGGACGGTGCTCGGCATGTTTCTTGGAGGCGCGGGACTCGCGGACATCATGCTCTACTGCCGTCACCGCATCTACCCGCTCGGCCTGCCCAACGGCTTCAGCCACGTCCTCGCCTTCCTCGTCGGCTTCGTCGCCAACATCTTCGGCCTCAAGAACGGCCTGTTCCCCAAGCGGCCCGACCCGATCGAAGTGTCCGTGACCCGCCACGGACGGCTGCAGGGGCGGTTCGCCGTGCTGGTCGTCACGACCCTCGAGCGGCTGATCCTCCACGGCGAGATGCCGGGGCGGCGCGAGCGGAGCGGCGCGCTGCAGCTGATCGCCGTCGAGCGGCGGCCGCTCGCGGTGCTCCGGGTCGTGGTGGGCAGCTTGCTCGGTCGGCTCGGCAAGCAGCGCTTCGGCGGCGTCCATGTCGAACGGGGCGACGAGATCAGGATCGAGGCGGACCGCTCCAGCGTCATCCTCGACGGCGAGCTCTTCGAGGCGAGCCGGAGCCGGCCGATCGTGCTGCGGCGCACCGGCCCGGTCTCGTTCCTTCGCCTCTTCGCGCCGGCCGTCTGAGCGCCTATCTCTGCTCGGCAACGGGCTGAGCGGGAGGAGCGGGCATGGAAGTCGAGGTGAGCGCGGAAGCCAAGGACAAGCGGCTCAACCGGATGGTGGCGGTGACGGTGGTCGTGCTCTCCGTCTTCACCGGCGTCTGCAACATCAAGGACGGCAACATCGTCCAGGCGATGCAGCAGGCGAAGGCGGAGTCGGTCGACCGTTGGGGCGAGTATCAGGCGACCAAGACCAAGCTCCACATCGCCGAGACGGCGCGCAGCGAGATCGCCGTCCTCGCCGAAGCCCGCCCCTCAGGAGAGGCGCAGGCGGCGATGGAGCGGCTCGACGGCGACATCGCCAAATACAAGGCGGAGGCCCCGCGGCTCGCCAAGCAGGCCAGGAATTTTGCCGACAGCTACGACGCGCTCAACGTCCATGACGACCAGTTCGACGCGAGCGAGGCGTTCATCGCCACCGCCATCTCGATGGCGGCGGTGTCGGCGCTCGCGGAGAGCTTCTGGCTGCTCGTCGGCGCCTGGGCGATCGGCGGGTTCGGGATGTTCATGGGGCTGTGCGGATTCATCGGCTGGGGTTTTCACCCCGGCGTGCTGAGCACCTTGCTCGGCTGACGCCGCGCCCTCAATCCGGTGCCGCGTCGCACTCGTCGCGATGGCGGCGCAGCATCGCGTCCGATTGGTCGAGCAATTGCTGCGTCTTCTCGATGCTGGCGCGGAGCTCGTGCTGGCTGTGTTCGACTTCGCGCGTCTGGCGCTCGCGGCGCTCGCTGCGCGTTTCCGGTTCGGGCATGGGCTTTTTAACGTAGGTTGGACGCCGACGTTCCTACGCCACTCTTGAAACCGTCGACAAGACGGTGAAATTCCGGGGATTCCCACGCTGTCCGTGCGTTCGCCTCCCGGCCGCCTTATGATGCGCCAGATGGAGCCGAGCCTCAGGTCCCTCGTCGCCGCCGAGCTTTCCGAGCCGGTCGACCCGCGCGTCGCCGCGATGGCCGCGGCGATCGCCGAAAGCTATCCGGGGGCGGCGCGGGCGGTGCTGTTCTACGGCTCGTGCCTGCGCGAGCGGCAGCTCGACGGGCTGATGCTCGATTTCTACCTGATCGTCTCGAGCTACGACGCCGCTTATGCCAAGCGGTGGCTGCGCAGCGCCAACCTTCGCCTGCCGCCCAACGTCTTTCCCTTCGCCCATGAGGGCCTTGCGGCCAAATATGCGGTGCTGAGCGAGGCGGATTTCGCCCGCCTCAACGGGCGGCTGGCGAGCACCGTCTCGGTCTGGGCCCGCTTCGCGCAGCCGTCGCGGCTGGTCTGGTGTGCCGACGACGCGGCGCGGCAGGCGGCGGTCGACGCGGTCGGGCGGGCCGCGCCGACCCTGCTCAACGCCGCCGCCGCCGTCGCCGCCGAGACACGCGCGTCGATCCCACCGCTCGACCTTTGGCGCCTCGGCTTCCAGCTGACCTACGGCGCGGAGCTGCGCGCCGAGGGCAGCGGACGAGCCGATGCCGTCGTCGAGGCCGATCCCGAGCGCTATGCCCGATTCGCCGCCCCCGCCCTCGCCGATACCGCCCTCGGCCTTGCCGAAACGAACGGCTTCGTATCGCTTGCGGGCCTCGACCAGCGCGACCTCCTGCGGGAGCGGCGGCTCTGGCCGCGTCGGCGGCGGATGGGCAAGCTCCTCACCGTCCTGCGCCTCGTCAAGGCGAGCTTCACCTTCGCCGGCGGCATCGATTACCTGGCGTGGAAGATCAACCGCCATGCCGGCACCGGCATCGCCATCAAGCCCTGGCAGCGGCGCTGGCCGCTCGTCGCCGGGCTTATTCTGCTGCCGCGGCTGTTGAAGCGGGGTGCGATCCGCTGACCCGGTGGGCGAGCGCCGCCGAGACGGCCTGGGCGAGAGCGGCGACGGTGAAGGGCTTCCTCAGCATGTCGTGGCCGGCGAGCTCCTCGGCGTCGCCCGCCTCGCCGACATAGCCGGTGACGAAGAGGATGCCGATCCAGGGATAGAGGTGGGCGGCCTCGCGGACCAGCTCCGGTCCGGTCATCTCGGGCATCATCACGTCGGTGATGATCAGCTCGATCGTCGCGTCGCGCGCGAGGATGTCGAGCGCCTCACGGCCGCTGGCGCAGGCGAGGGGGCGATGGCCGAGCTCCTCCAGCGCGGCGACCGTCGAGCGGCTGACGCGCGGATCGTCCTCGACGACGAGGATCGTCGCCGGCTGCCCGTCCCCGTCGGCGGCGGCGAGCGGCGACGGCGCTTCGGTCGCCGCGGCCTGTGCGTCGCTGCGGGGAAGATAGATCGAGACGGTCGTCCCGCGACCCACCTTGCTGTCGATCGCCACGTCGCCGCCGGACTGGCGGGCGAACCCGAAAATCTGGCTGAGGCCGAGGCCGGTGCCCTTGCCGACCGGCTTGGTGGTGAAGAAGGGCTCGAACACCCGCTCGATCAGCTCCGGGCTCATGCCGTGGCCGGTGTCGGCGACGCTGATCCGCACATAATCGCCGGCCGGGAGCTGGCCGACCTCGCCGTCGCGAAGCGGCGCATTGTCGATGGCGATGACGATCTCGCCGTCGCCCTCGATGGCGTCGCGCGCGTTGACGGCGAGGTTGAGGACGGCGTTCTCGAGGCCGTTGGTGTCGACCTTCACGGCCCAGGCATCGTCGGCGAAGCGGGTGTGGATGGCGATCCGCTCGCCGATCGAGCGGTCGATGAGGTCGAGCATCGACTGGAGGAGCCCGGCCGGTTCGACCGGCACCGGCAGGAGCGGCTCGGCGCGGGCGAAAGCGAGCAGCCGGCGGGTGAGCGCCGCGGCGCGGGTCGCGCCTTCGAGCGCGCTGTCGAGGTGGAACTCGACCTCGCGCGCCGGGCCCCGCAGCTTGCGCCGCGCGAGGTCGAGCCCGCCGACGACCACGGCCAGCATGTTGTTGAAGTCGTGGGCGATGCCGCCGGTCAGCTGGCCGACGGCCTCCATCTTCTGGACCTGGCGCAATTGCGCCTCGGCGGCCTCGCGTTCCGTCGCCTCCGCCTGCAACCGCTCGTTCGCCTCGGTGAGCTCCTGGGTCCGCGCCCGCACGGCGGCCTCGAGCTGGCGGGCGCGCACCGCCTCGCTGTCCGCCTCGCGCAGCGCGTCGAGCCGCTCGCGCATCGCCCGGAAGGCGAGGAAGCCGAGGACGATGGCGCCGAGGCCGATCAGGACGGCGAGCCAGCCGAACCAGATGGTGAGCTGGTCGGCGCGGTCGGAGGTGCGCCGCGTCGCCTCCATGCGGTCGCGCAGGTCGCCGCGCTCGCTCGCGGCGATCTCGTTCAGTTTGCCGCGCAGCGCCTGGCCGGTCGGGTTCATGCCGGCCTGGTAGTAAAGCGGGATGCCGCCCGTGCCCTTGCCCTGCGCCGCGGCGGCGGCGGCCGGCGCGAGCTGAGTCGCCCGCTCCGCGTAGAGCCGGGCGAGCGCGTCGACCCGGCGGCGCTGCTCGGGCGTGTCGGCGACCATGCGGCGGAGCTGCTCGATCTGCTGTCCGGCGAGCACCCATTCGTTGTAATAGACGGTGCCGGTCTCCGGCTCTTCGTCCATCACGTAGCGGCTGAGCGCCGATTCCGCCCGCGCCACGGTTCCGTCGACGGTGCGGGTCAGCAGCATGACGTCGTAGCTGTGCCGCTCGGAGGCGAGCGCCGCGTCGCGCGCCGCGTTCGACTGGCTGACCATCAGCAGGAGCGCGGCGAGCAGGGCGGCCGCCAGCAGCGCCCCGGCGCTGGCCAGCACGCCCCGCCACGTCGCCGAGGAGCCCCCGGCATACGGGATGCCCGTTTCCTCACCCGCCATGTGCTTGATTCTAGAGCAAGCCTTGCCGCTTGGAAAGAAGGTTCCGGGGCCCCGGACTCGCTTGGGCGCTCAGGAGAGGTAGCCCGTCGCCTTTCCCGCCGCCTCGAACATGCCGAGGATCTGGCCGACCTGCTCGGACGAATGTTCGGCGCAGAGCGAGCAGCGCAGCAGGTAGGTGCCGGCGGGGGTCGCCGGCGGCCGCGCCATGTTGACGTAGACGCCGGCCTCGAGCAGCGCCTGCCACATCCGCACCGTCATGTCCTGGTCCGGCAGCAGCACCGCGATGATCGCCGACTGCGCCTCGGGGGTGGCGAGGGTGAAGCCGAGGTCGCGCAGGCCCTGGTGGAGGCGCTTGCTGTTCTCCCACAGGTGCGCGCGCTTGTTGCCGGCGAATTTGAGCTTGCGGATCGACGTCGCCGCGGTCGCGACCACCGAGGGCGGCAGCGAGGCGGTGAAGACGTAAGGGCGGCAGACGAGACGCAGCACCTCGAATTTCGGATGGTTGGAGACGACGAACCCGCCGACCGTGCCGACCGACTTGGAGAAGGTGCCGACGACGAAGTCGACCTGGTCCTCGACGCCCGCTTCCTCGAACACGCCGCGGCCGTTCGGCCCGAAGAAGCCCATGCCGTGGGCCTCGTCGACGACCACCATCGCGCCCGCTTCCTTGGCGACGCGGACCATGTCGGCGAGTGGCGCGATGTCGCCGAGCATCGAATAGACGCCCTCCAGCACGACGAGGCGGCCACCTTCCGCGGGCAGTCGCTTCAGCCTCTTCTCCAGGTCGTCAACGCTGTTGTGGCGGAAGCGGACGATCTGCGCGTTGCCCATCGCGCAGCCGTCGTAGATGGACGCATGGCTGTCGGCGTCGAGGATGATGTAATCCTCCTTGCCGGCGATGGTCGACATCAGCCCGAGATTGGCCTGGTAGCCGGTCGAGAAGACCATGGCGTGGGCGGTGCCGTAAAAGTCCTTGAGCGCCTCCTCGCATTCCTTGTGGCCCTGATAGGTGCCGTTGAGGACGCGGCTGCCCGTCGTGCCCGACCCGTAGGCGTCGAGCGCGTCCTTGCCCGCCTGGATGACGTCGGGGTCGAAGGTCATGCCCATGTAATTGTAGGTGCCGAGCAGGATCGTCTCCTTGCCCTTGACCGTCGCCAGGGTGGGGGAGTGGACCTTCTCCATCACCAGCCCGAACGGGTCGCGCACGCCGGTATCGAGCAGCGCCTCGCGCTCGGCGATCAGCGCGTCGAATTTCGAGAAGAGGTCGCCGCGGTGCGACGGCGCGGCGGCGGTCTCGCGGGCGGGATCGTCGGCGGTTGCGATGGCGTCGGTCATCAAAAGGTCCTCCCCGGGACGGGGAGGGGGACCGCGCGAAGCGCGGTGGAGGGGGCTCCGTGCCACGCTCCGAACCCCCTCCACCATGCTACGCATGGTCCCCCTCCCCGTCCCGGGGAGGATCTCGAATGTCCCCTCATCCCTCGTTCCTCAGCCGCTCGACGGCGTCGACGAGCTGGCCGACGGTCTCGATCTCGGCCTGCATGTTCATCGTGATGAGGATGTCGAATTCGTCCTCGACGGACGCGACGAAGTCCATGACGATGAGGCTGTCCCACTCGAGGTCGCCGGCGAAGCTGGTCGTCTCGCCGAGCTTGACCCCCTTCTTGTTGAACGGCTCGATCAGCTTGGCGACCTTGTCGAAGGTCTGGTCTCGGTCGGTCATCCCGCCCCCTTATGGCGCTCACCTTCCTGTGCCAAGCGATTAGGGCCCAAACGTGGCGCCCGCTTGGCAGGGCCGAGGCCGCGTGCGATGCTCCCTCCCGCTCCGCAGCGAGGTGTCCATGGCCGACCAGCAGGTGTTTCCCGTCAACGCGGTCAACGTCATCCGGACGGCCCAGCAGATCAACGTCCAGCTCTCCTCGATGGCCGACCAGAAGGCGAGCATCCTGATGGGCGCCGCGTTCGTCATCTTCACGATCGCGATCAACCAGGCGCACGGCGCGCTGCCGCCGCTGCCGCTGCTGATCCTCGGCGCGTCGGCCTTCGTCGCGGCGGTCTGCGCGGTGCTGGCGATCATGCCGGCGGTGGGCGCGAAGCCGCGCGGGCCCGCCAACCTCCTTTTCTTCGGCGCCTTCGCCCACCTCTCCGAGGAGGCGTTCACCGAGGCCATGCTCGAGGTCGTCCGCACCGACGAGAGCGCCTATCGCGCGATGCTGCGCGACATGCACCAGAACGGGGTGGTGCTCGCCCGCAAGAAGTACCGGATGCTCGGCTGGGCCTACCGCGCCTTCCTCGCCGGCCTCACCGGCAGCCTCGCCGCCTTCGTGGCCGAGCGCCTTATCTGAGCCAGCCCTCGGCGCGGTACCAGTCCGCCGTCTCCTTGAGCCCCGTGGCCGTCCTCACCCGCGGCGTCCACAAAGTGGCGGGCGGGCGGCGTTCGGCGGCGACCACCCAGTCGGGGTGGCAGAAATAGCGGACCCGGTCGGCGGTGAGCTTGGCGTTCTTGCGGCGCACCATCCGGTCCAGCCGGGAGGCGATCCGCATCACCGGCCGCGGCATCGCCACCGTCGCCGCGCGCTTGCCGTAGAGGCGCCCGAGCGTGCGGGCGAAATGACGATGCTCCCAGCCGCCCTCGCGCCCGTCGTCGGGCTCGTACATCTCGCCCCAGGTGTCGGGCTCGTCGAGGAGGGCGAGGAGCAGGCGGCACAGGTCCCCGACGTGGATCACCGAGAAATGTCCGCGCGGCGGCAGTGCGACGATCCCGCGCCGCGCCATCCGGAACAGCTCGAACGTCTCCCTGTCCCCCGGCCCGTAGACCGCCGGCGGGCGGACGATCGTCCAGTCGAGGCCGGAGGCGGCAACCAGCTTTTCCGACCGCATCTTCGACCAGCCGTAGGCGGAAAGCTCCGGCTCCCGGGCCGCGAGGCTGGAGACGTGGACGAACCGCCGCACCCCGGCCTTGCGTGCCGCATCGATGATCGCCGCCGTGCCGGCCACGTTCACCGCCTCGAAGTCGCCGCGGGTGCGGCCGTTGATCATGCCGGCGACGTGGATGACCGCATCGGCGCCGGTGCAGAGCTTCAAGAGGGTCTCCGGCCGGTCGAGCGCGCCGTCGACCCAGGCGATCTCGTCCTCCGGCGGCTTCCACCCCCGGGTCAGCGCGCGCACGTCGTAGCCCTGGTCGATCGCGAGGCGCAGCAGGTGCGAGCCGACGAAGCCGGTGCCGCCGGTCACGCCAAGCGTGCGGATCTTCCTAGAGCGGCGGCGGTTCACTCGCTCCTCCCCGGAACGGGGAGGAGGACCGCGCGGAGCGCGGTGGAGGGGGCCCACCGCTCCGCCGCGTCGGAGTTCGGGCCCCCTCCACCACGCCCTTGCGGGCGCGGTCCCCCTCCCCGTTCCGGGGAGGAGCCTAGAGGGGCGACCACGCCTGGTCCTCCTTCGCTTCTTCTTTCGCCGGCCCCAGATGCTGCAGCAGCGCGTCGAGCACGGCCTCGACCCCGGCCCCGGTGGCGCCGGAGAGGGGGAGGGGGCGGACGCCCGCTTCCTCCGCCAGCTCGTCCGACAGCGCGGCGATCAGCTCCGCGTCGAGCGTATCCGACTTGTTCAGCGCAAGCACCTCCGGCTTCTCGGCGAGCCCCTCGCCGTAAGCTTCGAGCTCGTCGCGCACCGTCCGATACGTCTCCGCCACGTCCTCGTTGTTCGCATCGACGAGGTGGAGGAGCACCCGGGTGCGCTCGATATGGCCGAGGAAGCGGTCGCCGATGCCGGCGCCTTCGGCCGCGCCCTCGATCAGGCCCGGAATGTCGGCCACCACGAATTCCCGGCCCTTGTGACGCACCACGCCGAGCTTCGGGTGGAGCGTCGTGAACGGATAGTCGCCGACCTTGGCGTTGGCGTTGGTGACGGCGTTGAGGAAGGTCGACTTGCCCGCATTCGGCAGGCCGACCAGCCCGACGTCGGCGAGCAGCTTGAGGCGCAGCCACACCCACGCCTCCTCGCCGGGCCAGCCGGTGCCGTGCTGGCGCGGCGCGCGGTTGGTGGCGCTCTTGTAGCTCGCATTGCCGCGGCCGCCGTCGCCGCCCTTGAGCAGGACGACCCGCTCGCCCGCCTTGGTGAGGTCGGCGAGGACATGCTCCTTGTCGTCTGAGAGGATCTGCGTCCCGACCGGCACCTTGACGACGAGGTCGCCGCCGCCGCCGCCGGTGCGGTTGGAGCCCGAACCGCCCTTGCCGCGGGGCGCGCGGAAATGCTGCGTGTAGCGAAAGTCGATGAGCGTGTTCAGGCCTTCGACCGCCTCGAACACGATGTCGCCGCCCTTGCCGCCGTCGCCGCCGTCGGGTCCGCCATATTCGATGAACTTCTCGCGCCGGAAGCTCACCGCGCCGGGGCCTCCGGCGCCGGAGCGCACGTAGATCTTGGCCTGGTCGAGAAAATGCATGGGCGGGCGTCTAGGCCAACGGCGCGGCGAAATGAACAGGCGGCGGTCAAAATCCGCGCGGCCGCTCCCTGAAGCGGACCATCGCGCCGCCGGGAAGCGCGAAGGACATAGTGGGGCCGCGGCTGCCGGTTTCGACGGTCGGCGCGACGCCCGCGCGCCGGAGAGCGGCCATCGTCCCCTCGATGTCGGGGCCGGTCACGAAGAGTTGGTGAAGCGCGTCGAGGTCGCTCGAATCCTCTTCGAGGACGCCGGAGGGAAGGGTGACCAGGATCCACCCACCGGCGGCGGCGCACCGGAGGCCGAGCACGTCGCCAAGGAAGGCCGCGTCGCCATTCGGGTCGTGGCTGAAGATCATGACGGCGGCAGCTTCGCTCATCCGCCGGACGCGGGAATGTCGGGATGGGTGGCGAGGAGGTGGCGGACGGCGAGCTCGCGCGCCTTCGCGCGCGGCAGGCCGAGCGCCGCGGTCATCGGGCCGCCGAGCAGCGAATCGCCCAGCGCGGCGAGCACCAGCCACAAGGTCGTGTCGGCGACCGGCCGGTCCTCATGGCCTTCGACGAGCTGGTCCACGAGGCGGTGGATCGCTTCGAGGACCGGGTCGAGCGCATCGCGGTTGCCCGAGAGAATCATCCAGGCCGCGAGCTGTCCGGCGCCTTCGCGGTCGAACGCGTCGAACGCGCCCTCGACGATTTCGCGGGGATCGGCCTTGCCTTCGCGGGCGAGGGCGACGGAGCGGCCGATCGCCGCCGTCACCCGCTCGCCGATATCCCGCGCCAGCGCCGCCTGCAGGCCGGCCGCCGAGCCGAAATGGTGGAGGAGGTTCGCATGGGTGCGGCTCATTCGTCCCGCCACCGCCTTGAGCGTGACGGCCTGCGGTCCCGCTTCCAGCAGCAGTGCCCGCGCCGCCTCGATCGCCGCGGCCCGGCTCTCGCCGGGGCTCAGCCGCGCTCGGCTATTGACAGGTGTGTCAGTAGTGGCCATGGTCACCGTTGGAGATACATCAGATGGCGAGCAAAGCGACACCCCTGGACCTCACCATCACGCCGCGCGACCGGCGCTTCGGCCGCGGTGCGCGCACCGAGCGCTGGTGGCTCGGCGGCAATCCTATGCGACGGCGCTGTACAATGCGCTGTCGGTGACCTTCCCCAAGGGCGAGGCCTATTTCGTGGAGAGCGTCCGCGCGTTCCGGGTGGGCGCCCCGCCGAAGCTCGCCGCCGAGATCAAGGCCTTCACCACCCAGGAGGTGATGCACAGCCGCGAGCATGTCCAGTTCAATCGCCGCGCGGTCGATACGGGGTACGACATCTCGCGGCTCGAGAAGCAGGTCGAGGAGCGTCTCGCCATTTCCCGCGCCCGTCCACCGATCGTCAACCTCGCCGCCACGATGGCGCTCGAGCATTTCACCGCGATCCTCGCCCACGCTTTGCTCAGCGACCCGCGGCACCTCGCCGGCGCCGACCCCGAATCCGCCGCCCTGTGGCGCTGGCACTCGATCGAGGAGATCGAGCACAAGGGTGTCGCCTACGACACGTGGCTGCACGCGACGCAGCACTGGCCGCGCTTCAAGCGCTGGGCGGTCAAGGCGCGGGTGATGCTGTTCGTGACGCGCAACTTCCTCGTCGACCGCACCGCCGGCGCCCTCGATCTCCTCGCCCAGGACGGGATCACCGGCCCGCGCGCCTGGGCCGGCCTGTTCTGGCACGCCTTCGTCCGTCCGGGCATGGTCCGCAGGATCCTCGGCGCCTGGGCGAGCTTCTTCCTCCCCCGCTTCCATCCCTGGAACCACGACGACCGCGCCCTCATCGCCAAGGCCGAAGCGGCTTTGGCGTAGATTTGCCTCCCCATCTCGCGATGGGGAGGCAGATCATGCCGCGATCGCCACGGTGTCCTCCTCCGCCAGATCCAGCTCCAGGAGCCGGCACGGCACCTCGTGACCCCGCGCCAGGCTCTGCCGCGGGACGACACGACCGGTCGGCCGGAACCCGAGCTTCTCCAGCACCCGGCCCGACGCCGGATTGTCGACGAAGTGCCCGGAGCCGAGCCGCGGCAGACGCAACGTGTCGCGCGCGGCGGCGATCATCGCCCGGCCCGCCTCCGTGGCGATACCCTGACCCCAGCGCGCACGGGCGATCCAGTAGCCGAGCTCGGCTCCGCCCTCGTCGCTGCGATGCACGCCGATGCCCCCAACCAGCTCCGGCGTCCCGTCCCTTCTCAGGAAGATGAGTGAGGACGGCCAGGCCGGATCCTGCGGCTGCGCGAGCCACTCCTCCGCCATCTCCATCCGGTACGGCCAGGGCAGGCGCGCGAGGTTACGGGCGATCCCCTCGTCGGCGACCGCGCGGAACAGGGCCGGCGCATCCTCGCGCCAGCCGGGCCGTAGCAGCAGTCTCTTCGTCCTCGCGAACATGGTCCGTCTCCCTTTCCGCCCCGCCGGTGCCCGTCTTCGGGGACACCTTCGCGACTGTTTCGAGGGAGAAATGAAAAAGGGAGAGGAACCGGGCGGCTCCTCTCCCTCGAAATTTCGGATCTCAACCGAGTCCTGGAGCCGCCCCTCCCGGGAACGGCCCGTCCTCGGCCGTTCCTATTCCGCCGCCTCGGCGGCCGACATCTCGACGCACACATATTTGCGGCCGAGACGCCCGTCGCGAAACGCGACGCGCCCGTCGGTAAGCGCGAAGAGGGTATGGTCCTTGCCCATGCCGACGCCCGCGCCCGGATACCATTTGGTCCCGCGCTGGCGCACGATGATGTTGCCGGCGAGCACCTGCTCTCCGCCGAACTTCTTGACGCCGAGGCGCCGGCCCGCGCTGTCGCGGCCGTTGCGGGAGGAACCGCCTGCTTTCTTATGTGCCATCGCTCTTCTCTAGCTCGTCTCGTGTTTACGCGGTCTTATCAGAAGCCGGCTTCTTCGTCGAAGCCTTCTTCGTCGTCTTGGGGGCGTCGACCTGCTCGCTCGCGGTCGGCTCGCTCTTCGCCGGCGCGGCGGCCTTGGGAGCCTTCGCCTTCGTCGGAGCCTCCGCGGCAGGGGCCCCGGCGGCCGGAGCGGCGGCGGCGGGCGCCTCGTTCTCGGCGGGGGCCGGAGCGGCCTTGGCCTTCTTCGCCGGCTTCTCGGCCTGCTCGGCGCCGATGCCGACGATCCTCAGGATCGTGTGCTGCTGGCGGTGGCCCTGCTTGCGCCGGTAATTGTGGCGGCGGCGCTTCTTGAAGACGATGACCTTCTCGGCCTTCGCCTGGGCGATGATCTCCGCGGCGACGGTGAGGCCGTCGGTCGGGCGCAGCTCGGAGCCCTCGCCGGCGAGCAGGATGTCGCCCAGCTGGATGGTGTCGCCGGCCTCGCCCGCGAGCTTCTCGACGACGATCTTGTCTCCGGCGGCGACGCGATACTGCTTGCCGCCCGTGCGCACGACTGCGAACATGGCTCTCTCAAATCTCGAATGAATATGCCCGCCGGGCGGTCCCGGCAGGAGGAAGCGCGCAGCTAGGTCATGAGGGGCGGGTTGTCAACGGGCCGGGGCCCCGCAACGATCCGGTCAGCCTCGGAACCGCTTCACCGCAAACAGAATTCCAGCGACGAGTTCATTCGGGTCGTGTAACATCATCGCGCGAGTTGTGGGGAAGACTCGGGGAAGCAACCCTTCGTGTACCGAGGGCGAGCGCCCAGCGAATCGCCTGTCTGTTCAGTCAGCGTCCTGTCGACACTCGAGCGCCGGCCGGCCGAATTCGGCCGGCTGAAGGAGATTCCGATGCCGAACCAGAAGGTCGAAATCGTCACCTCGAAGTTCACGTCCATGATGCAGGGGTTCGGCTACCTCGGTCAGGTTGCCGCGGCCGCCCAGACCGGCTTTGCGGTCTACAACCTGATAAAAGGGGGCGGCAAGTCGGACACGGACCGCATGATCGAAGCGATCGAGCGCATGACGCGCGAGCTCGTGGCCAAGCTTCAGGAGGTGGCGGACGTCGGCCGGGACGGAACCAGGATCAACCTGTGGAGCAAGAACCGGGCGAAGCTGATCGAATGCAAGACGAAGATCGTGGCGAGAGCGCGCGAGTTCGCCACCTACGATCAGTTCACCCACAGGGTCGTGGTCGACGGCGACTGGGTGTCGGTTGCGGCGTGGTGCAAGCCCGACACCGGGGCGCTGGCGGACCTGCATCAGGCGTTGCGCGACATCTCCTTGCTGCTCAGCACCTCGACTTTCGAGACGAAGAACGCGATCGAGGAGTGGGACGATCTCGTGAAGAGCGGGACCGTTTATCGGGTGCTGGGCCTCACGC
>Ga0213876_10000232_pt1 | contig 54674 bp, 60 predicted proteins | sample BarmaccomBMRX_R9_FD_160113 | JGI IMG/M metagenome (GOLD analysis project Ga0213876, IMG submission 160113) | Root-associated microbial communities from Barbacenia macrantha in rupestrian grasslands, the National Park of Serra do Cipo, Brazil - RX_R9 | ecosystem: Host-associated > Plants > Roots...
TGTCACCGACTGGCGCGGCGCGCCGGTGGGCCGCGACGGCGGCCAGGTCGCCATCGCCGGCGAGCGGGCGGTGCTGGACGAGGCGCTGGTGGCGCTCAAGCGGTCGGCGAAGTAGGGGCGACCTCGGCGGCGAGGGCGTCGAACGCCTTCCAGAACAGTGCGCGGGCCGCGTCGGTCTCCTGCAGGATCTCGTGCATGGCGCCGGGGATCTCCACCAGGCGCGCCGCCGGCGCCCGTTCGGCCAGGCGCCGGACCGCCGCCTCGTCCACCAGCCGCTCGTCCCCCGCGCCCACCACCAGCAGCGGGATCCGGACCGCCGGCGCGGCCTTGATGGCTGCATCCATGGCTTCGAAGGCGAAGTTCAGCCAGCCCCAGGTGGGGCCGGCCAGCCGCAGCGCCGGGCAGGCGGCCATCTGGGCCTGGGCGCGGACGTAGCGGGGCCGGTCGCGGGTGAGCATGTTGCGATCGAAGGGGGCGGCGGCCGTGTCGCCGCCGGGCGTAAAGGCGCCGCCGGCGCCCAGCGCGGTGATCGCGGCGGCCAGCGACCTCGCCACGAAGGGCGGCGCGCCGGTGCGCACCCCCAGCATCGGGGCGGTGAGGGCGGCGGCGGCGATGCGGCGCTCGCCGCCCGCCAGCGCCAGCAGTGTCAGGCAGGCGCCCATGGAGTGGGAGAGGGCGATCCAGGGCCGCGGCAGTCGCGCCTCGAAGGCCGAGAGCAGCGCCTCGTAGTCCGCCACGAAGTCGCCCCAGTGCTCGGCGTGGCCTTTGGCCGGATCGGGCAGCAGGCGCGCCGAGAGCCCCTGGCCGCGCCAGTCGTGGGCCAGCACCGCAAAGCCGCGGGCTCGCAGCTCGTCCGCGACTTCGAAGTATTTCTCGATGGTCTCGGTGCGACCGCCGCTGACGATCACCGAGCCGCGGGGCGCGGCGCTGGCGGGGAGATAGGCCGCCCGCAGCCGGGCGCCGCCGGCCCCGGCGAACCATTCGGCGGCGGCGCCGGCCGGAACCGGGGCCTCGGGGACGCCGACCAGCGGCGCCGGTTCACCCATTCAGCTTGGAGAACAGGGCCGTCATCTTGCTCTGAAGGTTCATGGCCAGGCCCATGTCGGAAAGCCCGAGCGCGCCGGTGAGCACCGCGGTCATCGGATCGAGCCGGCCCTCGCCCAGCGCCACCAGGTCGGCCATCGAGATGGTCAGGGTGAGGTCGGCGGGCTTGTCCTCGTTGCTGACCTCGCCGCCGTTTATGTAGACGAAGCCGTCGCCCTTCAGGTTGAACTTCAGGCTCTTGCCGAGCCCGGAGTCGGTCCCGACGGCCGTCTTCATGCGATCGGTGAGTTCCTGGAGGGTGGTCATTGGGCCTGGTCTCGGAGCAGGTGGGTCCTGACGGCCAGGGCTAGCGTGACGGCGGAGCCGGCGCAAGCGACGACAGCGCCGCTCCCGGCCCGCGCCCCTTGACGACGCCCGCCGCGCCCCTACCTGAAGCGGTGAAGGCGCTGGTTTCCGGGCCTTCCGGGTCACTCGCGGGGCCAATCTGGACCGCGGCCGGCCTGCACATCATGCAACCTTGCTTAGCAAAGAAGGATGCCGCTATGCGCACCGTCGATTTCTCCCCGCTTTACCGTTCCGTCGTCGGCTTCGACCGCCTGGCCGATCTGCTCGACGCCGCCTCCGCCGAGACGGCGAACGGCTACCCCCCCTACAACATCGAGCGGACCGGCGATCATGAATACCGCATCGAGATCGCGGTGGCCGGGTTCAAGGCCGACGAGCTCGACATCGAGGTCAAGGAGAGCGTGCTCACCGTCAAGGGCCGCAAGGCCGCCAACGACGAACCGCGGCGCTTCCTGCATCGCGGTCTGGCCGAGCGCAATTTCGAGCGCCGCTTCCAGCTGGCCGAATATGTGGTGGTGACCGACGCAGGCCTGGCGGACGGCCTGCTGCACATCGCCCTGAAGCGCGAGCTTCCCGAGGCGCTCAAGCCTCGCCGGATCGAGGTGAAGGCCGGTGCGCCGACCGTGATCGAGGCCGACAAGGCCGCCTGATCCGGCGCCTCTCCAGCGATAGGCAGGGGGCCCGCTCTCGGAAACGAGGGCGGGCCTTTTGCTGTTCAGGGTCCAATTCCGCTTTTCCCGCAAGCGGAGAGCCAGGTTCTTTCCATGAACCTCACGAACGCACACGAACGCCGTTCGTGTTTTTTCGTGTCGTTCGTGGCCAAAGGAAAATTGGGCGCGCCGGCGAAGGGCGGGCTGGCGCGCCTGATACTTTGATAATGCTCAGATCCGATCGGGTCTGGAGCCTAAAGCACGTCGAGGCCGCGCACGCCGTCGCGGATCGCGCCGGTCACGTCGACGCCCTTGAGGATCGCGCCGGTGAAGTTGGCCCGCGAGAGGTCGGCGCCGACCAGGAGGGCCTGGCGGACGTCCGCGCGGGCGAGGTCGGCGTTCTTGAGCGCCGCGCGGGTGAGATCGCACGGCAGGGGGCGGTTGGGACCGAGCACCAGGGGGCCTAGCTGGGCGTCGCGCAGGTCTGAGCCGGAGAGCCGGGCCCCCGCCAGCCGCGCGCCCCGCAGGTCGGCGCGCCGCAGGTTGCAGCACCGCAGGTCGGCGCCTTCGAGCCGCGCGCCCTGCAGCTGAACCCCTTCCATGTCGAGGCCGTAGAAGACCGCGCCCTTGGCCGAGAGGGCGGTGAGGTTGAGGCCCCGGATCGACTGCAGCGCTCTCAGATCGGCGCCGTCGAAGATCGAGGGTTGGCCGGAGCGGCCGCCGGTCTCGCACCAGAGGGCGTGGGCCCGGAGCATCTGGTCGAAGGGCAGTTCGGAAGCGTCCTTGCCGGCCGGCTCGTCGGCGAGCACTCCGGCCATGTTGGCGTCCTGGACGTTCCAGGAGAAGGTCTTGGCGCCCATCAGCACGGCGTCGCGCAGGTCGGCGCCCGAAAGGTCGGCCCCTGAAAGGTCGGCGCCGGCGAGGTTGGCGCCAGTCATGTTCGCTTGTTTCAGGTTGGCGCGGATGAGCTTGGCGTCCTTCAGCACCGCGTCGGTGAAGTCGGCCTTCAGGGCGATGACGCCGGAGAGCCGCGAGCGCTCCAGGTTGGCGCCGGCGAGGATCGCGCCCTGGGCGATGGCGGCGGTCCGTTCGGTGTGCTCCAGGATCCTGAGGCCGCGCTCGGCGTCGGCGGCGGCGATGGTGCCTTCGCGCAGGTCCGCCTCGAAGAGGTCCGCGCCGGTGAGGATGGCGCCCCTGAGGCAAGCGCCCCTGAGGTCCGCCCGGCGCAGCGAGGCCTCGCTCAGGTTGACGTTCTGCAGGTCGGCGCCGAACAGGTTGGCGTTGTCGAGCCGGGCCCCGCGCATGTCGCATTCGGCCAGGATCGCGCCGGTGAAGTCGGCGTCGCAGAGGTTGCGGCCGGCTAGGTCGAGGCCGGTGAGGTCCTTCCAGGTGAAGACCGCCCGCGCGCCGCCCATGCGCGACGACCAGAGCCGGTCATGGCGCACGCACACGCCGTCGACCTCGGCCTGGGTGAGGCGGCGGTGACGAACGACCTGAGCGGCCTCGACCATGAGCTTCCGCGCTATAATCAGCCAATTAGCCTGAATCCTAAGGACCGCGGATTAACGGGTCCTTCACGACGCCGGTCGGTTCTCAGGCGTTGTCCGGAAGCGGCTGGGCGCGCGCCGGATCGAGGTAGCGGGCCGCCGTCGGCTTCAGGGCGGCGTCCAGCTCCACCAGCAGCGGGTTGCCGGTGGGGATCTCCACCCCGACGATGGCCTCGGCGGAAAGGTCGAACAGCAGCTTCACGATCGCCCGCAGGGAATTGCCGTGGGCGCCGACCAGCAGCCGCTCGCCGGCCGTGAGGCGCGGAGCGATCTCGCCGAGCCAATAGGGCTGAACCCGCTCCAGCGTCGTCTTGAGGCTCTCGGTTCGCGGCGTCTCGATCCCGGCGTAGCGGCGGTCCGCCGAGACGTCGAAGGGGCCGCCCTGCGCCAGCGGGGGCGGGGGCGTGTCGTAGGACCGGCGCCAGACCTTCACCTGCTCGGCCCCGTGCTGGGCGGCCGTCTCTGTCTTGTTGAGCCCGGTAAGGCCCCCGTAGTGGCGCTCGTTGAGCCGCCAGCTCTTCTCGAGCGGGATCCAGAGCTGGCCCGCGCCGGCGAGCGCGATGTCGGTGGTGCGGATGGCCCGGGTGAGGACCGAGGTGAAGGCCCGGTCGAACTGAAGCTTCGCCGCGCCGATGAGCTCGCCGGCCCGCCTGGCTTCGGCCTCGCCCTGCGCGGTGAGGTCGACGTCGACCCAGCCGGTGAAGCGGTCCTCGAGGTTCCACTGGCTCTGGCCGTGACGCAGGAGGAGGAGCAGGGGCATTCGGGGGGGCCTCTGATGGGGGGCCGCACCTCGCACGGCGCCGGCCTCCCTGGCAAGGACATGGCTTCCGGCTGGGCCGCCGCCGGTCTATACGGCGCCCTGATGCCTGACCGGATCGCCTATCCCGCCCTTCTGCTGGTGAGCCTGGCCATGGTGGCTCTGGCGCTCGTCTGGCCGCAGGGGCTGGGCGCGCCCTCGCCGGCGCCGTTCGGTCATCCGCTGGCGCCCATTCCGGCCGAGGCCGCGCCGCCGGCCGAATCCGACTCGCTGCTGGGCGTGCTGGCGCCCGCCGCGCCGCCCGCTCCGGCGATCACCATCCCCAAGCCGGCTCACCCTTAGCCCGCCGCCTTCGACCCGGAAGAAGAGATGTTCCCCAAAGCCCGCGCCGACCTCGCGCCCATGACGGTCGCCTACGAGACCCTGCCGCTGGTCAAGCCGACGGGCTTTCGCGAGTACGACGCGCGATGGCTGTTCGGCCCGGAGATCAGCCTCATGGGGCTGGAAGCCCTGGGGCTGGGCCTCGGGACCTATTTCCAGGAGCTAGGCAAGCGGCGGGTGGTGGTCGGCCACGACTTCCGCTCCTATTCCCTCTCGGTGAAGCAGGCGCTGTCGCTCGGCTTGGTCTCGGCCGGCTGCGAGGTGCTCGACATCGGTCTGGCCGTGACTCCGATGGCCTACTTCGCCCAGTTCGACCTCGACGCGCCCTGCGTGGCCATGGTCACCGCCAGCCACAACGAGAACGGCTGGACAGGGGTGAAGATGGGCGCCCAGCCGCCGCTCACCTTCGGCCCGGACGAAATCGGGCGGGTGAAGGAAATCGTGCTCGGCGGCGCTTTCCGCGAGGCGCCTGGCGGCTCGATCACGCGGGTGGAAGGCGTGGCCGAGCGCTACATCGCCGACGCCGCCAGCCACGCCAAGCTCTCGCGGCCGATCAAGGTCGTCTGCGCCTGCGGCAACGGCACCGCCAGCGCCTTCGCGCCCGAGGCCCTGAGGCGGATGGGGGCCGAGGTGATCGAGGTCGACTGCACGCTCGACTGGACCTTTCCCAACTACAATCCGAACCCCGAAGACCATGAGATGCTGAAGGCGATGACCGAGGCGGTCCGTCAGCACGGGGCCGAGATCGCGCTGGGCTTCGACGGCGACGGCGACCGCTGCGGAGTGGTGGACGACGCGGGCGAGGAGATCTTCGCCGACAAGATGGGCCTTCTCCTGGCGCGCGACCTCGCGCCGAGGCATCCAGGCGGCAAGTTCGTGGTCGACGTGAAGTCCACCGGGCTCTTCCTCACCGACCCGGTGCTGAAGGCGGCCGGCGCGGAGGTGGTCTACTGGAAGACCGGCCACAGCTACATCAAGCGCAAGACCGCCGAGATCGGGGCGGTGGCTGGCTTCGAGAAGTCCGGGCACTTCTTCTTCCGTCCGCCGCACGGGCGCGGCTACGACGACTCGCTGATCGCCGCGGCGGCGATCCTCACCATGCTCGACCACAATCCGGGCAAGACGCTCAGCCAGCTGCGCGAGGCCCTGCCGGCGGCCTACACCTCGCTCACCATGTCGCCCCACTGCGCCGACGAGGCCAAGTACCAGGTGGTGGAGAAGATCGTGGCGGCCTACGAGGCCCTGGCCGCCAGCGGCGGCTCTATCCTCGGGCGCAAGATCGTCAGCGTGAACACCGTCAATGGCGTGCGGGTGGGGCTCGAAGACGGTTCCTGGGTGCTGGTGCGGGCCTCGTCCAACAAGCCCGAGCTGGTGGTGGTGGTGGAAAGCATGCGCTCCGAGGACGACATGCGCGCCCTCTTCCGCCAGGAGGTGAAGCCGCGCCTCGCCAAGGAGCCCGAGGTGGGCGCGTATAATCAGGAAATCTGAGCGGCCTTCCACAGGGAAGGAGCGTCAGCCCCGCAGCACGGCGCCGGCAGCCTTGGCGGCCGCAGCGACGATCTTGGCCGAGAGGGCCTCGATCTCGGCGTCGCTGAGCGTCTTCTCGCGCGGCTGGATGACGACCTCGACGGCCACCGACTTCTTGCCCGCCGGCACGCCCGGCCCCTCGTAGACGTCGAACACCCGCGCGCCGGCGATCAGGGCCCGGTCGGCGGCCTGCACCGCGCGGACCAGCTCGGCGGCGGGCAGGCCGGCGTCGGCCACGAAGGCGAAGTCGCGCGTCAGCGGCATCAGGGGCGAGAGGGCGAGCGCGCCCTTGGTCTTCGCCGCCCGCTTCTTCGGATCGGGGATCGCCTCCACCCAGGCCTCGAAGGCGTAGATCGGCCCGGAGACGTCCAGGGCCGCCAGCACCCTCGGGTGGATCTCGCCCACTTCCGCCAGCACCGCCTTGGGGCCGAGCTGAAGGCGCGCGGCGCGGCCGGGCCGCCACCAGGGCCGCGTGGCCTCCTGGGCGGTCTGCAGGTTCGCGACCGGCGCTCCGAGCTCGTCCAGGAGGGCGATGAGGTCGCCCTTCAGCGAGAAGATATCCTCGCCTGCCGACTTGTCCCAGCGCCTGGGCGGATGGGGGGCGAGCACGGCGGCGACGGCGGTCTTCTGGTCCGCCGGCCCCGCGCCGGCGAACACCGGCCCGATCTCGAAGAGGGCGCAGTCGGGAAAGCCGCGCCGGGCGTTGCGGCCGGTGGCCTGGATGAGGCCGGGCAGGACCGAGGGGCGCATGCAGTCGAGGTCGGCGGCGATGGGGTTCTCGAGGAGCAGGGTCTCGTCGCCGCCCCCGAAGAGCTCGGCCGCCGCGCGGCTGACGAACGACCAGGTGACCGCCTCGCCATAGCCCATGGCCGCCAGCGCCCGGCGGGCGGTCTTGATCCGCGTCTGACGAGGGGTCAGCACGCCGCTCGCCGCCGCCCCGAGCGGCGGCAGCGGCTCGGCCGGCAGGGCGTCATAGCCGGCGATCCGCGCCACCTCCTCCACGAGATCGGCCTTGCCCTCCACGTCGCGCCGCCAGCTGGGCGGCCAGACGCGAGACCCTTCGATGTGGAAGCCGAGCGCGGTCAGGATCGCGGCCGTCCGTTCGGCCGGCAGATCGAGGCCGGCGAGCCTCGCCACATAGGCCGGGTCGAAATCGATGGGCGCGGGCGGGGCGGGGACGTCGCCCGCCATGCGCGCCTCGGAAGGCTCGCCGCCGCAAAGCTCGATGATCAGCGCGGTGGCGAGCTCCAGGCCTGGGACCACGAAGCCCGGATCGACGCCCCGGGCGAAGCGGTACTGGGCGTCCGAGACGATCCCGAGATCCCGCCCGGCCTGGGCGGTGCGGATGGGATCGAACCAGGCGCTTTCGAGGAAGACCTCGGTGGTGGCCTCGGTGACGCCGGTGCTCTCGCCCCCCATGACCCCGCCGAAGCCGATGGCGCCCGATCCGTCGGCGATGACGCAGATCTCGGGGCTCGCCGGGTAGGTCCGCCCGTCGAGCGCCGCCACCTGCTCGCCCCGCCGCCCCAGCCTGGCCTCGATCCAGCCGCCGGCGAGCCTCGCCGCGTCATAGACGTGCAGCGGCCGGGCGCGGTCGTAGGAGATGAAGTTGGTGACGTCCACCAGGGCGTTGATCGGGCGAAGGCCGATGGCCCGCAGGCGCCGCTGCAGCCACTCCGGCGAGGGCCCGTTCTTCACCCCGCGGATCAGCCGCCCGGCGAACACTGGGCAGGCGCCCGAGCCGTCCACCCGGATCTCGATGGGGCATGGGAAGGTTCCCGCAACCGGCGCCGGCGCCCGGTCTTTGAAGGTCCCGACCCCGGCCGCGGCGAGATCCCGGGCGATCCCGGCCACGCCCAGCCAGTCGGGCCGGTTCGGGGTCACCTCGAAGTCGATCACCGCCTCGAGGCCCAGCGCCTCGGCCGCCGGCGTCCCCACCGGCGTCTCGGCCAGCTCCAGGATCCCCTCGGAGTCCTCCGCCGTCTCGAGCTCCTTGGCCGAGCAGAGCATGCCGTTGGAGACGATCCCGCGCACCGGCCGGGCCTCCAGGGTGATCCCGGAGCCCGGGACGAAGGTCCCGATCGGCGCATAGACGGTGACGAGCCCGGCGCGCGCGTTGGAGGCGCCGCAGACGATCTCCTTCAGGCCGTCTTTCGTCTCCACCTGGCAGACGCGCAGGCGGTCGGCGTTGGGGTGCTGGACCGCCTCCTTGATCCTGGCCGCCGAGAAGGCCGCCAGCTTCGCGCCGGGATCCTCCACGTGCTCGACCTCGAGGCCGGCCATGGTCATGGCCTCGGCCACCGTCGCCACGTCGGCGTCGGTTTCCAGGTGGTCCTTCAGCCAGGAGAGGGTGAATTTCATCAGCTCAGCCCCGAGGCGGGGTTAGGATCGGCGAAGGCCGAGAAGCCGTAGTGGCCCAGCCAGCGGACGTCGGCGGCGAAGAAGTCGCGCAGGTCCGGCATGCCGTATTTGAGCATCGCCAAGCGGTCGACGCCGAGGCCGAAGGCGAAGCCCTGCCATTCGTCCGGATCGAGGCCGCAGTTGGCGAGGATGTTGGGGTGGACCATGCCGCCGCCCAGGATCTCCAGCCAGTCCGATCCCGCGCCGATCTTCACCTGGCCGGCGGAGCGGTCGCACTGGACGTCCATCTCCGCGGAGGGTTCGGTGAACGGGAAGTGGTGCGGGCGAAAGCGGGTGACGACGTTGTCGGCCTCGAAGAACCGCCGGACGAAGGCGTCCAGGGTCCACTTCAGGTGGCCCATGTGGATCGCCTTGTCGATCACCAGCCCCTCCAACTGGTGGAACATCGGGGTGTGGGTGGCGTCGGAATCGCACCGGTAGACGCGGCCCGGCCCGACGATGCGGATGGGCGGGTCCTGGAACACCTCGAACTGGGGCGCGCCCACCGCGACGTTGGTCCGCCGCATGACCCGGACCTGGATCGGGCTCGTATGGGTGCGCAGCAGCTTGCGCTCGCCGTCCGCTCCCGGCTTCAGGAAGAAGGTGTCGTGCATCTCCCGGGCTGGGTGGCGCGGCGGGAAGTTGAGGGCGGTGAAGTTATGGAAGTCGTCCTCGATGTCGGGCCCTTCGGCGACCGAAAAGCCCATCTCGGCGAAGATGGCGATCATCTCGTCCATCACCTGCAAGGTGGGATGCACCTGGCCCCTGCGCCGCGGCGGGGCCGGCAGGGAAAGATCGAGACGCCCGGCCTCCAGCTCGGCTTCCAGGGCGGCCTCCTCCAGCGCCGCCTTGCGCGCGCCGATCTTGGCGGTCAGCCGGTCGCGCAAGCCGTTGATCGCCGGCCCCTCGGTCTTGCGCGCCTCCGGGCTCATCTGGCCGAGCGAGCGCAGCAGCGCCGAGACCACGCCGGCCTTGCCGAGCGCGGCCACACGCAGGCCTTCCAGCGCCTCGAGGTCGGCGGCGGCCTCGATCTGGGCAGAAAGATCGGCTTCGAGCTCTGAGTGGTCGGTCATCTATCTGTCGTTCGTGGCAAGCGTCTCGTGATGCAGAAAAGGCCCTCCGACGGTCCCGCCGGAGGGCCTTTGAAATCGGCTGGGACAACGTCCCCGAACCTTCAGGCCAGAGCGGCGCGAACCTTGTCGGCGATGGCCTTGAACGCGGCCGGGTCGGATCCCGCGATGTCGGAAAGCACCTTGCGGTCCATCTCGATCCCGGCCTGCTCAAGGCCGTGGATAAATCGCGAATAGGTGAAACCCTCGAGCCGGGCGGCGGCGTTGATCCGCTGGATCCAGAGGGCGCGGAACGAGCGCTTGCGGACCTTGCGGTCGCGGTAGGCGTACTGGCCGGCCTTGTCCACGGCGGCCTTGGCGGCGCGGATGGTGTTCTTGCGCCGGCCGAAGAAGCCCTTGGCCTGCTCCAGCACCTTCTTGTGACGGGCGTGGGCGACGACGCCCCTTTTGACGCGAGCCATGATCTAAGCTCCTAGCGCAAGCCGTAGGGCAGGAAGCCCTTGATGGTCGCGGTGTCGGAGTCCGACATCACCTTGGTGCCGCGGTTCTGACGGATGTACTTGGCGCTGTGGCTGATCAGCCGGTGCCGCTTGCCCGCCACCCCGGCCTTGATCTTGCCGGTCGCAGTGATCTTGAAGCGCTTCTTGGCGCCCGATTTGGTCTTCAACTTCGGCATTTCATCCTCGTCAGGGAGGTGTGAGAAGAGCCGCCGTGGCATGCCTTAGGCCAGGCGGCTCGATGGAGGCGGGGCTTCTACGCGAGCGGGGCGGCAAAGGCAAGCACGCCTCTCCCTCGCCCCCGCGGCGGCTACTCCCGCGGGTGGCGTGACCATCCGCGCCGGGCGGTCTCGATGGCGGCGAGCTGGGCGGCGAGGGCCGAGGCGTTTGCCGGGAAGACGCCGTCGATCGCGGCGGTTCCCACGGTGAAGCCCCAGGCGCCGGCCTCGCGCAAGGCCCGCACCTGGTCCGGGCGGTCGATCGAGCCGGCGACGATCACCGGCTTGCCGATGGCCGCGCAGACCGCGCGCATGATCCCCGCCGGGTCGCCGTCCGACCGGTAGGCCAGCAAGTCGAGGCCGTCCACGTGCGGCAGGGCGGCGATCTCGGCGGCGCTGGCGGCGATTTCGTCCGGGGCCCCCAGCAGCACGCTCGGATGGCTCGCCACCCTTCCGGCGAACGGGAAGTAGCGCAGCGAGCGGCCGCCAAGCATGGCCGCCAGCGCCCGCGGCCTGACGCCCCCCAACAGGTTGTCCACCCCGAGCCGCAGGGCGAGCTCGGCGGAGGCCACCTCGCTCGCCTCGTCCAGGCTCACCACCTCCAGGTAGCTGGCGGCGCCGGCCTCCCTGATGGTCTTCACCAGCGCCGCGAGGACTTCGGGCGTCGCGCCTTGATCCTTGAAACCGATGTGGCGCACCCCCGCTTCCAACGCCTCGCGGGCCAAGGGCAGCGGCTCGGGGACGGTGCGGTCATGCCGGGTCAGCATGAAGATGAAGACCGGATCGGGCATCGGCGGCTTTCGTGGCCCGCCCTTGTAGCGCAGTCCCCGGCGCGCTCGCTACTCGGCCGGCGCGCCCGCGCGCGCGTCGCCGGGGGCGATGGCCAGGGCGCGCTGGCGTCGCCTTTTCCAGCCTGCGTCCATAAAGTGTCCGCCTTCGCCGCTCACCGAGGGGAAGAATCGTGCCCGCCGATCCGCTTCGACCCTACCGGGCCATGGCGCACAACAACCACTGGGCCAACCACCGACTGCTGAGCGCCTGCGCGGCCCTTTCCGAGGCCGAGTTCCTCGCCGTGCGCACCGGCTTTTTTCCAAGCCTGGCGGGGACCTTGAACCACATCCTCGTCGTCGATCGTTTCTACGTGGATGCGATGGAGGGCGGCGACCTAGGACCGGCGGCGTGGGCGGATCCCGAGCCCTGCAAGACGGTCGAGGCCCTCAAGGCGGCCCAGGACGAGATCGACCATCGGCTGATCGCCTCGGTCGCCGGGGCCGACGCCTCCGATCTCGAACGCATCGTCGCCCTGCGCCGCGAGGACCACGTCCAGCGCGAACGCCTGGACTGCGTGTTGCTCCATCTGTTCCAGCATCAAATCCATCATCGCGGCCAGGCGCACGCGATGCTGAGCGGAACGCCCGTGGCGCCGCCGCAGCTGGACGAGTTCCTTCTGGCCGCAGACGCGCCGCTGCGGGTGACAGATTTCGAGGCCCTAGGCTGGGTCGAGGGCGAACCCTGGCGGCGATGAGAGGCGCTACCTAGGCGCCAGGATCATCACCATCTGGCGGCCTTCCATGCGGGGCTCGTGCTCCACCTTGGCCACCGGCTCGAAGTCGGTGCGGACCTGGTCGAGGAGCTTCACGCCGAGCTCGGGGTGGCGCATCTCGCCGCCCCGGAAGCGCAAGGTGACCTTCACCTTGTCGCCCTCCTCGAAGAAACGGTGCATGGCCTTGGCCTTCACCTCGTAGTCGTGCTGATCGATGTTGGGCCGGAGCTTGATCTCCTTGACCTCGACCAGCTTCTGGCGCTTGCGCGCTTCGTTCTTCTTCTTCTGTTCCTGGAACCGGTATTTACCGTAGTCCAGGATCTTGCAGACCGGCGGATCGGCGGTGGGGGAGATCTCCACCAGATCCAGGCCTACTTCCTCGGCCGCCTCGATGGCGGAGGACGTCGGCATTATGCCCTGTTTTTCACCGTTCTGATCGATGAGCAGAACGCGGGGGACGCGGATGTCTTCGTTGATCCGCCAACCCTCCTTGGTCGGCGGCGCGGGCATGGGACGACGAATAGGGTACGCTCCTTATCAGTTGCAGCAAAGGTTGTGGGAAGGAAGCTCCTCCAACCAGGTTGAAATATGACCAAGGCCCCCCCGCCGATCAAGACGGCTGCTGTGCGAGACCGAGGGCGGCGCGCGCCACCGTTTCTACCGAAAGATTCTTGAGGTCTTGTGACTGCAGCACCGTCACATGTCCACGCGGGCCGCTGATTGCGGGGTCGGAAGCCGCCGAGAAGAGCGCCAGGGTGGGGGCGCCGGCCGCGGCGATGAGGTGCATGGCGCCCGAATCGTTGCCCACCGCCAGCGCCGCCCGGGCCCCAAGGGTGGCGACCTGGGCGAAGTCGGTGCGCCCGGTGAGGTCGCGGGTCCGCGAGGCCTTGCGCTGGATGGCGTGGGCGAGGGGGCTCTCGTTGAGCGCCCCGATCACCACGATGTCGAATCCGGCCTGCTGCAGCCGCTCGGCCAGTCCCCCGTAAAGCTCCGGCGGCCAGCGTTTCTCGGGCCGCGTCCCGCCCGGCGCCAGTATCACCACCGGGCGCTGGCTTCCGGCGGCCGGCGCCTTGGTCTTGGCCGACGAGAGGATCCAGGAGATGTCCGGCGGGGGGGCGGCGAGCGGTCGGGTCGGCGCGTCCGGCCAGATTCCGGCCTCCATCAGCTGCTCGGCGTGCCGCTCCAGCGGGTGCATCTTGCGCCGCTCGGGGTTGCGGTGGGGAAGGGCGCAGCCGGGCGCCGTTCCGGACCACTCGGGCGGAAACGGGCGCAGGGCCTCGAAGATGAGGGTGGCGCCGGCGTCGTTCTGCAGATCGTAGACCCGGTCGTACTTGGCGCGTCGAAGGCGGGCGATCAATCCGAGCCAGGCGGCGGGCCCGGCGGGCCTCCCGTCGGTCTCCACCTCGTTGAAGTAGGCGCTGGACTTGGCCAGCGAAGCGAACTCCTGGACGGTGAGCAGCGTGATCTTGGCCTTCGGGTGCGCCTCGCGGATGCGGGCGAAGGCGGGGAAGGCCAGCACCAGCTCGCCGATGCCGCCGAGCTGGATGACCAGCACCTTGCGGATCTCCTTCATGCCCAGGACCCAGGCGGCGAGAGCCGCCCCGCGAGGGGCGGCAGGGCCGCGATCCCAGGGTTCGTCAAGCGTCGGCGGATGGACTTAGCTCCGGAGAGGGTGGGATGAAGGCGGACATCCTAACTAGCGAAACGCGGGCGCGGACGCCATGACCGAGGAAGCTGGATGGTTGGAAGTGGGCGGGACGCGCCTCGCCTGGCGGCGCAGGCGCGGGGCAGGGCCCACGGCGCTGTGGCTCGGCGGCTACCGCTCGGAGATGAACGGGACGAAGGCCGAGGCCCTGGCGGCCTGGGCCGAACAGGGCGGCCGCGATTTCCTGCGGTTCGACTATTTCGGTCATGGCCAGTCGGAGGGCGACTTCGAGGCGGGCTCGATCACCCGCTGGCGCGCCGACGCGCTGGCGGTCATCGATGCGCTCACCGAAGGGCCGCTGGTTCTGGTGGGCTCCTCCATGGGCGGCTGGATCGCCTGTCTGGCGGCCATGGCGCGACCCGAGCGGGCAGGCGCCCTGGCGCTGGTCGCCCCCGCCGCCGACTTCACCGAGAGGCTGATGCGTCCGCGCCTGCCGCCGGATGCCCTGGAAGCCATCGCCGCCGACGGCGTCTGGCGGCGGCCTTCGCCCTACGATCCCGCCGGCGATCCGGTGACGCGCCTGCTCTTGGAGGACGGGGCCCGCTGGTCGATCCTGCCGGGTCCTGTGCCCATCGAGGCGCCGACCCGCATCCTCCAGGGCGGCCAGGACCCGGACGTCCCCTGGCGGCACGCGCTCGAACTGGCCAACACGCTGAAGGCGAGCGACGTCGTCTTTACGTTGATCCGCGACGGCGACCATCGGCTTTCCCGAGCGCAGGATCTGGCGCGGCTGGCGGCGGTCGTGGAGGAGGCCGCGAGCCTAATCTGAGGCGCCCGGCGCCAGCCCCCGCCGCCGGGCGACGCCCGAATCTCGCGCGGATTTCACCGGGCGGTAAGGCTGACGATGTATCGTCGGGGTTCGGCGGTCATAGGGCGACCGCCAGGGCGGAATTCCGACATGGCGGGACCTCCTAAACCTTCCGCAAAACTGGCCGCACGCAAGCCGGAGACGCTGCGCCTGGCCGGGATCAGCATCGAAATCTCCACCGGGATGCGCAGGCTGATCATCGCGACGGCTGCGCCCTGGGTGATCTTCTGGTCGATCGTCTTCCTCTACGCCTCCTTCCGCCTGGTGGCCCTGAACCACCAGTACGACGATGCGCTCGCCGCCTACTACCGCCCCGCCTTCGCGGACGACCGGGCCACCGAAGTCGAGTTGATGGCCTCAGTGGCCGACGAAATGGTCGGGTTGCGCCACTGGACCCTGCTGGCGCCCATCGCCGGCCTCGGCGCGCCGCTCGCCGCCGTCCTGGCTTTCGTCGGCAACCACTGGGTGCGGGACGGCTTCAAGGCGCGGATGTCGACCTGACCGACGCGCGGGGGGCTTCAGCCTTTGAGAAGCGCCGCCACCGCGGCCCGGGCCTGGCCGCCCAGTTCCGGATCCTTGAGGGCGAAGGCCACCGTGGCTCGCAGCAGCCCCAGCTTGTCGCCGCAGTCGTAGGTCGACCCGTCGTATTGCAGGGCGTGGAACGACTGGACAGTCATCAGCTTGGCCATGGCGTCGGTGAGCTGGATCTCGCCGCCGGCCCCCGCCTCCTGGGCCGACAGGATGGCGAAGATGTCCGGCTGCAGGATGTAGCGGCCCGAGATGAACAGGTTGGAGGGCTCTGTGCCCGGCGGCGGCTTCTCCACCATGCCGGTCATCCGGTTGAGCCTGCCGGCGAAGCCGGGCGCCGGCTCTCCGAGGGCGACGATCCCGTACTTGTGGGCCTCGCCGGGCGGGGCGGGCTCCACCACCACGACGTTGCCGCCCACCGCCTCATAGGCGGCGATGGCCTGGGCGAGGGCGGGCGGGTTCGCATCCATCAGCATGTCCGGAAGGATCACCGCGAAGGGCTCGTCGCCGATCACCTCCCGGGCGCACCAGACCGCGTGGCCGAGCCCCAGCGGCGCCATCTGGCGCACGAAGCTCATTTCCCCCGGCCGCGGCAGCTCTGCGTGCAGGGTCTCCAGGAGGTCGGTCTTGCCCCGCGCCTCCAGGTGAGATTCCAGCTCCACGTGGCGGTCGAAATAGTCCTCGATGGCGCCCTGGCCGCGCCCCATCACCATGACGACGTGCTCGATGCCGGCGGCCCTCGCTTCGGCCACCACATAGGCGAGGATCGGGCGGTCGAAGACGTTGAGCAGGTTCTTCGGCGTCGTCTTGCCCCCCGGAAGGACCCGCGTGCCGAGTCCGGCCACCGGCAGCACCGCTTTTCGCACCGTCTTCATGGGCGAGCCCTTAGCGTGGGTTTCAGGGCGCTGGAAACTCCTTTCGCGGCGCCTGAGGCGCCGGCGGCCGCTTTGCTGAACGGACGGTGATCCAGCCGCGGAACAGGGTCGCGAACAATTGACTTTTGGCAGCGGGAAATGAACATTCCCGCGTTCTTACTGCTTCGCTTACACCCCAATCGCGCCGCAACCGGAGACACCGATCATGACGCATGCGCGCACTCTGGCCCTTGTTTCGCTCGCTGTCCTCGCGGCTGCGAGCATCTCCGCCTGCAAGAAGAACGAGGCCGCGAACACCGCCGACAACACCGCGGCGGCCGAAAACACCGCGACCACGACCGAGACCAACGCCATGAGCGGCGGCAACGAAATGAGCGGCGGGAACGAGATGAGTGGCGGCAACGCCATGACCAACAGCCCGAGCTGACGTCCTAGAGCCATCGCTCGTCCGGGCCACCGGACGCTCCTTTCCGATACGGCGGCGTGGAGCGAGCGCTCTGCGCCGCCGCGCTATTCTACGGTCACCGATTTGGCGAGGTTGCGCGGCTGGTCCACGTCCGCGCCCTTCTGCACGGCCACGTGATAGGCCAGCAGCTGGATCGGGGCGGCGAAGACCAGTGGCGCGATCAAGGGATCGCAGGCCGGCGCGACGATCACCTGGGCGCCTGGAGGAGCGTGGACCGCGCCGGCCAGATCGGTGATCAGCACGATGCGGCCGCCGCGGGCGGCGACCTCGCTCATGTTGGAGAGGGTCTTCTCGAACAAGGCGTCCGTGGGCGCGATCACGATCACCGGCGTCGCCTCGTCCACCAGGGCGATCGGCCCGTGCTTCAGCTCCCCCCCGGCGTAGCCCTCGGCGTGGATGTAGCTGATCTCCTTCAGCTTCAGGGCCCCTTCGAGCGCCAGGGGGAACATCGGCCCGCGCCCGAGGTAGAGGACGTCGCGGGCCTTGGCGATCTCCAGGGCGACGGTGTGGACGCGGTCCTCGGCGCTGATGGATTCGGCGATCAGCCGCGGCGTCTCCAGCAGCAGGGCGGCCAGCCTCGCCTCCTCGGCGGCGTCGATCCGGCCCCGCTGGCGGGCGGCGGCGATGGCCATGGCGGTGAGCGCGGCCACCTGGGAGGTGAAGGCCTTGGTGGAGGCGACCCCGATCTCGGGTCCCGCATGGGTGGGGAGCATCACGTCGGCCTCGCGGGCCATGGTCGATTCGTGGGCGTTGACCAGGGCGGCGGTGGCGATGCCGCGCCCCTTGCACCAGCGCAGCGCCGCCAAGGTGTCGGCGGTCTCGCCCGACTGCGAGATGGCCAGCGCCAGGGCGCCCGGGGCCAGGGCCGGCTCCCGGTACCGGAACTCCGAGGCTATCTCCACCTCGGTGGGCAGGCCCGCCAGCCGCTCGAACAGGTAGCGGCCGATCATGCCGGCGTAGGAAGCGGTGCCGCAGGCGACTACCTGGAGCCGCTCGAAGTCGGAGAAGTCCAGACCGCGAGAGGCGGCCGAGCGCGTCACCGGGTCGAGGTAGGCCGAGAGGGTGTGCTGGCAGGCGTCCGGCTGGTCATGGATCTCCTTCTCCATGAAGTGCCGATAGTTGCCCTTCTCGACCAGGGCTGCGGCGGCGGGGATCCGGCGCGTGGGCCGCTGCGCCTGCGCCCCGGAGGCGTCGAAGATCTTGGCGCCCGCATGGTCGATGGCGACGAAGTCGCCGTCCTCCAGATGGGTGATGCGGTTGGTGAAGGGGCCCACCGCGAGGGCGTCCGAGCCTAGGTACATCTCCCCGTCGCCGTGGCCCACGACCAGCGCCGGGCCGTTGCGGGCGCCCAAGATCAGGGCCGGCTCGCCCTCGATCAGCATCACCAGGGCGTAGGCGCCGCGGAGCCGCTCCAGGGTCGCCTTCAGGGCGTGAAGCGGCGAGAGCCCGGCGGCCAGCTGCTCGTCCATCAGATGGGCGACGACCTCGGTGTCGGTCTCGGTCTCGAAGCGGCGCCCCTTGGCGGTGAGCTCCGCCTTCAGCTCGGCGAAGTTCTCGATGATGCCGTTGTGGACCAGGGTGACGCGCCCGGCCTGGTGGGGGTGGGCGTTGCGCTCGGAGGGCTTGCCGTGGGTGGCCCAGCGGGTGTGGCCGATGCCGACGCTTCCCGCCAGGGGATGCTCGGCCAGCGCGCCCTCGAGGTTGGCGAGCTTGCCCTCCGCCCGCCGCCGCTCGATGCGCCCGTCCACGACCGTCGCCACGCCGGCCGAATCGTAGCCGCGATACTCCAGCCGTCTCAGGCTCTCGATGAGACGTGGCGCGACCGGTTTGGTCCCGACGATGCCGATGATGCCGCACATGTTGGATCGGTCCTTTGTGCCCCCGCCGGCTCAGCGTAGACTGCGCCGCGGCCCTATGGGCGCCTTTAACATTCGCCAAGGGTCGCCCGGATAAATCTCGGTTTCCGCACGTTTCTGGACCCACTGATGACCAAAAGACGCGGCTATTTCGGCACCGACGGCATTCGGGGCCAGGCGAACATCCATCCGATGACCGCCGAAGTGGCGCTGCGCGTGGGATTGGCGGCCGGCAAGCTGTTCACCAGCAGCAGCGACCGGCGCCACCTGGTGGTGATCGGCAAGGACACCCGGCTCTCCGGCTACATGATCGAGCCCGCCCTGGTGGCCGGCTTCACCAGCGTCGGCATGGACGTGCGGACCTTCGGGCCGATGCCGACGCCCGGGGTCGCCATGATGACCCGCTCCATGCGCGCCGACCTCGGGGTGATGATCTCGGCCTCGCACAACAATTTCGCCGACAACGGCATCAAGCTGTTCGGCCCGGACGGCTACAAGCTCTCGGACGAGCGCGAGGCGGAGATCGAGGCCCTGATGGACGAGGGCCTGCAGGAAGGGCTCGCCGGCCCCAAGCAGCTCGGCCGGGTGGTCCGCATCGACGAGGCGCCGGCGCGCTACGTGGAGATCGTCAAGGCGACCTTCCCGAAGAACCTGTCGCTGAACGGGCTCCGGGTGGCGGTGGATTGCGCCAACGGCGCGGCCTACCGGGTGGCGCCCACGGCGCTCTACGAGCTCGGCGCCGAAGTCATCCCGGTGGGGGTCTCGCCGGACGGCTTCAACATCAACGAGGAATGCGGCTCGACGCATCCGCAGACCATCGTCCAGGCGGTGAAACAGTACCGGGCCGACATCGGGATTTCCGTGGACGGCGACGCCGACCGGCTGGTCATCTGCGACGAGAAGGGCCAGATCGTCGACGGCGACCAGATCATGGCCCTCATCGCCGGCGCGTGGGCGGCCACCGGTGACCTCACGGGCGGCGGCGTGGTGGCGACGGTGATGTCGAATCTCGGGCTGGAGCGGTACCTCGCCACCCGCGGTCTCGCCCTCCACCGAACCCAGGTGGGCGACCGCTACGTCATGGCCAAGATGCGCGAAGGGCGCATCAACCTCGGCGGCGAGCAGTCCGGCCACATCATCCTTTCGGACTTCTCCACCACCGGCGACGGGCTCATCGCCGCCCTGCAGGTGCTGGCCGAGCTGGTGCGGGCCCAGAAGCCGATGAGCGCGCTCGCCCGACAGTTCGACCCGGTGCCCCAGAAGCTCGAGAACGTCCGCTTCGCCGGCGGCAAGCCGCTGGAGAACGCGGTGGTGAAGAGCGCCATCGCCGAGGCCGAACAGCGGCTCAACGGGGCCGGCCGGCTGCTGGTCCGGGCCTCTGGCACCGAGCCGATCATCCGGATCATGGCCGAGGGCGACGACGAGAAGCTGGTGGGCAAGCTGGTGAGCGACATCGCCGGCGCCGTGCGCCAGGCGGCGGCCTAGTCTGCGCCCTACCCGCTGTCGGGGCGGCCTCCCGCCTTCAGCCGCTTGATCTCGTCGAGCAGGGTCTGGCGCAGCGAGCCCTGGTCGGGCGTCACGATGTCGTGGATCCGCCAGGCCCCGCCGACCTTGACGAGGTCGAAGGCGTCATGGCGCGACTTCTCGCCGGGCATGCCGAGATCGGTGACGTCGGCGGTGGCCTTGGCCTCGGTCGGGGCGGCCGACTGGACGGCGATGGCGGCGCGGAGGCTCACGAAGTCCTGGCATTGGCAGAGCCAGTCGCCGTCGATGTCGCCGAGCTCGCCCTTCAGCGCCTTGGTGTCGGCGTCCAGCAGCCGGACCATGTCGGGGTCGAACACCTCGTGGACGTTGGCGTCGAACGGCTGGAAGGTGTTGTCCTTGGCCGAGGCGTAGTGGGCGTAGAGCCCCTCGAGGAACGCCTTGGCCGAAGCGGCGTCGGGATTCGGGGCCGCGGCCGGCGCCGGCGCGGCCGCGGCGGGAGGCGACGGCTCCGTATGTTGTTGCGCTGGTTTGCCGCAGGCGCCTAGCGCCAGAACGCAGCAGGCGAGGGGAACGACGCCGCCCCGCACAAGGAACTGACAGGTCATGCCGGGCCCCGAAGCCGCGCTCCCCAGGGAAGCGAGACTAGCACGTTCGGCCAGACGTGGCGCTAATATTGCAGGCTGGACACCCTCGGCGATTTGCACTTAACTTCTTCTTAAGGCGGCCCTCGAGCGTCGCCGCAAACAGAACGCCTTTTAGGGAGGCGACATGGCGCACGACCCGACCTGGGACTTTCCGGCCGATCGGCGCGCACGGCGCAAGAGCGCCGCCGGCTCCATCGCCTGCATCGTGTTCGTCGGCGCCATGGGCGTGGCCTTCTGGCTCGGCGCCGTATGGGCCTCCCAGAACTGGCTCAGCCTGCCGTTGCGTTAGTCTGCTCGACTTCGCGTCGAGCGCGTGAGACGCTGCCGACCTAGGTGGGGGGTGGCGTCGTGATGAGAAAAGTCGTGGCCGCGTGCGCCTTGATGGCCGCGGCCGGGTCCGCGTCGGCGGCCGAAGCCCCCGCGCTCTCGGTGACAATCTACAGCACCGATCTCGCTCTGGTGCAGGACGTCCGCAACCTTGAGATCGCCAAGGGACGGCAGCGGCTGGAGTTCAGGGACGTTTCCTCGGAAATCCGCCCCGAGACGGTCACCCTTTCGGCCGCCGGCGTCTCGATCGTGGAGCAGAACTTCGACTATGACCTGCTGACGCCCTCGAAGCTGATGGAGAAGGCGGTCGGTCGGGAGGTGAGGATCATCCGCACCAACCCCGGCAACGGCGCCGAGGTCAGCGAGACGGCCACGGTTCTGGCCGCCAACGACGGGGTGGTTCTGAAGATCGGCGATCGGATCGAGGTGCTCAGGGACGACGGCGTCCCCACGCGGGTGATCTTCGACAAGGTGCCTGAGAACCTCCGCGCACGCCCGACCCTCTCGGTGACGGTCGATTCGGAGCATGCGGGCGCGCGGCCGGCGACGCTTAGCTACCTGACGAAGGGCCTCGGATGGCGCGCGGACTATGTCGCCCTCTTCGACGAACGCGCCGGCAAGCTGGACCTGCAGGGCTGGATCACCCTCACCAATCAGTCGGGGGTGTCCTTTGCCGATGCGCGGACTCAACTGGTGGCCGGCGACGTCCAGCTGAGCGACGAAGCCTCACCTGACGACTATGGCCGGCCTGAAATCGTCGGCGTGCGGCGGGGCGGAACCGAGGCCCGGACCGGGCCCGGAGAGGCCCTGGGCGACTACTACATCTACACCCTGCCCGAGCGCACCACCATCGCCCAGAATCAGACCAAGCAGGTGAGCTTCATCGACGCGCTCGGGGTGGCCGCGCACCGGGTCTACCAGGCCAATCTCGCCGGCTTCGTTAGTGCGGATCACCCCGGCAACGCCTCGGTGGTGGTGGATTTCGTCAACAGCGCCGCCGGGGGGCTCGGGGCCGGCCTTCCTGCCGGAACGATCCGCGTATACCAGCGCGATCAGGCCGGCGAGGCGAAGTTCGTGGGCGAGAACCAGATCGGCCACACGCCCCAAGGCTCCGAGCTCGCCGTGAAGATTGGGGAGGCCTTCGATGTCACTGTCCAGCCGACCCTTGTAGCCGCCGACCCGGTGAGCAAGCGACGCACCCGCTATTCCATGTCCTATCTGATCCACAACGCCCGCTCCGAGCCGGTCACCGTGGAACTTCGCCAGGGAGGCCTGCTCGGCCGCGACACCAACGTCATCAAGGAGAGTCTGACCTCCCGAAAGATCGACGCCTTCACCCTGGGCTGGTCCGTACCCGTGCCCGCCAATGGCGAGACGACGGTCACCTCCGAAGTCGAGACCGGCTGGTAAGGTTGTGCATCGCGCGCAGCCCGGTTTGCCGGCCTGGATGGGTGGCCTCGGGGGCGTCCTGGCCCTGCTGAGGCTTCTTACCGTACCGGCGGTGGCCGAGGTGGTTTCCCCCAGCGTAGAGTCGGTGGCCGTCACCATCTATCAAGACCGGGAGGTCCCCGACCCGGCGGCGGCGAAGTGGGACGGCTACGGTCTCGCCATGATCAGCGAGACGCGCACGGTTGATCTGCCGGCGGGCCAGACGCGGCTGACGTTTGTGGACGTCGCTGACGGGGCCCTGCCTCAGACCGCGACCCTGGAGGGGCTGCCCGGACGGATCGTCGAACAGAACTTCGACTTCAACGTTCTGACGCCCGCCACGCTCATCCAGCATTCGGTAGGCCGGCCGGTGCGGCTCATCCGGATCAATCGGCGGAGCGGCGAGCGAACGGTCGAGGATGCGGTTCTCCGGTCGGGACCCGCGGGCGTGGTGCTGGACGTGGGCGGGCGGACCGAGGCCCTTGGCTGCTCGGGGGATCTGGAGGGGCTGGTGTTTCCCGAAACGCCGCGCGAGCTCACGGGCGAGCCGACGCTGTCCACCCTGGTGAGCCTCGACCGCCCCGGCCGTTATAAGCTCCGGCTCTCGTACCTCGCCATCGGTCTCGCCTGGCGCGCCAGCTATGTGGCGGAGGTCGCGCCCGACGCATCGCGACTGACCCTCACTGGCTGGATCACGCTCGCCAACCACGGCGACACGGGCTTCCCCGCAGCGCACACCTCAGTGGTGGCCGGAACGCTCGCGCGCCGGGCGGTAGAGCGAGTGGAACGCGCCCTCCCGGAACGCTCGGACGAGTGCTGGCCCATGGAAAACTCCCATTCCGGCGTTCCGCCCCCATCTCCGGCCGTCCCCGCTCCCCCGGCGTTGGCGGAGGTGGTGGTGACGGCGCAGCGTCGCGACGAGGCGGTGAAGCTGCGCGAACTGGGCGATTACAAGCTTTATTCCATCGACGAGCCCACCACAGTCGCCGCGCGACAGACCAAGCAGGTGCTGTTCCTGGAACAAGACGACGTCAAGTTCGACCGCGTGTACGTCTATCGGCTCAACCGGGAGGCAAGCGAAGGGGCCCACGACGAGGGGCCTACCGTCCCGACTCTCAGGCTGAGGAACACGCCCGAAACCGGCCTGGGACGCCCGCTGCCGACAGGCGCGGTCTCGATCCGCCAGAGGCGCGGCGAGCACGAGTTCTTTCTCGCGGAGCCGGAGATACGCAACATCCCGGTGGGCGAGCCCTTCGAGCTCGCGGTGGGCCAGGCTTCCGACGTCCGAGTGAGCTGGCGTCTTACGGGACTGCAGTCCGTCAAGCGAAACGGCCGAGAGGGGGTGCGGGCCACGGTTGAGGCGACCTTGAGCAATGCGAAGGGCGCTCCGGTGTTGGCGGAGCTGCGCCTTGACCCTTGGCAGGGCGACCGGGTCATCGCTGAATCGCGCCGCCATCTGATGAGGGAGGGCGAGATCGTCTGGTCGGCGCCCGTGTCTCCCAACGGTCAGGTCTCTATCACCTACACCGTCGAGCGGATGACCGATTGAGGCGGGTAAGACCACCTTACAGCGGAATGACGTTCCGCTTACGGCTGTAGGCGAGGTAGCCGACGCTGGCGCCCAGCCTGAGACCCACGCCGGCGCGGATGGGGGCGAGGGTGATCCCATCGGCGTGCTGGTAGTTCACGCCGAGGCCGGCGACGAAATAGGCCGAGCCGTCGACGCCCGGGAACCGGCGGAAGATCGCGTCCGGGTATTCGAGCATGTAGCAGAGGGTGAAGGCCCGCCCGACGTTGCCGCCGAAGTCGAAACCGCCGGTAGGGCCCTGCCAGAAGACCTGCATCCGGTCCCTGTCCTTCATGTACATCAGGCCGTTGCCGTAGCGCAGGCCGAAGATGAAGGCCCCGGACCCCTCCGTGCCGGCGATGTAGGCGGTGGGCCGGCCCTTCTCGCGGAAGACGTGCTCGATCACTCCCCCGGCCTTCTCGGCGGTCACCCCGAAGAAATCGGAGACGGCGTTGACGATCTCGTGCTGCTCGTAGGGCTTGGCCGGCCCAGCCCCGGGTCCGCCGGCCGGCGGCGGCCCGGCCGGGGCGGGGGCGGGTCCGCCCTCCTCCTGGGCGAGGGCCGGGGCGCCGGCGGCGGCGGCGAGCCCCGAGAGGATGAGCAGGCGGCGGTCCATGGCGAATCACTCCAACGCGGCCGATGGGAAGCTGCAGTTTAGTCGGGATTTGGGCGTCCGCGCTGCGGCCAAGAGCCTGTGGCGCCCGTCGAAGCGGCGCCAAGCCCGGCGGGGCCAAGAGCCGCCCTCGCGGGCGGCGCGAAATTGCACTACATCCCGCCGCGCATGACGACCGACCCCGGCCATATCCGCAATTTCTCCATCATCGCCCACATCGACCACGGCAAGTCGACGCTGTCGGACCGGCTGATCCAGGAGACCGGCGCGCTCACCGCCCGGGAGATGAAGGAGCAGGTGCTCGACTCCATGGAGCTGGAGCGCGAGCGCGGCATCACCATCAAGGCCCAGACGGTGCGCCTGAGCTATCGAGCCGAGGACGGCCAGAGCTACGTGCTCAACCTGATGGACACGCCCGGGCACGTGGACTTCGCCTACGAGGTCAGCCGCTCGCTGGCCGCCTGCGAGGGCTCGATCCTGGTGGTGGATGCGAGCCAAGGGGTGGAGGCCCAGACCCTGGCCAACGTCTACCAGGCCATCGAGCACGACCACGAGATCGTGCCGGTGCTGAACAAGATCGACCTGCCGGCCGCCGAGCCCGACCGGGTCCGGGCCCAGATCGAGGAGGTGATCGGCCTCGACGCGTCGGGCGCCATCGAGGCCTCGGCCAAGACCGGCCAGGGCATCCATGAGGTGCTGGAGGCCATCGTCCGCCGTCTCCCGCCGCCAAGGGGCGATCCGGCGGCGCCGCTGAAGGCGCTGGTGGTGGACGCCTGGTACGACGCCTACCTCGGCGTGGTGGTGCTGGTCAGGGTGTTCGACGGGGTGCTGAGGGCCGGCCAGCAGGTGCGGATGATGCAGACCGGGGCGAGCTACAAGCTCGACCGGATCGGGGTCTTCCAGCCCAAGCAGACCGAGGTTCCCGAGCTCGGGCCGGGCGAGATCGGCTTCATCACCGCCCAGATCAAGGAGGTGGCCGACGCGGCCGTGGGGGCCACCATCACCGAGGAGCGGCGCCCCGCCGAGACGCCGCTGCCGGGATTCAAGCCCGCCCAGCCGGTGGTGTTCTGCGGCCTCTTCCCGGCCGATGCGGCCGATTTCGAGGCCCTGCGCGCGGCGGTGGGGCGCCTCAGGCTCAACGACGCCAGCTTCACCTACGAGATGGAGACCAGCGCCGCCCTCGGCTTCGGGTTCCGCTGCGGGTTCTTAGGATTGCTGCACCTGGAGATCATCCAGGAGCGGCTCAGCCGCGAGTTCGGCCTCGACCTCATCGCCACCGCCCCCTCGGTGATCTACCGGGTGACGCTGACCAACGGCGAGGTGCTGCAGCTCCACAATCCCGCCGACCTGCCCGACCCGGTGAAGATCGAAGGCATCGCCGAGCCCTGGATCCGGGCCACCATCTTCACCCCCGACGACTATCTCGGCGCGGTGATCAAGCTCTGCCAGGACCGGCGGGGCGAGCAGCGCGAGCTCTCCTACGTGGGGGCCCGGGCCATGGTGGTCTACGACCTTCCCCTCAACGAGGTGGTGTTCGACTTCTACGACCGGCTGAAGAGCATCTCCAAGGGCTACGCCTCTTTCGACTACCAGATCGAGGACTACCGCGAGGGCGACCTCGTGAAGATGTCGATCCTGGTGAACGGCGAGCCGGTGGACGCGCTCTCGATGCTGGTCCACCGCACCCGGGCCGAGACCCGCGGCCGGGGCATGGTGGAGAAGATGAAGGAGCTGATCCCGCCCCACCTCTTCCAGATCCCCATCCAGGCGGCCATCGGCGGCAAGATCATCGCCCGCGAGACCGTCCGCGCGCTCAGAAAGGACGTCACCGCCAAGTGCTACGGCGGCGACATCACGAGGAAGCGCAAGCTGCTGGAGAAGCAGAAGGAGGGGAAGAAGAAAATGCGCCAGTTCGGCAAGGTCGACATCCCGCAGGAGGCGTTCATCGCGGCGCTGAAGATGGACGGGGATTAGCGAAGAGCGCCGCTAAGCTCACGGAGGGCTTCGGAGCGGGCTGAAATCCACCCGCTCATCCCGGCGAAAGCCGGGACGCAGTTCACCCCGCGAGCAGGTCAGGCAACCACTCGTAGAGGTCGAGCCAGTCCGGGTTCATGGCCTCGATCAGCTGCAGTTTCCAGGAGCGCCTCCATTCCTTGATCCGGCGCTCGCGCTGGAAGGCCTGATCCCCAGAGGGATGCGGCTCGAACCACACCAGCTTGTCGACCCCGTACTTGGCCGTGAAGCCGCGGATGGTCTTTTCTTTATGCTGCTGAACCCTCACGCCAAGGTCTTCGGTGCTTCCCGTGTAGAGCGTTCCGTTTCGGCGGCTGGCGAGGATGTACGTGTAGAACATCGCTGGGCTAGGCTAGCACAGTTCTGGGTCGCGGCTTTCGCCGGGATGAGCGGGATCTTTATCTAGTACCGCAAGTATCCAGCCCGCTCCGCGGCCCACGCGCGCTCGTCCGGCTCCGCGAGCGCATCGAGGTCCGCCGGGCTGGCGGCCGGGTCGTCCACCCATTCGCGCAGGGCCGCGCCGCCGTTGATGACGTCGATGGCGAGCTTGCCGATCTCGTACTCGTAGGGGAAGTCGCGCCAGAGCGGGTAGTCGGGCCGAAGGCGCCGGATCGCCTTGAAGCCGAGGGCCTGCAGGTGCCAGGGCCGGAAGGCGGCATGGCCGTAGGCGGGGCCCTCGGTGACCACCTGGACGCCGCTGCAGAGCTGCCCGGCGTGCTTGTGGAAGGTGGGCTCGAACCAGATGTCGCGGAGCGCGCAGCCGCCGAGCCACTGCGGGGCGAGCGCCTGCATCTCGCCGATCACCGCGCGCGCGTCGATGTCGGGGGCGCCGAAGAGCTCCAGCGGGCGGGTGGTGCCGCGGCCTTCGGAGAGGGTGGCGCCTTCCACCATCACCGTGCCAGGAAAGGCCCTCGCCATCCAGAGGTTGGGGGCGTTGGGGCTGGGATTGATCCAGGCCCGCTCGCCCAGCGGCCAGCCGAAGCCGGGACCCGCCTCGGGCGCCCAGCCTTCCATCTCGACCACCTGGTAGTCCACGTCGAGCTTCAGGGTGGCTTTGAACCAGTCGCCGAGCTCGCCCAGGGTGAGGCCGTGGCGCATGGGGAGCGGTCCGGCGCCCACGAAGCTCTCCCAGCCGGGGCGCAGCTTCAGCCCCTCCACCGGCCGCCCCACGGGGTTCGGGCGATCGAGCACCCAGACGGCCTTCTTGTGCGCCGCTGCGGCCTCCAGCACGTACCGGAGGGTGGTGACGAAGGTGTAGATCCGGGTGCCCACGTCCTGCAGGTCCACCAGCAGCACGTCGAAGGCGTCCAGCATGGCGTCGGTGGGGCGGCGGACCTCGCCGTAGAGGCTGAACACCGGGATGCCATGGACCGGATCGCGGTAGTCCGCGGTCTCGATCATGTTGTCCTGCTTGTCGCCGCGCAGGCCGTGCTGTGGGCCGAAGGCGGCGGCGAGCTTCAGGTCGGGCAGCGCGGCCAGGGCGTCCAGCGAATGGACGAGGCTGGCGGTCAGCGAGGCCGGATGCGCGAGGAGGGCGACCCGCTTGCCGGCCAGGGGGCGGCGCAGCGCCGGATCCTCCAGCAGGCGGTCGATGCCGAATTTCATGCAAAGTCTCCGGCCGCAAGGTCGAGGGCGAAGGCGCAGGCGTGGTGGAAATCCGGCTTCCCCGGCGGATGGGCGAGCGCCCAGTAGGATTTGGCGCCGCCCACCTCCTCGATCACCGCCGACAGCCCGAGCCGCCAGCGCGCTCCGGGCGATGCGCCCCGCAGGGCCCCGAGATCCAGTCCCGCCTTCAGCGCATAGCCGTCCGCGGCCGCTTGCGGCTCGATCACGGGCGCGGCCACCTCGGCGAGCGTCATGCCGCCGCGATAGCCATCGAAGCGGTAGGCGGCCCACCGACGCGACGGGGCGAAGTTGAACTCGAAATAGGCCTCGCCCTCCGAAGGCCGAAGGAAGGCCTCGAAGCAGGTGCTCTTCCAAAGCTCGTCCGCGCGGGCGGGCGACGCAGGGGGCGGAAGGGCGATCCTCCCGATGGCGCCGGTCAGCCGGTAGGTCAGGACGAGGCGGTCCGCGCCCGGCCGGGCGATCTCGACCGCGACCGCGGCCACCGCTTCGCTCCGCCAGTCCGGGTGGGGTTGCAGGCTGAGCCGCATGGGCGGGGCTTATAGCCGGCGAATCCCGGCGCCCGCGCCCCTTCTTCGCCGCCGCTGCGGCGCAAAGCCCACGAGGGGCAGAGCTTCACGCAGTCGTGATCGGCGCGCGCCGGCGGCCGAAATCGGCGCGGCTCCGCACGGTTGCGATGACGTACCCGCCAAACGGATCAACCGGCGATTGAAGCTACGCCATAAAAGCGCTCCATTCCAGTTGTCAGGTTCGTTCGGGTCGCGGGGCGGTAATGGCAGATAGGCCGGCGTCACGTGAAGACCTACACCATCTACGTCCACGACAGCCGCGCTAGGGCGCCGGTCCGGCTCTCCGCCGAGCTGGCGCATGACGAGCGCGCGCACGAGTTCGCACGCGAACGGCTCGCTTCCTCGCGCCACCACATCGCCGTGGAAGTCTGGGACGGGGCGCAGCGGCTTTGTCGTGTGAGCCCCACCGACCCGAGGGCGGCCAAGGCGGCCTAGCGCCATCGATTCCTGCTAGGCGTCCTCGGTCCGGGAGACTTCGGCGCCGAGCTTGCGCTTCTCCTCCGGGGTCAGCACCTCGTCCGGCGTCTCGCGCGCCTGGTCGTCGGGCGCGCCGTCCTGGCCTTGCGAGGTCCGCGCCGGGACGGGCGGGTCTGGCGCGCTCATCCGTCCAGCTCCGGATAGTGGCGGAAAATGCCTTGCTGATTGAAGGCGATGCGCCGCGGCGAGGCCAGGTAGGCGGCGATCCTGGGCCGCCGCTCGATCCGGTCGGCCAGGGCGAGCAGCCGGGGCGCCTCGCGTCCGAGCCGCTCCATGGCGATCGGGAAGGCGTACTGCAGACCGCGCGCCGCCTGGAACAGCGAGAGGTCGGCGTAGCAGAGCTCGTCCTCGCGCCCGCGGTTGACCCCGCCGCCCACCCCGAGCAGCTGCTCGAAGTAGCCCAGGTACTTGGGCAGCCGCTCCTGGCGGAAGTGCAAGGCGCGCTCGGCGGCGGCGGCCGTCTGGTCCTCATAGTAGAGGCCGGCCGAGATCGGATGGTGCACGTCGTGGGCTTCGCCCACGAGGTCGGCGACGGTGAGCTGCACCTGGTTGACCCAGAGCCGGCCCGCCTCCTCCGGCGGCGCGAGCCCGTGACGCGCGCCCAGGAACAGGAGGATGTTGGCGGTCTGGGCGATGACGAGCTCGCCGGCGACGAGCACCGGCGGCGCGAACGGCGGCGGATCGAGCTCGCCGAGGCGCTTGGCCAGCGCCCTTTCGCCGCCGCCCTGTCCGGGCGGCAGGCGGGCGACGTCGCGATAGTCCGCCCCCGCTTCTTCCAGGGCGAGGCGAACGAACTCGCCGCGCCCCTGGATGCCAGGCCAGTAGTGGAGCTCGTAAACCATTGGAAACCCTTCCGGGTCGGAACGCGGCTGACCGCTCCACGTTGCCTTTCCGAGGCCATCAGGAGGCGATCATGCCCAAGCAAAGCGAAGGTCAGCGTGAGACGACGTCACGGGTCATGCACGAATTCAAGCACGGCGAACTGAAGAGCGGATCGGGGGGCAAGGGCGGCAAGGTCAAGAGCCGCAAGCAGGCCATCGCCATCGCCCTGCACCAGTCCGGCGCCTCGAACGAGCAGTCCGCCAAGGAGAACAAGCGCTCGTACCGGCGCACCAAGGCCAAGGAAGCGCGCGGCGAGACGGCGATGCAGGAGAAGGAGGGCAAGAACGCCAAGACCCGCGAGGAGCTGGAAAAGGAAGCGCGCCGCCGCGACATTCCCGGCCGCTCCAAGATGAGCAAGGCCGAGCTGGAGCGCGCCCTTCGCCACCATTAGATCGCGTTGAGATAGGACCGGACAATCCACCCCGTCGCCCTGGGCAAGGGGCCGGACGGGCCGACGCCAAGCTCGAGTTCGTCCAAGAACCGGAGGGTCCGGCCCCGGATCGGCCTTGCAGGCCGTCCGGGTGACGATGAGAGGAGCGATTCAGCCCCAACTCAACCCGCCCTAGTGTGGTGGATCAGAAGTTCGCCCCATTGTCGTGGCGGGCGCTGTGGCGAACTTCTGATCCGTAAACTACACTAGAAACATATACTTGGCTAGTGTCCTTATCGATTCCGAAGTCCGACCGGAGGCGCCGCTCACGCTAGCGAACTTCGGAATCGGGACACTAGGACGGCGCCGCAAATCGGCGCACCGGCCCTTCCGCGCGCGGCGGGCAGGCCGCATATGTGGGCCATGGAAACCTGGTCGCCCAGCCGAAGCTTCTGGGGCTCGCTCTGGCGAGGCCTGCGCGGCCGTTGCCCGCACTGCGGGGACGCCAAGCTCTTCTACCGCTACCTGAAGGTCGAGCCGGTCTGCCAGCATTGCGGCCACGATCTCGACCGCTACCCGTCGGATGACGGCCCCGCCTACTTCACGGTGCTCCTGGTGGGCCACCTGGTGATCGTGCCGTTCCTGATCCTGGGCGCGCCGCTGATCTTCACCACTCCGGTCTGGATCCTGCTGCCCGCGGCGCTGACGCCGGCGGCGGTGGTCACCCTTGCGGCCCTGCCGGTGGTGAAGGGCGCGGTGATGGGCGTTCTATACGCCCTCGACATCAGCCGCGCCGACGCCCGCTTGCACACCGCCGACGCGGCGGAGTAGCCCCGACGACCACTACCGCGGGGGCATGCGGATGGCGCCATCGAGGCGGACCACCTGGCCGTTGAAGTAGTCGTTGCGCAGCATGGTGAGCGCCAGGTCGGCGAATTCCTCGGGCTTGCCGAGACGGCGGGGAAAGGGGACCGAGGCGTTCAGACCTTCCCAGACCTTCAGGTTCCGCTCCTTCATGCTCAGCATGGGCGGAGTGGCCATGATGCCGGGCAGGATGGTGTTGATCCGGATGCCTTCGCTCGAGAGGTCGCGGGCGATGGTCAGGGTCATGCCGGCGATCGCCGCCTTGGCCGCCGAATAGGCGACCTGGCCGATCTGGCCGTCCTGGGCCGCCACCGAGCCGGTGGCGACGATGGCGCCGCGAAGCCCGTCCGAGTCCAGCGGGTCCAAGCCCATCATGCCGGCCGCCGCGTTGGTGATGCAGCGGAAGGTGCCCACCGTGTTCAGCCGCAGCACCCGCTCGAAGATGTCGGTGCTGTGGCGCACCAGCGCCCCGGTCTCGCGGTCGCGCGAGACGGTCTTGCCGCCGGAGACGCCGGTCGGCCGGCTGCCGCCCGCGCAGGCCACCAGGATGCGCTCCTGGCCGTTGGCGGCGCGGGCCTGGGCGAAGCCCGCCTCAACCGCCGCCTCGTCGTTGACGTCCACCTGACAGAACACCGCGCCCAGCTCGGCCGCCTTCGCCTGGCCGGTCTCCGGATTGAAGTCGAAGATCGCCACCTTGACGCCCAGGTCGCGAAGCGCCTTCACCGTCGCCGCCCCGAGGCCAGAAGCCCCGCCGGTGACGATCGCGGAAATGGAAGAGTCGAGTTTCATGGGGGGCTCCAGCGCAATCTTTGGGCTTTCGGTCTGGCTTTCACGCGGCAATTGCCACAAGGAACCGGGATGATCGAGAGGAGAAGCCGTTGACCGAAGCCTGGATCATCGACGCCTGCCGCACGCCGCGGGGGATCGGCAAGGCCGGCAAGGGCGCCCTGGCCTCCATCCATCCCCAGCAGCTCAGCGCCACGGTGCTGAGCGCCATTGCCGAGCGCAACCGGGTCGACACCGGCGAGGTGGACGACGTGGTCTGGAGCACCAGCGCCCAGGTCGGCGCCCAGGGCCGCGATCTCGGCCGCATGTCCGCCCTCGACGCGGGCTACGACGTGCGCTGCAGCGGCATGACCCTCGACCGCTTCTGCGGCGGCGGGATCAGCGCGGTGGCCATCGCCGCGGCCAGCATCCGGGCGGGCATGGCCGACCTGGTGGTGGCGGGGGGCTGCGAGATGATGTCCATGCCCGGGCGCACCCAGCCCGGCGCGGCGGGGCTGAACGACGTCGGCAACCTGCGCCTGCGCGCCCGTCACCCTCAGTCCCAGCAGGGAGTCTGCGCCGACGCCATCGCCGCCATGGAGGGCATCAGCCGCGAGGCGACCGACCGGCTCGCCCTGGTCAGCCAGCAGCGGGCCGCCGAGGCCATCGCCGAAGGCCGGTTCAAGAACAGCCTGGTCCCGGTCTACCACGAGGACGGGACCTTGGCCTTGGATCACGAGGAGTTCCCTCGGCCCGGCACCACGCTCGAGGGCCTGGCGTCGTTGAAGCCGTCCTTCGAGGCGATGGCCGACCAGCCCCTCGACGAGCGCGGCGCCACCTACCGCAGCCTCATCCTGCAGAAGTACCCGGACGTGGACATCAAGTTCATCCACCACGCCGGCAACTCGTCCGGGGTCGTGGACGGCGCCGCCGCCTTGCTGCTGGCTTCCCCGGAGTACGCCCGCGCGCATGGCATGAAGCCGCGGGCGCGCGTGGTCGCCTGCGCCAACATGGGCGACGACCCCACCCTGATGCTGAACGCCCCCGTGCCGGCGGCGCGGCGCGTGCTCGCCAAGGCCGGGCTGGAGCTGGGCGACATCGACCTCTTCGAGATCAACGAGGCCTTCGCGGTGGTGACCGAGAAATTCATCCGCGACCTCGAGGTCGACCGCGGCAAGGTGAACGTCAACGGCGGCGCCATCGCCCTCGGTCATCCCATCGGCGCCACCGGCGCGATGCTGATCGGAACCCTGCTCGACGAACTGGAGCGGCGCGGCGCCCGGCGGGGCCTCGTGACCATGTGCGCGTCCGGCGGCATGGCGCCGGCGATCATCATCGAGCGACTGGACTGAGCGCCTGATGCGAGGCGACTGCGGCGAGGGAGGATTTTCGGCATGAAGGTCGCCATCGATTTTGGCGGGGCGGGCACGGACACGCGCGGCGGCGCGGTGCTCGAGGAGAGCCTCTCCTTCGCCGTCGAAGCCGAGAAGCTCGGAGTGGACTCGGTGTGGGTGGCCGAGGCCTGGGGCATGGACTGCGTGACGCCGCTGGCGATGCTGGCCGCGCGCACCAAGACGATGCGGCTGGGCTCGCACATCATGCAGATCAGCGCCCGGCGTCCTTCGATGGCGGCGATGACCGCCATGACCCTGTCGATGGCCTCCGGCGGCCGCTTCATCCTGGGCCTGGGCGTCAGCGGCCCGCAGGTGGTCGAGGGGCTGCACGGCGTGCCCTTCGCCCATCCCTACGAGCGGCTTCGCGAGTATGTGGAGATCGTGCGCATCGCCTGCTCGGGCGAGAAGATCCGCTACGACGGCCAATCCTATCAGCTGCCGCTGCCGGGCGGGGAGGGCAAGCCGCTGCGCGTCGCTTTGCCGCCCGATCCGAAGCTGCCGATCTATCTGGCCACGCTGGGTCCCAAGTCGCTGGAGCTGACCGGGGAACTGGCGGACGGTTGGCTGGGGACCAGCTTCATCCCCGAGGCCGCGGACGTCTATTTGGATCCGATCCGCCGCGGCGCGGCGCGGGTGGGCCGCAGGCTCGAGGGCTTCGAGGTGCACGTCTCGGCCCCGGTGGGGATCACCAGCGATCCGGCCAAGCTGGTGGCCAGCCGCAAGGGTTCGCTCGCCTTCCAGTTGGGCGGCATGGGCTCGCCAAAGACCAACTTCTACAACCAGGCTTTCCGCCGGGTGGGCTTCGAGGCGCCCGCGGCCGACATCCAGCGTCTCTGGAGCGAGGGCAGGCGCGAGGAGGCGGTTGCCCGCGTCCCCGACGACATGGTCTTCAAGACCAGCCTGATCGGCGATGAGGCGGCGGTGCGCGAGCGGCTGCGGGCCTATCACGCCGCCGGCGTGACCCTCCTGGGCGTGCAGCCATTCGGTCGGACCCGGGACGAGAAGCTGGAGATCCTGGGCCGCATCGTGGGGATGTGCCGCGAGCTTTCAGCCGAAGCGCCCGCAGCGCCGGCGGCCTGACGGGGGGCGTATGAACTTTTCCGAGCATCTGAGCGGGCTTCTGGCCCAGGACCGGTCGGCGCCCGCGGTCCAGCACGACGGCGGCTGGTTCACCTGGGGCGAGGCCGCGGACATCGTCGGCGGGGTCGACCGGGCGCTGACCGACGCCGGCCTGGGCGCCCACGCCACCGTGGGGCTGGTGATGCGTGAGGTTCCCTGGACCGTCGCCGGCTTCTACGCGCTTCTGGCGACCCGGCGGGCGGCGTTGATGTTCTCCGGCCGGCTGCCGGACGCGGCGCTGATCGGCGAGATGACTGACCTGCGGCCCGCGGCGGTGATCGCAGAGACCCGGGACTGGCGGCGGGAGGGGCTCGTGGAAGCCGCCCGCAAGGCCGGCGTCATGGGCCTCGAGATCACCCGCGATCCGACGGATCCGGTGCGCCTCGTGGCGGGCCTGGAGCGTCCGGGGCCGGGGCCTCACCACGCCCTGCCGGAGGGTTCGGCGGTGACCATCCTGACCAGCGGCACCACCGGGCCGGCCAAGCGCATCCCGGTGACCTACCAGGAGCTCGACGAGCGGCTGGCCCGGGGCCGCCGTTCGTCCGGCGTGGCCATCAACGCCCTGCCGCTCTACAACATGGGCGGGATCTTCGGCCTGGTGGACGCGGTGGTGCGCTCGCGCCCGGTGGCGATCATGGAGCGGTTCGACGTCCGGCGCTGGGCGGAGCTGATCCGCGAGCACAAGCCCAAGCAGACCGGCTCGCCCCCCTCGGTGCTGCGCATGGTGCTGGAAGCCAAGATCCCGCCGGAGCACTTCGCCAGCGTCGAGTTCCACTATTCCTCTTCCGCCCCGCTCGACCCGAAGCTCGCGGCCGAGTTCGAGGCCCGCTACGGCGTCCCATGCTTCCAGGGCTGGGGCTCCACGGAGATGAAGGCCTCGGTCACCGGCTGGTCCCCCGACGACCGCGTCGCCTTCAAGACCAGCAAGGCCGGCAGCTGCGGGCGTCCGCTGAGCGGCGTGAAGCTGCGCATCGTCGATCCGGAGACCGCGGCCCCCTGCGCGGCCGGTGTCGACGGCAGGATCGAGGTGTGGCGCGCCGATTTCCCGGACGAAGACCACTGGATGACCACCAACGACCTCGGCCGGATCGACGAGGACGGGTTCCTGTGGGTCAAGGGGCGGCTGGACGACGTGATCATCCGGGGCGGACTGAAGGTGGATCCGAAGGATGTCGAGGACGCCCTGGCGACGCACCCGGACGTGGTCGAGGCCGCGGTGGTGGGAATTCCGGACGAGCGGCTCGTGGAGGCGCCCGCCGCCGCCGTCGTCACCCGGGACAAGGCCCTCGATCCGCAGGCTCTGACCGCCTGGCTGCGCGAGCGGCTGCCGCCCTACAAGGTCCCGGTGCTGATCACCCGCGTCGAGGAGATCCCCCGCAACGCGATGATGAAGATAGACCGCAAGACCCTGCGCGCGATGCTGCAGCCCGCGTCGCCGCAATAGGGCGTCCGCGCTACAGCCCCTTGGCCGCCAGTTCGGCGTAGAGAGCGTCCGGGAAGCGGCGGTGCACCCACCACCATTGGGCCGGCGCCTCGCGGATGCGCGCTTCCAGGAAGGCGTTCACCTTGGCCAGACCCGCCTCCAGGTCGGCGGCCTTGCAGCCGGTGTTCTCGATCTTGATCGGCTCGTGGATGGTGACCCGGTAGCGCGCGCCCTTGAGGCGCTGGATCGACATGGTCTGCAGGTCCACCCCGAAGCGCAGCGCCCAGCGCACCGCCGCCGGCTGGGTGTTGACGAGATGGCCGAAGAAAGGGACCGCCGGCCCCTCCCGGTACTTCTGGTCCACCAGGAAGGCCACCGACATTCCCTTGGCGAGGGTAGCCATGAGCTCGCGGCCCCCCTCCCGGCCCTTGGTCACCGAGAGCTTCAGCCCGTAGGCGGCCCGGCTCTCGCGGATGCGGGCGTCCACATAGGGATTGTTGGTGGGCCGGTAGGCCAGCTGGCCGTCCAGCCCGAGCTTCAGCAGGGCGGCGCCCATGATCTCGAAGTTGGCGAAGTGGCCGCTGACGCCGATCACCGGGCCGCCCTGGAGCGCCACCGCCAGCACGTGCTCGAAATTGACCCGCTCGATGCGGCTCTCGTCGGCGACGATCCGCGGGACCATGAAGAACTCGAAGAAGGTTCGGCCGATGCTCTCCCAATGATCGCCCGCGACCCTTCGGCGCTGGGCGTCGGTCCATTCGGGAAAGGCGAGCCTTAGGTTGCGCATCACCGTCCGGTGGGTCGGGGTGAGCGGGCCCAGGGTCCTCAGCAGGAAGCCGCCCACGTTGGAGGCCGCATCGATGGGCGCGACGCCGAGGATGGCGGCCGCGACGTCCCATCCCAGCGCCTCGAGCCGCCACCCGAGGTCGCGCATCGCTTCCCGCCGATTCTTCGCCATTGGGCGCCCCTTTAGGGCCTGGTGTGGTGAATTTGAAGTTCGCTCGATTGATGGGGCGGGTGCTGAAGCGAACTTCAAATTCGTAAACCACACTAGCTTCAAAGCTTTGCTAGTGTCCTTGGCGGGTCCGAAGTTCGCTCGGCGCCCGTCCCATCCACTGGCGAACTTCGGACTCGGCACACGAGGCGCCCTGCGCCGCAACGTCGGCATGCGGCTTGCCTCGCCCGGGTGCGGCCGTGCCGCGGTGGCACAGGCCTCGAGGCGAGAGCGAACATGAGCGACGAGATCGATGTCCACATCGGTAAGCGCATGCGGCGCCGTCGCCGGCTGCTCGGTCTCACCCAGCAAGCCGTGGCGGGCGCTTGCGGAGTGCGCTTCCAACAGATTCAGAAGTACGAATGCGGGGCCAACCGGGTCTCGGCGGCCCGTCTTTGGCTGCTTTCCCAGGCGCTGGACGTGCCGGTGGGCTATTTCTTCGACGGCCTCGACGAGAACGGCGGCGGCTCATCGCCCCGGAACGCCGACAGCTCGAAGACCAAGCCCATGGGCCGCAACGCGGGCGCCGCCTAACCGGTCTTTTCGACGAGATCCTGCGGCTCGCCCTCGGCGCGGACTTCCACCGCGACCGTCATCCGCGAGCCGGCCGGGTCGCCCCGAACCTCGCCGCTGACCGGCGCCGCCTCCTCGGGCGTACGGGTCGCCGCCACCGGGATGAGGTCGGGGGATTCGGCCAGGTCGTTGGTCGGATCGAACTCGAGCCAGCCCAGGTCCGGCAGGAAGACCTGGGTCCAGGCGTGGGTGGCGCCTGCCCCCCGGACCGCCGTCGGGCCGGCCGAATGCAGATAGCCCGAGACGAACCGGGCGGCGTAGCCAAGCCGCCGAAGCGCTTCCGTCATCAGCCAGGCGACGTCGCGGCAGGCGCCCCTTCCCCGCCGCAGCGTCTCGCCAGGATCGAGCGTCCCTTCCTCGAACCGTTCGGCGTAGCCGATCTCCTCGTAGATCGTGCGGTTAAGCCGTCTCAGGAAGTCGAGCGCCGGCTCGTCGGGCGCCCCGAGCCGGGCGCGCAGCCAGTCGCTCAAGGCGTGATCCTCGTCGGCCGCGACCGGCGCCATGAACGGGGCGAGGCAGGCCCGGTCGGCCTGGCTGTAGGCGACCGGGAGGGCGGTTTGCGGATCGGCCACGGCGATGGGCGCCAGGGGGGCCGGAAACCGTTCGATGCCGATCTCGCTGACGATGGAGAGCGCGCTCGTCTCCCCAGCCGGTGCGAAGAGACAGACGCAGTTGCCGAGTGCATCATAGAGCCAGCGCGTCTCGCCCCCGGGGGAAAGGGTGAGCTCAGCCGAGAGGATCCGGATCGCATGGCCGTCGCGGGGCCGCAGCATCAGCCGCTGCGGGCCGAGGCTCACCGGGCGCGCATAGTCGTACCGGGTCTCGTGGCGGATCCTGAGGCGGGCCATGGGCTAGCAGAACCGGCGTGGAAGGGGTTCGTTCCATGGGCTTTACGGAACAAAAGAAGAACTCTAAGATCGCCGCAGCCCCTTCGAGGCCAGGACGTTAGCAGCCCATGACCATGCGTGCGCCTTCGAACATCTCCACCCGCGCCGCCCGGGCCGCCGAGCGGATCAGCCGCGACGGGGCCTGGGGCGAGGATCCGCCCGCGACGCTGGAGGCGCTCGGCGCCGGCCTGCAGGTCTGCCGCCGCTGCGATCTCTGGCGGGCCGCCACCCAGGCGGTGGGCGGGGCCGGTCCGTCCGGCGCGGCCCTGATGCTGGTGGGCGAGCAGCCTGGCGACCAGGAGGACCTGGCGGGCGCCCCCTTCGTCGGCCCCGCCGGCCGGGTGCTGGACCGGGCGCTCCGCAAGGCCGGCGCCCCCCGCGAAGAGATCTACGTCACCAATGCGGTCAAGCACTTCAAGCACGACCTGCGCGGCAAGCGGCGGCTGCACAAGACCCCGGGCGCCGGCGAGGTCAGCGCCTGCCGCTGGTGGCTGGACGCCGAGCGGCGGCTGCTACGGCCGAAGGTCATCGTGGCCATGGGGGCGACCGCTGCCCTCGGCGTTTTCCGCCGGCCCACGCCCATCGGAGCGAACCGCGGGCGCGCCTTTCCTCTCGACGGCGGCGGGCAGGGCGTGGTGACCTTCCACCCGTCCTTCGTGCTGAGAGCCCCGGAGGAGGCCGGCAAGGCCGAGGCCCTGGCGGCTATCGTGGCCGACTTGAAGTTCGCCTGGGAACTGGCGGCGGGATAGAGCGCAGAGGGCTGACGATCCCGCCGCGCCCCCTTGCCTTTTCCGGGGAAGGCGGTTTCGGATGAGCTTCTTGGATTTGAGACCAGGGAGCGCGCGATGCAGGAAGTCCGGCGGCCGAGGCTCGCGGGGAAGGCGGCGGTCATCCTGGGCGCGTCGCGTCCCGGCAACATGGGGCAGGCGATCGCGCGCCGCTTCGCCGCCGAGGGCGCCAAGGTGATCGTTTCCGGGCGCCAGGAGGGTCCGCTCCGGGAGCTGGCGGCGGAGATCGACGCCGAGTGGTTTCCCTGCGACCTCGTCGAGCAGTCCAGCATCGACGCGCTCGTCGCCCGGGCGCGCGACCGTTTCGGGCGGGTCGACATCGGCGTCAACGCCGCGGCCGCCGGGTTCGGCGGGAGCTTCCTGGAGACCACCGGCCAGGAAATCGACCGCTCGAACGCGGTGCTGCTCCGGGGCCCTTTCCAGTACATTCAGGCGCTGGCCCGGGCCATGGACCGCGGCGGCTCGATCATCATGCTTTCCACCGCCGCGGTGCACGCCCTGTTCGCGAACCACGGCGCCTATACGGCCGCCAAGGCGGGGTTGCACCAGGCGGTCCGCAGCGCCGCCTATGAGTTGGGCCCCCGCGGAATCCGGATCAACACGATCTCGCCCGGGCTCACGGCGACGCCCATGGCGGCCGAGTTCATGAAGACGCCCGGCGTCGAGGCGGCGTTCGTCAAGGAATATCCCCTCGGCCGCATCGGCACCGCCGAGGACATCGCGGCGGCGGCGCTCTTCCTGGCGGAGGACGAGTGCTTCATGACCGGCCAGGATCTGCAGGTGAACGGCGGCCTCACCTTGAGACGCAATCCGACCTCGGAGGAGATCGCCGCGTCGGTGGCGGCGGCTCGCGGCTGAGAGGAGGGCGCAGACGCCCTGGCCGGCCAAGCGCGGGCCGGGCTGCGATCAGTTCCAGACCAGCTGGACCTCGCGAATGTGGTTGGTCACGCCGGTGGTCTCGACCGGCCGCGTTCCCGGCGCGATCTCGAAATCGGGGATCCGCTTCAGCCACTCCTCCAGGAATATCCGAAGCTCGCACCGCGCCAGCCGATTGCCGATGAAGGTGTGCGAGCCGGCGCCGAACAGGAGGTGGCGCGCCGCCTTGCGGCGGAAGTCCACCGTCATCGGGTCGGGATTGACACTCTCGTCCAGCCCGGCCAGCGGGAAGACCATCAGGACCGACTCGCCCTTCTTCACCGTCACGCCGTCGAGCTCGGTGTCCTGAGCGGCGACCCGGGCGATGTTGCTGACGCCGAACCGCCGCATCATCTCCTCGATCGCCCCGTCGATGACGTCCGGGTGCTCGATCAGCTGGCGCCGATGATCCGGACTGGTGGCCAGGAAGGTCGCGAAGAAGGTCATGGTCGTGGCGACCGTGCCGAGACCCGCCGAGACGGCGAGCAGCACCATGCTGAGGATCTGCTCCCGGGTCACCGGCGCCCCGGCCGCCTCGGCGTCGAGCAGCGAGGAGATCCAGTCGTCCTGCCGCGCCTCGCGCCGCAGATCGATCTGCCGCTGCGCATAGGCCGTGAGCGTCGCCCACGCCGCCTGCGACTCCGCATTGCCCGGCGAGGTCTTCCCGGAAAGCCCCCTCAGGAATTCGAGATCCTCCATGGGCAGGTTGATCAGCGACATGAAGACGACCACCGGCATGACCGAAGAGAACGCGCTGACGAACTCGCATCCGCCCTTCGTCTTCAGATCCTCGATGATCGCCACCGCGACATCCTGGGCGCGCCCGGTCGCCCTGGCCAGCGCGGCGGGCGTGAAGGCCGGCATCATCAGCTGGCGGAACCGCGTGTGGTCCGGCGGATCGAGATTGACCGGGGTCAAGGGCGGCGCGGCGCCCTGCGGGATGAAGATGTCGCTGCTGGAGAACAGCTGCGGGCTCATGGCGACGCTCTGCATCGTCTCGAACCGCGTCAGCAGCCAGTGCCCCTTGTTCCGCGGCGTCCAGAACACCGGCGGGCAGGAATCCTGGATCTGCTTCCATAGTCGGTGGATATCGTCGGTCTGGCCGTCGATCAGGCCGGGCAGATCGTAGATGTCGACATCGTGGACCAGGGCCTCGGCCACGTGAGCGGGCTTCTCGGCCAGCGGATACCTGGGTGCGGACATTCTTCCGATTTCCCGGTGACCTAGGCGAACGGGATCTGCCTGGCCCAGTATTGGGCCGGTGATGCGCGGGCCGCAACGTTCTGGGCGCAGCTAGGCGACGAACCCGGCCTCGGCGAAGTCGAGCATCCGCTCGAGCAGCGCCTCCATGTCGGTCTCGGACGTGAGACCCTGGGAGAGCACATGCAGCCGCTCGAACTCGGCGAACCGGTTGTTGTGGGTCATGCCGAGACAGAAGTGCAGGCGCCAGTAGACGTCCTCGGGAGCGAGGCCGGGGCGGGCGGTCAGGAGGGCGTCGGCGAAGCGGCGCAGGTGCGAGACGTCGCTGCGGAGCACCTCGCGCATGGCCTCGGTGCCTTCGCTGCGGGCGCGGATGATGAACTGCACGGAGATCCGCCGCTCGTTGCGCGGATCGGACCAGCGCAGCGGCGGCTCGAAGAGGGCGCGCAGGATCTCGCGTAAGGGCGGGGCGCCGCCATCGCGGTCGGCGGCCTCGTGCAGCATGCGCGCCCGCTCGCGGTTGAGCTCGCCCGTCCGGCGCCGGAAGATCTCGAAGAGCAGGCCGTCCTTGGAGCCGAAGTGATAGTTGACCGAGGCGAGGTTCACGCCAGCCTCGGCGGTGATGTCGCGCACCGAGACGTTCTGGAACCCGTGAAGGGCGAAGAGACGCTCGGCCGCGGCGAACACCTGGGCCTTGGTGGCGGCCTCCCGGGTGGCCTCGACTTCGTCCTCCAAGTCTGACGGCTCCCGGGGCCGCAGCTTGCGGTGCGGATGCTCCATCCGGTGCTTCAGGGGCCTGAAGGGCTGTCGCCGTTCACGACAGCTTCGGCCGGTTGGAGCTCGGGCCGCCGCCGCGGACCAGCTCGCGCATGGCCGAGTCGAGGCCCTCCAGAGTCAGCGGGAACATCCGGTCCTGCATGAGCTCGCGGACCACGCCGATGGAAGGGGTGTGGCCCCAGTGCCGCTGCGGGGTCGGATTGAGCCAGGCGACGCTGTTCCAGGTCTGCACCGCCCGGTCCAGCCACACCGCGCCGGGCTCCTCGTTCCAGTGCTCCACCGAGCCACCCGGATAGGTGATCTCGTAGGGGCTCATGGTGGCGTCGCCCACGAAGATGACCTTGTAGGTGCGCCCGTAGGTGTTGAGCAGCTCAAAGGTGGGGATCTTCTCGGAGTGACGCCGGCGGTTGTCCTTCCAGACCGACTCGTAGAGGCAGTTGTGGAAGTAGAAGAACTCCATGCTCTTGAATTCGGTCCTGGCGGCGCTGAACAGCTCCTCGCAGACCCGGATATGGGCGTCCATCGAGCCGCCGATGTCGAAGAACAGCAGCACCTTGACCGTGTTGCGCCGCTCCGGCTGCATCACCAGGTCGAGATAGCCCTTGTTGGCCGTCTCCTTGATGGTGCTCTTCATGTCCAGCTCGTCGGGCTGGCCGACGCGGGCGAAGCGGCGCAGGCGCCGGAGCGCCACCTTGATGTTGCGGGTGCCGAGCTCGACCTGGTCGTCGAGGTTCTTGTACTCGCGCTTGTCCCAGACCTTGATGGCCTTGCCGTGGCGGCCCTTGTCCTGGCCGATGCGGATGCCTTCGGGGTGATAGCCGCCGCCGCCGATGGGGAAGTTGCGGCCCGCGCCCCGGCCGTTCTCCTCCTCGCCCTCTTCGAGCCCGTCGCCGCGCTCGCGCTCGCGGCGCATCTGCTCCTGGAGCATCTCCATGAACTTGTCGAAGCCGCCCATGGCCTCGATCTGCTTCTTGTCCTCTTCGGTGAGGAAGGTGTCGCTGAGCCGCTTCAGCCATTCCGTGGGGATGTCCTGGGCCTGCTCGGCGGAAATCATCTCCAGGCCCCGGAACACGTGGCCGAACACGACGTCGAAGCGGTCGAGGTACTTCTCGTCCTTCACCAAGGTGGAACGCGACAGATAGTAGAAATCCTCGACGCGCCGGTTGATCACCGACTTGTCCATGCCCTCCATCAGCATGAGGTATTCCTTGAGCGTCACCGGCAGCTTGGCCGCCTTGAGCTCGGTGAAGAAGCGAAGGAACATGGCGCTTTGATCTCGGGGGTCGAACGACCGTTTGACTGAGCATGGGGTCGCCGGAACGCTCTGTCCAGCCCCCGCTCGCCCCGCCTTCTGCATCCGTGATACCTTGGGGGGATGAACGCGGAGCCGCCACGCCCCTGCAGGCCGGACGCGCCGGCGGCCCGCTGGCCGGCGGGACGCGAGCCTTGAGCGTCGCCCTCTACACCCACCCCGACATGCTGGCCCATCGCCCGCCTGCGGGGCATCCCGAGCGTCCGGAGCGGCTAGAGGCGGTCACCGGCGCCCTTTCCGACGCCTCGGACCTGCGCCTGGATATCCGCGAGGCGCCGCTCATCGCGCCGAGCGACCTGGCGCTGGTCCATGGGCGCGACTACGTGGAGACCCTGGAGGCGCTGGAGCCCGCGGCCGGCGCCCAGCCCCTCGATCCCGACACCTGGCTCTCGCGGGGCTCGATCGCCGCCGCCCGCCGCGCCGCCGGCGCGGTGGTGGCCGCCGTCCGGGCGGTGGCCGCCGGGGAAGGGGAGCGGGCCTTCTGCGCCGTGCGTCCGCCCGGCCACCACGCCGGACCCGACCGGGCGATGGGGTTCTGCCTCTACTCGAACGTTGCGATCGGCGCGCGGGCGGCCCAGGCGGCCGGCCTCGGCAAAGTCGCGGTGGTCGACTTCGACGTCCACCACGGCAACGGCACCCAGGCGGTGGCCCTGGCCGATCCGGCGCTGTTCTTCGCCTCGGTCCACCAGGCGCCCGGCTGGCCCGGCACCGGCGATCCTTCCGAGACCGGCGTCGGCAACATCGCCAACGCCACCACGCCGCCCTATGCGCCGCGGCCCGTCTGGCGCGCGGCCTTCGAGGGGCTGATGGAGAAGGTGGAGGCCTTCGGGCCGGACCTCATCCTGGTTTCCGCGGGCTTCGACGCCCACGCCCGAGACCCGCTCGCGCAGCAGCAGCTGGAGGCCGAGGACTACGCCTGGGCCACCCGCGCCATCGTGGCGGCGGCGAATTCACGCAGCCGCGGTCGGGTTGTGTCCTCTCTCGAGGGCGGCTACGACCTCGAGGCCTTGGGGCGCTCGGCCCTGGCGCACGTCCGAGCATTGCAGGGGGCTTGAGGACGATGCCGGCCACGGACGCTGCGGTCTTGCCGCTCGATGCCTGAGGGCGAGACGGGCGGCGTCGTGGAAGCGCCTTCCCGGCCAGGCGCGGTCATCCTCGCGCGGCATGGAGAGCCGGCGCTCTCGCGCCGCTGCAGGCTCTCGGCCGACCAGTACCGCGAATGGTGGGCCGACTACGAGGTCGGCGGGCTCGCCCAGGGCCAGGCCCCGCCCCGGTCCCTGACGCAGGTCGCCAGGGGCGCCGGCTTCATCATCGCCTCGACGCGGCTGCGCTCGGTGGAAACCGCCCGGGCGGTCAGCTCCGGTCGGGCGTTCGCCGAGGACCCGCTGTTCGTCGAGGCGCCTTTGCCGCCGCCCCATTGGCCCGGATGGTTCAAGATGAGCCCCCGTTCATGGGGCTTTATGTCACGCCTTTGGTGGTGGGTGTTCGACCACCATGACAACCAGGAGACGCGCGCCGAGGCCCAGGCGCGGGCGGACGAAGCCGCCCGCCTGCTGGTCGATCTGGCCGCCAGCGGTCAGGACGTGCTGGTGGTCGCCCACGGCTTCTTCAACGGCATGGTGGGCGCCTCCTTGCGCAAGTACGGCTGGCGCTGCACAGCGGATGGGGGCTTCCGGTATTGGGCCGCCAGACGATTTGAACGATCCGTTTAGGTTGCGTTAGGGGGCACTGCGGCAGTGGGGCCACAGTCGGCGCTTTCCTATCCGGCCCCAGGTTGCCGCCCAGGAAGGGGACAATTAGGTTGAAATATGGTCCCCGCGAGGCGGCATGACAGGCGCTCATGAGATTGAGTCGCTGAGCTTCGAACAGGCTCTGGCCGAGCTGGAGCGAATCGTGGCCGAGCTCGAGTCCGGAAAGACCGATCTCGAGCAGTCGATCAGCGCCTATGAGAGGGGCGCGCATCTGAAGGCCCATTGTGAAGCCAAGCTGAAGGAGGCTCAGCTCCGTGTCGAAAGGATCGTCATCGGATCGACCGGCGCGCCCGGCGTCGAGCCCGCCGATTTCGGCTGACTCGGTCATGGGCGCCGGTCTTGCTCGGCGGATCGCCGAGGTCGCCGACATGGTCACGGTCGCGCTCGACGAGCTGTTGCCGCGCGCCGACGGCCCCGAGCGCCGGCTCACCGAGGCCATGCGCTACGCCGCCCTGGGGCCGGGCAAGCGCCTGAGGCCCTTCTTCCTGGTCGAGACCGGCCGGATGTTCGAGCTCAATGAGCAGTCGCTGCTGCGCGCGGCCTGCGCCCTCGAGTGCGTCCACGCCTACAGCCTGGTGCACGACGACCTTCCGTGCATGGACGACGACGACCTGCGCCGGGGTCGGCCCACCGCCCACAAGGCCTATGACGAGGCGACCGCGGTCCTGGCCGGCGATGCGCTGCAGACGGTGGCCTTCGAGATCCTCGTCGACCCCGACACCCATCCCGACGGGGCGATCCGCGCCGAGCTCGTGCGCCGGCTGGCGGTCGCCTCGGGCGCGCAAGGAATGGCCGGCGGCCAGATGATCGACCTTCTGGGCGTCCGCGGAGACCTGGGCACGGTGGCCCGGATGCAGCGGATGAAGACCGGGGCGCTGATCGCCTGCGCCTTCGAGCTGCCGCTGGTGATGGCCCGGGCCAAGGAGGCCGAGAGCCACGCCCTGATGGCCTTCGCCCAGGATCTGGGCCTCGCCTACCAGATCGTCGACGACCTGCTGGACGCCGAGGGCGACCCCAGCCTGCTCGGCAAGGCCGCCGGCGGCAAGGACGTCGCCAAGGGCAAGGCGAACTACGTGACCCTGCTCGGCGTCGAGCAGGCGCACGAGCGCGTTCGTTTCCTCGTCGATCAGACAAAGTCGCATCTCGACGCTTTCGGCGGCCGCGCCGGACACTTGCGGGCGGCGGTCGATTTCGTGCTAGACCGCAGAGCCTAAATGCGTATCTGCGAATATCTCTTCATCAGAGCCTGGACCTCGTAGCCGCATGTCCCCATCAACGCCACTGCTGGACACGATCAACAGCCCAGCCGACACGCGCGAGCTTTCGCTCGCCGATCTGCGGCAGCTGGCCGACGAGGTCCGAGCCGAGACCATTGACGCAGTCTCGGTGACCGGGGGTCACCTCGGCGCCGGCCTGGGTGTGGTCGAGCTGACCGTGGCCCTGCACCACGTGTTCGAGACGCCCAAGGACGTCCTCATCTGGGACGTCGGCCACCAGGCGTACCCCCACAAGATCCTGACCGGCCGGCGCAAGGGCATCCGGACGCTCCGGCAGGGCGGGGGGCTTTCCGGCTTCACCAAGCGGGCCGAGAGCCCGTACGACCCGTTCGGCGCGGCCCATGCGGCCACCTCGATCTCGGCGGCTCTGGGCTTTGCGGTGGCGAGGGACCGGCGAGGCGACGACAACGCCGTCATCGCCGTCATCGGCGACGGCTCGATGAGCGCGGGCATGGCCTACGAGGCGATGAACAACGCCGCCGACACAACCCGCCAGCTCATCGTCATCCTCAACGACAACGACATGTCGATCGCCCCCCCGGTGGGCGGCATGAGCGCCTATCTGGCCGGCCTCGTCTCGGGCGGCGCCTACCGGCGGGTGCGGCGGCTGGGGCGCGAGATCGTCGAGCACCTGCCGCGGCCGCTGAAGGTGATGGCCAAGCGGGCCGAGGAGTACGCCCGCGGCATGGCCACCGGCGGCACCTTCTTCGAGGAGCTGGGCTTCTATTACGTGGGGCCCATCGACGGCCACAACCTCGACCACCTGGTCCCGGTCCTGAAGAACGTGCACGAAATCCGCGACCGGCCGGTGCTGGTCCACGTGGTGACCCAGAAGGGCAAGGGCTACAAGCCGGCCGAGACCGCTGCCGACAAGTACCACGGGGTCCAGAAGTTCGACGTGATCACCGGCCAGCAGGCCAAGAGCCAGTCGAACGCGCCGGCCTACACCAAGGTGTTCGCCAACGAGCTGATCAAGCAGGCCGAGCGCGACGACAAGATCGTGGCGATCACCGCGGCCATGCCCTCGGGCACCGGGCTCGACCTGTTCGGCAAGCGGTTCCCCAACCGCACCTTCGACGTCGGCATCGCCGAGCAGCACGCGGTGACGTTCGCCGCGGGCCTGGCCGCCGACGGCATGAAGCCGTTCGCGGCCATCTATTCGACCTTTCTCCAGCGGGGCTACGACCAGGTGGTGCACGACGTGGCCATCCAGCGCTTGCCGGTGCGCTTCGCGCTCGACCGAGCGGGCCTTGTGGGGGCTGACGGTCCCACCCACGCCGGCAGCTTCGACATCGGCTATCTCGGCCAACTGCCCGGCTTCGTGCTGATGGCGGCGGCCGACGAGGCCGAGCTCGCCCATATGATCTCCACCGCGGTGGCCATCGACGACCGCCCGAGCGCCTTCCGCTACCCCCGGGGCGACGGCATCGGGGTCGAGATCCCCGAGTTGGCGGCGCCGCTCGAGATCGGCCGCGGCCGCATCGTCCGCGAAGGCTCGGCGCTGGCGATCCTCTCCTTCGGCACGCGGCTGGCCGACAGCCTGAAGGCCGCCGACGTCCTGGCCGCCCGCGGCTTTCCGGCCACCGTCGCCGACGCGCGTTTCGCCAAGCCCCTGGACCTCGATCTCATCCTGCGGCTGGCGCGTGAGCACGAGGCCCTGATCACCGTCGAGGAAGGCGCGATGGGCGGGTTCGGCGCCTTCGTGCTCCAGGCCCTGGCCGAGCACGGCGCCCTCGACCGCGGATTGCGGGTCCGGACTCTCACCTTGCCCGACACCTTCCAGGATCAGGACAAGCCGGAAGCCATGTACGCCACCGCCGGCCTGGACGCCGACGGCATCGTGCGCGCCGCGCTCGGGGCCCTCAGCGCCGGCGGGCGGACCCTGAAGGGGATCCGGGCCTAGCCCCCTCCGGCCCTTCGGGCCACCTCCCCCAAGAAGGGGGAGGTGAGGCGGTTGGGCTTTCCCCCCGACGTCAGAACGGCCACCACCGCTGCGCGAGGCCCGTGCCCACCGGGGTGCGCTGGACCGCCGACACGTCGCCGCGCCCGCCGTAGGAGATGCGCGCCTCGGCGATCTGGGTGTGGTTGATGGTGTTGGAGTTGGAGATGTCCTCGGGACGCACGATCCCGGCGACGCTCAGGTGGCGCACCTCGCCGTTGGTCTGAACCTCCTGGCTGCCCTGGATCACCAGATTGCCGTTGGGCAGCACCTGGGTCACGACCGCCGCGACGGTGAGGTTGATCTTCTCGGCCCGCGAGACGCCGCCCGTGCCGTTGGTGCTGCTGGCGCTGTTGGTGGTGATCATCTTCGTCGGATCGTAGGCGCCCGGCAGGATCTTCCCGAGGCTCGATTCCAGGCCGAAGAAATTGGGGACCCCGTAGCCGTTGGAGGTGGTCCGCCCGGTGGTGGTGTTGTTCTGGGTCTTGGCGTTGTCGTCGATGCTGATGAGGACGGTCACGATGTCGCCCACGCGGCTGGCCCGCTGGTCGGCGAAGAACTCGCGCGCCCCGGTGCGCCAAAGGGAATTGGCCGAGGCCGGCTGGGGCGGCGGCTCCCGGGCGGAGCCGAGCACCGGCTGGGTCTCGGCCACCAGCGGCGCCGGATAGGCCATCGGCCCGAGCTTCGGCCCGGCCGCCGCCTCCCGAACCGAATTGCAGCCCGCCAGGGCGGGGAGGACGAGGGCGAGGGCGACGACGGCGCGGCGCATGGAAGGTGCTCCTAACGAAGGGCGAGCTGGTCTGGGGCGTGCTCGGACTTGAGCCGCAGCGCTTCGGGCCCGACGACGGCCGCCCCCGGCCCGGCCGCCACCGCCTCGATCACCTTCTTCGAGACGGGGTTGAGGACGCTGAGGCTCTGGCCGACCGAGGCGTTCGCCATCGCCCTCGCCTGGAGCGTGAGGGTCACGCCGCCGTCGGCGTAGGTCACCGAGATGGTGTCGCCGGCCTTGATCACGATGGGGGCCGAAAGGTCGCGGGTCTCCACCGCCTCGCCCTGCCGCAGCGGCCGGCGCGCCGCCATGCCGATCACCGCGTCGGGATCGTGCGGCGTGTCGACGGGTTGGGCGGCGGCTTTGGTCCAGACGATGTCCTGGGCCTGGACGATCTCGCCGGCGGCGAGGTTGCGGGCGTAGGCGAGGATCTCGACGTTGCGGCCGGCGACGGCGTCCGCCGCCCCGGCGCCGCGTACGATGATCCGTCGAAGGCCGGTCGGGTTGCCCCAGTCGAGCCCGTAGCGGCGGGCGAGCGCCTGCACCGCCGCAGCGTCGAGGACCACGCTCGGGCCCAGGCGGGCAGCGACCACCACGTCGCGGGCGGCCCCTGCATCGTCGAAGAGCTCTCCGAGCGTCACCTTGCCGGTGGAATCCACCGGCGCCGGGTTGAGGCTCACAGGCTGTCCGGCGACGGCGGCTCCAGCCAGCGCGATCAGGGCGGCGGAAAGGACAGGGAGGCAGGCGCGCATCAGCCGGTCTTGGTGTTGGAGGCGGTGGCCAGCATCTGGTCGGCGGTGCTCACCACCTTCGAGTTCATCTCGTAGGCCCGCTGGGCGACGATCAGGGCGGTGATCTCGGCCACCGCGTCGACGTTGGAGGCCTCGGTGTAACCCTGCTTCAGCTGGCCGAAGCCGGCGGTGTTGGGGCTGCCGGTGGTGGCGGCGCCGGAAGCGGCGCTCACCAGGAACAAATTGTCGCCAATGGCCTCCAGGCCCCCCTGGTTGACGAAGGTGGCGAGCTGGATCTGGCCGACCACCGCCGGCGCCGCCGCGCCCGGCTGGGTCACCTGGACCTGGCCGCTGGGTGAGATGGTGACGCTGGTGGCGTTGGAGGGGACGGTGATGGCGGGCTGGATCAGATAGCCGTCGGTGGTGACGATCTGGCCCTGGTCGTTGACCGAGAAGTTTCCCGCCCGGGTGTAGGCGGTGTCGCCGGTGGGCATCAGCACCTGGAAATAGCCCTGGCCGTCGATGGCGATGTCCAGCTGGTTGCCGGTGTTGGTGAGGGTCCCCTGGGTGGTGATCCGGTAGACCGAGCCGGAGCGCACCCCGGCCCCGATCTGCACGCCGGTGGGGACGATGGTGCCCTGGTCCGAGGTCTGGGCGCCCGCCTGCTCGATGTTCTGGTAGAGCAAGTCCTCGAATTCCGCCCGCTGCCGCTTGAAGCCGACGGTGTTCATGTTGGCGATGTTGTTCGAGATCACCTCGACGTTGAGCTCCTGGGCCGCCATCCCGGTGGCGGCGGTTCTCAAAGCCTGCATGGGACGATCCTTCTTCTTGCCTTAGGACGCCGCGCCGAGCCGCTGGACGGCGGCCTTCGAAAGATCGTTCGCGGTGTTGACGAGGTTGGTGATCGTCTCGTAGGCGCGGCTGATCTGGATCAGCCGGGTGACCTGGACGATCGGCTGCACGTTGGCGCCCTCCAGCATGCCCTGCTTGAGGGTCGCGGTCGTGCTCGGCTGGGCCGGCAGGTTCGACGGATTGCTGTAGAGGTTGTTCCCCTCCTTCGAGAGGGCCGAGAGGTTGTCGAAGGTGACCAGGGCCAGCTTGCCGATCCGCTGGCCGGCCTGGCTGACGACGCCGTTGGCGGCGATGCTGATCGGCCCCAGGGCGGGATCGATGACGATGTCGCCCCCGTCTCCCTGCACGGGATCGCCCTCCTGGGTGACGAGCTTGCCGGTCGGGTCGAGCTTGAAGCGCCCGTCGCGGGTGTAGCGCGGGCCGGCGGCAGTGGAGACCTGGAAGAAGCCCTTGCCGTCGATGGCCACGTCGAAGGCCCCACCGGTCTGGCTGAGCGGGCCCTGGCTGAAGTCGCGGGCGACGCCGCCATCGGCCACGAAGGTGACCGGGGTGGGGATGCCGGCGGTCATGGCCGGCGGGGCTGGATCGGGGTTGGTCAGCAGGTCCTCGAACTTGAAGCCGGCGGTGTCGGTGTTGGCGAGGTTGTTGGCCGCGATGTCGAGGGCCCGTTGCAGGACGATCTGCTTGGAGAGGCCGACATAGATCGCGTTGTCCATGGCGTTAACAAACCCCGGCGCTCTGGAGCCCAGACATCTGGCCCCCTCGTGCAAGCTTCGGGCCAGTCGAAAAGCTCAAGTTTTTCAGAGGACAAAAAGGTTAACAGGCGCCGGGCGGCCAAATTTTCCGGGCAAGTTTTGCGCCGTTAAAGGGTGTTAACAACTGATCCTTAACCAACGGCGGGCGATTGAGCGGATCCGGTAATCCAGGGAATCGCGCCCGTGGCGAAGGACAAGTCCAAGGACAAGGGCAAGGCCGGCAAGGCCGAGGCCGAAGCCGCGGACGACAACGAGCCCGAAGCCGTCGCCGCCGAGGGCGATGCCGAAGGCGCGGGCGAGGAAGGCGAGGGCGGCAAGAAGAAGCTGCCCCTGAAGCTGATCCTGATCGCCGCGGCCGGGGCCTTCGTCATCCTGGGGGGCGGGGGCGGGGCGGCCTTCTTCCTGCTCCACAAGCCGGGGCCCGCGGCCGCCCACAAGCTGCCGCCCAAGCCCAAAGGCGAGAAGAAGGACGGCAAGGCCGACCCCAACGCGCCCCAGGTGCAGGACGGTCCGGACGGGGTGGTCTTCTACACCCTGCCCGACATCGTCGTGAACATGCAGACGCCGGACAACAAGCCGACCTTCCTGAAACTGAAGCTCACCTTCGAGCTTCCCGACCACGCCACCGCCGACGTCCTCGACCCCGAGATGCCCCGCCTGCAGGACCTCTTTCAGACCTTCCTGCGGGAGCTGCGGCCGGAGGACCTTTCCGGCAGCCAGGGCACCTTCCAGCTGCGCATGGAGCTGCAGCGGCGGGTGAACCTCCTGATCGCCCCCTCCAAGGTCAACTCGGTGCTGATCGAGGAGATGCTGATCAACTAGGCCCCCCTAGCCGATCGCCCCGCACCCATGGCCGAAGACACCCAAGAAGAGACCCCACCCGTCGCAGTCTCCGCCGAGGCCGCCGGGGAAGGCGCGCCCGGCGACGGCGGCTGGGAAACCGCATCCGACGACGGCGCAGGGGGCTCCGAGCGGATCCTCAATCAGGACGAGATCGACAGCCTGCTGGGCTTCGACCTTTCCGAGGACGACGCGGCCGAGCGCACCGGCATCCGGGCGATCATCAATTCGGCGCTGGTCTCCTACGAACGCCTGCCGATGCTGGAGATCGTCTTCGACCGCCTGGTGCGGTTGATGACCACGTCGCTGCGCAACTTCACCAGCGACAACGTCGAGGTCAGCCTCGACAACATCTCCTCCATCCGGTTCGGCGACTATCTGAATTCGATCCCGCTGCCGGCGATCCTGTCGGTGTTCCGGGCCGAGGAGCTGGACAACCTCGGCCTGCTCACGGTCGACTCCAACCTCATCTATTCCATCGTCGACGTGCTGCTGGGCGGGCGCCGCGGCACGGCGGCCATGCGGATCGAGGGGCGGCCCTACACCACCATCGAGCGGGTGCTGGTGGAGCGGATGGTCGAGGTGGTTCTGCACGATTGCCACGTGGCCTTCGAGCCGCTGACGCCGGTGACCTTCTCGCTCGACCGCCTGGAGACCAATCCGCGCTTCGCGGCCATCGCCCGGCCCGCCAACGCCGCCATTCTGGTGAAGCTGCGGATCGACATGGAGGACCGCGGCGGGCGGATCGAGCTGCTGCTGCCCTACGCCACCTTGGAGCCGATCCGCAAAATGCTGCTGCAGCAGTTCATGGGCGAGAAGTTCGGCCGCGACAACATCTGGGAGAGCCACCTCGCCACCGAGCTCTGGACCACCCAGATGGAAGTCCGCGCGGTCGTCGACGAGCAGCAGGTGGCGCTGAGCCGGGTGCTGGACCTGAAGGTCGGCGACACCCTGATGCTGAACGCCTCTCCCGACACCATGGTCGAGCTCAGGGCCGGCCAGATCCCGCTCACCCGCGGCCGGATGGGCCGCCGAAACCACCACATCGCGGTCAGGGTGGAAGCGCCGCTGACCCCTTCGGCCAAGCAGGCCGTGCAGAGGATGGCATGAGCGACGTCGGACTGATCCTGAACGGTTTCCTGGGCCTGCTGCTGATCGGCGCGCTCGTGCTCGGATGGCGCCTGGACCTGCGGCTCAAGGCCCTGCGCGCCTCCCACCAGAGCTTCGCCCAGGCGGTGGGAGACCTCGACCGCGCTGCGGCCCGGGCCGAGCAGGGTTTGTCGGACCTGCGCGTCGCCACCGACGAGGCGACCGAGACCCTCGCCGGCCGGATCGAGCGGGCCGGGAGCCTGGCCAGCAAGCTGGAGCGACTCACCGCCGAAGCCGCCAAGGCCGAAGCTCGCCTTGCCGCCGCCCCGCCGATCCCGGCCCCCAATCCCAGCCGCGCCGCCTTGTCCGAACGCCCTGCCAGGCCCGCGCCGGCGCCTGCGAAGGCGCGCGCCGACCTGATCCTGGAGGACGAGCCGCCGGCCCAGAGGCGTCCGCCCGAACCTGCGCCGCGGCCGCCTCTGGAAGCCCGGCTCGAGCGGCTCAGGGCGATGGCGCGGCCGCCCGAGGCCCGCCGGCGGCTGGATGACGACCTCTTCGAGGCGGCCCCGGCTGCCCGCGCCGGAGGAGCGCGCCGATGAGCAAGGCGCCCCGTCTGATCCCGCTGCTGGCGGTGGCGGCGGCGGGCGTGCTGGCGGTCGACCTGCTGGAGAACGGGCCGGGCGTGCTGGGCGCGGCCCGCGGTTTCGCCGAAGAGATAGCCAGGGCGCCCAAGGACAAGCCGCACGCCGCGCCGCCGACTCCCGCCGCGGCCAGTCCCGCGGCGCCGGGCGTGGTGGCCGCCAAGCCCGCGCCGGTCTGCGCGCCCAGCGCCACCGAGCTCGCCCGCGAGGCGGGCCTCTCTCCGGCCGAGCTGCAGGTGCTGCAGAGCCTCGGCGCGCGCCGCGACCAGCTCGACCAGCGGGCCCAAGGCCTCGACACCCAGGTCTCCCTGATCGCCGCGGCCGAGGCCAAGGTCGACGCCCGGATCACCGCCATGAACGCGCTGAAGGCCGAGATGCAGTCGCTGCTCGGCCAGGTGGACGACAAGCGGGCGGCGGAGGTCGACCGCATGGTGAAGGTGTTCGAGGTGATGAAGCCGGCCGATGCGGCGGCGCGCTTCACCCTGCTGAGCGACGAGGTGCGCCTGCCCATTGCCGCCAAGATGAAGGAGCGGGCGCTCTCGGCCATGCTCGCCAAAATGACCCCGCCCGAGGCCAAGCGGCTCACCGAGGCGCTCGCCGCCCGCCTTGCCGCCAATGCGGTGGCCGCCCGCCAGGCGATCAGCGGCGCGGCCGCGTCGCCGCCGGCCGCTCCCCCCGCCGCCGCTCCCACCGCTGCCCCCGGCGCTGCCCCCGGCGCCGGGCCTCCGACTCAGACGGCCCAGGCGGGCGCTCCGGGCGCGGCGGCTGCAAGCCCGCCGGCCAAGCCCTCCAAGCCACGCCGCA
>Ga0213876_10000233_pt1 | contig 54559 bp, 32 predicted proteins | sample BarmaccomBMRX_R9_FD_160113 | JGI IMG/M metagenome (GOLD analysis project Ga0213876, IMG submission 160113) | Root-associated microbial communities from Barbacenia macrantha in rupestrian grasslands, the National Park of Serra do Cipo, Brazil - RX_R9 | ecosystem: Host-associated > Plants > Roots...
CGCCCCCATGCTGCCGCTCCGAACTCCGAACTCCGAACTCCGAACTCCGAACTCCGAACTCCGAACTCCGAACTCCGAACTCCGAACTCCGAACTCCGAACTCCGAACTCCGAACTCCGAGCTCCGAACTCCGAACTCCGAGCTCCGAACTCCGAGCTCCGAGCTCCGAACTCCGAACTCCGAGCTCCTTATGCATGCAGCATGCGCTGCAACATCAGCAAAAGGGGTCGGGCCGTGTACGGTTTGGCCAGAAAATCGTTCGCCCCGGCTTCCGATGCCGCGGCCGTCTGGGTTTTGGTGGCCAAGCCGGTGACGGCGATGATTCGCACCTGGGGATTAAGCCGGCGTAATGCGCGCATGGTGGCGATCCCGTCCAGGATCGGCATCATCAAGTCGGTCACCACGACGGCAATCTCGGACTGGTGCTGCACGTAAAGTGCCAGCGCCTCCGAACCATCGCCCGCCAGGAGCACCCGATAGCCGGCGCCCTGCAGCACCCGCCGGGTGCTTTCGCGAATCGCCACTTCATCATCGACCACCAGCACTAATTCGCCATTGGCAGTCGACAGATCGATTAATTCGCTCACCGGATCCGATTCGGCGGCCTGTTCGTGCTCGACCGGAAAATACACGCTGAACGTGGTACCTTTGCCAATCTCGCTATAGACGTTGATAAATCCGCCGTGACTCTTGACGATTGCCGCCGTCGTTGACAGGCCCAAGCCGGTACCCTTGCCGATCTCCTTGGTCGTGAAAAACGGTTCGAAGATTTTCTCGCGGATTTCGGGTGTGATTCCCGTGCCGGTGTCGATGACGCGAAACAGAACGTAGGGTCCCGGTCTGGCGTCCAGGTGCATCGCCGCGTGGGCTTCGTCCACCACCACGTTCTCGGCCGAGAGCGTCAGCAGGCCGCCCGTCGGCATCGCATCGCGCGCGTTCACGCACAGGTTGAGCATCGCCTGCTGCAATTGCGTGGAATCGCCGACCACGGACCAGGTATCACGCCCCACACGCAGATGAATCTGAATCTGTTTCAGAAAAGTGGTGCTGAGGATTTTATCCAATTCATGCAGCAGCTCTCGCGGTTGAATGGGTATCCGCCGGCCTTCAACCCCGCGGGCAAAACTCAACACCTGGCGTACCATCGCCGCTCCCCGCTGCGCGCTGTGCTCCAGCAACTCCAGAAACTCGCGGTCTTCCGGGTCGGACACCTTCGCTTGCAGCGCCTCAATCGCCAGCAGCATCGGCGCCAGCACGTTGTTGAGGTCATGGGCGATGCCGCCGGCCAGCGTGCCCAGGCTCTCCAGCCGTTGCGCCCGAAAAAATTGCGCTTCGAGCCGTTTGCGGTCGGTTACGTCGGTGTTGATTGACAAAATGGCTTTGGGCTGGCCCTGGGCGTCGTGGACCAGCGTCCAACTGGTGCGCACGGTCAGGCGACGGCCGTCTTTGGTCCATTTGGCCGTTTCGCCGGTCCACTCGCCTTTCTGCAGTAACGCCCGGCGCGCCTCGGCAAATTGGGCGCCGTCAACGTAGAGGAAGTCCGCGGCCGAACGCCCCAGCACCTCGTCCGCTTTCCAGCCATGAACGCGTTCGGAACTCCGGTTCCAGTACACCAGGCGGCCTTCCAGGTCTTTGACGTGAATGGCGTCCTGAGCCTTATCCAACAGGGCCGCCTGCTCGCTTACGCGCGCTTCGGCCTGACGCTGCATCGTAACGTCGCGCAGCGAGCCCACCAACCGCACCGGCGTGCCGTGAGCGTCCCGGAGAGCTTTCGCAACCGAAATAAAATGGCCGTAGCTGCCGTCCTTGCGTTGCATGCGCAACTCAACCCGATAAGGGACCTGCGTGGCCAGGTGCGCGCTCAAGCCCTGCTGCATGCGGTCTCGATCGTCGGGATGCACCAAAGTGAAAAGCTCTTCGAAAGAACGCAACTGGCTGGGCGGGTAGCCGAGCATTTCTTCAACCTGGCGGTCCGGCCAAGTGATCACTCCGGTCACCAGGTCCCGTTCCCAGATGACGTCCTCACTGGCCTCAATGACCGTTCGCAGCACCTGCTCGCTGCGGCGGATCCGCTCCTGCATCGCCTGCGGCGAGGTAATGTCGACGTGTACGAGCACCGCGCCTCTTATGCGCCCGATGGTGAGGGGACGCACCACGAGCCGGAACCACCGTTCTTCACCGGGTGAATGGCACGTGTGTTCCAAGGTGAAATCCGGGGTCTGACCCGACAACACGGCACGGATGCCGTCCGCCACCATCCGTGCCGGGCCGGCTTCGTCCCCTTGTACCCGGTCGCAGATGTTCAAGTAATTTTGGCCCACGTCGGCCTGGGGGTCCGCAAAGGGATTCTCCTGCGCGAAACGGCGCCAGGCGTCATTCACGGCCAGGATGATTCCCTCAGAATCCAGCACGGCGATGCGGGCCGGCAGCGCGTCAAATATTGCACGCTGCTGATCTGCGGCTTGGCGCAGCACCTCCTCGCTCTCGCCCAGTTCCGGTTGGGTGCGGGCCGACAGGCGGATCTCGTCACCTGCCAGGCCCAGCAAAGAGCAGCGCCCAGCCAGAAACTGCTCAACCGCCTTCGAAACATCCGCGTCGCGGAATCCCTCTTGAACCAAAGTTCCATCCGGCTCGCTCATAATTCCTGAAATCGGCTCGCACACGGGAACGCAAGCACCGGATTCGCGGCATCGACCGGTCCAGGAACCCGGAGCGGGGGCTGAACCGATGGGCCGGAGCATACTACTGAGTGCTCCGGCGAACGCGACGCGCGGGGAAGCAGAATATGGGCTTGCCTCTCCATAATGTCTATTACCTACGACACTATAAGGGTATTATTGAATCCACTAGAAAAATTAGTTCGCGAGCGGTCATCCGATTGGATTGACAAAGCGCCCCGCCAACGCGCAAGAAAGAAGAAGGCCGGTGCGGTTAGAAACGGTCCGGGTACGCTCCGCCGCAAGAGTCGCGTCCTGACATGGCGGAGGAACGCAGCCCGGAGCCGCCGGGCATTGAACTTAAATCGTCAAGCGACAAATTATCACGTGGTTGCCTTCATCTATTTCCATTTCCTGGGTGATCGGAACCTATTCCCTCCACCCCGGCTTGACGCCGCACCGAACGTCCTGATCTCACCGGCTGCCGGCGAGCATCTTCATGATCTTCTGACCGGACGTCTAAAACGTGTCGAACCCTCAACTCTCTCCTCGGACTCCTCCGCTTCTGAGGTCACGAGGCCGGCCTCGCAGAGCACGACAAACCTGGCGCCCTCCGAAGCCGCTCGTCGTGATGAAGGAAAGCCGGAGCCGAACGGTGATGAGTGGTGATGCAGGTTTCCTGGAGGGCCGGGTCAAGCCTCAACCCTTTGCTCTGTCTGCCCGCTGCGCTGTAAGCTGGTCCCTTGGCTGTAGTGGCGCCTGATCCGCCGGAGCCATTCCCGGATCGGCAGGGGCGATGCGGTTTCCTGTCCCGGGTTCCAAAGTTCGACGCACTGGTGAGCTATCTGCCGGCTCAAGCCGTGCTCGACCAGCTTGCGCACGAGTTGTTCGGGCGTCATCAGCAAGGTCGAGCCGCTGTCGATTTGGAGGCTTCGAATGGTTTCGCAGACCACGTGGAGCACGGCGCACCCGTAAGTTCGGGCAGGCAGCAGGTCCCAGGTCCGCACCGGGAGCACTTGTTGGTCCGCCGATGAACTAACCAATACCCACGCGTCTGAGCCATCCAGCGCAACGATCCGCGCGCGAGTACCGGGCTCCAGCCCCGGCTTGTAGGAAATGATGAAAACAGGATCACCGACCTTCATGGCGCGAATGGGGATAGATAAGCGGCGGGATTCCCATCAACGTCCGGCGGGTCACCGGCTGCGGTAAGGAGCCCCGTATCCGATCGAAAGATCCCGCCCGCTATTAAGGCGTAATCTACCTGATTTGATCCGAGCGACCGGAGCCATTCGGGCGGTGTTGGGACTGGTCGCGGCCCGGATAAATTTCCGTGCGGAAAATCGGAATCTCTTTGGGCGCTTCGATGCCAATCTTGACAACGTCACCGTCAATCCGAGTCACCTTCAACCGGATGGAGTCCCCAATGATAAGTTCTTCGTTGACCTTGCGGGATAGAATTAACATCTGCTGTACTTTCAGGTTTAAAGAGAAGCTTCATCCACAGGTCTCGGACCCTCCGAAGCGTTTAAAGCATCATCGGCATCGGCCGCCTGCATTTAAGAGCGCGGTGTGATTTCAGTCAGGAAATGTTCCTTGAGCTGCTGGTTCTGCCGGAGCCTCTCAACTAAGCGCCCGTTCAGACACTCCACTTCAGTGCAAAGCGCCTCAAGCAAAGGTTGCACGTACATCGGAAAGTGAGCGAGAATCGTTTCAGAGGAAGCCTCCTCCCCAAGCGCAAGGCTGCTGGCGGTCTGCCTCAGGATCGTCTCACGGGATTGCCGGCAGCGAATGGCGATCCGGATCTGGCTGCGGATCTGGTCTTCCAGACGGGTATTTTCGTCCCTGTCGTACCGGTACAGGGCCTTGGTTTGCTGGTTCAACAATCGGATCAGGCCGCCGTTCTCCTGCAGTTCATTCCTCAGCGCGGCCACCAGGTCGTTCCAGGCCAGGGTTGAATCCATAGGTTAAAGGCAAAGCTCAAGCTCGCAAGCTGTGTCCACCGTTAAGCCATGACGCTCTGGAGGTAAGCGCGCAGCTGTTTGACGGCTTGGGTGTGGATCTGGCAGATGCGCGACTCGGTGAGCCCGAAGGCGGCGGCGATGTCGGCCAGCCGCAGGTTTTCGTAGTAGTACATGGCCAGCACCTTCTTTTGCATGGCCGGCAACTGCTGGAGCCGTTGGGCCAGCAAGCCCACCAACTCCTTGCGCGCGACGACCTCGCCGGCCGAGGCCGCCCCATCATCGGCGATGAGGTCATGCAGGCAGCGCTCCTCGGCTTCGGCCCCCCCGCCCTCCTCGGGCGCGTCCAGCGACACCAGCCGCACCGGGCGCATCTCCTCCAGCAAGGCCTGCAACTCGGTTTCCCCCATCTGCAACTCCGCGCACAGCGAGGCGGCCGTCACCGCCCCGCCCTGGGCCTGTTCGAGCCGCGAGAGCGCCGAGCCCAGCCGCTTGGCTTTGGAGCGGCTGGAGCGGCTCATCCAATCCAGCCGGCGCAACTCATCGAGCAGCGCGCCGCGGATGCGCGTGGCGGCGTAGGCGGCGAAGCTGCCGGCCTGGGTGGGCCGGTAGTTGCGCGCGGCGACCACCAGGCCCGTGACGGCCACGCTGTAGAGGTCTTCGGCCTCGATGGTGGGGGGCAGCTTGCGTTTCATGCGTTCGACTAGCGCGCGCACCAGGGGCAAGTGGCGTTGGACCAGCGTTTCGAAGTCGGGGGCGGCGGGGGCGGGGGCAGGGGCAGGGGCAAGGGCGGCGGCGGTGAGGTTCATAGGCGTGCGGCAGGGTGCAAAAGCTGGCGCAGCGCAGAGCAGCGGGCGTGCCAAGGCCTAAAAGAACCATAAAAAAGGGGTTTTACCAGAGGGGCGGGCCCGGGCCGGGCGGGCCCGGCCGGCCCCCGCTAGGCAAAAAGGCCCTGCCCCCGCCCTTCCGGACCCGGAAAATTTTGCCGGGGGTTCAAACGGTGGTGAATACCTGCCCGCATCCGGGTGGTCCCACTCGAGGCGGGTATATTCCGTTCTGCACACGCTCGTCTCGACCGGGCGGCGTCTTCGGCGTTGGCCTGTACGTGGCGTTCTTTCTTTTTCCCGAAGCGCCGCAGAGAAATGATTCGTTGCCTTCACTGGCGAGACTGGCATTTTGAGCCATCAACAAACCTGTGGACCCTCTATGAGCTCAGCAAAAGATCTTACCAAAGAACCGCCTCGCAGCCCGCGTGAGCGGCTCGGCACATACGTGATCCTTGGCCGTACGCTGGACAAAGGGCGTGCCCTGCTTGCCGGAAGCATCGGCGAGTACCACTATGATTGTCCTCTCGACAACATACTTTTCGGCTTCAAAGGCGTGACCGGAGACGAAGTGAAAAAGCTGCTGGAGGGCGGCGCCTCCGACGAGGACGTGCTCGCCTGGCTGGACGCGCACGGCACCCCAAAGAGTCGCGAAGAAGTCCGTGAATGGGCAGGCAAGGTCGAAGGAGCCCGGCCGTATGAGGATCCCGAGCGCAAGGAATGGTTTGCCGGCGAGTGCGCCAAGCTCGGTCTCGATCCGTCCGGAACGACGCTGTTTGACTGGCTGGAAGCCGACGACCGGGTCAGCTACGCGCGTTAAATCAACTGGGTTGTTAACGACGAGCGCAGGCCGAAGACGGCCGTTGTGCACCGGCATCTATTTCACAACCGGCATTTTAATCCCGACCCGTATTCGATAGCTCCACCACCACGGCACGACGCGGTCAGCCAGGATCCCAATCACTCGAAAGGGATGCGCGTCGCCCGCCAACTGTGCAAGGATCTCGCGAATGACGACCGGTAATGCCGGGCGGTATCGGTCATAGGTGTCGGCAAAGCCGGTGAACCTTTGGAGGTTCGCATTCATAGGTTAACCGGTGAAAACCCCGGCTGCGGGGGCCTGCTCCGAGGAGGCTGCGAGTTCCAGGATCCGGTCGTGAAAGCGCCGGAGCGTGCTTCGATGGCCGACGCTCACTACCGTGGGCCGCGAGGACGCCTGTTGCAACGCCCCATAAAGGTGAGCCTCCGCCGGTTCGTCGAGCGCCGACGTCGCCTCGTCCAAAAACAGGAGCGCCGGTTCGGCCAGAAGAACGCGGGCGAAGGCAAGCCGTTGTTGTTCACCGAGCGAGAGGCGTTGGGACCAGTTCTCAACGGTATCGAGCTCGCCGGCCAGCGCGCCCAGTCCTACCGCCTTGAGTACCGCCGTGAGCCGCGCCCGCGGGACGCTGCTTTGGGGTCCATCCCTGTCCGGGTAGAGCAACGCTCCAGCCAGAGTACCCAGCGGCAGGTAAGGCCGTTGCGGCACAAAGAACACGCGCCCTGCGCACAGCCGGATCTCGCCGCGTCCAAACGGCCAGATTCCGGCCAAGGCACGCAGGAGGGTGCTCTTGCCCGCACCGCTCGGCCCCGTGATCAACAGCGTTTGACCTTGACCCAAAGTGAAGCCGACGTCGCGCAACAGCGGCCTTCCGTCGGGCAGGTCGAGGTCTGTCCCTTGCACCGCTACGCCCTCCCCGTCACGGCGCACGACGAATGGCTGAGGTATATCGCCGGCTTGCCGGATCGCCTTCAGGCGGCGCTCAAAACCGTTTAGCCGTTCAGTCACCGCCTGCCAGGCGGCAATGTCGGTGTAGGAGGTAACGATGAATGAAAGCGCGTTCTGCACCGACGAGAAGGCATTGATAACCTGCATCAGCCCACCCAGAAGGATCTGCCGGGCAAAATACCGGGGCGCCACGACCACCACCGGGAAGATGACCGCGACTTGCGCATAACCTGAGGTCAACCAGGTCAGGCGCTTCTGGCGTTTCATAAGCTGCCAGAAATTCGCGACCACGCGGCTGAAGCGTTCTTCAAAAACGCCCATCTCGACCGACTCACCGCCGTAAAAGGCGACGCTCTCGGCGTTTTCCCGCAGCCGCACCAGGCTGTAACGAAAATCGGCTTCGAACCGTTGCTGGGCAAAGTTCAAGGGCACCAGCGGCCGTCCGATTTTAATGGTCAGCCACGTGCCGGCGCCCGCGTAAAGCAGGGCGGCCCAGACCAGGTAACCAGGCAGCCGGAAGGTTCCCAAAGGCCCCAGGGAGAGGTCGGCCGCGCCCGAGAGTCCCCAGAGGATAACGAGAAACGAAGCGAGGGAAACCACTGACGAAAGCAAGCCAAGCGACAAGCTCAGGACGTACCTGGTGAATTGGTTGAGGTCCTCAGCGATGCGCTGGTCGGGGTTATCGGGCTGCTGATTATCACCCTGCTGAGAGCTACGACCGGTCATGGTGCCCAGTTGCAATTGATAGTAAGCGCGGCCGGCAAGCCAGGCCTGGAGGTACCGTCGGGTCAGCCAGCGCCGCCAGCGGATCTGGAGCATCTGGTTGAGGTACAGGGCGTAGACGGCCATGGCGATGTAAGCGGCCGCCAGGATGCAAAATATGCCGAGTTGGTGGAAAAATTCGGGCCGGTCGAAAGCCTGGAGCGCGTTGTAAAACGCGCTGCTCCACTCATTGATGCGCACACTGATGTACACGTTGCCGAGGTTCAGCGCGATGACGGCCAGCAGCAGCCCCCAGGCTGACCATTTCTCTTCCGAGGTCCAGTATGGCTTGGCGAGCTGCCAGGCCTCGACAACCACCCTTTGCTTAAGTCTTGTCTCCATCTCAAACCTGATTCGCTACCCATTACGAATTACGGCGGCTCTGGTGACGCGTCCCTTACTCGAACGTTACAAACGCGACAGGTTTGCCTTGCGGACGGCCTGGTTTCTCCGCGTCAGGGTTGGACCGGTTGGCCGCCGGAATCGTGAGTTGTTGAGTTGGAGAAAACGGCTGTGCAGCCGCCTGCCGAAAGGCCCCGCTTCGTCCAGGTCAGTCAGGCCCAGACTTCCTCGGATAATTTACCGGCCAAATACCAGCCATAGAGCGCATGAAACTCCCACATCCAGCCCCGCTCGTGGCCGGCCAGCCGGGTGATCTCGACGGCCGCTACCCAGGGGCAGTCGCCAGGAAGGTCCATTGCCGGCCTCGCGGCGAACGCATCCGGACAGTCGAGGCTGAATCGTTCCACGGCCTGCGCCCACGTAAAGGCTTCGGCTACCTGCTCGAGGCAGACGCACGCCCAGCTCAGGCGGACCTGGCCCAGCCCCACCCGGTTCCGCCGGAATTCGAACGAGGCCCATTTTTCGTCCGGCTTGAGGGTGGTATAAAGCCAGTAATTGCTGTCGTACGCCATTTGGACGGGACCAGGCAGGAGCCGGGCGTGTTCAAATTCCGCCCAATGCCAGTCGGTAAAATGGCAGCGCTCACATTTCCTCACCTCGCCCGTGTTCATCGTGAGATGCCAAAGCCAGTCACGCACGGATTAGACTAACCCCGATTCCGCCGGGCTGCGAGGGAGGAGAAGCCGGCGCCGGCCCGGCTTTTCAGCACGGCACCACGGTGAAAGTGCATGCATTTCGGTTCTACGCAGATTTGGCGTTGCGCATCCGGTCCAATTTTATGTACCCTACAGGCCGCGCTGCCCATACACCTTATGCGCCATGCCCCTTACGAATGGCTCAACGCTTATCTCTCCGCTCATCTGGCGGAGTTAGAAGACGTCACGGCAACCCCGGAAGGGCGCACCAAAGCCGAGCGCTGGTTTAAAGCGTTGGTCGCTTATTTCGAAAGCCGCCGGCTCAAGACCTCGCGGCAGCAGAAAAATTATTTGTCGCAGGTCCGGAATGCCATCCGCCGCGCGCTCGGTGAGCACCACCCTGCGCTGGAGGTGGTGCGCTTCGATGAGGCGACCTGGCTGAAAATCAACGCACCGGCCCATGACCGGGTGGAAACGCGCAACCTGAACACCCGGTTCCTCCGGAACCCCGACGCGATTGTGGCCCGCGCCCAAGCGCTGCTTTCCGATAAACATTCCAACTGGGCTGACCTGGCGACCGGCCTGGCCGTGGCGACCGGGCGGCGAATCAGCGAACTGCTCGGCGCCGCGACGAAACTCGAGCTTAAAACCGATTACTCGGTCCGGTTTACCGGCCAGTTAAAACGCCGCCAGGACGGCTCCGGCAAGCCCTTCACTTTCGAGATCCCGACGCTGGTGCCCGCATCGGTGGTGATCGACGCATGGAAAGGGCTTCGCCTCAGGCTGGGTCCCGAAGCCCTCAGCCCCCGAGACCTTAACCAGCGGTTTGGCCGCCAGTGCCGTGAAGCCGCCGGTCGCCACTTCGCCGGCCTCATCCCCACCCGCGAAGGCGAGAACGATCTGTACATGCACCTGTTCCGGGCCATCTACGCCACCTTGGCCGTCCATTACTACTGCCCGCCGAGAATCAATCCCACGCTCTACAAGGCCGAGATCCAGGGTCACCGCATGATCGTTGATGCCGACGACCCTAAAGAACGGCGTTCCTATGCTGCTTCCCGGCATTACGACGATTACGCCATCGCCGACGCCCAAGGTAACCGGGACGGCCGCCAGGGACTCAGGCTGGGACAGCCCGGCGTGCAGATTCTCGAGGTCTTTCGCGCCCCGGTCAGTTCCGCCGCCGACAAGCAACCCGCCAGAAGCACGCCCATGCCCTCACCCAAGCCCACCCGCACCGCCCCGAACGCCACGCCCGCCAGGCGCACCAGGCAAGGTAAATCGCTCAAACGCTCGCCCGCACCCAAGACCCAACACTGGCGGGTGTCGGTTCCCGCCTACACGGCGCTCTCCCGAGACTGGAAAGGCAGCGCCGATGAGCCTCAACCTCGGGTGCTGGATCGCGTCCTCGCCTTCGCTCACGCCGCACGCGACCTGGCGCGCCACCTGGATTTCACCACGGAGCAAATGGACCCGGCAACGCTTTTGAACGCCTTCTCCGAGAACTTCCGGGCTCTCGGCGACCAAGCGCAAAAGGCCGCCGCGCGTCTGCAATCCCTCGAAAATCAGCAGCGCACCCAAAGAGAGACCGACCAGCAGAAGGAGCGCAAGCTGCAGTGCCAGGTCGAGGAGCTCGCGGCCGAACGCGACGCGCTCTCAGCTCGTCTCGTCGGCCTGCAACGCCAGCTGAAAGAGGCCGCGGCCGACACCGGTCCGCGCATCGAGTTGCTGCCAATCGCGCAACAACTGTTAGACTTATCCTCGCGAGCAGCCACCCTGGCTCCGCCCCAGCTTCAAGAAGCCCTCATGCGGCTCGCGATGGACGCCATCGCCCAGGCTGCGGGCCCTTCTTCGGCCACGTTTGCCCCCCCCGGCGCTTCAGCAGCCTTGCCCCAAGTCGACCCGGCCTTGCGGCCACGCGAAACCGCGCCGCCCGTCTCACCCGCCGAACCGGCCGCGGCGCCCGGCCCGGTTGCCACCCGGCGAACGCCTGCGCCGGAGATCGAACCCAAACCACCGCCTCAAGTCCTGACGCCCGCTCCCGCTGAAGCAACCGAACGGTCCGGCAGCGAAACCCCTTCGCCGTCTCCGGCCGCAGCCTCAACCCCCAACCGCCACACGTCGCAAGCCGGCGAGAAGCTCGCCAAAGCGCTCCGTTACCTGACCGACATCGACGAAGCCGCCGAAGCACGGGGCCAAAAATGGTTCGTCAGCGAGTCCCTGCTGGCTGACCTCACAGGCTGCTTTCGGCCTGCGGTAAAGCGCTTCGTCGCCGCCCGCCGCGAACAGATCGATGACTTCAACCGCCGCCACGGTTTGGGGTCAGGCCACAATCGTGGTCGCTCGCGTATGCAGCCGGATGCCCTTCCCGAGCTGATCAAAACATTCAAAGGTTCGGTGTTGCACCAGCCGGGTATTGAGCAGCCATTTTAGCACGCCCGGTTTCCGGGCCGGCAGGTATCGCCGTTAACGCAACCTGAAATCCGTTCGGGCGCTGCGGAACCGGTGTACCGGCCGCGAATGAGGTGGCATAATGCTGTTATGAGTCGCGCTAGCATATCTGCATGGGCAGCGCTCGCAATCGGTTTTGTGTCGCTGAGATCCCCCGCAAAAGCCGAGTTTGTCTACGTAGTGAACGGGGGCGGCGGCAACAACGTCTCGGCCTACCTGATCGATGCCGCCGGGGCCCTGACGTCCATTCCCGGCTCACCCTTCGCGGCGGGCAATCTACCCTCTTCCATGGTGATAGGTGGAGCGGACGAGTTCGCCTACGTGGTCAACGAGAGTAGCAACGACGTCTCCGCCTACCGCATCGGTACTGACGGAGCCCTGACGCCCGTCCCCGGCTCGCCCTTCGCAACGGGCGACAATCCGCACAGGATGGCGGTGGACCCCATGGGCAAGTTCGCTTACGTAGCAAACGCCGCCAGCAACGACGTCTCCGTCTACCGGATAGGCCCCGATGGGGGGCTGACGCCTGTTGCGGGCTCGCCGTTCACAGCAGGGCATTTTCCCCGTTCCGTCGCCGTAGATCCTACAGGTAGGTTTGTCTACGTCGCCAACGAAGTTAGTGACGACGTCTCGGTTTACCAGATCGCTTCCGATGGGGCGTTGACGCCCGCTCCCGGTTCACCGTTCGCGGTGGGAATCGGACCATTCGCCGTCGTCGTCGAGCCTGCGGGTAAGTATGTTTACGTGGTGAATGAAGGCGAGAACGACGTCTCGGCGTACCGCGTCGGTGATAATGGAGCCTTGCTGCCCGTTCCGGGTTCACCATTTGCAACCCGGAGCGATCCCCACGATATCGCCGTAGACCCATCCGGCAGGTTCGCCTACGTGGTAAACGAACTCAGCGATAACCTTTCGGCCTACCGCATCCTTACCGACGGGGCTTTGGAACCGTTGCCCGGATCCCCTTTTAGCGCAGGTCTTAGTCCCTTTTCTGTCGCCGTCAGCGCCAAGTCGAACTTCGCTTACGTGGCCAACAAATTTGGCGGGAACGTATCGGCCTACCGAATCGAGCCTGAAGGAACCTTGATACCCTTTGGCGGTTCACCCTTCGCTGCAGGCGCCCAACCTTGTTGCGTCGTCGCCGGCAAGGGCGGACACGGCGGGGAGTAAGGTGGCTGCGTATTTTGCGGGTAAGCCATCCTGACGGAACTTCCAATGGCTGCACTTGTCTCCTTCCTCCATCGCAAGCCACCCCAAGTATTTTCGGTTTCCCCCTTTCCTTCATATATGTGGCTGCTCCGGTGACAGGAATGGGATAAAGGGCGACAAAAACAGGCCATCCCAGCCCTCGTCGGCGATGAAAACGGGAAGAAGGCGACAACGACGGGAAACAGGCTGGGCAGCACCTGACCAGAGACACCTCGGCCAGGGTGACAAGAACGGGAACGGATGCGGCGCCGGGCTCAAGCGTCAAATCCGGGCAGATCAAAAACGCCTGACCGGCACACGCCGGGGCGTCTCCGGCGACAAATCCGGGAAAGGCCCGGACTCGGGCGCCCGTCCCCCGGGGGAAGTGCGCCTCCGGGATCCGCGCTTCGAGGGAATCGAGTCCCGGTTTTGTCACCCATCCCCGGTGCGGAAAGCCTTTTGCGGCCAGGGCCGGCCATTCCCTGCAGGCCTCTTCCCGTTCGTGTCACCGAACGCGTCTTTGGCGGCGCATTCTCCTCGGGAAACCGTCCCGTTCGTGTCACCGATGCCTTCGTCTGATGATGTCGGCGCGAATCAGGAACCGAAGGCAGGCTCTTTCTCCCGGGCAAAGCGTCCCATTCTTGTCACCGACGAGGGCGCTGGGGCCTGCGGCCCGTTCGTCCCGTTCTTGTCGCCCATCCCGTTGCAGCTCGGTATGAGAATGGGAAAATGGCAAGACCTGGGGCGGGCCGCCTTGGAGGCACGAGTGAAGCCGGGGTGGCCGGAGTTCCCGTTTACGGAGTTCCCGTTTATGTCGCCGGTTTTGCGTGCTGCCCCCCCGATCCTGCAAAGCCACGCCGGGAAAAGCCGGGAAAAATGAAATTTAACCTTTAAAATAAAAGTTGCGACCCGATTAATCCCGGCCGGGACCGGTATCGGTGACACGAACGGGACGATTTCCCGAGGAACTTGACAGGCCGAAGGGGCGGATCGGTGACAGAAACGGGAAACGGGAAAAGCGCTTGCAGTTTTCGGCGCCGTTTAGCCTTATACTTGGGATGCGCGAACGACGTCGCAAACAGGTCGCCGTGATCCATAACGAGCTCGCGCGCGCTCGGACGGAACTCACGGCCCTGGGCTACCGTTTGGTCATCATGCTGGCGGTCAAGGCCACGCAAGAGGGAGACCTTGTTACCCACCGGTTGCGCGTGAAAGACTACATGGCCGGGCTGGGGCTGGCCGGCCGTTCCGCGTATGAAACGCTCGAGCGGGCTGCCGATGAAATGATGCGGTCGTTGGTGGAAATCAACAACCCGGTGGATGGATCCCGAACCAAATTTCAAATCTTTTCGTACGCAAAGTATTGGGATCACCAGGGCATCATTGAGCTGCGTTTCCACGATGAAATGCGGCCTCTTCTGGTCCAGCTGAAGGAACACTTCACGCAGGTGCCGCTGGATGTCTTCCTCAGGCTCAAGAGTTCCTACGCGATGCGCATGTACATGTACGTCCGCTCCTGGAATCCGCGGGACGTTCGTAACCAGTTGCCCGTCTGGGAGTTTACCCTGGAACGGGCTCGGAGCTTCCTCGCGCTGAAGGGTTCAGCTTACGATGAACCGAAACACATCGCAGTGATTCTTAAACGCGCGATGCGCGAACTGAACGAGCGCGCCGACGTGACTTTTCGGTACGACCCGATCAAAGAAGGCAAGCGCGTCGTCGGTTGGTCCTTCCGGGCCATTCCGAACACGCCTACAATGACGCTGCCGTCCGGTGCTGCGGCCGCCAAACGCCGGGAAGAACTGTACGAACAGGAACAAGCGGCAAAACTGAGCCGGAGTTCCACAGCTCGTCTGGAGAGTGCCCGAAAGCATTGGGAGGACGCCGACGATGAGCAGCGCCGGGCGTGGTTGGCTCAATTCCCCGGGGCATGGCGTCTACCGGCGGATCCGACCCGGCCCGGAGCGATCCTGCTCTCCAACCTTGCTGAATTGCTTGAGCGGGATCAAAATCCTTCCCTGCCGGGCATAATGACGCTGTGACTTTCCTGGGGCGCCGGCAGGGTAGGCTGAAACCTACCTTGCCGAGGTGGTGTGAGACCGGCTTCGTGGTCCGTTGCGGACGGGTGGAAGGCTGACCTGGGCCTATGCTTTTGCTTTACGCACCTGCTCCAGAGCTGCCGACGCAACGGCGTCCACCGTAAACCCAAACTTCTTCTGCAGCTCTTTTAACGGCGCGGAAGCCCCGAAGGTCTTCATGCCGATGCGTTCGCCTTCCAAGCCGACGTAGCGTTCCCAACCGAACCGGGCTGCCTTTTCCACCGAGACTCGTGCTTTGATGGCTGCCGGTATTACGGATTCGCGATATTCTGCGTCCTGTTTTTCGAACAATTCCCACGACGGCATGCTCACCACGCGCGCCTCGACCCCTTGCTGTTTCAGCGCCGCTTGGGCTTCCACGCAAAGGGGTACCTCGCTGCCGGTTGTCAGCAGCAGGACGTCAGGTTTGCCGTTCGAGGCTTCCGAAAGGATATAGGCACCCCGCCGCAAACCCGAGGCAGGCCCGAACTTGGACCGGTCCAGCGTAGGCAAGGCTTGGCGGCTTAAAATGAGCGCCACCGGTTCGTGTTGCTGTTCCATGATCACACGCCAGGCTTCAGCCACTTCATTGGCATCGCCGGGCCGGATGACGATCAGGCCGGGGATCGCCCGTAATGAGGGTAGGTGTTCAATCGGTTGATGGGTGGGCCCGTCTTCGCCCACGCCGATGGAATCGTGGGTGAAAATGTGGATGACCGGCAGTTCCATGATCGCCGCCAGGCGCAAGGCCGGCCGGCTATAGTCGCTGAAGATCAGAAAGCCCGCCCCGAACCCTCGGAGCTTCGCGAGCGCCAACCCGTTCAGGGCGGCCCCCATGGCGTGTTCGCGGATACCAAAGTGGAGATTTCTGCCTGAGAAGGCATTCCGGCCGATATCGCCCTGACCGCTAAGATAGGTTTTGGTCGAGGGCGCCAGGTCGGCCGCGCCGCCGATCAGCCAAGGATGCCGTTTGGTGATGGCGTTTAACACCTTTCCGGAAGAGTCCCGAGTGGCCAGCCCCTTCGGGTCCGCCGGGAAGGTGGGGATGTCGGCATCCCAGCCCTTCGGCAGCTCCCGGCGTTGGATTGAGAGCGTTTCGCCCGCCAGGTCCGGGTACTGCTTTTCGTAGGCGCTGAACAGCCCCATCCACTGGTTACGCAGCGCCGCCCCGCGTTGCCCGACTTTGGCTTTGAAATCCTCCAGCACTTCCGGGGGCACCAGAAATTTGGCGTCCTCCGGCCATTGGTAACGGCGTTTGGTCGCCCGGATTTCTGCGTCCCCGAGAGGTTCGCCGTGAGCCGCGGCGGTGTCCTGCTTGGTCGGGGCGCCGTAGGCGATGTGGCTGTCGACGATGATGAGGGTCGGGCGATCGGTGGTCTTTTTGAAATGCTCGAAGGCTTCCCGCAACAGGTCCAAATCATTGGCGTTCGACACCCGCTGTATGCTCCAGCCATACGCTAGAAACCGCCCGGCCACGTCTTCGGAAAAAGCTAAACTGGTGTTACCCTCGATGGTGATGCGGTTACTGTCGTAGATCCAGCAGAGATTAGACAGTCGGAGGTGACCCGCGAGAGAGGCAGCTTCGCTGCTGATACCTTCCATCATGTCCCCGTCGCCGGCGAGCGCGTACACGTCGTAGTCGAACAGGGTAAAGTCGGGGCGGTTATACCGTTCGGCCAGCCACTTGCCGGCCAGCGCGATTCCCACACTGGTAGCCACCCCCTGGCCCAGGGGCCCTGTGGTCGTCTCCACCCCGGAAGTCCAGCGGTACTCCGGGTGGCCCGGGCATTTGCTCTCCAGTTGCCTGAAGTGCTTGAGGTCTTCCAGCGTCACGGAGAGTTCGCCTAAGGTTTCGTATTTTCGGTTAACCGCCTTAACACCGGCCAGGTGCAACATGGAATACAACAAAGTCGACGCGTGGCCCGCCGAGAGAATAAAGCGGTCACGGTTAGGCCAGATCGGATCTTCAGGGTCGAATCGCAGGTAATCCTGCCACAGCACATAGGCTACAGGCGCCATGGCCATCGGGGTGCCTGGATGGCCCGAGTTCGCCTGCTGGACGGCATCCATGCAGAGTGTCCGGATCGTGTTGATTGAGAGAGATTCTATGTCGGGCATATTCCGAAGTTTTAGGACGGTCGTCGTCCTAGGGTTGCATTCTCCAACGCCGCCGGAGGTACGCCCTCCGATGATGAAGCGTTGGGGTAGTATGGATGATACCGCGACTGGAGACCAGGACAAAGCAGGCGCCCGTCATTTGTGGCATTCAACAAAGCGGTTGCAGACCGATTATCGTTTGCGACCCTTAATCAACCGGCGACGAGTTCCTGGATTTGGCTGCTGATGGCTTAACCGGTTCGTACAAGCCTCTCCAGCTTCCGGGTCTGGAGCGCCGGCATCTGAACGTAAACAGGGAAACAAGGAATGGGATTATGGTGAACAGAAAAGGTCTTGGCAAACCGGTCGATGAGAGGGATGCCACCATGGGCCGGTTACTCGACGGCGTGCGCCGCTTCCACGCGCAGGCTTTTCCGCAACGCCGCCAGCTCTTCCAGCGGCTTGCGCGGGCTCAACAGCCTGAAACGCTTTTAATTACGTGCGCGGATTCGCGTGTGGTGCCTGAACTGTTCACCCAGACCGAGCCGGGCGAACTCTTTCTCTGCCGCAACGTAGGTAATGTGGTGCCGGCATACGGCGCGGCGCTGGGCGGCGTGTCGGCAGTGATCGAGTACGCGGTGGTGGCGCTGGAAGTTAAAAGTATCGTGATCTGCGGTCATTCGGATTGCGGGGCGATGAAGGCGCTGGTCCGCCCGGAAAGCCTGGCCGGCATGCCGACGGTAGGTTCGTGGCTGCGGCACGCCGCGGCAGCGCACAGCGTCGTGCGTGTTCGGTACCCTGATCTGGACGGCGATGCCCTGGTGCAAGCCTTGGTCGAGCAGAATGTCCTCACTCAGTTGGATCATCTGCGGACTCATCCCTCCGTGGCGGCCCGATTGGCTGAAGGCCGGCTCGGCGTGCACGGCTGGACTTACGAGATCGGTACCGGGACGGTGGCGATGTTCGACCCGGCTGCGGGCCGGTTCGTTCCGCTGAAAACGGCGGCCGGCAAAGACAGCAAAACCAAGCGGGGCCAGGCGCCGGCTCCCGAAGGCGAACCTGACCAGCCCATTGGAGACAGTACGAACGGCAAAAAATCCGCCCGCAACCGGCGCCGGGAAACGGCGCGGTCCAAACCGGCCTGAATCTATCCTTCCGGCACCGGGGCGGCCTCGGCAGCCGCTGCGTCTGCGGCCCGATCCTTGCTGCGCATCAACGCCGCAGGCAGCAACGGCAGGAGAACCACTACGATCGCCGTCGTGCCCGCATTAAGGAGGACGAGGCTGGCGAACGGCCATTGGTGGTCCGCCAGGTGCGAGCCGACGATATCGGCGCCGAAGACGGCGACATTGCGGATCGAAAGCATCAGGGAGTACCCGAGGCCTTCGCATCCCGCAGGCGTTGCCCGTGCCGCAAGGTCCAGCAAGGCCAGTTCGGCGAGGGTAAAAAAGAACCCGTTCTGCGATTCGATGAGGATCGCCCGCGTCCACGTTGAATAGAAAAGGTAAAGAAGCGTTCCAACCGCCGCCGTTACGACCCCGATGAACAGTATGATGCGGATCGGGACCCGCTTGATCAGCCGGCCGTATACGACTGCCGCCAGAATTCCAAAGGCGCCACTGAAGATGCCGAGATTTCCGATGGCCTGCTTCGAGAAGTGCAGTTCGTCGGTTTGCCGGTAGAAAAGCGGCGTCGAAAACCCGGGTGAAAAGTAGAAGCACGCCATGAACAGCAATGCCATCCAGAGATTTCTTGAGCGGAAAATGGTCCTCAGCTGCTGGCCGGCGTTGTGAAAAACCTCGTGACCCCGGCTTTTGGCGACGCTCTGCTCCCTTAGGAAGATGTACGCGACTGGAAAGATTGATAACACGACGGCCGCGTTTGCGCCGGTCGCCCACATGAATCCTACGGTTGCCAACAAGCCGCCGAGCGGTCCCTGAATGAGACTGCAAACGTTGGATACTAACACGCGCTGGGCCGTCAGGCGGCCGGTGGCGCCCATGCTTTGGCCTGCCTCGACGAGAAATGCACCGACCACCGTTGAGGCCATCACCATGAAAAGATTCACGATCATGGCGCCCCAGAGCAGGGCGTCGTACTTAGGCGGCAGGAAAGTCATGCCGATCCAGCTCGCACAGGCCAGCGCCGAGCTGATCAGCAGGTAATACCGCCGCCGAGTCCCGAAAAGCGGGAACGCATCGGTGAGAATACCGGCAAACGGCTTCAGGTACCAGGCCAACCCGCACCAGAAAAAGAACGCCGCCATTTGCTCACGAGTGACGCCGGCATCATTCTTCAGGAGAAATTGCAAAGGGAGCCTGCCCAATACCTGCGGCTGAGGGAGCGTGGTGGCAAAAATGCCGAAGGTGATGATGAGCCCGAGGTGAACCAGGTTCCGATCTGCGACTTTTGTCCGGAGGTTAGCGGATGATGCGGCTTCGTGCATGTTCGCCTTACCTGTATCCTGAGTGCGGCGAGAATCCAAACAATCGCGGACCCGGTCCATGATCCGTTCGAGTGACGCCTTAAACGCGCTTGTGAAATTCCTGGACAATCGGATGATGTTACCAGATAGCCCCCCTGACTGCGAAACGAGGCTGTCATTCTGAGACCCGCCGGCAGGGAAACGGAGCCCCTACTCTCATGCCGGATGCATTCAAAGCAGCGCGAGACTTCCTCCTCGCGCATCGTACGAATTATGAGGTTGCCTGCCGGGAATTCCAGTGGCCCGAGCTGGATCGCTTCAACTGGGCCCTTGACTGGTTTGATCGCATTGCGGCCGGCGAAAGGGCTGAGCAACCAGCGCTCTGGGTTGCCTTCGAGGACGGGACGGAAACGATTCTTTCCTTTCGCGAACTCTCCGAACGGTCTTCCCGGGTCGCCAACCATTACCGGCGCCTTGGCATTCGGCGTGGCGATCGTGTTCTGCTCATGCTGGGAAACGTTCCGCCTTTATGGGAGGCGATTCTAGCCCTGATTAAACTCGGGGCCGTGATTCTGCCGACCGCACCCCTGCTCAGCCGGGACGATCTGGTTGACCGCCTGGAAAGGGGGCGGGTGCGCCACCTCGTGTGTGCCGCAGATTGCGTTTCGAGGTTTGAACACCTCGGGACATCCTGTACGCGCGTGGTGGTCGGAGGCCCGGCGCCGGCGTGGCATGCGCACGAGGATGGGTACGGTGCACCGGCCGACTTTGAGCCGGAGGCAGAAACACGGGCCGAGGATCCGATGCAGCTTTATTTCACCTCGGGTACGACCTCAAAGCCGAAACTCGTGCTGCATACCCACGTCACCTACCCGGTAGGCCACCTTTCAACCATGTATTGGATCGGCGTGCGTCCCGGCGACGTACACTGCACGATCGCATCCCCCGGCTGGGCAAAACACGCCTGGAGCTGTCTTTTTGCGCCCTGGAACGCCGAGGCGACGATCTTCGTTTTCAACCAGCCGCGTTTCAACGCGCGCGGGCTGCTCGAAGCGCTTGCCCGTGCAAAGGTGACGACCTTCTGCGCTCCGCCCACCGTGTGGCGAATGCTGGTCACCCAGCCGCTCACTGATTACAAGACGCACCTGCGCGAGGTGGTGAGCGCCGGCGAACCGCTCAACCCGGAGATCATCGACCAGGTCCGGGCCGCCTGGGGACTTACCATCCGTGAGGGTTACGGCCAGACGGAAAGCACCGCCGTCGCGGGCACTTCTCCGGCGCAGCCCGCCAAATCGGCATCGCTGGGCAGACCACTGCCCGGTTTCAAGCTGGTTTTGCGGGATTTTTCCGATCGGGAGGCGAACGAAGGTGAACTCTGCGTCGCGCTCGAACCGCGCCCCGTGGGGCTCATGCCCGGGTACCAGAAAGAGGATGGCACCCTGGCCCCGCTTGTCGGGCAGGTTCACCGGACAGGCGACGTCATGTCGCGCGATACCGAGGGTTACCTTGCGTTCGTGGGCCGGGCCGACGACCTCTTCAAGGCGTCCGACTATCGCATCAGCCCCTTTGAACTGGAAAGCGCGCTGATCGAACACCCCGACGTGGTCGAATGCGCGGTGGTCCCCTCGCCTGACCCTGTCCGGCTGGCCGTGCCCAAGGCTTTTGTCATGCTCAGGCCGGGCGTCGAGCCTTCACCTGAGACCGCACGCTCGATCTTTCAGCATATCCGTAAAACGCTCGCGCCGTTCCATCGCATCCGGCGAATCGAATTTTCAGACCTGCCGAAAACGATCTCGGGCAAGATCCGCCGCGTTGAGTTACGCCACCTTGAGGCGGCTAATGTGCAGGATGGAATACGGCCGGCCTTCGAATATCGAGAAGAAAACTTCCCGGAATGAAAACCATCGACCGTCCGTCCGGCAGCGATCGGATCGCGCAGATCAAGAATGTTATCCGCGTCTCCAGCGGCAACTTCCTGGAGATGTATGACTTCATTGTGTTCGGGTACTACGCCAGAGCGATCGGGCGCACATTCTTTCCCGTCGAGAACCCGTACGCTTCGCTGATGTTGTCATTGATGACTTTCGGGGCCGGGTTTTTGATGCGGCCGGTCGGCGCGATTGTCCTTGGGGCGTACATCGACCGGTATGGCCGGCGTGCGGGCCTCCTTCTGACGCTGGCGTTGATGTCAATCGGGACCCTTACCATCGCCTGCTTGCCCGGGTACGCGACGATAGGTTTGTTCGCGCCGTTGCTGATTCTCTTGAGCCGGCTGCTGCAAGGGTTTTCGGCAGGAGTGGAGCTGGGGGGTGTTTCGGTCTACCTGGCGGAAATCGCGACGCCCGGCCACAAAGGCTTCTACGTCAGTTGGCAGTCAGCGAGCCAGCAGGTGGCGGTGATGGTGACGGCGCTGCTGGGGGTCATTTTGAGCGAGTTGCTCCCGCCACCTACGATGGACCGCTGGGGTTGGCGCGTTCCGTTCCTGGTCGGCTGCCTGATCATTCCCCTGCTCTTCCTGTTGCGGCGATCGCTGGCGGAAACCGAAGCCTTTCAGGCGCGCAAGCGTCACCCGACTATGTCCCAGATCATCAGCACCCTGGCCGCCAATTGGACCATCGTGCTGGCGGGCGTCATGCTGGTGGCCATGACCACCGTTTCCTTCTACCTGATTACCGCGTACACGCCGACCTTCGGCCAAAGCGAACTCCACCTTACGTCCGTGGCCAGCCTGATTGTCACGTTGTGCGTGGGGCTCTCCAATTTCATCTGGCTGCCGGTTATGGGTTCCGTCTCGGATCGATTCGGGAGGAAACGCCTTTTAATCATTTTCACGGTGCTGGCGTTGTTAACCGCCTACCCGGCCGTGCTGTGGCTGACCGCGCAGCCATCCTTCGGGCGCTTATTGCTGGTGGAACTCTGGCTGTCGTTTGTCTATGCAAGCTACAACGGCGCCATGGTGGTAACCTTGACGGAGATCATGCCGGCAGACGTCCGCACCACCGGATTCTCGCTCGCTTACAGTCTCGCGACGGCTTTTCTGGGCGGGTTTACTCCGGCGATCTGTACCTATCTTATTCACACCACCGGGAACCGGGCTATGCCGGCGGTGTGGATGTCATTTGCGGCACTGCTCGGTCTGATCGCCGCCCTGGTCATTCCCCACCCGGAAGACGCATCGAATTGAGGGCATGATTATGCTCGGCAGGGGTTCAGCCGGTAAACAGCTCCGTGCCGATGTGATCGCCCAGAATCCGGTAGCTCTCCCATTGGGCGTCGTCGAAGAATTGATTGGCTGTCGACTGGTTTGGAAAGGCGGGATTTGCCGCCGAATACTGGAGCACATCAACCGGTTCATCGCCTGTGAGGCCGGCTTTAACCAGGAGCAGCCAACCGGGTTGGCCGGGCGCGTCGGAGTAGGTGATCCTGGCCAGCGCGGCATGGTGCGAACTGGTGCGCGCAAGGGTCTGCCGCGGGCCGAGGGCGTCCGGGTCAAGCCATCCCTTGATCCAGGTTGGGATCATGAACGGCGCCCCGGCAATGTCCAGCGCCGGCCAGCCCGCCTTCCCTGCCTGCCGGGCCGCGGTAGGGTCAAGCCACACGATTTCAGCGCAAAAGTCTAAACGTACCAAGCGGGTGAGCAAGGCAAGGTCGTCGAATCGATAGGTCGGGTCCTCGCCCCCATCCACCATAATGGTAAACGGGACCCGGCGGCGAACCAGTTCGTAAACGCCGTAAAGTTCGAAGTGCCCGCCGTCCGTCAGGTACCAGAGCCGGCGGGAAGGACCGGTAAAATAGCTTCGCCACTCGTCCAGGATCGTGCTTTGGGTTCGCGAAAGCGTGGCCGGCAGCGTTTTGATGCGCCGCCACAGCGGCATGGGATAACGTCCAGGCCGTTCGCCCGTGGCGATGCCGCTATTCCACCAATAGCCAAGGCGAACGTTAGTGAGGCCTAGAAGGAGGGATATAGGCAGGCTGGTGACACGGCCCAACCCGGTACTGACTGCTGCACCCGAAATGGCAATCCACTGCCCGAGCCGTACCGACTCAACTGCGGCCGGCTTTCCATCCTTCCGGCCGAATACATGAAAGCCGCTCGGATCCGCGGTGGCCGGGAGCGGTTCCAGGGCCGTTTTGTATCCTGGGTGGTAAGCCTCGTTCTTTTCCAGTCGATGCACCGCACGCTGCTCAATCCCGGCGCCGGCGTTGCTTGCATCAACCCACAACGCATGGAACCGGCGGCCGACGCTGATTCCTTGTGGTCCGATGCACATTGCGAGTCCCTTGCGCTCGCGGATATCGCGCTGCGCCGCTACATCGGTCGTTTCGTTGAGGCAGACATTAATCAGGTGCAACGGGCCGCCATGTTGCTCGGGATGGTACTGGTGGTAGAACAGGTCATCCCCCGGATGCGCCAGGTCTACCTCCAAGGGCGTCGCCGTGCCGGGCCTGTAGATCCGGTCGGGATTTGAAGCCCCGAGGAACGTCCGCGTCAGGCGCGCGGCGTAGGGGGCATTAAGCGTGGATAAGTTTAGAAAGCTGAATGCACGTCCGATGGCAAGGGAAAAGGCGAGGGCTGTGAAGAACATCCACACACCAATCCTGTGTCCTGCATCGAATGCGGTATGCACCAGAACACCGACCACAAACAAAAGGAAACCCGCCAGGGGAAAGGCCAGGAGCGCGGCCATCCAGTCGAAGCTGGTGGAGCTTCCCGCCGGATGAGCATTCGATTTATGGCTCAGCTTCACGGCGATGATTCTTAGCAAGGGTAAAAAGGGGCCGAGCACCATCACGATGCTTGTCAGTGTCATCGCCAAGCCGTTCGCGGCGGCGCTGCGGGCGAGCGTATCGAGCATGACCCACAGGACGGTTGCGACAAAGATTAACAAGACCTCACCTATCGAGCGCGTCAGCCGGTTACGGATCACGATGCCCCGCTCGGTGGCCTTTGTGCCTGCCGGCGGGCTCCACCGCGCCGCTTCCTGCCAGAGATACGCCAAAATGAGCACGGCGATGGCGCTGCCGGCCCACGGAAGTGCGCCGGGCAGGGTCAACGCGGCGATCGCCCCGGCAAGAAGGATCATCCACGCGAGCAGAGGGTAGAACGGGTGCGGACCGGCTGCTCCCGGCCTAGGAGCCAGCCAGAAGCCAAGCGAGGTGGGAAGAATTGCCAAGGCGAATACCGCGACAGGCAGCCACCACCACGGGCTGAGGGGAATGTTTCCAAGCATCGGGCGATAAGAAAACGGGTGAGCCCCGATGGCATTCGCAAGCCATCGCAGGCCGCCGAAGACGACCAGCAAAAGGGTGCCGATAACCAAATGCACCGCAAACAAATTCCGCCAGAATTCCGCCAGGTTTTGTCGCAGATCAGTCAGACCGGCCCCGGCGATGTAGTTGGCGTACGACCGCAACCATTGGATTTCCGCCGAACTCGGGTCTTTCAAGATGTCCTGGACGCGCCCGGCCTTGTCTTTAATATCGCCTGTGAGCCTGGTGTAGAGCCTGCCGAGGAACCCGCCGGTATAACCGCCCCCCGAAACCGTGGAGAGGAGGTCGACGTGACGGAGTCTGTCTTTGCGTGCCAGAGCCTGCAGCACCCCGAGGCAAAACGTCGCGCTCCGGATGCCGCCGCCGGAAAAGGCCAATCCCACCGTGTCGGCGGGTAAGCGCCTTTGCGCACCGGGCACCGGCCCTGCAACCCCTGCCGGAGCGGTACCAGGCTCTTGCGCCGCGGTGCGCTTCGGGACCGGAATGCTGGCAACAACCCTGGCTTTCTCTCTCCGCTCATGAATGGCGGCAGCTTCCTTGCTCGCCAACGCGCCGGGATACGCTTGTGAATCGGCGAGGATGACGTCCGCCGCCTTTTCGCTGATCATGAAGACGGGTGTGACAATGAAGTAGCCGGGAATTTTTGGGAATACAGAGGCATCCACCACCCGCAGCCCTCGAACCCCGTGAACCCTAAACCTGCTGTCGAGCACCGCGTTTTTATCGCAAAGCCGGCTCGTGTCCTCTTGCCAGGCGTCTGAACCCATGCGGCACGTGCCGCAGGCATGATGTCCCCAGGCTTCATTCTGAATCCAGTCCTTCAAAGGATTGCTGTCATCCGCCTTATCTTTTCCCGGCTGGACTTCATCCTTGAACGGTGTCTTGGGATGTCCGTTGATTTTGCGCACCAACTTGACGGCATGAGCGAGCGCTTGGACATCCTTCTCCCATCCGGCCGGACCTTCCCTGAACGAGGCAAAAATAATCTCCGGCTGGTCAAACGGTGAGTCTGATCGCAAACGAACCGTTCCGCCGTTGTTATGGGTGTACGCCTTAAGGATGATCCAGCTCCACAGGTCAGTCTGCGTCACTCCCGCACCTGCCGTGCGATATAGCAACTCTTTTGACCATCCCCAATAGTAGCCGCGGAAGGCGGCAGAAGCGCCGAAGATGAAGAGATCAGGTTCCGGATGCGGTTCGGCTCCGGAGCGGTTCATAATTGCCAGCGTACCGCCGTTCGTCGTGTACAGGCCGGTGCCCGTCCTCAACCACTCCTGGAGTGCCGGGTCCTGGGCATCATCGGGGTCAAAGGACACGCCCTTCAGCGTGGAGAACTCCTCGCCCAGCGTGCTGACCACGCTGACTTCATAGCGGTCCTGGAGATTCAGACCTACGCCCGGAAGGTTGATGGCGGGCGCGATCTCCGTCGTCCCATCCTCGCCGCGGAGCTTGGTGATCTGGTATTTGTCCAGATGGGAAACCTCACCAATTCCGCTAAGCATCAATAATTGCGGTGTATTAAAGGCGCCGCCGCAGACGATTACCTCCTGACTTGCGAAGTAACGCCGGCGAGGCACGCTCGTGGCGTCTACCCTCGCCTTCTCGCTTGCGTCATAAAGGTGCCGGCCTTCAGCTATCTCTACCCCGATCGCGCGCGGAACCTCACCGCCCCCGTTTTCGAAGAGAATTCTGGTTGCGTGGACGCCGGTCCTGATGACCAGGCGGTCGGGAAGCAGGTCGCACGTCTCCAGCAGTCGTTCACGCACGCCGACGCGCCTGGTGCCATCGGTTCCGATCGGAATGAAAGCAATACCTTCGGGTTTTTCCCGGCGATTGTTCCGGTCATTGGGATCGAGGAACTCCAACAGTCGCAATTGAGCCAGGGCGCGTTTCAGCAGCGGAACGGTGCGCTTTCGGCCCAGAAAAGACGCGGCAGCTTCGAGGAGAACCTGCCGGAAGGTGCGGTCTCCCTCCCCGATTTTGGCTACCAGGTCCGGATTGATAAAGCTCGTCGGCTGCCAGCCGTCGAACCCGTGGCCACCGGTGTCCTGAACGGCGTGGGGGTTAATCAATCTTACGAGCCAGCGCAAGGCTCCGTAAATCCAGACGAGGATGCGCTGGAAATATTTCTGATAGGCCGATCGATAGAGGCACTTTTCAAGGCGGGTAAAGTATCCCTGCATCTGTTCCGCCCCCCAGGAATCATCGCCGGTAAGCTCCGCGATCTCGTCCCAGTCCCGATCGTTAGGAGCGATGATGATCATGGCATGGTGGGCGGTGCAACCGCCCAGAGCCGCGCATCTGGGGTAGCAGATCCCTCCCTTGCCGGTGCCGCCGTTTCTGGATGGATCGTACTTCTCGTTGTACTTGCTGTCTTGTTCCTGCCGTTTGTCGTTCGCATAATGCCGGACCGAGAAGGCCCAGCTCATCTCGGGATCTTCGGTGGCTGCGGCGTGGCAGCCGGGCACCTGGTGAACCTTGCGAAAATTCTTCGGGTCAATCACCGTCGGGTACGGCGGGTCGCCCATGCTTGCGTCCGGCAGCGCGGGATCCCCGCCGGCTTCGAGAACCAGAACGCGCCTGCCGGCGCGCGCCAGACGCGCAGCGAGTGGCCCTCCGCCCGCGCCGGAACCGACGATTATATAATCGAACGGGGTTGTTTCGTGAGTCGTAGCCCGGTCGAGAAGCTCCTGGCGGGATGGTGTAGGTGCAGTTTGCGCATCCATGTCCTGTTAGGGTTAGGTAAGGTGCGGGCGCTACAGTGTTTTCAGAAAGGCAATCAACTGATTTTTCTCGTCGTCCGACAGGGCCTCGCCGAACCAATGGCCGCGGTCGAGCACAAAGTCCGGGCACTTGCTTGCTTTCAGCAGGGGCAACCCGGCTTCCTTTTCAAAGGCATGCAGCGCGGGTTTGCCTTTCAGATGGTGTTTCCGGACCAGAAGGATGCCCCGCACCAGCGCGGTTCCGGCGTTGAGTGTTACCTCGGGCGGAGCCTCGGGATTAATGTTCATCAGCAAATTTACCGGCGTACCTTCCGGGATCGGTCCAAACTTCAAATCACCGAATCCACCGTTGACAAAGCGATCGGCGGCGTAACCGATCCCGAGACTCAGCAGAATGAGAACCCCGAGGACGATGCGCCCTGCCAGCCGGGACGGCGTGCCGAACCAGAGCCAGAATGCAAAGGCGAGCGCGACTGCCGGTACAAGCCACACAACCCAGTATACCCGGTCAAGACGGCTCACGACGATGCCGGCCGCGGTAATCAGCGCGACCAGGGTCAGCACCAGCGCCACGTGACGGGGCCGCCCCCACCAGGCCAGCAGGGCGAGCAACACCGCCACCAGCAGCCACAGGTAAAGGGTAAGAAACGGCGTCCAGAACGGGCCGGTGAGGCCTTCGATCAACTCCCTGATAAACGGCCCGGGAATGTTGATCCAGGTGACCTGGGGCGTGCGATAGATGAAGCCCGGATCGCCTGAAGTGAGCTCCGGCTGTCCCCAGCGCAGGTCTCCCGGTGCATGATTCGCATCCGGGACCCGTCTGGAATTCCAGAGAAGTTTCCTGATGCCGTCGTCAAAGGCTGCGAGGCGGCCCTCGACCGACGGCTTTTGGTTGTAAAGCCCCAGCGCGTTGTTATGCAGGTACGGCGCCGTTGCCCAGAGGCTCACCAGTGAGGCCGGTCGATAATAGCCGACGCCACCGCCGGGCGGGTAATAGACATCGTTAAAACCCAGGCTGTCCGGCTGTACGCCGGAGTAGGGGTTGTAGAAGCGTACCGGTCCCACTGCCGGCAGATTTTTGTAGTCTTCGGACGAGAAGTTGTCCCAGACCTGACCACGCATGCCGTTTGTGGCCATGGCCCGCCCCGAATTGGTGCCTACGAGGGTGACCGGTACCCGGATATCAGTCGACAAGAAGTTATCTTCGAGGAACGCGTCTTTTCCAAGCGCCGGTTGCCCGGCCAAGGCGGAAATACGCCGAACGTATTCCTCGTACGCCGGGCTTCTTTTGAACGCCTCCCATTCCGCAAAACCCATCGGAAGGGTGAAGCGGGCGGGTTGGCCCGCCTGCGGCGGCGCGGCACTCGCCCAACGGCGGGAGAATTCAAGCTGGAATCCATCCGGTTGCTTGCTGGAGTGACAAATCGCACAATTGTTCAGGAACACCGTGCGGCCTTGTGCGGCAGCAGCCTTTTCCTGATCCAGCGTGGCTTTGATCTCTTTGACCCCTGGGGCGTCGTCATTTACGTTTGCGAGGTGCATCGGGGCCGTGGTCGCGTTTTCCACCGCAGGCGGGTCGCCGGCTCGGTCGTTCCTCAGCGTGAAAAATGCCGTCAGGTATGGAATACGGTATCGTTCCGACGTTCGCCAATACACCGAGTTCGCACGGCAGGTAGCAATCCCGAAAGGCTTCTGGGGCTTAAAGCCGATGATCGGGTTATGGCACCGGCTCCATTCTTCGTAGAATGTACCGATGTTCAGGTAGACGCGGCAGAGCGCTCCGAACACGCCGATGCTGTCAGCACCGTCCAGGAGCACCCGCGGCGTGTGCCGCGGGTCGGTAAGCGGAAACCCGTCTTCAGCGCCCGGTTCAAGCAAATTGGTGGTAGATTGTTGCTCCGGAGGATTCTTCCGGGCTCGCTCCAGACGGGCCGGGACTTGGAAAATCGCATTGATCGTATTTGCGTTGTTGATGTGGTCGGTGCTGACCAGAGAGGTATCAATGGTGCCCGGCTGCTGGCTCGCGATGAAATGGTAGAGAAAATTGTCTTCCTGCGTGAGGTTCGCGAATGCCTTCGTGGGCCTCCAATACTGGTTGCCGATGATCGAAGATAGATTCTTCCATTCCGGCTTTTCCGGATCCTGAGGCGGGTTAAGCGGATGCGGCCCGATGTGGCAAAAGGCGCAGCTCATGCTCGGGCGGAACGGGCGTACCAGCTTGGGATCGGAATAAACGTTCGGGTCGGTATAGTAGGCGTCTGGTCGGTTCGATTTCGTGACGCGCTGCTCCCAATAACCGCGTGCCCTTTCCGCGGCGGGCGTGCTGCCGAAAAAGTCGGGATTGGGAAACAGGCGTAATCCGACGACGCCGCTCGGGTAGCCGTACACGTTGTAGTCCACCCCATCCTTTGGCAGCGCCTGCACGACCTCCTCGTACCCCTTGGGATCACCCGGTTCGAACAGGGCCAGGCGCCGGTGCCCCGGGGGCGGTTCAGGAGGGCGGATCAGCGGTTCCCCTTTGGCATCCAGCTTTTCATCGGGTGGCTTGAGGCGGATAGCCTCCCCGTCCGCCTCATCCAGGTACAGGCCGAGAATCCGTTTTGCCGGGTCGGTTTGCGATTTCATTCCGGGCTGGTTGATCAGCCCGTCTTCATGGAATCGATGCTCGCGTTTGCGTGAGTCCAGGAGGATCAGAAAATCCACCAGCCCATAACCACGCTCCTGCAGCCAACCCCAGAAAGCCTCGTTGCCTTCGCCCCACAGCATCCAGGTATTCTGGCCGCGGATCGCATTGCGCCCCGGATCGTCGACCTTGCTTCCAGTCGGATCTGCATGGTACTGAAGCGGTTCCAGTTTCCCGCCGGGCCCGCTCGCCACCTGGTCTACCTCCCAGAACAGATTCCGAGGTTCAGCCGGGAAGCATTCCTCGACCCGTTTGGCCACCGGCGTCCCGAGCGCGGTGTGCCCACTCTGCGCCTCGTCCTCCGGTGCGTTCGGGTCGGGCTTGGTCAGAAACCGCTCCCAACCGGGTTTCGAAGCCGGGACATGAGCCGCTCCAGGGTACTTGAGCGAATCCGGGGTCTGCGCCGCCGCGAAGCCGGCAAGCCAGCAACCCAGGCCCACGACCTCCAGAACGAACGTCAAAAGCCATCGCGGCAAAATGCGTTTGCAATTCGTCGTGAAGGAATGACTTCCGGCTGCCGCCCGTTTGACATCCTTTGAGCTTGGGAGGTGAGAAAACGCATCTGAAGCTTGCATAGAGACTTCCAAAAAATCCGTTCATCGCGCACTGCATGCAGGAAAGGCATCAAGCTTTTCAGCGGATGGTGGAGTCCCCACCCCTCACTGCCAATACGCAGAAATGCGTACTGTTGAGAGAAAGCCTCGGTGAGAGCGGGATTGCATAACACACCCGTATGACGCAGATCGGCAAAACCACCGCACGTGGACGGCCGGGAAGAGAGGCGGGTCAGTTCTTCATGAGCAGGTGAGCCAGAGTTGCAGCCCAGGTGCGGGGCATAAAACGCACGGTCCGGGCCATAAAGGCGTTCACTCCGCCGATCACAATGGACGGACGCTGAGCGAAGAGCGCTTTGAGAGCCAACTCAGCTGCCGTGCGGCTTGGCATGACCGTCATCCGCTGATACAGGGTTTGGCGTTGACCGGCAACTTGGAAGAATTCCGTAGAGGTGACTCCCGGGCAGGCCACTGTGCAGCTTACGCCCGTACCCCGTAGTTCGTAATTGAGGGCCACGCCGAACGATAAGACGTAACCTTTGGCCGCTCCATACGCGGCGTAAGTCGGCACAGGCTGGTACGCCGCCGTGGAAGCAATGAGCAAGATGCGACCCCAGCGGCGCTCGACCATGCCCGGCGTGAATAGTCGGGTCAGGTGGCTGAGCGCTACAACGTCAAGCTGTAACATCTGGTTCACACGCTCCCAATCGGATCCAACAAAGTTGCCAAACAAGCCGAATCCTGCATTATTTATCAGCAGGTCAATCCGCCTGCCCTCCGCCTCAAGTTCCTGGTACAGGCGTTCCCGAGCGGGCGCTTCGGCGAGATCAGCCGGCGTGACGCGAACCTGGCTTCCATGATTTTGGCGCACTTCTTTGGCTACCCGTTCCAGTGCATCCGCCCGGCGTGCCACCAAGATCAGGTCCGCGCCGCGCCGTGCGAGTTCACGCGCGTAATCGATCCCCATGCCGCTCGACGCACCGGTAATCAGTGCCGTGCGCCCCTTGAGTCCATCATTCATCATAACCTTCTCTATCCGGACTGCCTCCGGGCCGTTGGCAGCAATATTCTGCGTAGGCTGCCTCCGCACGGTTGACCAATGAAGTCGACTTCTGCCGCTTGGCCGTACGGATGGCTTCGGAGAACGCAGCTTCGATTTGGACCTCGTCAGCGCGCGTTGCCGCCAGGAATACCCCGCGGAGCCTGTGCAGTTCGGCACACCACCAACGCTCTTCCGACATTTCGGTCACGGCTTGTGCTTCCTTGATTGCTTCGAGGGCTTGGGGGGTACGATCCGCCAAATGCAAAGCCTCAGCCTTTACGGCTAGTGCATATGACTTGTTCAGCATCGTGCCGGTCGCCAGGAGGTCCTGCATTGCCTGCTCAATGCAGGCGAGGCCGTCTCCAATGCGGCCGGAAGCAACCCGCGCCCAGCCGCGGAGCACCTGCCCTCCAGTTAACCAGATCGCGAAACTTTGATGCGTGGACAATTCAATCAAATCCGAGGCCACACCTTCCACCGCAGCAGGGTTATGCTCAAACTGGCCGAGGCACCCGGCATGAAACAACGCCGCAGCCAGCGCATGCGTATCCTTCAGCGACTTCGCTAACGAGATCGCTTCCGCCATAGTCGTTTGGCACGCGGCCATCTCGCCGAGGTGCCAGTCGGATAGCGCCTCAAGGCACAGGCAGTTAACTGCGGGTAAGTCGACTTCTTCGACCGGGGACGAGATGCCTCCCCGGGACCAGAGCTCGATGCCGCGCCGCGCGTGGTTTCGCGCGAACTCAAAGTCGCCCATGTAGTAAAGTGTAGCGGCCAGGGATTGATAGGCCCCTATCATGAAGACGGGGTCATTCAGCTCCTGCGCGAGCGCGTGAACGCGACGGGCGATCTGCATCGTTGCGGTCAGCTTGTCCGTCATGAGAGAATAACGCCACTGACCGATCAATGCCGAGAACGAAGTCAGGGGACGGTTAAGAACATGGGACAACGCCTCTGCGCGCTCGTAGCAAATGCGTGACTCCGGTGCTCCCAATCCTCGCGTAGCCGATAGATAGAGTGCCGCCTGGATAAAGATAAAGAGCTGGTCTTCGGCCGTGAGGCTTTGCCCTTCGACGCCCGTTTGCCTGAGTGCTCCCCAGCGGCCGTTTTCAAAAAAATGGGCCAAGGCCGAGACCAGCGCCCCGCGGACCCCAAGGGCTTTGGCAGCGAAGGAGGCATTGCCTCGCTGGATGCGGGGAAGGTACACCTCGTGCAGCGCGTCGCGGAGTAAACCGGCCCGGCAGGCGAAAATGACGGCCAAAAAGAGGGGCTCCATATCCCTGAAACTGTCGGGCCGCGGCGGCGCCAGCGCGCGGTAATATTCGTAGAGTCGCCGGTTGGCTTCCTGCCAGGCCGGGGTCTGTTCGCTACGCAACTGCTCGCCAAAGTATTCGCGAACGAGCGGGTGAGCGTCTGACTGCCCCGGCTGCTGCGGATCCTCCTCCGCCAGGAGCCTCGCCCTCCTTAACCGAGCCAGGACCGATCGCCACTCAGTCGGGCTCAAACCGCTCAGCGGCTCGGTTAGGCCTCGGATCGCGGGTGGATTCAGCAAGGCACGAAGCGCCTTTTCATCAGCCGGTCTATCAAACAGGCCCAGCAAGCGCAGCACCGATAACTCTGCGCCCTCGCCAAACCAGCTTTGGTACGAGATCATTACCCGTCGCGCGTGGACGCCTTGGCGCACGTCGTCCGCCAGACGGCGTGACACCCCTTCACGGTGCCGAATATCCCCGTCATAAGCATCGGCCAGGTAGCTGCCTAAAAGAGTCAGCGCAAGGCTATGGCCGCCGAACTCCTCGCTTGCGTTGCACAGCTCCTCTTCCGACCCCTTAACGCCCAGGGCCCGCAGCAACTGCGCCCCCGCTTTCGCTGAGAGGTGGTCGAGGTCCCGGTGAACGGCGGAGCCGCCCTCGTGCTCGGCGAAGTCGGTCACCGGCAGCCGCGTGGTGATCACGCAAAGGCCTCGGTTGAAGGAAGCCAACTCGCGCAGCAGCGCCTGAAGCGAGGGCTCGCGTAGCCGTCCTTCCTGCGGCCCCGGCGGATTCTGCAGCGGCTCGAGGCCGTCCAACACCAGTAAGGTGCGGCGGTAGGCGATGAGCCGCGCCAGCCGTTCGCCCTTTTCCCACGCCGTGCCGACCCGTGGGTCCGGATCGCCAAACCAAGCTAATGCCGCATCCAGGAATTCATCAGCCGACAAAACGTCCCCGCGGGTGCCCTGCCGGTAGAACGACCAGCCGAACACGAGCTCAGCAGACCGGTAACGTTTGATCGCCATCCGCCGGAGCCAATGGTTGACGAGCGTGGACTTGCCCACCCCCGCCCAGGCCACGATGGTTACGGCGTTGGTCTGCGGGTTGGCCCATGCATCATCGAGAAACGTGAGCTCCTCCTCTCGGCCAAAGAGATTGCCTCCGGTCACGGGCAGTCTGGCCACGGAAATTTTCTTCGGTCCCGGTCGGGTTGGCGGCTTACGGCTTACCCTGGAAGAGGCAGCAGGCAGCTTTTTGGGTGAGCCCTGACCCGTAAGGGTGCGCTGCGGATTAATCGCGGCGGTGACCATCGGTATCATTTTGAGAAGCTGGGTCGGGCTTTGGAACCGCCGCGCCGGATCTTTCTCCAAAAGCTTCTGAACCAATGCTACGGCAGGTTGGGGCTGTCCCTTGAGTTGTTCGAGTGGCAAGGGTGCGTGCAGGTGTTGGCCCATCACCTCCGCCCGGGAGCCGCGGAAAGGCGCTTGGCCGCTCAGCATCTCCCAAAGCGTAACGCCCAGCGAGTAGAGGTCCGACCGGACGTCCACGTACCCTCCCGCAAATTGCTCGGGGCTGGCAAAGGCAGGCGTGCCGACGAAGCCTCCTTGGGTGAGGTTCGTCTCATCGGCTGCCGGCGCTTTGGCCAAGCCGAAATCGATGACTTTCACCGTCAGCTCCGGCCCATTTACCAGCATCAGGTTGGAGGGCTTTAAGTCTCGGTGCACCACCCCCTGACGTTCAGCGGCCACCAGGGCGCGGGCCACCTGCGCCACAACTTTCAAGGCCGTCGCTGTCTCGAGCAGCCCGGTGCGGCGCACGCGCGCTTCAACGCTTTCGCCTTCGACCAGCTCCATGGTGTAGAAGCATTGGCCATCGCTTTGGCGCACCCCGTAATAAAAGACTGCGGCTACGTTCGGGTGCCGCAGCCGCGCGGCGGCGCGAGCTTCCCGCAAGAAGCGCTCCCGAGCTTGCGGGCGGGACGCGATGCGGGCATCAAGCACCTTCAAGGCCACCGCGTGGCCCAGGACGGTGTCGCGGGCGCGGTAAGTGATGCCCATAGCGCCTCGGCCCAGTTCGTCGAAAGTACCGTTGCCGCGTCGCAGCAACTCGTAGTGGTCAAACCGGCCCTCGCCTTTAAGCATGGAGCCGGCCTCCGCGCCGAGCTCCTCTCCAGGCTCGGCATCAAGGGCGTGCCGAATCAGGCACACGGGGCAGCCTGGTGCGGCATCGCGCCCTGGGTAAGGCGTGCCACATGCCGGGCAACGTTGCGGCCTTTCCTCCGTGATGAATGAGTTGGGTGCCATGCGATGCCTTCAGATCTGCTCTATGCTGTTTAAGCTATACTCGCATCGGCCCTTCGTCGACTGGCTGGGTCCGTGAAAGGCGTGTAGTGTCGCCCCTGCTGCTCGAAGGCATGGATGGTATTGCGCACCGTTTGGGAGGTGCGGTCCAGGGCGGCACCGAGTGCGCGCCCCGCGGCTCCCCTCTTGCTCCGGCGTCGTGAATGCCATGGACGATGTTAAGTGTCTAACGCTTCACCCTGCTCGTGTGAACGGGACTGTGCCAGCGGCGATAATCTCGTGGCGTTTTACGTATCTTTGTTGGAATATCCTGTTAGTCCAGGAATTCAAGTCGCTCCTTCATGAATAAACACATCAAGTGGCTCAGCCGCGTTGTCTTCGTTGGCGTCCTGATCAACATTTTGGGGATGGCGCTGCCGTTCGTTTTCGCGCCGCAGTGGTATCTCGATTGGTTTGGATTGCCCGGCGGCGGGGGTTCGGTGGTCTGGATGCGTCAAGCGGGCCTTCTCCTGTTCTTCATCTCGATCTTGTATATCCCGGGAGGCAACGATCCGCAGCGCTACCGGTGGAACGCGATATTTGGGGTGCTGGTCCGAATGGCGATCGGCCTTTATTGGTTATGGCTGGTCTTCATCGAGGGGCGAACCCGCGCATTCCTGACGTTCGGAATCCTCGACTGCACCTATGCGGTCTTTAACGGGATTCTGCTTTGGCTGGCGCTCAAGGACGAGGCTCCGAGGTCTTTGGAATGAGGAGAGCGGTAGCGACTGTTGTAGCGCCGGGGTATGGAATATGGAAACAACTCACAACTCAGTGTGCCAGCCGCACGGAGTGGTTGATGGGCCATACCGTCGTTTCAACTTGCCTGGCGCGCGGGTAGTGACGAACGAAGTCGGGGAGGCGCAATCAAAGCGACAATGGCGAAAATCCAATTCCCGAGGATACCGAACGAGGCGGCTCGGCGGAACCGAACCGCCGACCTGTTCATTTATCCGGTCACTTGGTTTTCAGGTATTCAAGCAGGGCACGCTTATCGGCGGCGCTGAGATTAGTCCCGTAAAGGTGTCCCGCGTTAGAATTGCCTGGCAATGTGGTGTCGTAAAGAAACAAGGCGCGTCCATCCTGCTCCGCGACCGATGAGACGAAACCGAGATGATCTGTATCGTAGACGTCATTGCCACGGTAGAACTTTGCCGGACGATTTGCGGGCACCTCTAAAAGATCGTTCAAAGTCGGGATAGACCCGTTGTGGAGAAAAGGCCCCCGCGCCCATGCTCCGTCGAGCGGCCGGTTGGCATACCCGTCTGTTGTGCGGAAGTGTCTGAACTGCCATGGGTAGTCCTCACCCAACGTGTTCATGCGTTTGGCCATCTGCTCGTCGAAAGCATCCACCCGGTGAGGATCAGTCCCCAACTCTTTGACCGGGGTCACGGCGCCGAAAAGGCTCTCGCCGGGTTCGTGGCACCGCGCGCATTGCTGTCGATAAATCGGTTCGCCAGCGCTGACCAGCTTTTGATCTGTACCGAATGGGTAGTCCGGCTTCGGAAGCGGCATCAGCCAGTCACGGATCCGATTTATCCGGGTCAGATCCACGGTCTTGGGATTTGCCCCGGCGCCTAAAGCCGCGCTGATGTTGCGTTCATCGATGGAATTGTTGTTCCCGTCCCAATGCATCCACAGATTCCGTTTGATATCCTGGTCCCAGATCGCAGGGAAGTCGACGGTGCCGATCGTATGATCGTTCGCCATGTCCACATGAAAAAACAAGACCTTGTAGGGGTTGAAGGTATCTACGCGTCCGGGACCCATTTCCGGCCGGCTCGCCATGTAGCTGAGTGCCTTGGCCTGCTCCAGCAACGCTTGCTTTGTCTGGTCGATTGCGGATGGGTAAAACAGCTTTTCCAGGGACCCGAGCCCTTCATGTTCCTCGAGCGCCTTCATCAGGTCGTCTCGGTTGAATTTGGGATCCTGCGCGCACGCAAACAGGAAGTTAAAGTATTTACCCAGATCGAGCTGTTGGGCCGGCATCGCCGTGTAAATTTTTCGCGGCGCTCCCGGGCGTTCGCGAACCTCCCCGGTGTGGCAGGAGGCGCAGTTAAGCCCTACCGTATCGATAAACCCCTTCCTTACCGAAATGCCGATCGGCGTGGATTTTCCCTCTTCCTGAATAAACCCTAACGCTTCGTACCCGTTCGCCGGTGCAGGGAGGTGGTCCTTGAAGACCGCCGGGAGAATTTTCCACAGCTTGTAAGGAATACCCTTCGCATCGCTCCCGATTGAACCGTACTTGAACTCCTCGTTGAACTCCCGGCTCCCGGGGTCGGTAGAATAATCCACGGGCACGCCATTGATCTCACGCTGAACCCAAAAGTAGCCGATTACGACAACGACCAGCACGATGACACCCGCTATAATCAGTTTTCTCATGGTCAAGGCAGCTTCATCACTGAATTTAACCGGCTCAGTTCAAAATCGACCCGTGCACCCGGCGCCGAGCCTGAAAGCCGGCATCGCTCGATTTTCATTAGGTTGCAGGAACGCTGGCAGATTTTCCGCCGGTTACCGCGCGGCCGGTTCAAACACGGACATCACGGACTGCAGCAAGTCGTCGTAATTCGCATACCGGTCTTCGTTGTAGCATCCCAACGGATCTTCGATGTCATGGACCAGGCATTTGTTGCAGTACGTGCACGGATTTTTGGGAAAATCCGCACCGCTCTGAAAGATTTTGGGCAGATCGTTGTTTGCGATGAGCGGCCGGGCCATTGAAACTGCGTCACAGTAGCCATCCTGAATTGCTCTCCGGATGTACGACGCCTGCTGAAATCCCCCGGTGCAGATGACCGGCGGTGGATTCATCCCGAGCGCCCTGGCCTGGTTGGCCAGGGCCTGCCTGATCCGCTGCGCATCACCGAGGCTCACGCCCTGGTAGGCGTCGAGCAGTCGCTGCATGCCGGCAGGCGTCAAGCCGCGCGTGATCAAGGGCTGCTTCACCTTGGGAACGTTGAGCCGGTGGCCTTTGACCCCTTTCTGCACCCGCAACCAAAGGGTTCGAAACAGCCAGGCGCCCAATGCATGGCGGAACAGGATGAAGTTGCGGAACGTATGCGTGCCGCTGGAGATAACCGTTTCGTACGTCCGTGCCAGCACTTCGGTCGGAAAATCGCCCGGAGGATTCAGCGGATGCGGGAAGCTGCTTCCCGTCGACACATGAAACGCGACCGGACCCTTCACTTTACTCCAGACCGCCTCGTCCTCGCCGGCGGCCCGGGCCCATTCGACGGGGTGATGCGCCCAGCGACAGATCTGAATTGATTCCGACAGGCCGTTGCCCGGTTTTTCCCAGGGAAGAACGGCGTTGTTCCGTTCGACGGCGCTGATCTTGATCTGAAAATGGAAATCGTCTCCAACCTGCCGACGGACTTCCCTGATCACTTCCATGAGGAACCTGGCCCGGTTCGGCAGCGAACCGCCGTATTTGTCATGCCGATCGTTGACTCCTGAACTGAGAAACTGGGTGAATAGGTAACCGTTTGCGCTGTGGGTCTCAACCCCGTCCGCCCCGGCAGCCTGGACCCGGTGCGCCGCCTTACCGAAGAGCTCAACGGTTTCCTGAACCTCTTCCAGGGTCATGGCCTGGCAGGGAAATCCATGGAGCGGCTCGTACTGGCTCGTCGAGCTCAGGGCTTTGTTATGGACATTTTCAACCCCACCGTTATCGCGTTGGCGGCCGGAATGGCTTATTTGAATGATGAAGCGGCAATCGTGCTGATGCACCCGCTCCACGACGGCCCTCCAGAAATCGATCCGGTCATCGGTATCAATTGTGGCGTAGTTCGGTAGGATTCGTCCCCGGATGCTGACAGGCACGAAGGAGGTGATGATCGAGCCGACGCCGCCGCGGGCGAATTTCTCTTCCCAGTTGATCCGGGCCTCCGTACCCGACCCGTCGTAGTTGTCGAAGCGACCGGAAATGCTGGAACGAAAAATCCGGTTCTTCGTTTCAAAGTTTTTCCCGATTTTTAACGGTTCGAAAATGATATCTCCGGCCATAAACTCAATCGCGGTTTAACTTACGTGGTATGCAGATGAGGATGGTGGGGGGGTGTTGCCTTTGCATGCGGGAGGTACATTGCCGCGGAGCCTCGAGCGCGCGCCGGTTCGGCCGCCCCTTGTTAGTAGAGGGGAATACGCTCAAGCTTGATTCGAAATTCATTGAAGGTGTGGGGAAGCGGTTTGGCGGGACGCAGGGCCGGGCGGCGCAGCCTGTACCGGCCGCCGCGAAGGAATTCAATCAGAACGGCCGTTCCGACGAACAGCACCAGGTTCTTTCCGGCACAGGCCTGGCGCCCATTGCTCAAGTGATTAAAATAGTAATTTTCTTCGCTCTCCAGCCAGAGATCCGGTGAAAAACGGTTGGCGAAGTAGTGCCTCTCGGAATCGCGATGAAGGAAGGTGTTCAGGATGATCACCTGGGTGTTTGCCGGAACCGGACGTCCGCCCAACTGGTCGTCCGATACCGTGAGGCGACCGAGCATCGGCGTGGTCGGCCAGAGACGCATGGCCTCCTGCAGGCAGCCCCGAAGGTACTTCAGCGAGACAACCTCGGCTGCGGAACTGAAAGGCTTTCCGGCGAGTTGCAGCCGGATGCGCTCTTCGACCTTAGGGTGGGCGACGATCGTTGCCAGCGTCCGAAGCGCATTTGTGGCCAGCGTTTCCATCGCGGCAAACATCCAGTGCGGCACCTGGTTTTCCTGGCGCGTCAGCGGACCGGACGGCGCGTGCGGGCAGAGCGCGCTTAGGCTGCCCGGCGCCGGCTCAGCCAGGTGCGCCCGGATCCGCTCGTAAAACGGGTCGAAGTCCTTCGACTTCTTCAACAGAAAAACCCGGTTGCTTTCCTGCATCATCCTTTCCAGCCGATCGGTCAGTTCCGATTCCTCGCGCGCCGACGTACCGAAAATCAGCTGCAGCGTGATGCGTTTGAAAAGCTGGTCGAAATCCTTCCAGCCAAGGTAGCCAGCTGTGTCTTCCAGCAGAGCGTTGACTTCGGACCGGATAATCTCGAGGAACAGATCGCCGTGCTCGTGCACGGCGCGGTCGGAATTCAGGACTGCCTCATTGAAACGCCGGCGATCCTTCCATTCTTCCCCTCTTGAAATGGTCAAAGCGTTCGGCTGAAAGTGCGACATGCCCCGGCGCTTCAGGTCCGGGTCAGCGTAGATGAACGGTGAATTGTCCAGGACATGTTTGATGCCGTCATAGTCAAATACGCATAGGGCCTTGTTCTGAAGCAGGTAAAGGTAGATGAAGTCGCTTCCGTATTTGGCGCGAAGGCGCTGGCAGAGCCGGACCACCAGAGCATCCGTGTGCAAGGCATTGAAGCACCAGCTCCAGAAATGGCTTTTCGTAAAAATACCCCGCAGGAAATACGGAACGGTGTGGAGCAGATTGAACGCCACGTTATCTAACAGAGAGGCATTGGGAATTGGTTGCATGGGTGACGTCCTCCTGCCGGGATCGCACGTTTCGCGCGTGTTGAATTTGAGGTGAGCGCCGCCGGTGGGCGCAGGCATCACGGCGCGCCGGGTTACAGGCTACGCAACGACGCGCCAGGGTGCAAAGGCGTTATTGACTTCCCGCAACGCCGGGCGCAGCTCGGGGTAATGCCGCAACAGGACACTTTTCATGTCATTGTTGTCAATCCACTCTATGCCCTCCGGCGTATAAATTTCGGGACGGAAATCGTCGGTAAAGAAGCGATCAGACTCGAGCCGCCGCGATGCCATCAGGATGAAAATACGAAAGGCCGTATCGCTGAATCCGAACCCCTCCGGCAGATCCTCGGCGAACATGCCCACCATCAGATCCACCCGGTTCACGTCACCGTAAACCTCTTTCAGCTCCTGCGCCCAGGTCCGGTTCGAGGTGATTTCCTCGAACGTTGTCACTGGCGGCTTGTGCAGCAGCCGGCGAAATTCGTTGTAGCGCGGCACGCCGCGTTCACGGTCCCGCATAATGTCCACCGCAGCCAGATCAAGGTAGACCGGCTTGCCCTGCGCGTCCTTGATCAGCTTATTTTGCTTATCATCCCTCATTTCGAGTTCCCGAAGGAATCGCGGGTAGTTATGCAGGGTAATGGCCCCGGGATGTGAAATCCCGAACGAGTAGAAGATGTCTCCCATCGTCGTGCCGTCATCCAGCAGGCTCGCCGCGTTCTCGAAAGCGACGTTGCGAAACTCCAGATCCTTGAGGTGTCTGCCGTCCGAGACGTGGTAGAATCTCAGCTGGTCGGGGATGAGCGCGTGCAGGCGGTACACCGACACAAACTCCTCGGTGAGCGCGAACGGGACCCCATGCAGTTCGGTGGCCGACCCCGGAATGCCGCTGATAAGCACGCTGTTGCTGATTCTGCCGACCAGCTTGCGAAGTCCTTCGCCTGCCAGTCCCCACCAATTGGCGTTCATCGCGATCTTCAACGTGGGATGCGCAAGAATGGCAGGCGTCCACTCGACCGTATGAATCTTCGCCATCAGCGTGGCGTTGATCAATCGGGCGGTGTCGAAAAGCTGATCTTCGTTCCAGTACGGGTACTGCCGGCGTAAATGGTCGAAGATGGCGTTGTGTTCTCTGGCAAAAAGGGTGTGCAAGAGCGCCAGTCCCACCCACCAGTTATCGCTGAAACCTGTTCGGAGCTCGCCGGTGGTTGGATCAAGCGGCAACAGGTGTGACTTTTCATCGACTTCTAACTTGCCGGGATCTTGCGTGTTCTTAAGCTTGTCGGTTTCTTCCTCGCTGTTGCCGTAGATTTGCGAGGCGTCCCACCAGTGGGACTCGCGATTGCGGTAAGTCGGCGGCAGTTCGGACTCTTCGGGTTTGCGCGTCGGATCAGGGGGCGTCCGCGGTATGCGCATCGGCGAGCCTCCCTTCCACTGATCATTACCGTCGACTGGAATTTCGAAGTCATTCGACGACGGTTTTCCGCGCTCATGGGAAAACCAGTCGTGCGTCTGGAATTGAATCCAGGCCGCGGCCAACAGGTTCAATGATTCTGCCGGCCGGAAACTTTCGCGCGCCAGCAGGCGCTGGCTGACCACGCGCGGGCTTGGCGACATGATCGCCGGCGCGGCCTCGGGATACGTGAATTGCCGCGGAACGTTTCGGCCAAACCGCTGGCAAGCGGCACCCATCTCGGGATGTTGCAAATTGTTACAGGTCCCTTCAGAGCGGCGTGCGTACACCGACCGCGGATCACAGGTCACCCGTGCGTCCGACGCACCCGGCGCAGAAGTATCGTACAGATTCTCGTGTTGCAGAACCTCGCGAAACGAGATGAGGTTTAATGCGCCCAACCACGGCGGTAGTTTGTGCCAGGGGCAGGATCGATTAATGACCGCGAATAGTGGTTCCAGCAGGCGCGATATGGCCGACCGCTGCCCTGCTTTTCCGGACTGACCCGCAAGGCGCCGACAAATCGAAGTGGCCACGACTGCTCCCGCAAACAAGACGCCCGGGATCACGATCCAACTGCTTCCTCTTCTTCTTTTATTGTTGCATGTCATTTTGTCGGTTCCTGTTGACCAAGCCGTCGCTCCGTTCCGATCAAGCTCCAGAATGGCAGGCACGCCCGTTTTGCGCAAACCGGTATTTCTCCGTGCAAACGCGCAGGGCGATCTCTAACTTCGAAGCGGAGGTATACCGGATGCCCCACACCTTGAGAATACGTAGATATGCGTATTGCATCCCCGGTTTGGCGGGAGACGGGTAAAAACCGGGGGCAAGCGGGTGTCGAAACCATTCCCCTACCCCCAAAAACCTGGTATACATCCGCCCATGAGCACGCCGATAACGCAATGGGTAACCCGGTGGCGGTCCCCGAACGGTGGCGTCTTCACGATCGCAGCGGTGATGGTCGCCCTGGTTCTCTCCGGGTGTGCAACGCGTCCCCCCGCACGCTATGGTGGCCCTGGTTTGAGGAGCATCCTCCGCGATGACGCTAACCACAAACTCGCGGTGCTCGAATTCGGTGAATTCGGCTCGTACACTGATCCTACCCTCGACGAGGTGTCGAACGCCATTAACTTGGTCAAGCGCACCGAGCGACCCCTCCTGGTGATCTATATTCACGGCTGGCATAATGACGTGACCTCAGCCGACGTCGGTCGATTCGACGGCTTCCTGACCCGGTTGGCCAAAACGCGCCAAGTGATTCATAATCGTCTCAACGTGGTCGGCATCTACTTCGGATGGCCGGGGGAAAGCCTTCGCGTCCCGATTATCAATACCTTCACTTTCTGGGGTCGTAAGCGCACCGCCGAGCGTATCGCCAGCAATGGCGACTGCCTGGACGCCATCCTTCAACTTTCCCGCGCGGCCCGGTTGCGTCCTCAAAGCTATACCGTCTTGATCGGTCACTCTTTCGGAGGGCTGATCGTTGAGCGGACCGTCGCGCATACGGTGCGCACGCTCCAGGGCCAAAACGTCAAGCCGCCGTGGGACCTGGCGCTGATTCTCAACCCTGCCTCGGACGCGGTGCTGGCCCGGCAACTGGTCGCGAGCCTGGACTCACTCTACTGGTACGATGCGCACTCGCGCAAATATGTACCCAGGGACGGCCGAGGCACCCCTCTGAACGAAAACCAGCCTACGGTTGTCGAACTGCAGGCGGACAATGATCGGGCAACCGGGCTTACGTTTCCCCTGGGCAGTAAGCTGGGCAGTATGATTGGCGGCCATTGGGCGTGGGACCAAGTGCCGATTCCCGGCCGGAACGCGGACGGAACCCCACGAGCCGTCATCTCTGAGCGTCAGTTCTCCCTGACGACGCCCGGGAATAACCGCTACTTGGTAAATTACGCCATCACCCCTATTGACGCCCCAAAACCCGGGGAGGGCCGTGACGCGTTCGATTATGATTTACTCCATAATCCCAAGGATCGCGTGTTTTATACGAGTGCCCCACGAGATTCGGAAGCCGGCGCTCAGGCCATGAGGCGAGGAGGTCCCGAGTCGGCCGTCCCGGCTGCTGACTGGAGGTCCTGGCAGATCAGGTACGCCGGGGATGTTAATCCCGATCGTTACGGCGGGAACGTCCGGGTTCCGTTTTGGATCGTGCGGGTGCCCTCCCATATCATCAATGACCACGGCGGCATCTGGAGCGATAACAACATGGCCCTGATGGCGACAATTTTTCGTCTCCATCGCCCGCTCGTGATGACGCCGGTGACCGTATCCGGCCATAGAGTGCTGAAGGAAACCGTTCCGTCGGCTGCCAAGCCGTACGTGCTGCCGGCTCGTCCCAACCTTGGAAGGCAGCGCACGCCTTGACGGGACCGTTTGCCTCGGAGTTGGAACGCGGGCGTGGCTGACGTCCTGCACAGCCTACACCTCTTCTCAGGATGGTTGAGCGCCTTTGCCCCGGAGGGGCGGCCGGAACGTAGACCGGTCCTCAGGGCCGGCCGCCTCCACGTAGATGGGCTTCCACAGGACGATCACGTCAACCATCAGGCCCAGGGCCTCGAGTCCAGACTGCCGGCCCTCTCCGGATAGCGCGGACGCAGTCCGGCTTGATGATTCACCATTCCCCGCCCGGAGAACGCCGCGGCAAATGGCAGGTTAAGACGTCAGACGGGGTGAAAACCGGATGCTTCCTCCCTTTTCGGCTACGGTATTCAGCGTAAGTCGCTTCGGCACGATTCATCAGCGGGATCGACCTTTGCCGTTTTGCGATCTGCACGGCATTGCAGAACGAAGCCGTAATCCGGGCCTCGTCTGCACCCAGGGTGGCAAGAAAAAGCCCGCGAAGCCGATGCAATTCAGCGCACCACCAGCGCTCCTCAAACGCATCGACCGCTACGTCGGCCTCCTCTATTGCCTCGAGCGCTCCGGCGCTATGACCGGCGAGGTGCAACGCTTCCGCCTTTAATGTTAGCAGGTAGGGCATGGTCAGCTTCACACCGGTTGCCCGGTAGGCCCGTATGCCCTCCTCGATCCAGGCGATGCCTTCCGCGATGTCACCGGAAGCGCTGCGCGCCCAACCACGTAGAATCATCCCTCCAGCCGGCCAGAATCCAAGACGGTTATGTGCGGTCAGTTCCATCAAATCCGATGCAAAGCGCTCCACTTCAGCCGGATCGCGCTCAAGATGGCCCAGAGCCGCGGCGAAATAGAGGCCTGCGGCGAGCGCGGTCGTGTTCTTCAATTCTCTCGCCAGGTCGATCGCTTGGGCCATGGTTGCCCGGCAAGAAGCGGTCTCTCCAAAGCACCAGTCGCAGAGGGCCTTATACACCATACTGACAACCGCGGGTGAGTGAAGCTCCTCGACCGGAGAGGCCACGGCTCCGGAGCGCCAGATCTGGATGGCATGCATCGCATGTTCTCGTGCGGCCTCAAAGTCGCCCATGTAGTAAAATGTGCCGGCCAAGGCGCGTTGGGCTCCAAGCATTAACACAGGGTCATTCTGCTTCTGCGCGAGGGCGTAAACGCGTTTGGCGATCTGCATCGTCTCCGTCAGCTTGTCGGTGATAAGCGAAGATAGCCACTGACCCAGCAGCGCGGAATTGAGCTGCATGGGACGATGGAGCGAATGACACAAGGACTCCGCGCGCTCGTAGCAGATGCGTGCCTCCGGTGCTTGCAACCCGCGTGTGGCCGTCAGAAGGAGGCCTGCCTGCATGAGGATGAAAAGTTCGTCTTCTGCGGTTAGGCTTTGCCCTTCGACGCCCGTCGCCACCGGTGAACCCCAATGGCCCTGTTCAAAAAATTGGGCTAAAACCGAGAGCGATGCGCCCCTGGCTCCGAGGACATTTGCCGCGAAGGCGGTGGCTCCCCGTTGGATCCGCGGCAGGTAGATCTGGTGCAGGGCGTCGCGCATCAACCCGGCCTGGCAACCGCAGGTGACGGCCAGGAACAATGGCTCCATATCCCGGAAAGTGTCCGGCAGTGGCGGCGCCAGCGTCTGATAGTGGAGATAGAGCCGCCGATTGCCTTCCCGCCAGGCCTCGATGTGCTGGGTCCGCAGCTGGTCACCAAAGTACTCACGAACCAGGGGATGGGTGTCCAGGTGCCCGGGCCGGTGCGGGTCTTCCTCAGCCAGCAACCGTGCCCTTCTTAACTTGGCCAGGATCGTTCGCCACTCGGTCGGACTCAGGTCGCTCAAGCCTTCGGTCAGTCCCGGCATGGCCGGCGGTTTCTGCACGGCCTCGAGCGCTTTTGCGTCTGCGGGCCGGTCGAACAGGCCGAGCAGACGCAGCACCGACAGCTCCGCACCCTCGCCGAACCAGCCTTGATAGGAGGCCATCACCTTCCGGGCATGGGCGCCCTGGCGCACATCGTGCGCCAGGCGGTTGGAGACCTCGTCGCGGCAACGAATCTCTCCATTATAAGCGTCGGTCAGGTAGCTGCCCAGAAGGGTGAGCGCCAGGCAATGGCCGCGGAATTCGTCACTGGCCTGTCGCAGCTCGGCCTCTGGCCCTTTGACGCCCACCGCCCGCAGCAGCTGCGCCCCGGCCTCGTCGGAAAGGTAGTCCAGGTTACGGCGTAAAGCGGAGATGCCCTCGTGATCGGCGATATCAGCAACCGGCAGCCGCGTGGTAATCACGCACAGGCCCCGGTTGAACGCAGCAAGGTCGCGCAGAAGCGCCTGGAGCGCGGGATCACGCAGGCGCCCTTCCTGCGAACCGGGCGGATTCTGGAGCGGTTCGAGACCGTCCAGCACCAGTAAAGTGCGGCGTTGCGCAATCAGGCCGGCGAGGCGTTCACCTTTTTCCCACGCGGAGCCGAGCCGGGGGTCGCGGTCACCAAACCACGCCAGGGCCGCGTCCACAAATTCATCCGCAGACGAAGCGTCTCCGCTGGTCCCCTGGCGGTAAAAGGACCAGCCGAAGACAACTTCGGCAGAACGGTAGCGTTCGGCCGCCATTCGCCGGAGCCAATGGTTAACCAGCGTGGATTTGCCGACGCCCGCCCAGGCCACGACCGTCACGGCATTTACATGAGGGTCCGCCCAGGCCGCCTCCAGGAACGCGAGATCTTCTTCGCGGCCAAACATCTCCCTTCCCGTAACCGGCAACCGGGCGATCGAAATCTTTTTTGGACCGCGCCGTGGCGGCGGCCGGCGGGTAACGGCTGCGACGGCTGCGCGATCGGCCGAGGGCGCCCTGTGCAAATCGTGGCGCGCCAGGCTGCGCCCGGCTTCAATCGCGCCCGTGATCTTCGGCAATGCCTGCAGGAGGTCGTCCGGAGTCTGGAGCCGCCGCGCCGGGTCTTTCTCCAGGAGCGTTTGCAGCAAAAGACACACCGGCTGCGGGACGCCTTTGAGTTGGTCGAGGGGTAAGGGCGCGCGCAAATGCTGTTGCATCAAAGCCGCCCGGGATCCCTGGAACGGTGCCTCGCCGGTCAGCATCTCCCAAAGGGTAACGCCCAACGAATAAAGGTCCGCACGGACGTCTACGCCGCCGCTCGTGAATTGCTCCGGGCTGGCGAAGACAGGCGTCCCCACGAAACCCCCATGAGTCAGGTCGGACTCCTCAGCAGCGGCCACCGCTTTGGCCAAACCAAAATCGATAATCCTGACGCTAAACTCCGGCCCTTTGGCCAGCATCAGATTTGAGGGCTTCAGGTCGCGGTGTACCAGGCCCTGAGCATCGGCCGCGGCCAGCGCCCGCGTGACCTGGCGAGTGATTTCCAGGGCAACGGGCAGCGGTAACGGCCCTTCGCGGCGGAGGCGGGCCTGCAGCGTTTCGCCCTCGATAAGTTCCATGGCATAGAAACATTGGCCATCGCTCGGGCGTACCCCGTAGTAAAAGACGGAGGCGATGTTTGGGTGCCGCAGGCGCGCAGCGGCACGGGCTTCCCGGAGGAAACGGGCCTGGGCGGCAGGGTCGGCAGCGATGTGGGCATCCAGGACCTTCAGGGCGACGGCGTGGCCTAAAACGGTATCGAAGGCCCTGTAAGTGATGCCCATGGCGCCCCGGCCCAGTTCATCCAGGCTGCCGTCCTCGCGTCGCGCGAGTTCGTAATGGTCGAAACCGTCACCATCGTCCGGCGACAATCCATCCCCTGGTGCGTTGATCTTCGTTTCGGACTCGAGATCAAGGGTTCGCCGAAACAGGCACACGGGACAGCCGGTATCAGCGCTTCCCTCGGGATAAGGCGTACCGCAAGTCGGACAATCGCGCGGTCCTTCGCCCATAGTGATTTTAGCGGGTGCGTCGGATTGCATGGGATGCCTCCAGGTTTGCTTCGCTGCAAGTCGGCTACGCTGCAAACTTCTGCCTCTAGCGCAGCTCCGGGCCGCTTCTGCGGTACGACACTCTTGCGTAGCGCGCTTGAAGCGGCCGAAACGCAACGACTACCCAAGGACTTTCAATAAGGCTAACGAAAAGTAAAAGAAAGCAAAACGCACCAGCAACTTCGAAACTTTGGCGGCCGGATCGCTTTGTAATCCTTGATGCGACCCATCCACCACTCACAGAACGCCCGTTTCCTTGCCGCAGTTGCGCTCCTCTTAAGTGCAGCGTCCGTGAGCGTAAGGGATCCGATCGAAGCGCAAGCATCGGCGAGCCGCTCTTTCTACACCCAGTCATCTAGGTCTTACCTTGCGGTGGTGAAGGCCCATCGTGAGGCAGGCGACGCGGACGGGGTCTTTTCTGGTTGCGGGATCCGCAGTTGCTTCTCACAAAGCGAAGGCAACGGCGTTTCGGCTAAAGTCAGCAGGCCGGCCGACGACCGTCCGACGCCGGTGGCCATCATCGACGGCCATCCCCATAACCCCTCGACAATGCTGGTTTTGAGTTGAGGAAAGCCGGCGGCAGACGCCCCGCTCGTGCCTGGCAGCTGCGGCCGAGGGACGGCGTGGTTTTTAGCCCGTGCCCTTCCGGGTGGTTTTTGCGCCGGGAGGATGCGTGGGTGCCGGCGGCGAACAACGCCGTGAAGTCCGGCAGGCATCGGCATCGGAATCAGGTAAACCCATTAGGTAAGGTCAAGCGATTCCGATTCATATGGATAAGGTCAGTACGGCTTCCCAGCCGGGCGAGGTCAGACAGGATCGGCCGCTCCGTGGTAAGCCATTTCCGCACGACAAACTGCATCCCCGAATGTACGCGGCGGAACTGGTTGGCACTGCGTTGTTGGTGTTTGTGGGGCTCTCTCTCGTCATCGCGCTTTGGGGACATGGCGCGCCCCTGGCCGGGTTGCCGATCCAACCCGGCCCGCGCCGTTTTCTCAATGGACTCCTGTTCGGCAGCGTCGGTGCAGCCATTGCCTTTTCGAAGATCGGAAGAATGAGCGGCGCACACATCAACCCGGCCATGACCTTTGCTTTCTGGCTCGAAGGCAAAATCCAATGGCGGGATGCGGTCTGCTACGTGCTGGCGCAGTTGTTCGGCGGGGCGATTGGCGCGGCGGCACTCGTCGTTGTCTGGAAGGCCTCGGGGGCCAGCGCCAACTGGGGCGCCTCCCTGCCGGCGAACGGTGTACCGGAGTGGCTCCCCGTTGGCGGCGAGGCCGTCTGCACGTTCCTGCTGGTGTTCCTGATTTTTATCTGCGCGGCGCACAAGGCGACCCAGCCTTTCACGCCGTTGGTCAATCCCCCGCTCTTCGCCGTACTCACCTGGCTTGAGGCGCCCCTGTCCGGCGCCAGTGCCAACCCCGCACGATCTTTCGGGCCGGAACTGGCCGCCTGGCTGTGGCAGGGCTGGTGGGTATACTGGATCGGCCCTGGCCTGGGTGCCGCCTTTGCAGTCTTGTTTTTACGGTTAGGCGCGCTCGACGGCCATCGCCCGAATGAGGCGCGGTTATGCCATTTCGGCCATCACGGCGCGACCGGACCGAGCAGATGATTCCGCTTCAGGCCGGGCCCGGACCCAAGGAACCTGCCTCCTTGCCCGAGCAATGGCATCACCGGCCGGAACCCCGGGGGACACGGCGACGCCATTCAAACTCTGCCGTTAACTCGTTCCCGGACAGGTCGTGCGCAATGGCCTTGAACTCGAGTTCAGGCGTATTGGGAATGACGTCCCACGCCGGAAACACCCGGTACGGGGCCGTATCGGCCGTGCCAAGGAACTTGTAATCCGCTTCGCCTTTTGCCCGGACGCCAAATGCAACCGAGGCGATCTGGTCCGGAACGAATTCAGCTTTGATCTCCCAATGGTCTTCGAGGTCGCCGTTTCGAGTTGCTTCCAAATGCAATTCGCCGGGTTGTTTCGGCCCGGTGTCAATCGTTTCGGCGTTTCCTAACACCAGGACTGACCACGGCCCCAGTTCGATGTAAAGTTGGTTGTCGGGACGAGCGGCGAAGTTGGTTCCTGCCGGCGCACCGGCGTAAACGCGTTCCCAGCCTCCGGATGGAGAGGATGTTTTGATAACCGTTTTGTGCGTCTCCCCTGAGTTGTTGAAAGCTGCTACCACCTCCTTGCGCTGACCCCGGTCAATCCGGGAAACGGCGAAGATGCCCGGACGATCGTCCGCGCACCGCACGATCTGGATGCCGCTTTCCAAGGCCGGATGCTTTCGCCGGACGGAAATCATTTCCCGGATGGCGCGAAAGAGCGGGTGATCCTCGTTGAACGCCGGTGCGGCCCCGTCACCGCCCCCGATCCTCTTTTCTCCCGCAAAGTCCGGCACTTTTGACCCGAACATATCCTCTCGAGCGAGCGCATCACCCCCGCGGCCGGTAAATCCCTGCTCGTCACCGTAGTAAAGGCAGGGGATGCCCCGGGTAAAAAATAACAAGGCATGCGCCAGGACGTCGCGCGCCAGCAGTTCTTCGTCCGGCGCCGTCGAGAGATCGTTCACCAGAAAGTGACCGATTCGCCCGATGTCGTGGTTGCTGAGAAAGGTGACCAACCCGTACGCGTTTGCAGACGGCGTTGTGTAATAACCGTCTTTGGCGAAAAACTCGGCCAGCTTGCGGGGGGCGTCTATTCCACTCGCAAAGCCGGCCGCGGCCCGTTGAAATCCGAAATCCAGCACCGCGGGAATGCCGGCCCGATGCACGAACTCGGAAAGGACAGCCGGGTCGGGATTATAGACTTCACCGAAAATAAAAAAGTTTTTGCGACCGGCTTCTGCCGCGACGTCCTGCATGGCGGGAACAAACCGCTGCCAGAACTCGTCATTGACGTGTTTGACCGTGTCCAAACGGAATCCTGCAATCGCGAAATGCCTTACCCAGTCACTGTAAATATCGATCATTCCCTGGACGACGCGCGGTTGCTCGGTAAACAAATCATCCAGACCGGCAATATCGCCGTATTGGTCGCTCTCCCCGCTACCTGATGCGTCACCTCGATTATGGTAGACGGTCGGATCATTCAACCAATCGGGCTTCTTGATCGTACGGTCAGCCTCATCGTTGAAAGCCGGAGGGACCGGGAAACTGATGGAAGGATCGAGCTTCGGAAAATCGGGTTTGTTGATGTAACTGCGATCGTCGAACGGCTGTCCATTCGCATCCAGGTACGGTTTCGAAAATTTATATTGGTAGGCGTGAACTCCGTTTTTCGGCTGGATCACGTCTGCGGTATGGTTAACGACGATGTCGAGGATGATACCTATCCCGTGCGCCGCTGAATCTGAGATAAGCTGTCGAAGGAGCTGCTTTGATCCAAAGTGAGGATCAACATCCGTAAAATCCAGTATCCAATAGCCATGGTAGCCTGTCTTGAGCGGAACGCGGCCCTCAGCCTCCTGCACCGCTCGATTCCGGAAGATGGGGGTCATCCAGATCGAAGACACTCCCAGATGATTGAGGTAATTGAGTTTTGCATCGATCCCGCGAAGATCACCCCCATGGTAACAACGCGGATTTGCCGGGTCGAATCCGCTTTGAGCCGGCTCCCCTGAATCCGGCTGTGCCTGGTTCCGGGTCGGATCTGCATGGTTGAACCGGTCAGGCATGAGCAGGTATATGATTTCACCCTGGTGCGCCGACCGGATGCCAGGGTTGAAAAAATTGTTTTCGCCCCATGCGACCGAAGCCGCCAGGATGCACACGAGAGGCAAGAGGCTGAATCTCATGGGATTAGTCGCGGGTAGTACACATCCGTTGCCGCGGTGATGCAAACCTAAAGCGCTCGCACCCGCGGCTGAGCGCGCCGGCGAATGTGACCGAAAGCGAGATAACTTCCCGGCAGCTAACCGGCATTGAAAATCGCGGGTTTTACTCCGGGAATCCTGGCGGCGGCAGGCTGGGCGATCCGGGCTATGTTAGGATCTAACAGGATGCCGACAGCGACCCCGCCAGGGCGGATCCGGGCGATCACGGGGCCATTTTCACCTTCCCAACATCGGCGTTGTCAGGTATGCCCTCGTGGAAGTGAGCGGCCGGATCCCAATCGTTTATGGTATCAATCGGAATGAACGGTACCGCTGAACACTCGCCCCTCGCCGGAGATCCGCCCATGAAAACACGTTCTTTATTGCCATTCGCCGCGTCCATGGCCCTTCTTTCGTCGCTGGGTATCGTCTCTGCCGGTCTGCTGATCCCGGTGAAGACCCGATCGACCGCACTGGTCTTTTCCACTGGCGCAAACAATCACCTGACGCAGTACTACGTAGGGCCCGCATCCGCCGCCCCTGCGACGTACGATCCCGCGAACGACAACGATAACGTGGTATACCCGGGCGCGGGGAGCCTGTTCCATTCGCAGCCGGCCCTTCGGGCGACGCACTTCGATGGGAACACCTCCACTGACCTGGTATACGTGCAGCACGGGACGCAGGACCTGGGTTCGGGCGTGACCCTGACCACGATCAAACTCAGGGACAGCTATTACCCTTTCTTTGTTGAATTATTCATCAGAAGCTACGCTCCGGATGACGTCTTCGAGGAATGGGCGCAGGTGCACCATCAGGAACCCGCCGCCGTAACCCTCTACGAGGTGGCGTCTGCAGGGTTGGTGATGAATGCGGCAGCATATTCGTTGAGGCATTACGGCCGGGACCGGGGTGATCGCCTGATCGCATGGGATACGAAGCTGACGCCATTACTGGAATTCCTGGAATCAGCGGGCGGAGGCGCCGCACCACGAATCACGGAGCCGGTTTTTGTGGTTTCGTTAGGCACCGGAGGGCACCCGGGTGAAGGCGCGGCCTTGGCGGGCGCCCTCCTCACCACTGGGAACTTTGTTACTTCTTTCGAGTATGAGGAACCGGACAGCATCTTTCCCTACAGACCGGCCCCGGTGATCAGCCGGCTTCGAATTTTGGGAAATACCAACCCCCGTTCGATCCCGAGGACGTTTTTGCCGAACCGGACGCTTGTGACGTCGCCGATGGTTTTTGCCTACCACGACCGGGGCATCCAGACAGCGGTGGCCCGCTTGCGCGCCTGGGCCCGAGCGCAGGACCGGACGCATGAGGCGGGTGTTAAAGCGTTGCTGGATCTGCCGCCGGAAGGCTGATCCGCCCCCGAAACACAAGTTGGAGACGAGCGATGAAGTCCCGCCGGCCTGCATGGTTTTTGATCGCTGCGAGCGCGCTCACGCTTGCCGCCTCCGGAATGAACGCGTCCCCTGCTCAACTGCTGATCCCCATCCAAACCGATTCGACAACGCTGGTGTTCCAGGTCACGGGAGACAAGCATCTCAACTTGCTTTATCTCGGCCCGGCGGCAAGCGCTCCGAAGGATGGAGGCAGCATCCCCGGTGACGTCGTCTACCCGACCAACGCGGCTTCGGGCAATGCAAGTTGGTACGCCGGCCAGGATGAACCGGGTAAGGTGGCCGTTCGCGCGACGCACGCCGACGGGGATCCGGCTTGCGACCTGATTTACGTCAGGCACACGATCAGGCAGGTGGGCGCTGCCGTCACTGAAACCAGAATCGAGTTAAAAGACGTTCACCATCCTTTCTACGTCAATGTCTTCGTCAGAAGCAACCAGGGGGAGGACCTCTTTGAACAGTGGACGCAGATCCGTCACCAGGAGAACGCGCCCGTTACCCTCCGCGATTTTGCCTCTGCAGGGTTGACCTTTCACGCCGACGCTTACTGGCTGACCTTTTTTCCTGCCGCCTATCAGGATGAAATGCAGTTGACCGAGGCCCGGTTGCAGCCCGGCATCAAGAGCGTGGAATCCAAGCTTGGCATACGCAACGGCCAGTCGGCCGCGCCGGACTTCGCCCTGTCTCTGGGCCGCAGGGCCACCGAAGCCGAGGGCCGGGTCCTTCTCGGCACGCTTGCCTGGTCCGGCAGTTTCGCCAACACGTTCGAGGTTGATCGCACCAATCGTCTTCGGATCCTGTCGGGAATCAATTCGTACGCCTCCGAGTGGCACCTGACGCCGGGCGAGATCTTCGAGACGCCAAAATTTCTGTTTACCTTCAGCACGCAAGGCAAAGGCGAAGCGAGCCGGCGTTTTCACCGCTGGGCTCGTCTCCACGGTGTGCGGGATGGTAATAAACCGCAACTGACGTTGCTCAACAATTGGGAGGCCACCGAGTTTAACTTCGACCAGACACGGATCGAATCGCTTTTTCAGGGCGCCAAAGC